>PVMS01169342.1_pt1 | contig 10566 bp, 8 predicted proteins | sample 1853461 | NCBI WGS metagenome assembly PVMS01 (sample SAMN08582032, study PRJNA380276) | Marine sediment metagenome, whole genome shotgun sequencing project. | isolation source: ocean sediment barecode stripped | collected 2017
AAAGGAGGGGGAATCAAGGACATGTTCCTCTACACAGAGGGGCTGACCTATGCCCTTATGATCCAGAAGACCCTGACAGAAGCTGACAACAAATACGAACTCACCCGGGAAGGGGTTAAAAAGGCCCTTGACAATATGGTCTGGGATTTCAAAGGCATGTTCGGTGGTAAGAAATTTTCCTATAAATCCCATACGATTCCCATGCTGAGGATTTTTAAGGCCCACGTGAAAATGGTCAAGATCCAGACGAAAGAGGGAGACAAGATGGTGCCCACCGGAGCGGTGGTCCCCATCAGCGACTGGCTCAACACGGACGAGATTAAATGGTAAAGCAGAACTTAACCTGCCAGGATCCCACGCGGGTTTCCGTGTGGGACCCTTTTTAGGAAGTACCCGGTCAGTTAAGTTAGCACTCCCAATCTGATCTCCATCATCCCCGCCAGCCGGCGCAGATTTTCGACAAGGATGAGGGTTTAGAGAAGGGAATTCACCTTTAAGTGAGGTCATCATGATCGATCTTATTCAGACCTTAGGCTCAGGGGTATTGGTGGGGCTTGTCTATGCCCTGCTGGGTCTTTGCATTGTCATCATATTCAAAGCATCAGAGGCGTTCAACTTTGCCATTGGCGAGTTTCTCATCATCGGATCATTTCTTTTTTATGTCCTGTTTTTCAACGATACGCTCCCCTGGAATAAAGCCCTTCCTTTGGGAGTGCTGATGTTTTTTTTCTTCTCTTTTATCCTGGTATCAGATCAGAATCTGCGCTTGCGGATTGCGCTTCCCTTGGGACTTGCGGCCGGTGCCTTAATCTTTTCTATCTTTTTTTTCGGTTTAAAGCTTCCCTCCCTGATCGCCAGTCCCATTCTTCGCTTCGTAATTGCCCTTCCCTTGGGGTTGCTGGCCGCGGGAATTGTGGGGGCCGTGGTGGAAAGACTTACCATCAAGCCCCTGCTGGGGCGCTCGCCGATCTCAATGACGATCGTAACCCTTGGTTTGGGGTTTTTCTTGAGGGCCTGCGTCCAGCTTATCTGGGGGTCTCACTCCTATTCGTTCTTCCTCGACCTGCCGGATATCACGCTGGAAACAAGCGAGTTCCTGTTTTTATCGGATCCAATCTGGGCCGGAATTTTATCCTTATTGACGTTTGGCCTGGTTATCGTCTTTCTTTTTCGCACACGCTGGGGTCTGGCCATTCGGGCGACCTCGGAGGACCAGGCTAAAGCCATGGCCTTTGGCATCAATGCCCGCTTTGTCTTACTGATGGTCTGGGGCATCAGCGCACTGTGCATCGCCGTGGCCGGGATCATGATCTCCAACTTCGGCGCGCTTTCAGCCGGTATGGGATTCGTGGGCCTGCGGGCCATCCCCGTGGTGCTCATTGGCGGGATGGACAGCATTGGCGGAGCGCTAGTCGGCGGAATTCTGGTAGGTATGTGTGAGGCCGTTGCGGGCACCTATATAGAGCCCCTGGGCCTGGTCGGCTTTAAAGGAGTGGCTCCCTATTTGCTGCTGTTAATTGTGCTTTTTATCCGGCCCTACGGCCTTTTCGGAACCGTCCGCATTGAGAGGGTTTAAGAATGCTTGCCATTGAAAATCTGCGGGTCGTTTATCACGATGTCATCTCTGTTTTAAATGGGATATCCCTGGAGGTCAAGGAAGGAGAAATCCTGATCATCATCGGGGCCAACGGCGCCGGGAAGACCACGCTTCTGCGCGCCGTGTCCGGTATGATCGATTTTTATGACGGGGATATCATCGAGGGTGACATCAAGATAGAAGGCACCTCCATCAAAGGCCTCGACACCACAGATATCATGAAACGTTATGGCGTAACTTATGTGATGGAAGATCGACCGGTCTTCTGGTACCTCACCATCGAGGAAAACCTGGAGGCCGCTGCTTTTTCCAGATGGGACAAACGGGTACGAGCCAATATGGAAGAGGTCTTTGAATATTTCCCCGTGCTCCACCCCCTGAGGCACAAAAAGGCCGGCTATGCTTCGGGCGGTGAACAGCAAATGCTTGCCATTAGCATGGCGCTGATGACCAGGCCGAAAATATTGCTCTTGGATGAGCCTTCTTTGGGGCTGGCCCCCCTGGTCACCGAGGAGCTTTTCGATATCATCAGACGACTCAACGAGTCAGGAATAACTATTGTGCTCGTGGAGCAGAACGCCCATGCCGCCCTTAACATCGGCTCACGCGGTTATGTTGTTGAGACCGGGCGTATCGTTCTTGACGGTACGGCGCAGGAGCTTTTGGAAAATGAGGACGTGCGGGAGTTCTACCTGGGATCAGGGGAAAAGGAACGCAAAAGCTACAAGGATGCTAAGCGGTACAAAAGGCGCAAACGATGGCTATGACAGCAGCAAAAAGAGACGTCCTTTTAGAAATAGAAGATATACACCTTTCTTTCGGGGGCGTAAAGGTACTGAGCGAAATAAATCTTTCTGTGAAACGGGGCGATCTCTTTTCTATTATAGGGCCCAATGGTGCTGGAAAAACCAGCCTGCTCAACTGTATTAATATGCATTACCGGCCCCAACACGGAGGCATCACATTTGATGGAGAGGAATTGAATGGTCTAAAGCCCCACGCCGTTGCCGCCCTTGGAATTGCCAGGACTTTTCAAAAGGTCGAACTCTTCCAGGGCATGACCGTGCTGGACAATATTAAGCTTGGCCGCCATTTTCTGATGAAGTTGTCCTTTCTGGGAAGTCTTTTGCGACTTCCCAACATCGTTCGCGATGAAATCAAGCATCGTGAAGAGATCGAGGCGGAGATCATCGATTTTATGGGTCTATCAAGTTTTCGCTATTCTCCGGTGGGAATCCTTCCCTTCGGCGTTCGCAAAAGGGTCGATATGGCCCGGGCCCTGGCCATGAGCCCCAAATTGCTCCTGCTGGATGAAATTATGTCCGGAATGGCCGTGGAGGAGAAAGAGGACATCGCCAGCTATATTATGGATGTCCACCGCGACCTCAGGGTGACCATCATCTGGATCGAACACGATCTGGCTGCTGTTATGGATCTTTCTGAGCGCGTCTGTGTCTTGAATTTTGGCACCAAGATCGCGGAGGGGACTCCCGATGAAGTTCAGAAAAATCCCCAGGTCATTGAAGCCTATCTGGGAAGGCAGAAATAACTTAATGAAAGGTGCTCTCCATATCGGCAAGTAGAGGAATAATATGCTAGAAAATACCCTAATCGGTCTCGTCGTAAAAAATGCATCTGAGATGCCCGATGATGTCGCCATGCGGGAGAAGCGCTATGGCGTATGGAGCCCGATGACATGGCGCGAGTTGCAGGAGAACGTCCAACGGTTTGCCCTGGGCCTGCTGGCCTTGGGGTTTGAAGAAGGTAACAGCCTGGCCATCATCGGAGACAACAAACCCCAGTGGATCATCGCCCAACTTGGGAGTATGGCCGCCGGAGGGCTGCCTACCGGAGCCTACCCGGACAGCCTGGCCGATGAGATGGAATACCTTATCTCCTATTCCGATGCCAGGTTTTTGGTAGTAAGGGATCAGGAACAGGTGGACAAGATTCTGGTTATCTGGGACAAAATCAGGGATAACGTCGAGAAGGTGATTGTATGGGACTCACGGGGTATGAGCCACTACTATGGGGAATACCCATTCCTGGAGCGTTTTGAAAAGGTACTTGAAATCGGCACCGGAGAAGAGCGAAGCCAAAAGGACTATCTGTTGAAAAAGGCTGAGAAAATCGATCCCACCCAACCGGCCATGATGCTGACCACCTCCGGAACCACCGCCCTACCCAAGCTCTCCGTACTTAGCCACGAGAACCTCATCTTTTCCTGTGAGAGTTTTGGAGAGGTGGTTAAGATGGAAAAGGGGGATGAAATTCTATCCGCCGCCCCGCTGTCGTGGATTGGAGAGCAGATGTTTAACGTCACCCGGTTTCTGAAGGCCGGCGCCCATTATAATTTCCCGGAAGAGACCGAGACCCTCCGCAAGGATCTCCTGGAGCTTCAACCCTTTCATTTCGGTGGAACCCCGGTTGTGTGGGAATTTCTCATATCCACCATTCAGGCCGCCATGGACAACGCCGATTTTGTCAAGCGCTATTTTTACAACCTGGCCATTCGTACCGCTTTGAAATGCACCGAGGCCAATCTGGCAGACAAAAATGCGGGACATTGGAATCGAATTTTAAATCGTATTCTCAGCTTCCTGGTCCTCCGGCCACTCAAGAACAAGGTGGGCCTTGGACGGGTGAAGGTGGCAATAACCGGAGGCGGGGCCATTTCACCGGAAGTCTTTAAGTATTTTAAGGCCCTCGGTCTCGACCTGCGCCAGGTTTTCGGGCAATCTGAATGCGGCGGTATCGCCACCACCCACAAAGGGGACGACGTGAGACCGGAAACCGTGGGTGTGTCTATCCCGAACGTTGAGGTCAAACTCTCCGAAGATGGCGAGATTCTTGTCAAAGGGAAAAACGTCCACCTGGGTTATTACAAAAATGAGAAGGCCACCCAAGAGGGCTTTACAGGGGATGGTTTCCTTCGTACGGGTGATGCCGGATATTTCGGAGAAGATGGGCACCTCTATGTCTTCGATCGGGCCAAAGACATCATGACCCTTGATGATGGGACCAGGTTTGCGCCCCAGGACATAGAGACCCGGTTGAAATTCAGCGCCTACATCAACGAGGCCATGGTCTGCGGCGGAAATAGGCCTTATGTTACGGCCATCGTTAGCATTGATCTAGAGAATGTGGGAAACTGGGCCAAAAAGAGAGGGATCTCCTTTACCACTTTCCAGGATCTATCACAGAGACGGGAGGTCTACAAGCTGGTTCAAGAGGAGATACGTAAGATCAATGAACGCTTTCCGGAGAATATCCGCATAAACCGTTTCGCCATCCTACTGAAGCAGTTTCATCCCGATGACGGCGAATTAACCCGGACCAGAAAGGTGCGGCGTAAGTTTGTCAACGAGAGATACAATGCCCTTATCGCAGATCTTTATCAATCCAGGAAGCAACATGATCTGGATATTGAGATTCGCTATGAAGACGGCCGCATCTCAACCTTTAAGGGGACTTTAGCCATTGAGGAGGTATATGCGTGAGAGCGTTTTCCGAGATCTATAATGACTATTTTTCTTCAACCGCTGTGTTTAGTTACAGGCAGGACGAAAGGATCTTTCGCACCCGGTTTATGAGGGCATGGTTTACTATTTTTCTTATCCTTGTGGCCATCGCCTTTATAGGATCGTTGTTTGGTATTGGTGCCAATGAATACCACTATTTCATCATGAACCTGATCTTGGTCAACCTGATAGCCGCCATAGGCCTCCAAGTCTTGATTGGTTTTACCGGCCTGCTGTCCCTTGGACATGCCGCTTTTCTGGGGGTAGGGGCCTACACTTCAGCCCTGCTGGTGACAACATGGGGATGCCCTTTTATTCTCTCAATACTCATGGCTGGCCTGGTAGCCGCACTTTTGGGAATTATCGTCGGCATTCCCTCCTTGCGCATTAAGGGGTTCTATCTTATGGTGGCCACCCTGGCCTTCCAATTCGTGATCGATTACATCATCATCCATTGGGAAAGCGTGACGCGGGGCATAAGAGGGATTGAACTGCCGGCTCCCCATATATTTGGGATCTCGCTGGAAAAAAACCAGGCCTACTTTTTATTTCTTTTTGTCCTGACGATTTTTTTGATGTGGGGGGCCAAGAATATCGTCCGGTCAAAGATCGGTCGCGCTTTAATAGCCATTCGCGACAACGACGTCTCTGCCGAAATCATCGGAATCCCCATCTTTCCTTACAAGCTCTTATCGTTTTCCATCAGTGCCTTTTATGCGGGTGTAGCCGGCGCCCTGTTTGCCGGGCTGCTCAGAGCCGCGATCCCCGAAGACTATACTTTCCTGCATTCCATCATATTTCTGGCCATGGTATTGGTCGGCGGCCTGGGAAGACTGGTGGGTACGGTCTTCGGCGTTATTTTCATTACCCTTGTACCTGTCCTGCTGGATCTCATTGTCAGCTATATCGCCCACGCCTATGATCCCAATTTCACCATGTATCTTGGACCCATGAAGGAGCTTGTCTTCGGTGGGTTGATCATCTCATTCATTATCCTGGAACCTGAAGGACTTGTGGGGATATGGATCAGGATTAGGGACTACTTCAGGATCTGGCCGCTTCCCTATGTCTCAGGGTAAACTACAAGTTCCACAAACACCCAGGAGGAAAGACCATGAGAGTTCACGATTATACCATCTACGATTTTATCCGCCGCAATGCGCAACTTTACCCGAATCGTGATTGCATCATTTTTAACGACATCCGACTCAGCCACAAGGATTATAAAGAGCGGTGTGACCGGCTGGCAGCGGGTCTGGTAAAATTCGGCATCGCTAAAGGCGATCGTCTCGGCATTGTGGCCCACAACAGTGACGAGTACATGACCATCTATGGGGCGGCTGCCAAGATCGGCGCTATCGTGCTGCCTGTTAACTGTCGGTTTCAGCCGGAGGAGGTGGAATATGTTCTGAGTGACGGCAGCCCGAGGATGGTATTCGCCGGACCGGATTTTCAACAAACGGTCAGCGCACTGGCCGGAAAAGTAAAGTCGATCGAAGTGTGTTATACCATCGGCGGCGGAGAGGTGACGAAAGACTTTCAAAGGTTCGAGGATCTGTATTCTGACTCCGGTGCCCAGGAGAAATATGAAGTTTCAGGCGATTGCGGATTTGTCATCATTCATACGGCGGCGGTAGCCGGACGCCCGCGGGGCGCTCTCTTGAGCCAGCAGAATATCACGGCCATTAATTTGGGGATGATTCTTCAATTTGGCCTGAACTTTGAGGATTGCCACATCAGTCATCTTCCCCTCTTTCATATTGCCGGACTTTCAGTCTCAACAGCCGTTATGCATGCGGGGGGAGCGAATGTCATCTGCGGGACATTCGATCCGGAATCGACCCTGCGGCTGATTGAAAAAGAAAAGGGGACGCTTTTTTTTAACTTTCCCCCGATTCTGAAGATGATGATTGACAAATACGAGGAGCAACCTCGCGACGTCAAAAGCATCCGCCACATAGCTGGGCTGGATAACCCGGATAATATTCAACGCTTTCTTGAGTTTGCGCCTGAGGCTCGTTTCTGGACCGGCTTCGGACAAACCGAAGCCATGGGAGTCAGCGGAGGCCCCATTGATGAAAAGCCTGGTAGCGCCGGGAAACCATCCCTGATGGCCAGTGTTGCGCTCTTTGATGACTACGATGAAGATGTCCCTGTCGGGAGCCCTGGAGAAATCTGCGTGCGAGGTCCTGCGGTTTTTCTCGGATACTGGAATTTGGAGGATGAAACCGCTTACGCTTTCCGGAATGGTTGGCATCATACCGGAGACATCGGACGGTTTGATGAAGACGGATACCTCTGGTACGTGAAACGGAAGGCCGAAAAGGAGCTCATCAAACCCGGTGGAGAAAATGTTTACCCGGCCGAGGTGGAAAAGGTGATCTTGACTCATGAGGCCGTTAAAGAAGTGAGCGTGATCGGTGTTCCGGATCCAAAGTGGGGCGAGGCCATAAAGGCCGTCTGCAGCCTCAAAGCCGGCAAGACGCTCCCATCGGGGGAACTCATCGAGTATGTGGCCTCAAAGATCGCGCGGTACAAAAAACCCCAGCAGGTCGTCTTCGTGGATACGCTACCCAAAACCGCCGAAGGGGAAATTGATCGTGACCAGGTCAAGAAAGACCACGGAGGAAAATACTGAAGATCGGAAATTTCTCCCGGTCACGTTTGCTTTTGGAGAATAATGTAAACGTTATAAATAATGGATGGGTTTCAAAAAATCCTCACCCCCAATCCAATTTCAATAAGAATCATAAAATTCATCATAACCCACAGTAATTTAGGTTAAAAACAAATCTGTTTCTAAAAAACATGAAGTTTGCCTTGACACAAGAAACCTTTCATTATAGTTGTGATGCAATTACGTAAACGTTTACATTAATAATCATGAGCACCATCTTAGATGTCGCCAAATTAGCCGATGTTTCCACGGCCACCGTTTCCAGGGTTATTAATTTCCCGGAAAAGGTACGCCCCAAAACCTGCGATAGGGTTTATCGGGCTATGAAGATCTGCCGTTACAAATACAATGCCCTTGCCAGGGGGTTTGTAACCAAGCGTTCTTATACGATAGGCCTTATCATCCCCACCATTACCAACCCGATTTTTTCTGAATCGACCCGGGGGGTTCAAGATGTTGCGAACGCGAATGGCTATCAGGTAATTCTGGGTAACTCTGACTATCAGTACGAAAAGGAAGCTGCATTAATAGAGGTCTTCAGGGAAAGACAGGTTGACGGGTTAATTATCACAACGACGAATTTAAAAGGAAAAATCTTGCAAAACCTTCTGGATGACGAATTTTCCTTTTTGCTTCTTTACAGTACCGTGAGAAAAGGTCCTATGCCCAGCGTGGGAGTGGACAATTTTCTCGGTGGATATCTCGCTACCGAGCATCTTATTCAACTTAAACATCGCCGAATAGGAATGCTGGCCGGAGAGTTTCATTTTTCCGATCGAAGTTTCCACCGATGGCATGGTTATAAAAAATGTTTAAACGATTATCAAATTGCATATAATCCTGAGCTTTTTATTCACACCCGATATAATCCAGTCAGCGGGTGCGAAGGGATAAAACATTTAATTAAATCTAAAAAACCGCCGACGGCCGTCTTTTGTTCCAACGATTTATTAGCCTCCGGCGCCATCGAAGGGGCCCGGCAAATGGGACTTGGTATCCCGCAGGATATCTCAATCATAGGATTCGATGACATGCTGATTGCCTCTTTCATTAGCCCAAACCTTACCACCATTCGACAACCGACCTACGAAATGGGAAGGCAGGGTGCGGAAGCATTAATCGATATTATTGAAAGAAAATCCGGCAAGCCGGTTCACAAATTGCTTGATATCAGCCTGATCCCAAGAGAATCAACCGGAGCCAACCGCTCTTGACCCAACAGCAGCAGAAACCATAAACCATTTAAAAGGAGGAAGTTATGAAAAAATTGACATTGTTTTTACTGCTTTTAACAGCCATTTTCGCTTTCAATGTGGCTGCAACCGCCTTTGCCGGAGAGACTGCCATCTGTTATAACTGCCCGCCAATGTGGGCCGATTGGGCCAGTCAACTGAAAGCCATCGAAAAACATATCGGTATTTCGATGCCCCACGACAATAAGAATTCAGGCCAAACCCTTGCTCAGCTCATCGCCGAGAAGGCCAACCCGGTTGCGGATGTGGCCTACTATGGCGTGTCCTTCGGCATAAAGGCCAAGGAAGCGGGAGTCGTAGCTGCATACAAACCATCCTTTTGGGATGAAATTCCCCAAGGCTTAAAAGATCCTGAAGGTTACTGGTTCACGATTCATTCAGGCACCATCGGCTTTTTTGTTAATAAGGATGCCTTAGACAAAGCGCCGGTTCCCCGGTCATGGGCAGACCTGCTCAAACCTGTATATAAGGGCATGATCGGATATCTGGATCCAACTTCAGCTTTCGTTGGATATGCTTCTGCCGTGGCCGTCAATATGGCAAATGGTGGAACCCTCGACAATTTTGATCCCGGCATCAATTTCTTTAAAAAACTCAAAGCCAACCGACCCATAGTGCCCAAGCAAACATCTTATGCCCGTGTGATTTCCGGCGAAATTCCCATTCTCTTTGATTACGATTTTAATGCCTATCGCGGAAAATACAAAGACATGGCTAATGTCGAATTTGTGATTCCGGCTGAAGGTACGATTGTCGTGCCTTATGTCATGAGCTTGGTAAAGAACTCTCCCATGCCGAATGAAGGAAAGAAAGTTTTAGACTTTATTATGTCCGATGAAGGGCAGGCGGTATGGGCGAACGCTTTTCTTAGACCCATTCGAGCAAGCGCTATGTCGCCGGAAGCGTCGGCTAAATTTCTTCCAGCCTCGGAGTATGAAAGAGCAAAGTCGATAGATTATGCGAAGATGGCTGAAGTTCAGAACACATTCCGGGACCGCTACCTGGAAGAAGTTCGATAGCCCGACAACTTTGAATTTATCTGGTCTCAGTACGTTCCACTGACCAGATTTATAACCTTTCACAGATTCAGGGGCGCCTTGCTCAATCGTTCAGAGGTTCCGGGTTCCCCGTTCAGGGCTAAAGTCTAAAAGTTGCAGTGTTCAGCCCAGCCGCTGCCCGCTGAAGCGGCCGGTTTAATCGAAAAAGAAACTATGCCATTTTGGCGTAGTTTCATATGAGTTCCGGAAATACAGGCCGTGATCTGACACGCATGGCCCAGACCTGGCTTGTGAGTTTAATGGCTATTTCGATCATAGTGCTCCTTATACGTTTGGTAGGTTGACTCTTGCCGTACAAACCAGGTGATCCGCACCCGGATTCAAGTTCAACGATAAGAGTACTGACATCCACTTGCATTTCTCCGCTTGAAGCGGAGAAATTCACGCCATCCCGTGCTGTGCACGGGATGGTTGTTGATTCGGTTCAATAGCGCCAGGTCGAGCTGACACCCGAAACCTG
>PVMS01061991.1_pt1 | contig 10564 bp, 14 predicted proteins | sample 1853461 | NCBI WGS metagenome assembly PVMS01 (sample SAMN08582032, study PRJNA380276) | Marine sediment metagenome, whole genome shotgun sequencing project. | isolation source: ocean sediment barecode stripped | collected 2017
TAGTAAAAAAGAGTAAGCTTACTTACTTTGCAATTTATTGCGTCATTGTTGGTTTAATTGCCATTGCCGTGGCCTCAATAAATTAATATGCTCACATTAGAAGATTATACTAAAGGCCAGGTGCTATTAATTGATAAACCTTTAAATTGGACATCATTTCAGGTTGTTAATAAACTACGTTGGGCTATTAAAAAAGTCTTCAAGATCAAAAAAATTAAAGTTGGCCATGCAGGAACTTTAGATCCTTTGGCTACTGGTCTTCTAATTATATGTACTGGGAAAATGACAAAGCAAATCGATCTGTTTCAAGAACAAATAAAAGAATATACCGGAACTATAGTTTTAGGAAGTACTACTCCTTCTTATGATCTTGAAACCGAAATTGATGAAACATTTCCAACCGAGCATATTACAAACCAATTAATCTATCAGACCACACGTAATTTCATTGGAGACCTCAATCAGTTTCCGCCGGTGTTTTCGGCTATTAAAAAAGACGGTAGACGTTTGTATGAATTTGCAAGAGCTGGTCAAAATGTTGAAATCAAGCCAAGAAAAATTACGGTCTCTGAATTTACGATCTCAAAAATTGACGGCCTAAACATTGATTTTAGGGTCGTTTGCAGTAAAGGCACATATATTAGATCATTAGCCTATGATTTTGGGAGCGCATTAAATTCGGGTGGTCATTTATCCGAATTAAGGCGCACAAAGATTGGGGAATTTGATATCAATAATGCTATTACTGTTGAAAATTTCATAAAAAAATTAGAATTATAATAAAAAGTTTAATATCATTATTTCGTCTAAGAGATTTTCTAAAAATATACGATTTGATCTTTTTTGTTAATTTAACCGTATATTAAATATTGAAATGAATTCGCTTTTACATACATATAAAGCCATTATTATAACCGCACTCTTATCATCGTCTGTAGTTCTGTTGACTTTCAATGTGCATTTAAAGAAGAAAAATACATTGGTTGCCGAAACTTTTTATGAATTACTTCCTGAAGATGAGGTTACTAAAGAAAGGATGGAATTGGCAGAACTGATAGAAAGTCTTGATGAGGTCTTGACGAATAAAGCCTTTAATGAATCGAAGAAATTTGATGATTATGAAGATACGGAGTTCAAGAATACTATGGATAAAATAAGAAACAGAGCTTCTCGGGAAACCGAAATTTATAAGACTTCGTCATCTTCAGAAAGCAAGGAATCCAATTTAGAAGATGAAGCATCTTTTGATAATATAAATGATGTTATTGCAACACGTTCTGAAAAGAAAAGAGCATCGGATGCTTCAAATACATCTAATACATCCAAAAAAAGTTCAATAAGCTATTCATTAGTTGACAGAATTGATGAATATTTACCACCTCCAATTTATTTATGTGAGAATTATGGAAAAATAGTAATCACCATTGAAGTTGATGGACATGGAAATGTTATCGCCGCAAATTATAATTCGTCTTCTACTTCCTCAGACGGCTGTTTAGTTGATCATTCCATTGAATACGCAAAAGCTTCAAAATTTAATCAAGATCTTTCTAAATCAAAACAAATTGGTACAATCACCTTTTATTTTAAAGGGAAACATTAGGATTTCTTATTTTAGTAAAAAATAAATGAGTACAAAACACAAATGTAATTGGTGTGTAGGTGACCCACTTTATGAAGCATATCATGACCTTGAATGGGGAGTTCCTGTTTATAATGATGATATTCTTTTTGAGTTTTTAATATTAGAAACTTTCCAAGCAGGACTAAGTTGGATTACTGTACTTCGAAAACGGGAAAATTTCAGAAATGCATTTGATGGTTTTAATTATAAGGAAATAGCAAAATACGATCAACAAAAAATTGATAAATTACTGCTTGATGCCGGAATTATAAGAAATAAACTAAAAATAAATGCCACGGTCACAAATGCACAATCTTTTATTAAAATACAAGATGAGTTCGAAAGCTTTAGCAATTACATTTGGAGTTTCACTGATGGAAAACCAATAAAAAATAGATTTCAAGATCATCATGAAATTCCGGCGAACACTCCATTAAGCGACACCATAAGTAAAGATCTAAAAAAAAGAGGGTTTAAATTTGTTGGCACTACCGTTGTTTATGCTCACATGCAAGCTACAGGAATGGTAAACGATCATGAGGTACATTGTTTTAGATATAATGAAGTTAGTTAGCTTCCTTTTCCTTATCAATAATAAAATCTATTCCTGCATCGTCTTTAGGTTCATAATCAATCATTTTTAAAATATGTTTAATGGCACCAATACGAGCTTTGTTCTTTCGATTAGCTTCAATAATTATCCAAGGGGCAATATCTGTATTTGTCAATTCAAACATTTTGGTCTTATAGGTTGTATATGAATCCCACAATTTTAAAGCCTTTTGATCTACTATACTATATTTCCATTTTTTTACTGGACTTGTTATGATATCATTAAATCGTTTTTCCTGCTCATCTTTGGTAATTGAAAAATAAAACTTAATCAGTGTAATTTCAGATTCAATGATCATGCGTTCAAAATCATTGACTTGATTCATAAAAATGTTATATTCCTTTTTAGTACAAAATCCATTTACTGGTTCAACAACAGCTCGATTATACCAACTTCTATCAAAAAATACTATTTCGCCTTTTTTTTTTATTTTATTTATATAGCGTTGAAAATACCACTGACTTCTCTCTTCTTCAGTAGGTTTAGGAAGGGCTACCACCTTAAATTGTCTCGGGTTTAAATGGTCTGTAATCCGTCTTATCGCACCACCTTTTCCTGCAGCATCTCTACCTTCAAAAATAATAATGATCCTTTTGTTTTTTTCATTTACCCAATGTTGTAAATGTATAAGTTCTACCTGAAGTAATTTTAGGCGAGCTTCATAGTTTACATTTCTTAAAACTTTGGCGATAGAGGTGGTGCGGTCATCTAAAAATTGTTTAATTCCATTCTTAGAGTTTAATCTTTTTTGTTCTTTTGGTGTCAACTTCTCCATTAATCTATATGATTTATAAGTCTGTGGTAACGCTGCACAACATTAGGATCCGGTAAAATAGTATCTGCCGAATTTCCCTTTCCTTCATAATCAAAATTGGTCAGCAAATATCTCATACTCTCCAGCCGCGCCTGATGTTTTTGGTTTGTTTTTATAATAATCCACGGACTAAAAGTGGTATGTGTTTTACTTAACATTTGTTCCTTATAAAAGGTGTAGTCATTCCATTTCTTCTGACCCTCTCTATCGACAGGACTAAATTTCCAGCGTTTTAAAGGATTTTCAAGTCTTGAAATAAATCGATTTTCTTGTTCATCTTTTGATATGGAAAACCAAAATTTTATAAGGTCTATTCCATCTTCATAAAGCATATGTTCAAATTCGGGAACTTGAACCATAAATTTATCATACTGACCCTTGGTGCAAAAACCCAATACAGGTTCAACAACAGCTCGATTATACCAACTTCTATCAAAAAACACTATTTCGCCTGGATTTGGAAGCTCTTTAATATAGCGTCTGAAATACCATTGTCCATTTTCGACATCTGTTGGTTTATTCAAATCCACTACGCGCATTGACCTTGGATTCAAATGTTCGGCAAATCGTCTTATAGCGCCTCCTTTACCAGCAGCATCACGCCCTTCAAATAGTACACATACACGTTTATTGTGATTTGCCACCCATTGTTGAAAATCTACAAGTTCAGCTTGCAACTGCAGTAACTCACGTTCATATTGAACAGTTTCGATTACATTCAGTAAACGATCTTCAGGGAGTTTTTTCTTTAAAACTTCCATAAAAGCTTTCTTGTTTTTATGCTTTGAGAAATCTTGAAATGTTAGCATGCATATTATTTATAGTACTAATTTCTATCTTTTATTGAAATCAAAATATGATTTATGTCAATTTAAGTAATTTAAGAATTTTTCTCTTGAAATAAATTCTGCGCCTAAGCTTGCTAGGTGTTTAGTATAAACCTGACAATCAAAAATTTTATAATCGCTATTTTGAACAAACCATAAAAAAGCGAGCTTACTAGCGTTGCTTACTCTAGTGAACATACTTTCTCCACAAAATACTCTATTTCCAAGATCAATTCCATATAATCCTGCAATCAATTCTTCATTTTGCCAAACCTCAACTGATTTAGCATGGCCCAGATCATATAATTTGCAATAGGCATCAATCATTGAATTAGTAATCCAACTGCTCGATTGTCCCTCGCGTTTAATATGAGCACATTCTTTAATGACCCTAGAAAATGCCTCATTTATAGTAATTAAAAATTCAGAATTTCTCATATGTTGTTTCATGCTTTTTGAAACAATTAATTTTTCTGGAAATAAAACAAACCGAGGATCAGGGGCCCACCACAAAATAGGTTGATCTGATTCAAACCATGGAAAGATCCCACCTTTGTAAGCTTCAATTAAGCGTCCTACCGATAAATCACCTCCAATAGCCAATAATCCATCTTTAGTGGCCTGTGAAACGTCTGGAAACTTAATGTCATCATTTAAATAAATCACGATGTATCTTGGAACAAGAATTATAAATATCTAATATCATTCTTTAAAAATATATGGAATTTCGCCATATTTGAAAGGATCAATGTTAATTAAATTTGCACATCATTGTTTTTTTGGAGATTATTGATACAGGTCATAAACCTAAAGTTATACCAAAGCCAAAGTATTAAATCTTGTTCGAATGGGTATCTGGATCCAGGTCTTTTTTTATAGCAATTAAAACTATAAAACAAAAACCTCAATGAATGAACATCGAGGATTTATTATTATATTTTAATTTTAATCTTTAAAAAGGAAGATCGTCATGATCTTCATCATTTAAATCGTTAACAGGTTCGAACGTATCCATTGGAGGAATTGGCGGCACTTCACCCTCATGAGCATCAGCTTGATGACTCTCAATACGCCAACCTTGAATGGAGTTAAAATATTTGGTTTCTCCTTGGGGATTTACCCATTCTCTACCTCTTAAATTAATACTTATCTTCACGTCTTGACCTACCTGGAAATTGTTTAACAGATCTGTCTTATCCTGAATAAATTCTACTAATATATGCTGAGGATACTGTTCTTCCGTTGTAATTACCAATTCTCTTTTTCTGAAACCATTTGAGCCATACTCCTTCGTTTCATCAATAAATTTAATTTTTCCTTGAATTTCCATCTATATTATATTTCTAAATTTAACTTAATAATAATTTCCAGGCACTTTCTACATCTCCAAAACTTAAATAATTCTGAGCTATCTTGTGTTTATCTCTATGGGCCATATTTTTAATATTAGGATATCTTTCACTAACATCTTTTACAAAAATATCAATTTCATTCTGATTAGGCAATATTTCAACATTCGCTAACATTCCAAGATCATTCCCTGTAAGTATCATGCTGTTTTTAACCTCATCAGGCATGGCATCTACACCAACACCAAGATTTCGATGGGGTTTAGGTATTTCAAAAAATCCTTTATTTGCCCTGCTGTAATAGTTACCTCCTGCTCTAGCAACAAGATCTAATTTCTCCTGATTAATTGAATCATCTTCATTCAAAACTTCTTTTGAAATGTGCATTTTTACAACTTCACATATAATTAAATTCCCAGCGCCACCTTCATTTCCCAATTCCATTATTTCTTTAACCTTACATTCAAACTGAACTGGAGATTCGGCAACTCTAAATGGTTTAACAATATCTGATGCTAACATGGTTAATCCTGCTTTTTCAAATTCATTTACGCCTTCCGCATATTCAGAACTACTCAAGGATGCTTGTTGAACTATATCAAAATTCACAACATTAATTACCACCTCCTTGATGGTTTTCGCATTGGCCAAAGTATGCTTTGTTGTATTGTTTCTTACCCGTCGCGCAGGAGAAAAAATCATTACCGGTGGATTTGCACTAAACACATTAAAGAAACTAAATGGTGACAAATTAGGGTTGCCATCAACATCAATTGTACTTGCAAAAGCAATTGGCCTTGGAGCAATTGCACAGAGCAATAAACCATGCAATTTAGATACTGAAATGTCCTTGGGTTCAAATGAAGTCATGCAAAAATAATTTGAGCAAATTTAACTAAAAGAGAGGCAACAAAAAACTGATTAACTAACAAGTTGAACAATAATATTAACATAATTCCATTATATTTAGATTTGTAAAAATTACTGCATGACATTTTCTAATAACAGGAATATAATTCGATGGATCATAATTCTGACTTCCTTTGTTATTATAAGTTTAATTTTATGGAATACATATATATTTTTCCAGAATTTTAAAGCTGAAGAACGTACTAAAATGCGAATTTGGTCTGACGCCTATATGGAAATTAATGACGTCAATAATTTAAACGAAGACATTGGTGAATTGCCACTTAAGACCATGCAAAGTAATTCTACTACGCCAATGATATTAACAGATCTTGAAGGAAATATTGAAAGCCATAAAAATATTCCGGATAAAATAGTAAAGGATACTTTAAAACTAAGAAAACTAATTCTTCGATATAAAAAAGAAAACAATCCCATTGAAGTTAAGTATGAAGACAATGTAAAAAGCTTGATTTATTATGGTAATTCTCCTTTGCTAAATAAACTAAAATACTATCCTTTAGCCTTATTATTAATAATATTCTTATTCGGAGCAGTAGTTTATTTCTTTTACCGAAGTTCTAAAATTGCAACACAAAACAAATTATGGTCAGGTATGGCAAAAGAAACAGCCCATCAAATTGGAACACCATTATCTTCACTTGTTGGTTGGGCTGAAATATTAAAATCTGAAAATATTAATCCTGATCATATAAAAGAAATTGAAAAGGATATTTTTAGATTACAAACCATCACAGATAGATTTAGTAAAATTGGTTCTATTCCAAAGCTTCAAAAAGCTGACCTTGTTAAGGCTACTCAGGATGCATACGACTATCTCAAATCGCGTTCTTCAAAACTTATCACGTTTGAATTTAAAACTTCAGCTTCGGGAATTTATGTGAATATGAATGAACAATTATATAGCTGGACCATAGAAAATTTGGTTAAAAATGCAATTGATGCGATGAAAGGCAAAGGCCAATTGAGTATCGTTATTAATACATCAGATAACTATGTGAATATTAATGTAACCGATAATGGTAAAGGCATTGCGCGTAATTTTCAGAGGAGAATTTTTGACCCGGGATATACAACTAAGAAACGAGGTTGGGGACTTGGATTATCACTTTCAAAGCGAATTATTGAAGATTACCATAATGGAAAATTAAAAGTATTACATTCTGAAGTTGGTAAAGGCACAACCATACAAATTTCACTCAAAATTATTTTTAATACATAATGAAAGCTAAATACTTTACCTTACATAGTGTTGCGTTGAATAATAATTGTCCGGAGTGTTATTCTCGGGAAGGTCTTAAGTTAACCTATAAACAACAATTTAAGGAAAATCGTTTTTATAGGTCCATAACAAGTAACACCATTAGTCAGTTAAAATGTTCAGTTTGTGAGACAGATATTTTTCCAATTCGCTGGACGAAAAATATAGAGCGTGTGGTTGAATATCATAACAAAGCACTTACACCAAAATCGAGATCTTTCAAATTAAAAAAACTGGCCTGGATATTAATAATTACAATAGACACTTTAATACTATTAGGTGTGCTCTATGCCTTTCGGGTTTTTGGAGAATTAATATTATAAATTGCCTCTAATGGCTTCTGCAATTTCAACGAATTCTTCAGAGGTAAAAGTGGATTTAGTAGTAAATCGTGCATCTTCCATTGTATTTAACGGTATTAAATGTACATGAACATGTGGTACTTCCAGACCAATAACGCTCATGCCTACACGTTTACAATCTATTGTTTTTTCAATAGCAACAGCAACTTGTTTAGAAAATAACATTAAACCATTGTATGTGTTTTCGTCAAGATCAAAGATCTTATCAACTTCTATTTTTGGTATACAAAGTGTGTGCCCTTTTGTATTAGGATTAATATCCAAAAAAGCCAGAAATTCATCCGATTCTGCAACTTTATAACAGGGGATCTCACCATTGATTATTTTTGTAAATAAAGAGGCCATTAGTTTCTGGTAATTTCAAGAATATCAAATTTCAAAGTCCCATTTGGTACTTTAATATCAGCAACTTCACCAACAGATTTGCCAAGTAATCCTTTTCCTATTGGAGAATTAACAGATATTTTTCCGGAAGCCAAATCAGCTTCACCATCAGCAACTAAAGTATAGTCCATCTCCATACCATTATTGTGATTCCTTAACTTAACAGTCGATAAAACCAATACTTTTGAAGTGTCTAATTGAGATTCATCTATTAATCGAGCATCAGCTAACAATTCCTCTAATTTAGCAATTTTCATTTCAAGCATTCCTTGTGCCTCTTTTGCAGCATCATATTCAGCATTTTCACTTAAATCTCCTTTATCTCTTGCTTCAGCAATTGCATGTGACGCATTTGGACGTTCAATATCCCTCAGGTGATTTAGCTCGTCTCTTAATTTTTTGAGTCCTTCTTCTGTATAATAAGATATATTACTCATAAGGTTATTAATATAATTTAAAAATGTGCTTATCTGCTCCTGTATAAACACAAAAAATCTCGTTAGCACGAGATTGTAACACAAATATACAAAATATTTAATAAATGTCGTTTATATTGTACATTGTGTGAGTGCAAAATTAATCTATGAAAAAGGTAATTTATTTACTGCTTCTTTTGCCAATTATTTGGTCTTGTAGCAAAAATGATAATAACAATTCAAATTGCAAGTTTTTACTTAATGTCGGTGTGAATACTTCTATAAATTTAAATTTACCTCAATACAGCCAATTAAACTTTGTAAGTAATGCAGTTTATATTCCCAATCATGGTAATAAAGGAATTATTGTAACCAATACCGGAACAGGATTTGTTGCTTTTGACGCCGGAGATCCAAATCATACTCAAAATACCTGTTCTGTTTTAACCATAAATGGTATTGAAGGCACTTGTGGCTGTATGGACGAAAATAAATACAGTTTATTTACGGGACAACCTCTCAACAATCCTAATTTACCTTGCGGTTTAAAGGCCTATCGTGTTGAGGTCAATGGAAGTAATCTTATAATTACAAATTAAAACTTCAAAGTAGCTCCTAGCAAAAAGTTAGTGGTTGCCTGTGGATAATATCCTGCCCCTTCAACGGTAGTAACCGTTCCCGGTTGTGAAAAATCGTCATCAAAAGTAAAGTAATAACCATTAGAAACATATTTCTCATTTAAGATGTTATTTACTATTCCAGATAAAATAATCGATTTTAAAAAAGAGTTGGTCTTGATCTCATAACTTATATTAATATCATTTACAAAATAGCTTTTCAACCTTGATACTTCAGAATCAGTATTGCCCATAAATTGTTCGCCTACAAACTTGCTTAATAATGACAATTGTAATCTCTTTAGCGGCTGATAAACTAATGCATTAGCCGCAATAAAATCAGGGGAATATGAAATATTGGTTTTCCCTAAATTGACCAGCTGGCTATCAATTGAAGCTATTGTTTCTTTATTTTTATTTGAACTTATAGTTAAATTTGGATGAATACCAACTTGATTTGAAATCTGAATACTGGCTTCCACTTCTAAACCTAATCTATGACTTTCACCACTGTTGGACCGAATTGGTGTACCCACATCATCAATGGCACCTGTTAAAACCAACTGTTCATTATACAGCATATAATAAGCGTTGGCATTAATTTTAAAATTGTCGGCGCTATGACGCCAGCCAAATTCAAAATCATTAAGCTGCTCAGGTTTGATATTTGAATTACTTTCGAAATCGCTTCTCCCTGGTTCACGATTTGCTCTTGCATAAGAAAAATAGAGATGGTTGTTACCATTTAAATTATAAGTAATCCCAACTTTAGGATTAAAAAAACTATAGTTCTTGTTAACTTCCAAATTAACTCTGTCTGATGTCGATCCTGTGGTTTTATAATCTACAAATCGCATTTGCAAATCGCCATAAAAACTCAACTTAGCATTTAATTTGAAAGTTGATTTAACAAATAAACTAAAATCGGTTTTTTGACCGGTCCCATCATAATAATGATCTCTTATTTGGCTATTACCAGCAAATTCCGACCAAATAATTTCACCAAAATGATCACCATCATAGGTGCTGTATGACCCTCCAAGAATTAAATTCAATTTGTCTTTTTTGTAATTGCCATTGGCGTTAATCACATAAAAATCGTTATCCAGCCAACGCCGTCTAATTAAATCGGTAGTATTTATGATTTCGTTGCCTATTTCAATTTCTTCCAAATCATAATCTGCAAAATCTTCGTCTTCCATATATTGTTCAAAAAATCCACGACCATAGGTATAATTTAAGCCAAGATTTGTTGACCAATTAGTACTTAATCGTTGATTCCAATGTAATTGGTAATGGTCTTGTTTGTAATTATCAACTTCATTATCATAAAATTTAACGTTATTATTTTTATTCAAATAAATTCA
>PVMS01136660.1_pt1 | contig 10561 bp, 12 predicted proteins | sample 1853461 | NCBI WGS metagenome assembly PVMS01 (sample SAMN08582032, study PRJNA380276) | Marine sediment metagenome, whole genome shotgun sequencing project. | isolation source: ocean sediment barecode stripped | collected 2017
AGTTCAGCGTGCGCACGATATCCACGATATCGGCCACCACGGCCGAGGCCGTCGGTTCCGCACCGGCGCCGGCGCCATAGTAGAGCGTCGGCCCGACAGCATCGGCATTGACCAGTACCGCATTCATCACGCCATCCACATTCGCGATCAGGCGGCGTTCCGGTATCAGGGTAGGATGCACCCGCATCTCGATACCCTGCGCCGAGCGTCGGGTATAACCCAGGTGCTTGATGCGGTAACCGAAGGCCTCGGCATAGGTCACATCCTCGCGGGTAATGCGACTGATCCCTTCCGTGTAAACCTTGTCGAACTGCAGGGGAATACCAAAGGCAATGGACGCCAGGATGGTGAGTTTGTGGGCCGCATCGATGCCCTCGACATCAAAGGTCGGATCGGCCTCTGCATAACCCAGCGCCTGTGCCTCTTGCAGCACATCGGCAAAGTCCCGCCCCTTGTCGCGCATCTCGGTGAGGATAAAATTACCGGTACCGTTAATAATGCCGGTCAGCCACTCGATCCGGTTGGCAGACAGACCCTCGCGCAAGGCCTTGATGATCGGGATGCCGCCGGCAACGGCGGCTTCGAAGGCGACCATGACACCCCTTTCCTGTGCCGCGGTAAAAATCTCGTTGCCATGCATGGCAATCAGCGCCTTGTTGGCGGTGACCACGTGCTTGCCATTGGCAATCGCCTTCAGCACCAGTTCGCGTGCCGGCTCATAGCCGCCAATGAGTTCAACGATTATTTCAACATCGGGATTCTCAACAAGTGCAAACGCATCATCGCCGACACTGATGGCATCAATACCGGGCAAACCTGCCGGATCATATTCACGTGCCGCGGCATGACTGACGGTAATACCGCGACCGGCACGCCGGGTGATTTCTTCTGCATTGCGGTTCAGAACATTAAACGTACCACCACCCACTGTGCCGAGGCCCAGCAGGCCAACCTTGACCGGATTCAAAGAACTACCCTCCTGATACTTTTGCCTGATTGAGATCCCTGTTAAACATGTCCCGAATACAACGAATGGCCTGCCGGGTACGGTGCGGATTTTCAATCAGGCCAAACCTGACATGATCATCCCCGTAGGATCCAAACCCGATCCCGGGTGAGACGGCAACCTTGGCATCGCTTAACAGTTTCTTGGAAAATTCCAGGGAACCCATTTCCTGGTAGGGTTCCGGTATCTTTGCCCACACGAACATGGTGGCCCTGGGGACATCCACCGGCCAGCCCAGCGAATGCAGACCGTCACACAAGACATCACGGCGCTCGCGGTACATGTTGACAATATCTGCCACGCAATCCTGTGGCCCCTCGAGCGCGGCAATCGCAGCCACCTGGATCGGCGTGAACATACCGTAGTCCAGATACGACTTGATACGCGTCAAGGCGGCAACCAGCGTCTCGTTGCCACACATAAAACCAACCCGCCAGCCTGGCATATTGTAACTCTTGGACAGGGAGAAAAACTCCACGGCGACATCCATGGCCCCGTCAACCTGCAGGATGGACGGTGCCTGGTAGCCGTCAAACACCAGGTCCGCATAGGCCAGATCCTGGACGACCCAGATTTCGTGTTCACGCGCGATGGCGACGACCTTCTCGAAGAATTCCAGCTCGACACACTGGGTGGTCGGGTTACCCGGAAAATTCAGCACCAGCATCTTGGGCTTTGGCCAGGAATCCTTGATGGCCTTCTCCAGTTCAGCGAAAAAATCCACATCCGGGCGCAACGGCACATGCCGGATATCAGCACCGGCAATGGCGAAACCGTAGGGATGGATCGGATAGGCCGGATTTGGCACCAGCACGGCGTCACCGGGACCCACGGTCGCCAGCGCCAGGTGCGCCAGGCCTTCCTTGGAACCGATAGTGACGATTGCATGCCGCTCCGGATCGAGTTCGACCGCGTAACGCCGCTGGTACCAGTCACAGATAGCCTTGCGCAGGCGCGGAATGCCACGGGAGAGTGAATAACGGTGGGTATCGCCCCGCTGGGCGGCCTCGGTCAGCTTGTCGACAATATGCTGCGGCGTCGGCTGGTCCGGGTTACCCATGCCAAAATCAATAATATCCTCGCCACGCGCCCGTGCCGCCGCCTTCAACTCATTGACAATGTTGAAAACATACGGAGGCAGCCGTTTGATGCGGGCAAATTCTTCTATCACACTGGTAACCGGTTATTTCTTTGTAGATGAAGAGATTACAGTAATTCCCCGGACCTGCCAAACTTCCCTTGTCACCCCCACCCTGTCTGAGTATCTTCCCGGTATGCGTTTTGCCCAGGACCCGTTTGCAAGCAACAGTATCCGCGCCTACAGCGACGGCGAGATTTCGGTCAATGACAAAACCATCAACCACAGTGTGATACTCACGCCGGACCTGATACAACGCTGGGAACCACGGCATATTGACGAACTGACTGCCGACCATTGCCGGCAACTTGGGGAATTCAACCCCGAGGTCATTATTATTGGCACGGGGAAAATCCTGAAATTCCCGCCACCACGGCTGACTGTAGACTTGCAAGCCCGGGGTATCGGTGTAGAAATTATGGCACATGACGCGGCCTGCCGGACCTTCAATATCCTGCTGGCAGAAGACCGGCGCGTGGTGGTGGCATTGATAATGGGCGCGGCAGCAGAGCAGCCCGGCTAGCTCATCACTTCAATAACGCCTCGACCGAGAAGCCTTCCTGTTCCAGGATACGCTTGAGTTTTTTGAGTGCATCCATCTGGATCTGCCGGACGCGTTCGCGCGTCACCCCGATTTCCTGTCCGACCTCTTCCAGCGTCGATACGGTATGTCCATGCAGACCAAAACGGCGCTCAACCACGGCCCGCTGCTTGTCGCTGAGCTGTGACAGGCAGTCTTCCAGGTTGGAATGCACACTTTCTTCCTGCAGGGTTTCAGTCGGGTCCTTGACGGTGTTGTCCGGAATCGTGTCCAGCAGCGTCTTGCCGGAATCACTCATCACGTGGCTGTCTGTCGAGGCAATACGCTCATTCAGTCCGAGCATGCGTTCCACATCGGCAATCGGCTTGTTCAGCAAGCCGGCGATATCCTCGGCAGAGGGTTCATGATCAAGCGTCTGCGCAAGATTGCGTGCCGCACGCAGATACACGTTGATTTCCTTGACGACATGGATGGGCAGGCGAATGGTGCGCGTCTGGTTCATGATGGCGCGTTCGATGGTTTGCCGGATCCACCAGGTGCCGTAGGTCGAGAAACGAAAGCCGAGTTCGGGGTCAAATTTCTCAACCGCACGAATCAGGCCGAGGTTGCCTTCCTCGATAAGATCCAGAAAGGCCAGGCCGCGGTTCATGTAACGGCGGGCAATCTTGACGACCAGGCGCAGGTTGCTCTCGATCATGCGCTTGCGGGCAGCTTCATCGCCCTGCTGGGCGAGCCGCGAATATTTGACCTCTTCCTCTGCGCTCAGCAGTGGCGAGGCACCAATCTCGTTGAGGTAAAGCCGGGTGGGATCGTGACTTTCAGCTGCGGTAGCGTATTCCTTCCTGCTGCCATGAGCAGACGAACCCTTGACCGGCGCCTGTGGCTTGTCGGCAGACTTGCCTTGTGAATCGCTACTGTCGGGTCCCTTGCGTCTTGCCACTGGCATCCCCGCCATTCATGTTGTCAGCCTTGCTGCCCGGAAGCAGACAAGGCACCGGTGAAGATGACCTACACCATCATTTCCGCGGCAGGTACTTCAGGGGATCGACCGGTTTTCCATCCTTGCGGATTTCAAAATACAGCTCATTGCGGCTGGTGCCGCTGCTCCCCATCTTTGCGATCTGTTGACCTGCTGTGACGTGTTCACCTTCCGCAACAAGCAGCTTGCTGTTATGCCCGTAGGCACTGAGCAGATTTTCGTTGTGTTTTACGATAATAAGCCTGCCATAGCCGACAAGTCCACTCCCGGCGTACACAACGGCGCCATTGGCGGCCGCTTTTACCGGCTGATCGGCATGTCCACCAATCTCGATTCCCCGTTTGCCGCTGGATTTTGACTGATACCGGCTCAGCACACGGCCCCGCGTGGGCCATACCCAGGTGCCGTTAAACGCCGGCCCGGCCGTCGCAGATGGCCGCGGTTTCGGGGGCGGACGGCTGGCCGGTCTGGCCGCCGGTTTTGGTGCCGATTTGGGTGCAGGCGCAGCAACAACTGCCGACGATACAACCGGTTTTCTCTGCTTGAGTGGCACCACCCTCGTGCCACCGGCGTCGGCTGCCGGCCTGACACGCAAGCGCTGGCCGCTATAGATTGTGTACGGTGACCGAATGCCATTGATGCTTGCCAGCTCCCGGTAACCCAGTCCGTGCTGCCAGGCAATGGAATACAGGGTGTCGCCGCGTGCAACGGTATAGATGTTCGCCCTGGATGTTTTAACCGGAGTACGCACCGCCCGGGACTTTGTCGTCACGGTCGTGTTGTTGCGTGAGTCAATCGGCGCCTTGACAGACTGACCGCTGCATGCGGCCAGCAGTAACAGGCAAACACAAATGAATAAAAAGCTAACGCGCATCAAACATATCAGTGGCGAAAATAGAAAAAGGCAGCAACGGCCAGTGCGATCACCAGCCAGCCAAGACGTTCAACATAGACCCGTAATTTCTCTTCCATCTGCGGACCACCCCAGGCCATCAGGGAGGCCACCAGGAAAAACCGGCCACCCCGGCCGATGATCGAACCGGCGACAAACAGGGGCAGGCTCATGGCCAATGTGCCCGCCGCAATCGTAAAGACCTTGTAGGGAATTGGCGAAAACCCGGCTACCAGTATTGCCCAGAAGCCCCATTCCTCAAACCAGCTGCGGGCGTGCAGGTATTTGTCCCAGTAGTGGCTCTGCTGCAGCCAGGGCTGGATCAGGTCAAAGGCGTAGAACCCGATCAAATAACCCAGCAGGCCACCCAGTACAGACGCCAGCGTGGTGATCCCTGCATAACGCAGGGCACGTGACGGTTGCGCCATACTCATCGGCGCCAGCATCACATCGGGGGGGACCGGAAAAAAAGAGGACTCGGCGAAACTCAGACCCGACAGATACCACACGGCATACTGATGGCGTGCCCATTGCATGCATTTGTCGTACAGGGGGGTGAACAGCCGCATCAGGCCTGCCCTGTTAGCAAGGGAACGAAGATCACCGGATCAAGCCCGGTTTTTTCAAAGGTATCGTCATGTCGTGTTATCAGTGTCAGCGTCTGCCGGTTGCGACCACCCACAGGAATAACCAGCCGGCCACCATCAGGTGACAGTTGTTCCAGCAATGCCTGCGGAATTTCCTCCGCGGCAGCGGTGGTAATAATGGCGTCATAGGGGGCGAAATCCGGCAATCCTTCCGTGCCGTCGGAATAACTGGCCCGGATATTCCTGAGCCCCAGCTTGCGGAAGCGCTGCCGTGCCTGGTCGGCAAGCGGCTTGATGCGTTCCACGGTATAAACCTTCGGTACCAGCGGTGACAGTATCGCTGCCTGATAACCGGACCCGGTACCGATCTCCAGCACCTTCTGCGGGTGACTACTGACAACCAGATCGGTCATGGCCGCCACGACATACGGCTGCGAGATGGTCTGGTTATAGCCGATGGGCAGGGCCGTGTCTTCATAGGCACGACTGGCCAGTGCCTCGTCGACAAACAGATGCCGGGGAGTATTGCGGATGGCATCGAGCACCGCTTCATTGCGAATGCCCTCCTCGCGCAGGCGCGCCACCAGCCGGTCGCGGGTGCGCTGCGAGGTCATACCAATTCCGCGATTTGTCGTGATCAAGAGTGTGCTTCCATGGTGTTAATTATTCTGCAAGCCAGCTGGCAATGCCATCAATGGCATCATACCGGGTCAGGTCAACATCCAGCGGTGTAATTGAAACATAACCCGAGCGCACGGCGTGAAAATCAGTCCCCGGGCCGGAATCCTGCTCGGGTCCCACCGGCCCCACCCAGTAAACCGGTCGACCGCGCGGATCCAGCTCCTTGATCACCGGCTCGGACTTGTGACGATGCCCGAGCCGCGTGGCCTGCATGCCCTTGAGTTCATCCCAGGGCACATCCGGCACGTTCACATTGAGTATGGTGTCAGCCGGCAGGCTGCCAGCGATGACACGCTGCACCAGTTCCAGGGTGACACGGGCAGCCGTGGCGTAATGCTGCGGGTGCTCGCCCTCCGTGGCCATGGAAACGGCAATGGCCGGATAACCCAGAAAGCGGCCCTCCATGGCAGCGGCCACCGTGCCCGAATAGAGCACATCATCCCCCATGTTGGCGCCTGAGTTGATCCCGGAAACCACCATATCGGGCTCTGACTCCAGCAAGCCGGTGATGGCAAGGTGTACACAGTCCGTGGGGGTGCCGTCGACACAGAAAAAGCCGCTATCAGCCTGCCTTGCCCGGATCGGGTTGTCCAGTGTCAGCGAATTACTGGCACCGCTGCGATCCCGGTCCGGGGCCACGACATGGATCTCCCCGATACCCGCCAGTTCAGCCGCCAGCACCTGCAAGCCCGGCGCCTGGTAGCCATCATCATTGCTCAGCAAAATATTCATTATTTAACATATGGTAGTGGTTATCCGCAGGTCGGGTAAAAGTCCTGCCCCAAACCCGGTGAAACGTCATCAAGCTGTGTAGTATAAAGGAACAACGCCCAAGGAATCTCCCGTCATTATGAGCAGCCGCAAAAAACTCTCCCAGGATGATATCGAGCTGTTCCGTCGCAGTGTCGGTCCCGTCAGGAAAATCAACCACGACCATGCCATCCACACACACAAAACACGCCCACCCCGCCCCCAGCCTCGACAGGCGATCGAGCCATCGCCCGTGGCGGACACCTTCTCGGATTTCCTCGACGCCAACGGAGAGGTGTCATCAGACGAAACCCTGTTCTTCACCCGCCCCGGCATTCAGCAGCGGAAACTGCAGCAGCTCAGGCGCGGCCGCCTGCCTGTCGGTGCCGAACTGGATATGCACGGCATGACGATCGCCGTTGCCCGCAATGAACTGGTGCACTTCATCACCAGCTGCCGGGACCAGCACATCCGCTGTGTGCGCATCATTCACGGCAAGGGATACAGCACCGGTGGCCAGGCGCCGGTACTGAAAAACCGGCTGAACAACTGGCTGCGCCAGCACCATGATGTACTGGCATTCAGTTCCGCACCGAAACACGAGGGCGGCAGTGGTGCGGTCAATGTACTGCTGCGGGCCGCATCCCGGCAGGAGTTCTCCGTTTATGCCCGATAAATAATCGGATATATATGCGCCTACGGCTCAAGAAATTCCAGCACCCTGCCAGAGAGATACGCAAAGAACGGGTTGTAGCGCAGCCGCAGGAAATAATTGTCCGGTATCTGCAGCAGGTTGCGTTCACCGCGAATGGTAATGCTGCCCAGGGTAATCCCTGTACCCGTACCAGCCTGCGGCTTACCCCCGTAGACGGGATCATCGGGCGGAAACGGAATGGCGACATGGGACAGTGAAAACAGCCCGCCTGGCCAGGCCAGTTCAATATCCTCTTCGTAAACTGATGCCGCACCGGCCGGCCTGGTCCGGGCAATGACACTATCCGAGTCCACGTTCGTATTCGTTACCAGTGTCAACGTAAATGGTAACTTCGACTCGGCCAGCAAGCTATTCGTCAAAATCTCGGGGTCAGCACGCAGCAACGGTTCGGCATCCGTGTGCCGGTTGACATCAAACAGCACCAGTGAATGCCCGCCCGCTGCCAGCTTCATAAACAGGGCCTCAACCAGCGTTGATGGCTCGATGGTGGCATCGACAACCGACTGGAATGCAATCGTCCTTGGGAAACCTTCCACCCCCTGCGGACCGGACAAGCGTTGTATGCGACTGGCGATGTTCTGTGTCAGCTGGTAAATCTGGTCCCCGGCATTGACTGTAAAGGAATTGTATTTGTAGGGATCAAATTCGGGCTGAATATCCGTCCAGCCCAGTTTCTCGAGCCCTGAGAGTTTCGAGAAGCGTGCCTGCCAGATGGCATAGGCAGCCACCCCGGGAGCCTGGATGGCGGGTGACAGTAACACCAGGCCGTCTGCCGGCGGCAGGTCCTCACCCTCAAGTACCGCCAGGGAATAATCCACTGCCAGTGCCGCACCGTTGGAATAGCCGACCAGATACAGGGGCTGATCCGGATCAAGACGTGCCCGCATGCTGGTCACGGCGATCCTGACAGCGGCTGTAAAATCATGCCATGAAACGTTGTCCAGACCAGCCGGGGCCGTGCCGTGACCGGGCAGGCGCAGGCCGATGACCTCAAACCGCCGCGCATGCATGAGCTCGCCCAGCGCACGCAAGCTGTAGGGAGAATCTGACAGGCCGTGCAGCAGGACAGCACCGGCGACCGGTTCGTCGTGCGAGAGCACAAAGGTGCGGTTCCAGTTCTGCGGATAACCGCCCGGGTCGGTCAGGCTGCCGCTTGAATAGCGGTTGATCTGCCGGCGGTCGCTGGCATCTATTTGTTCATACACCTGCTGGTCGAGTTGCGCAAAGAGCTCATCTTCGAGCTGCAGGTAGTCATCGATAGCATTTATTTCAAGACCGGCATGGAACTCGGCATCCAGCTCAGCGCGATGCCATACCTTGAGATCGGGGCGGTTTTCCTGCATATAAACATAGGCACCGGCGATCACGATGAAGCTGCCAAGCAGACCGTATGCCACCGCAAGCAGCAGGTGTTTCAGCACACGCACGATATCATCGCCCTCCCCAAAAAAAGGGGCCGGATACATTTTCCTGTCAAATTAAAGGCTAAAATGTATCCGGCCCCTTTTTGAATGTATTCAGTATCATTTCACGCAGTACGCTGGTGGCATAGGATCCTGCCGGCAGGCTGAAGCTCAGTACCAGTTCACCGGATGCCTCCCACTGCCAGTTCAGGCCTGCCACGCCAAGACGCAATGCGCGCCGGTCCTGCTGCAGGCCGGCGGCTTCGAGGCCGTTGCACCGGTCTGCATAGTCTGCCAGCACGTTGGTCTCCAGCTTGAGGCACGCGCCCTGCACCGGGTTTTCACCCCGGCCGTACAATGGTCCGGTCGGATGGATGTCCTGAGTGGCCACCCGCTTCGACAAATCCACATCCACAGTCTCTGCAATAAAATAACTGTGACTGCCTGCCAGCTGCATGGCATCACCGGCAAGCGGCGTGTTCCAGTTACCGGCTGTAACGCGTGCCGACAACACCTGGTTAAACAGCACCGCACGTGCCGCCGACAGGGCCAGGCTGCGCTTGTTGCGGGACAGGCGCAATTTCGGATTGCTGAACAGCCTGTCTGCGGTTTGCAGGTTACTGCCATCACGGCCGAAGCGTTGCTCGCCAAAGTAGTTTGGCACACCCTCGCGGGCGATAACAGTCAGCCTGTGTTCAAGCGCATCGCGATCACCTTCAATATCACGCAGCGTGATTCTGAAGGTATTTCCTTTCAGGGTGCCACGTCGCAACTTGCGGGAATGCCGGGCATGTCGAAGCACTGTCAGCGTGGCGGAGTTCATGTCCTCCCAGTGCGGTTCATCCTGGCCGGGCAGTTGTACCGAAAACCATTGTACTGTCACGGCATTGCGATCTTTCAACCCCGCGAAACTGACCTGTCGTGGATGCACGCCGGCAAAGCTGGCCAGCTGCCCGGCCACGTCGAGGGTATTTTCATTGCGCTTGCGTATCCACAGCCAGACATGCTCGCCGGCGCCATCGGGCTCCAGCAAGGGGATTTCCGTAACCTGGAAATCTTCCGGGTGCTGGCGCATGTGGCCGGTGGCGGCAGGTTTTCCCCAGGCGTAGGCCAGTGAAGCTGTTGGCAAATAAATATTGTTGGGTTTCATTCTTCAGTTCTGTGTAGGTTGAGCTGAGGTGCGAAGCCCAACCTGCCGGGTGATGCTATTCTTCCAGCAAGACGACGGCAAAGGCTGCAATACCCTCCTCTCTGCCGGTAAAGCCGAGGTGTTCTGTCGTGGTTGCCTTGACATTGATCCGGTCTGATTCCACCTGCAGGTCGGCACTGATATGCATGCACATGGCAGCAATAAAGGGCGCCAGTTTCGGACACTGTGCGACGATGGTGATATCGGCATTGGCAATCGTGAACTGCCTGTCGGTGACCAGCGCAACTGTCTTGCGCAACAGCACCCGACTGTCGATGTTGCTGTAGGCCGGATCGTCAGGCGGGAAATGACGGCCGATATCGCCGCGACCGGCAGCGCCCAGCAGGGCATCACACAGGGCGTGCAATACGACATCACCGTCAGAGTGTGCTTCCAGGCTGCGCTCAAAGGGAATGGTCACGCCGCCCAGCACCAGCGACCCGCCGTCCCGGAAGGCATGCACATCAAAGCCCTGTCCAATTCTCATGGTTGTTTCCTTGTCCGCAGATAAAAGGCGGCCAGTTCCAGGTCCGAGGGTACGGTAATCTTTATATTGTCGCGCTGGCCCTGCACCATGCGCGGTGGATAACCGGCCAGCGCCATGGCACTGGCCTCGTCCGTCACCAGCAGGTGTTTGTAAAGGGCATGCTGGAAGGCAGCCCGCTACAGTCCGGCACGAA
>PVMS01001055.1_pt1 | contig 10560 bp, 7 predicted proteins | sample 1853461 | NCBI WGS metagenome assembly PVMS01 (sample SAMN08582032, study PRJNA380276) | Marine sediment metagenome, whole genome shotgun sequencing project. | isolation source: ocean sediment barecode stripped | collected 2017
AGCTTGCGGGCCCGCGTCGAGGGCGGGGAGCGTGCTCTCGGTCACCTCGGACCGACCCAGGTCCTGGAGCGCGGCTACTCGATCACAAGCCTCGAAGGGACCACGGTGCCGCTCAAGGACGCGACCCGGGTGCACGGGGGTCAGGCCCTCCTCACCCGCCTCGCACGCGGTGAGGTGCGGTCGCTGGTGAGCACCGCCACCGCCGCACCTCGGGTTGCGGCACGGATGCCGGACCGGCAACCCTCCCTCTTTGATGAAACAACCGATACGGGCGAGACGCCCGAAGAGACGGAGTGACCCATGAATGAGAAGGCAAAGGACGGCGAACGGTTCGAAGACCAGCTGGCAAAGCTGGAGGAGATCGTCGCCAAGCTCGAGGATGAATCGGTGGGTCTCGAGCAGGCGCTGGACCTCTTCGAGGGAGGAATGGAGCTCGCGCGCAGCTGCCGGACCCGCCTCGAAGAGGTCGAGCAGCGGGTGACGCAGCTCCTGGAGAGCGAGGATAACGAGGAGGAGGCCGACGAGGAGGTCGAGTGAATGTCGACCAGCTCCTTGCCGAAGAGCAGTCGACGGTCGAGAGCGCCCTAAGAAGCCTGCTCCCAACCGCCGAGGTATGGCCCGAACGACTCCACCGAGCCATGGCCCATGCCGTGTTCGCAGGCGGCAAGCGGGTGCGGCCGGTGCTCGCCCGCCTCACCCACCGGGCCGCCGGGGGGGATGCCGATGCCATCACCAATGCGGCGTGTGGGTTGGAGTTGATCCACACCTACTCGCTGGTTCACGACGATCTTCCCGCCCTGGATGACGACGTCCTGCGGCGCGGCCGGCCGACGGTACACGTTGCCTTCGACGAGGCCACCGCCATCCTGGTCGGTGACGCCCTTCTCGCTGAGGGGCTCCTCTTCCTCGCCCGTTACCCGCAGGGAGCGCTCTGGTCCGACCGCCGCGCGGAGGCGGTCGAGATGGTCGCCGAGGCCATCTCTTCCCGCGGGATGGTCGGCGGCCAGATGGAGGACCTCGAAGCCACCGGACCGAGAGAGGGCAGCGGCATGGCCCCCGAAGAGCGGCTCGATCTCATTCACGGGCACAAGACGGGGTGCCTTCTGCGGGCGTCGGTCGAGCTCGGCGCGATCCTCGCCGGGGTGGACGGCGCATCACGGCGCCGATTCACGGTCTTCGGCGAGGACCTCGGTCTCGCCTTCCAGGTCGCCGACGACGTCCTCGACGCCACAGCGAGTGCAGACGACCTCGGCAAGTCGCCGGGTAAGGACTCGGCTGCCGGAAAGCTGACCTACGTCACGCTCTTCGGCCTCGACACCGCGCGCCGCCGCCTCGACGAGCTCGAGCGCAAGCTGATCGACGAGGCGAGTGAGATCGAGGGCGCCGATGGCGAGCTCGCCGCCGTCGCCCGATATGTCTGCCGTCGCCGGTCGTAGAGTTCAGAATTAAGAGTTGAGAGTTAAGAGTTAAGGCCGGTTCTCAACTCTCAACTCTCAACTCTTAATTCTCAACTTCTTGGCTTCTTGCTGGACGAAGCGCGCGGCATTCCGTTACTTTAGAAGTTGATGTTGCGTAAACGTACCTGGATTCTCCTCCTGATCGCATTGGGTCTCCGCCTGCTTCTCCTTGGGTGGGACGCCGGGGGTGTTTCCTCCTCGATTCACCCGGACGAACGCCAGGTCGGATACGTCACCGAGAAGGTCGAGGGTTGGTTCGCCGACCCCGAGTTCTTTGCCTACGGCTCGCTTCACTTCCAGGCGGTGCGAGCGACCACGACCGTGCTCGCGATGGGCGAGGGGATCCGGGGCCTGGTGGTTGGCGGACGGTTGTTATCGGTGGCCGCCTCCCTGTTCGCCATCCTCCTCGGCTTCGCTTTGGCTCACCGGGCATGGGGTCGCCGAACGGGAGAGCTGTTTTTGGTTCTTGTTGCCTGGGTTCCCCTCGATCTCCAACAATCCCACTTCGCAACTGTCGAGGCGCACCACGCGGCATGGGTGATGCTCGCCCTGGCGGCCTGCTACTGGCTTGCAACCGGCGGTCGAGAGGTGGCCGCAGCAGCCGCGGGCGCCGCGGTCGGTGCATCACTCGCGGTCAAGGTCGCCTCGCTCGCCCTGGTCTTTCCGCTCGTCCTGGCGGTGTTGTTGGCTACACGGCAGAAGGAGATCCTCCACCTTTTCCGCCTGATCTCCGTCGCAGTCGGCACTGGAGTGCTCGCATTCTGGCTCTGTCAACCGTGGGCCTTTTCCGGCGGCCGGCCACCGCTCGCACTGCTCGCAGCGGTGATGGTCACTGTTGCCGCTCTTCACTTCGCGGGCCGGACTGCGGGCTGGACTCGACGTGCTCTCGCTGGCACTGCCGCGATGGCTGGCGTTCTCGCCGCCGTGCAGGTCGCGGCTCTTGTAGGTTTTGCAGGGGGCACCGCCGCCGAAAGGATCATCGCCCCCACCCTCCTCGGCGCCAGCCTCAATCCTACCTACCTGAAAGGCGTGGGCGAGCAAGTGGCGATGGTCATGGGTCACTCCGATGTGGCCTACGTTCGGGTCTATGTCGACACCCTGCCGTTTCTCTACCCCTTGCGAGAGCTCGCCCTCTGGGGCTGGGGGCCGCTGCTGTTGTTGGCGACGATCGCCGGCGCCACGGCCGGAGCCTGGAGACTGAGCGTTCGGTGGCGGCGATGGCTCGCCGGCCGGTGGACGCGATCGACGGTGCTGGTGTTGATCCTCCTCGCATGGCTGATCCCGATGGCCGTCCGCCTCAGCACCCTCTATGTCAAGTTCTTGCGCTACTGGGAGCCGCTGGTGGTGCCGGCAGTCCTGGTTACGGTGTGGTGGCTGGTTCGTCTTCCCAAGCGATTCCGTCGTCCGACGATCCGAATTGTGGTTGCGGGCACGATGGTGTGGGGCCTTGCCTACGCCTGGGCCTTCGTCGACCCCCACCCTCACCTCACCGCGTCTAAGTGGTTGCAGCCGATGCTCTCCTCCGAGCAGGTGGTTGCCTTCGAGAGCTGGGATGAGACCTTGGGACTGGCGTCCGAGAACGGCGCAATCGAGCGCGTCGACCTCCCATCGTACGATCTGCCAGACGACCTGGAAAAGGTCGAGCGCTGGTGCCACCAGCTCGACCGTGCGGACTGGGTGGTTCTGACGTCTAACAGGGTGATCCGAACAGTCCTCGAAAACGACCGGAGGTTTCCGTTCACCGCACGCCTGTACCGGTTGCTGCTGGCGGGGGAGACCGGTTTTGAGCCCGCGACCAGGGTGTTTCGCGGACCCAGGATCTTCGGCCTCCGTTGGCCTGTGCAAATGGCGGACGAGAGTTTTGTCAACTACGAGTTCCCGCAGGTGTTGATTCTGCGCCGCACCCGTGACGTCGAGCCGGGGGACCTCGCCGAGAGGGTGAAGCGGCCTCTGCCCTTTCTCGACGAGCTGGATTTCGCGGGCCTCGAGCGGAGCTTCATCAGCCGCTTGCCGGCGGTTCCTCCGGTTCCATCCGGGATGCGGCAGGTTTTGGATGTCACGATCTGGTTGGTCGTTTTCGCTGGACTGGGGATAGCTGTCTGGGGACTTCTCCTACCGATCGTCCGCAGCTGGCCCGACGCCGGTGTCGGGCTCGCGCTCGCCACCGGGTGGATCGCACCCGCGTGGCTGATGTGGATGGGCTCGGAGGTCGGGATCTGGACCACCAGCCCCGCCACCGCTTCGTGGATCTATCTCGGGCTCGTCGCTGCAGGCGCCGTCGCAATCCGAATGCGGTGGCGCGAGGCTACCGCGATTCTCCAGCGACGATATCCCGCCATTTTGAAGATCCTCGTGGTGACCGCTGCAGTCGCTCTCCTCTTCCTCATCGTGCGTGCCTACAACCCCGCAATCCACTGGGGCGAAAAGCCCATGGACTTTTCCTTTCTCAACGCATTCCTGAATGCTGGGCAGTGGCCGACCGGGGAGCCCTGGCTAGCCGGGATGCCCCTCCACTACTACTACTTCGGCGAGGTTCTCGCCGCGTTTCCGATTCTGGTTGCCGGGTGCAGCCCGGCGGTCGGATACAACCTGGTGTCGGCGACGATCCCCGCTCTCAGTGCCGCCATCCTTGCGAGCCTCGGGCTGTTGGTGGCACGGCGCCGGGGATGGGGCGCGGCGTGGCTGCCCGCCGTCCTGGTTCTGCTCAGCGGCAACCTCGCGTGGCCCTGGCTGGTCGACCTCGCACGTGAGGGCAACATCTTCGATGTGTGGTGGGCGACGTCGAGGGTCATCCCGGGATTCGCGATCGACGAGTACCCTCTGTGGACCACACTCTTTGCCGACCTTCACGGCCACTTCATCGCGCTCCCGGTGATGCTGGCGGCCCTGGTCTGGGGATGGATCTGCGTCGAGGCCGTAGGAAGGCGGTGGATCGTTGCGGCGGCGCTGTGCGGTATCTGCACCGCAGTCCTGGTGGCCACCAATCCCTGGGATCTCTTCATTTTCACCGCCACGCTCGGCGTCGGGGTCGTCGCGGCCGCTCGCCGACCCCTGATCGGGCTCACTCGCCTCGCCACCGCCGCAGTCGTCAGCCTCGTCGCCTCCGCACCTTTCGTGGTAGAGCTCCTCGCTGGAATCAGCGCCGGTGCCGGAGATCGAGGGTTCTTCCTCACCGCCGCCGATTTTGCCCCGGCGTGGGCGATTCTGCTCCACTTCGGGCTCTTCCTGATCCCACTCGGTGCGTTGGCGCTGGCCACCCTCGGCCGCCGCTCGTGGATCGTCCTGCCGCCGATCGCTATCGGCGTTACTGCAGGACTGTTTTTCGGCTCGAGCGCGGCGGCTCTCGCTCTCGCCGCCGCCGCGATCTTCGCCACGGTCGCGGCGCGCACCGGCGACCGCCTCACGCGCCTCGCATGGTCATTGGCCGCGACGGGCTCGCTGGCAGTGGCTTCAGTCGAGCGCTTCACCCTCATCGACCGCATGAACACCGTGTTCAAGATCTATAACGGGGTGTGGGTGCTGCTCGCAATCGCTCTCGCCACCCTCCTGCTGCGCACCCGCGGCGGCAGGCGCCGACTTGTCCTCGCCATCTGGCTCCCTCTCCAACTGGTGGCGATGGTCAACCTCCCCCTGGGAATCGCCCAGGGGTGGCAGTGGCCGCGCATCCAGTCTCCTCGACCAACTCTCGACGGACAGGCCTTCCTCGCCACCAAGGACCCCCAAACCTGGTTCCTGGTGCGCGCGCTGCAGGGTGTGGCTCGCCCCGGTGAGACGATCGCCGAGGCGGCAGGCAACTCCTACGGCCACTTCACCCGCATCGCCATGCACACCGGCCAACCCACCGTTGTCGGATGGGATTGGCATCTGCGGCAGCGCGGCCAATCGCCGGAGGAGATCGCCGCACGTTTCGCGGAGCTCGAGACCCTGTACTCCGGCGCCGACCGAAGCGTGCGCCGGGCGGTGCTCGACCGTTATCGCGTCGGCTGGGTTGCGCTCGCCGGCGTCGAGCGCGAACGCTATGGAGTCGACACCGTTGATCCGCTGCAGGGAGTACCGGGAGTCTCGGTCTTTGCCGAGAACGATAGCTCGATCCTCTATCGTGTCGCACACGATCATCGAGAAGGAGACGCGGCGATTGCACCGAAGTTCAAAGTACCTGCCGGCACGAGTCTCATCGGGAAGATCCCCGAGGTCACAGAGGACCTCGTTCGATCGATCGCGGTCGATGACCTCGGGGCGTCCGTGGTTCTGCGCGACGGCAGCCTCATCGAGCTCGACTCCGAGGCGAACCCGGCCGGCGGGCTGCTGTCGCCGGGATGCAACGTCTCCTCGGTGGCTCGGCGTGGAGAGGAACGCTGGGTTGCGTGCCGAAACGGATCCCTGTGGCTCTTCACCGGCAAACAGTGGCGGAACGCCGGGAGGGTTCGCGACGCCGGCCTCGTCACCGCCGGGCAGTTCGTATGGGTGGGCGGTGGCGGCGGCCTCTGGCGGCGCGAGGACCGCCGCTGGCGGCAGTTCGACGACAGTCCCGTAGCTGCCGTAGCGGCCAATGGACCGGCGGTGGCGTGGAGCGACGGATCTCGAGTGTGGGTCGGCAGTGGAGGCTCGCGGCGCGTGGTCGGTCGTTCTCTCGCCGGTGTGAGAGCTCTGACCTGGCGCGGCCCCGACCTCTGGGCGCTCGACAGCGAGGGGCTCTACCGCAGCGGCGGCGCAGTGCTGCCCTGGCGGAGGGCCGTGGAGGACGCAGGACCGTTGGCCGGCGTTGCAGGCACCAAACACGCTCTATGGCTCGTGCGAACGGACGGTTTCGTGCTCGAGCTCCCCATGCCTCGATGTCATTCTCCGTGGGAGGCAAAAGGTACGCCGACCGACAGCGGGCTGAATGAGCCTCGCGGGCTGGCTGCGTCCCCGTCCGGCTGGTTCGTGGTCGCCGACACATTCAACCACCGGCTCCGCTGGTACACCAACCAGGGCAACTGCCTCGACACCTTCGGCGCCCTCGGATTCACGCCCGGTGCGTTCCGCGAGCCGTCGGGGATCGCCCTCGCCGACGACGGGAGCCTGGCCGTCGCCGACACGTGGAACGGACGCGTTCAGCTCATCGATCCCGACGGCGCTGCAGAGGTGATTGACGACGGCCTCTTTGGCCCCCGGGAGCTCCTGTGGGGGCCCGGCCATTCGCTCCTGGTCGCCGACACCGGCAATCGACGATTGCTGCGGTACTCGCCGCCGAGCTGGCAGCGGGAGACAGTCGCCGAGCTCCCCACTCCGGTGATCGGGCTCGCGTGGGCCGGTGGTCTGGTGGCCGCCGCGGTTCCCTCCGACGGAGCGATCTTCCTCGTCGATCCCGACAGCGGCGAGACGGTGCGGCGGCTGGAGGTCCCCGGCTGGAGCAGCGGCAAGCAGCAGGAGGGCTACCTGGCGCTACTGCCCTCGGGCGAGATCGCCGCGAGCGCCCCGTTCCCCGGAGAGCTGTGGATTGTCGATCCCACCGGTGATTCGCCCCCCCGCCTGCTGCGCTCCAACCTCCCCGGCCTCACCGCGATCGCCCTGCTCCCGGACGGCAATCTCCTCGGCTCGCTAACCTGGGCACATAAGTTGGTGAAGATCGACATCGAGGAGTAACCCATACCCGAGCCGGGTAAAGAGTTAACTCCTAACTCTTAACCCTTAACTCGCCTCGGCAACCACCTGGCGATATCATTTCACGATACGATCAGAACGTGGAGAAGAAGAAACGCCTTGATGTTGTACTGACCGAGCGTGGCCTGGCGCCATCGCGCGCGCGCGCGCAGGCGCTGATCCTCGCCGGAAAGGTGCGGGTGAACGACGAGGTGGTGAGCAAGGCAGGAACCCAGATCATGGCGGATGCGCTGATCGAGGTCGAGACACCCGATCATCCCTACGTGTCCCGCGGGGCGCTCAAGCTGGCCGCCGCGCTCGACGCGTTTGCGATCTCGCCCAAAGACCTCGACTGCCTCGATGTCGGCGCTTCCACCGGCGGGTTCACCGATCTGCTGCTCGAACGCGGGGCGCGGCGGGTCATCGCCCTCGACGTGGGCCGGGGTCAGCTCGATTGGCGGCTGCGAACCGACGACCGTGTCGTGGTGATGGAGGGGGTCAATGCCCGTCTCCTCGAGAAAGATTCGTTGCCCTTTGCCTCCGATCTGGCGGTGGTCGACGTGTCCTTCATCTCACTGCGCCTCGTGGTGCCGCCGATTCTCGCCCACCTCGCGCCGGCGGCCTGGCTGGTGTGCTTGGTCAAACCCCAGTTCGAGGCCGGTCGCGGGCGGGTCGGCAAGGGAGGCATCGTTCGGGACGAATCCACCCGCCGGGAGGCAATCGACGAAACCGTGCTCGCGTTGCAGAATCTCGACCTCGAGCTCGTCGGCATCGTCCCGTCGCCGATCCGTGGCCAGAAGGGCAATCTCGAGGAGCTCGCAGTATTTCGGACGCCAACCCAAGACGTTTGAACGTTCAACGTTCAACGTTTAACGTTTGTGGATCGAGGATCATGTCTGCGCTACGATTCCCTCCGCCGAAGGAGGATCGATGAGTAGCAACACTATGACCGTGACATTTCCGGGTGGCAAAAGGGTCGATGCCAGTTACGACGGGTTCGAGATCGAAACCGATCAGGCCGTGGACTCGGGCGGCGAAGGCTCCGCCCCGGAACCGTTCGACTACTTTCTCGCCTCGCTCGCCACCTGCGCCGGCATCTACATTCTCGGCTTCTGTCAGAAACGGGGAATCCCCCATGAGGGGATTCGGCTCGTCCAGAGCTGGGAGCACGATGAAAAGAGCAGGAGGCTCACGACAATCCGCATCAATATCGAGGTCCCGCACGGCTTCCCCGAAAAGTACCACAAGGCCCTGGTCCGCGCCGCCGCCCAGTGCTCGGTCAAGAAAACGATGGAGAATCCACCGGAATTCGTCGTGGAAACCATCGTCAGTTCTTAATTCTCAATTCTCAATTCTTAATGACATCCCATCCCCCTCAGACGAGGAGAAGCTGGATTGGAATTGAGAATTGAGAACTGAGAATTGAGAATTCCTACAGTTCGTCAGCTCTCGTCGAGATGGGGCCGCGGTAGTTGTGTTCGAGCCGCACTTGCGCCACTTGCGGCCCGAAACCGCGGTAGGTCTCTTTGATCCGGGTGAGGGCGTTGGACCGCCAGTCCACGTAGGGGTTGTCGATCTGCACCGGATCGAGGCACCCGGCGAGAGCTACCTTGGAGGTCGCGCAGAATCGGCTCATCAGAGTCTTGGCCAGGTGTCGATCGCCGTTCTGCAGCTCGTCCACAAGCACGATCGAGCGCTCGATGTCGAGACCGCGCAACATTGAGGTCGAAATCATCGTCAACCGGTCGGTGGAACGCAGCTCGTCGATGAAATCGTGCTCATTCGACAGCGACAAGGACCGAACAGCCTGGAAGAAGGGCTCCAACCACGGTGACAACTTGCTCTCGTAGTCTCCCGGCAGGTAGCCAAGGTCGTACTGGCTCGAGGCGTGTTCGGGCCGCAGAAGGAGCAGGCCATGGTCATATCCGTAGTCGGGGGTCAGCGGCCGCGATTGTGGAGCTACCCGCCAGGTCGTAGGCTGGCCCACCAGCATGTAGAGACCGGCCGCCACCATCATCCGGGTCTTGCCGGAACCGGCCGGCCCGTCGAGGACCACCAGCTGCACATCGGGGTCGAGCAGAAATTCCATGGCCAATATCTGCTGCGGGTCACGAGGGGTGAAGCCGAGAACCGGTCGGGGTTTGTACGTGATGCGTTTGCGATCCCAGTACTGCGCGAAACGAAGGTCTTCCACCCTGTCGAGGTCGGGGTTGGCGCGGGTCAGGATCAGCTCCTCGCCACAACGCAGCACCACCCCCAGGTTCCACAGGAACTCGGTCGGCTGGCTGAAACCCACATCGTCAAAGGCCAGCCAGCGCTCGCCGGGCGCACCGCTGTCGAGAAACCGCTGCACCGCCTCTTCTTCGATCTCGCCGTCCACCACCCCACGGTAGATCTCGTCGACACTGTCGAGGCTGACCTTGCCGTAGCGAAGGTTCTCCGCGGCGATCGACAGCGCATCACACTTGAGCAACAGATTCGAGTCCTCCGAGATGACCACGACCTCGAATCCGGGGTGGCCGTTCGACCTCGCGGCCTCGGAAATGCGCTGCGCGCTGGCGAGAATGTGGTTGTCGCCGGACTCGGCCGAGTAGGGCTCGATGGTCGTGCCGCCGGGCTCCCAGGCGAGGATGCCGCCCGCCGCGGTGTGGGGAAATGCCCCGAGATCCGACTGTTGGTGGAAGAGCCGTTCGACACCGTGGTGGATCTGGTGGTCGCGCCGGTACTCGAGCATCTTCCGCATCACCGACCGCGCCGCGTGCCGCACGCCATCGGATTTGGAACGCGAGGCCTGCAGTCGCCCGAGCTCCTCGATGACCTGGTGGAGGAGCACCACCACGTTGCCGCCAGTGAGGAGGCGATCGAGGGCATCGGGGTTTTCGATGAGAGCCGAGGTGTCGGGGATGTACACTGTGCCGGATAGGCCTTCGACCGAGTTGTGCATCGGCGGACATTTTATCACCTCGTGGTTGTTTGTCCTACTATGTAGCCATGACTGACGGCAGACCCCTGCTGGTGGCGGGCGCACCCCTGAACTGGACCCCGCGATTGGCGGCGATGGCGGCGGCGGCCGCTCCCCTCCTCGCCGCCGACGGCGGGGCCGACCACCTCGCCCGTCTGGGACTGCGGCCGGCGGCGGTCATCGGCGACCTCGACTCGATCAGCCCAGAAACTCGCACCTGGCTCGGCGAGGAATCGCTCATCGAGCATCCGGATCAGGATCGGACCGACCTCGACAAGGCCCTGGAGTACGCCTTCGACAACCTCGGGGTGGAGGATGTGACGGTCATCGCAGCCCTCGGCGGTCGGGTCGACCACGAGCTCGGCAACCTCGGTCTGCTCGCACGGTTGGCGATGACCGTCACATGCTCCACGCCGAGGTTGTCGAAGGCGTACTCCAGGGCCTTGTCGAGGTCGGTCCGATCCTGATCCGGATGTTCGATGAGCGATTCCTCGCCGAGCCAGGTGCGAGTTTCTGGGC
>PVMS01003276.1_pt1 | contig 10558 bp, 8 predicted proteins | sample 1853461 | NCBI WGS metagenome assembly PVMS01 (sample SAMN08582032, study PRJNA380276) | Marine sediment metagenome, whole genome shotgun sequencing project. | isolation source: ocean sediment barecode stripped | collected 2017
AGCAGTTAAAACGAAAAGACTAGGAACGTCGAACATCCAACGTCCAATCACGCCAAGGCGTGATTCGATGTTCGACGTTCAAAAAATGCCTTACTCTGCCGCTAACAAGTATTTCTTATTCTCGCCGGAACGGTAGAACCTTTCCGGGTCCACCGCTAGAAGCGGTGGGTTTAGATCAAACTAATAAGGCCTATCGTTCTCTTTCGAGGGTTTTCACACGTTCTATGATCATACGGGCGGCTTCCTCTATTTCAGCCTCTGTATTGGTTTTACCCACGGTCAATCTAAGGGCTCCCATACCCACTTCTTTGGAAACCCCCATCGCGGATAGGACAGGAGAAAGTTTCACGGACCTGTCATGGCATGCAGCACCCGTGGAGGCGCATAGGTTCGGCAGCCCTTCAAGGATTTGACCCCCTGCGATGCCGGGAACTGAAATGTTCAGGGTGTTGGGGAGTCTTTCATCAGGATGTCCGTTTAGGACCGGCCGGTCTAAACCGTCAAAGAGCAACGTCTGTAATCGGTCCCGCAGGGTTTTCATGGTTCGATTGTGATCGCTCAGCCCTTTTCTCGCGACACGGGAGGCCGTCCCAAGACCCACCGATAGGATGATATTCTCAGTGCCTGCCCTTTTCCCGCCTTCCTGGCCTGCCCCATGGATCAGGGGTTCGAGGGTTCGCCCTTCTCTCACATACAAAGCGCCTACCCCTTTCGGTGCATAGAGCTTGTGACCGGCGATGCTTAAAAAATCGACCCCCAGGGCGTTCACATCTACAGGAATCTTTCCCACCGCCTGTGCAGCATCCGTATGGGTCGGAATACCGTGATATCTCGCTATCTTTGAAATTTCTTTTACCGGCTGTAAGGTCCCTGTTTCATTATTGGCCAGCATAATGGAAATAAGGGCCGTGTCAGGCTCAATGGCTCTTTGAACGTCATCCGGGTCCACCCGTCCTAACGCGTCGACCGGTAGGACTGAAACCCTGACGCCTAGCCTTTTGAGATAAGATGCGGGATTTAGGATCGCCGGGTGTTCCACGGCGGAAGTAATCATGTGAAATTTTTCCGGCCTTTTAAAATCGATTATTCCTTTTAAAACTGCATTGTTGGACTCACTGCCCCCTGACGTAAAGGTAATCTCATGATCCGCACAGGCAATGAGACGGGCCACGTCATTTCTCGCGGTCTCAAGAGATGCCTTTGCCCTTGCTCCCAAAGGATACGGGCTCGAGGGATTGCCGAATTCGCCCTCAATGAATGGCATCATGGCTTTAGACGCGGCTGGGTCCACTGGGGTTGTGGCGTTGTGATCCAGATAAATGACACCTTTTCGTCCGGTATTCATGAGATGCCCTCCTCCCTCAGAGACATACAATTTCCCCAGTCATAGAGCATATTTTGCCAATTGACAACACATAAGCTGAATGATAATTCTAAAACTGCCCCCATTCATTTGGGTGACATGGGGAAAGGCATTTGGGATCATGATGGAGAAAGTGAATAATATATGGAAACTATACGGATTTTGGGAACCGGCTCCTACGTACCACCTAAAAAACTCACCAATCTCGATCTTCAAAAAATGGGCCTCGACACGACCGATGAATGGATCGTTCAGCGGACCGGGGTCAAAGAAAGGAGAATTGCCGAACCGGACGTAAACACTTCTGATTTGTCCCTTGAGGCCTCCCTGAAGGCTCTCGATATGGCGGGAATGAAGGCCCAAGACCTGGATCTCATTATTGTCGGGACCATTACACCCGATACCTGTTGTCCATCGGCTGCAAACTGGCTTCAGGCCAAATTGGATGCCCCGGATGCCGTTGCCTTTGACGTGACTGCAGCTTGCTCCGGTTTTATCTTTGGGCTCAACGTTGCGTCCCAATATCTTAAAACGGGTTCTTGTAAGCACATCTTAGTGGTAGGCGCAGAAATAATGTCAAGAACACTAAACTGGAAAGACAGGAAGACCTGTATTCTTTGGGGAGACGGCGCAGGTGCAGCCATATTGACTCTTGGTAATGAAGGGCATGAAATTCTATCGACGCATATCCATTCGGATGGCAAAAATGGCCAGGATCTTCTTTTGCCGGGAGGGGGCTCGAAGACTACACCTATCTCCCATGAGAGCGTAGACAAAGGGCTTCATTTTCTCAACATGATCGAAGCAAATATCAGCTTTCGGGTGGCTGTACGACACTTTGTCGACTCCATCAAGGAGGCCGCTGCATTTAACAATGTCACCGTTGAGGATATCGATTGGTTTATTCCACACCAAGCAAATATACGTATGTTCCGGTCCATGGCCAAAAGTCTAAAAATCTCTATGGATAAATTTTACGTAACCCTTAATAAATATGGTAACATCTCTTCAGCTTCCTGTGCTATTGCCTTTGATGAGGCGGTTAGGAGTGGAAGCATAAAAGAGGGTAACCTCATCTGCCTGCCTGTATTCGGGGGTGGATTGACGTGGGGTAGCGCCCTCATAAGGTGGTAAGGTTCGGCGGTAATCGGAAAACAATTTCAGGTATTTTTTTAAAGTTAATTTGTTTGTGACCGTTCAAAAGTCCAATTCTGGATTCTGACTCCTAAATTCTGAATTACCTACTTTTAAAATTGGTTATGGTTTGACCCAAATTAGAAGCCATCTCAAAAATAGAAAAATAGTTCGATGTCAACAAGGGGTGAACGGTAAGCGGTAAGCTGTGAGTGGTTAACGGTTTACTGTTCACCATTTACCGTTTACTATCCAATGCTATTTGGCATTTTTGAGATGGCTTAAACAAAGAAGGAGGGAAAAATGGCGGACATATCTTCCAAAGGACCCATTATCAGGGCCATGACCCTAAAGGACTTGGACCGAATTGTCGAAATTGATGAAAAGGTTATCGGTCAGTCAAGGCCGGAGTACTGGGAAATGAAATTGGAATTGGTGGAAAAGCGATCTCCCATGGCTTCCCTCGTTGCGGTAGTGGAAGGGGAAATCATAGGCTTTATTATTGGAGATTCCAGTGGATGGTCTTATGGCGTAGCTGAGAACATTGGTTGGATTGATACGATAGGGGTGGATCCCAATGCTCAAAGAGCAGGGATTGCCAAGATGCTCTTGACGGAAATGGTCACAAATCTGAAAAAAGTTGGGGTTGAAAAAGTATACACCTTTGTTAACTGGCGTGACTGGGGCCTTTTACAATTCTTCGATGTCATGGGCTTTCGTAAGGGGGATATGATCAATTTAGAAATGAAAGTTTGATAACCTCATAAAGACCCCTGACTTGTGGTTTAAGTTTGACGGTCTCGTAAAAGGTCGGAAATCATCATTTTTCGTCATTCCGGCGAAAGCCGGAATCCAGTCTTTTCGAAGGGTTATAGACTCCGGCTTTCGCCGGAGTGACGGGTTTTAGGACTTTTTACGAGACCGTCAAGTTTGACTTCATCGGGGAGTATCACGAACCTTTGTGATAGCCTGCAATTTGCAGGGAGCACCTTGGTGCAGTGAGAGTTCATTCCCTCAAACCCCAATAACACACCGGCAAACATATCTTGAAAAATGAAGTGTGAAGAAACCCGACCAAAGCATGGGGTTGGCTTTTTCACGTAATCACTCGGTATAAGGTATAGGTTTATAGGTATACGCTGTTTTCCTCTTCTTGGTCCTGTCCCTATCCCTTATACCGTGTCCCTCTTCTTTATCTTCCCTCCTCTATAACCCATTTTTTTGTTGAAATTCAACAATGTGCGTGAAAACGGCAAGATTCTTGCTATATTTATTCATGCCCCTTTATAATTTGTTGTTTTCGACATCCGGCTAAAATCTGGGAGTGATCTATATGGATCGGCATGAGGAAGTAAAGACATTCTATTTGGCACACATCCCCGGAGCAAAAGTAGAGGGAAAACATCTCAAGGCACCCTGCCCCTTTTGCTCATCGAAAGGACGGAAAAAACCTGGCATCATCGTCGTTCACCTCGATCCTGACAGTCTTTTCTTCAGCTATTTCAGGTGTCTAAGCAGGTGCATCCCTGGGGGCTTCCCTGCCTACTTTGGGCGGACAATGGATCTTGATCCCACAACGGTCCCCGGCCATGATCCCGATCGAAATCCTTATGTTCAGGACACGGTTTATCCTGCCAAGAATATCAACGCGGAGATTAAAAAATTCGGAACCCTTTTGGGTCAAAACGAATATGCTTATTTTAATTTATTTGGTGTCTCCGAAGGGACCGTTGACGAGTTGAGGGTTGGCTATAACGGGCGTTATCTGGTGTATCCCTATTTTTTAGAGGATGGAAATTGTTACTCCGCCCGATGCATTGTTCCCGGTAAGGAGGAAGACAGTTTTTGGCATGGAGATGAAACCTTCTTTCAGGAAGAATTTCAGATATTCAATGCACAGGAGATAGATAGATGCGAAGGTGGTACACTTTTCATCACAGAGGGAGAAAGCGACCTTCTCACTCTCAAGGAGTTGGGGTTTCCAGGCATTGCGGTTCCCACGGCAGCCATTTTGGAAGACCTGAATCAAGAGAGGTTGGCCTATCTGGAGAATATCGTTTTAGTGATGAACCATTCTCCGGAGGCACAGCTCTCCGCACGGACCCTCGCCGCCAGACTCGGGTTCAAGGCAAGAATATTGAGGTGGCCGTCCCGTTATAATCGGGGCTACAACCTTTGTCACCTTGCCAAAGAAAAAGGAAAGGACTTTAGAGCGGCCGTTTCCGTCATGATAAAGGAATCGGAATCTTTCTCCCCCTTTTCCTCGCCCCAAAAAGAGCACCTTCGCTTTGTTCAAGTTCTGGAAAGGGAAAAAGGAAAGCAGTTACTTGGATACTCTGCGGGTCTCGAGAAAATGGACCGTGCTCTCAATGGAATTCGCGGCATCAATATCATGGGGGGGCAGCCGAAAGCCGGGAAATCCTGTTTTTTTATGCAAATTACTACGGATATGGCCGGAAAAAAGATCCCGGTCATTTACTATGATTTTGAAAACGGGCGTCAGAAAATATATGCCAGGACCCTTTGTCGATTGAGCAGACTTTCCGAAAAACAGATGAGATCGAAGGAGCCGGAAGCGGGGATAGCCAAAAGACTAGAGACCGCTCATTTGGATTTAAAGAGAAGACTTCAATATTTTCGAATCGTCACCGACAGAAAATTGACCCCCGATATTATGAGGAGACAGATTGACTTCCTGCAACACGAAACAGGACAGGACCAAGCATTGGTGGTCGTGGACAGTCTTCACAAGCTCCCTTTCAAGAATCTCTCAGAACGGCGAACCGGCATCGATGAGTGGCTCCGACACCTGGAAGCGATTCGGGATGAACAGAATGTCTCTTTTCTTGTCGTTTCTGAGCTTTCCCGGGATGAGGGGGGCCGCTACAGTGAAAAGCCCGATTTGGGTTCTTTCAAAGAATCAGGGGACATTGAATACAGTGCCGATAATGCCATGATTCTTTCACCCGATTGGGATCCCCTCGACCCACTTTCCAAAGAGGAGAGGAAGGGGACTTTGTGGTTGGTGGCAAGCAGGGAAAACAGCCCGGGAAAGATTGCTGAATATCTATTGGATTACCCTTTCTGGGGATTCAAGGAGTTATAGTGACCCTAACGAAGCTCCGCCTCAAACTTAATGCCGGCGGTGTAAATTTCCGATGGCCTGATGCGGAGCGATGCTGGATACCGGATGCCGGATAATAGATAACCCACCAAGAATTCCTCTCAGATCCAGCATCCCAATCTACCCCGCCAAACTTTTAGCCATCGCGGGGCAGACAGAGACCAGCATCCAGTATCTGTTCAAACTTCACACCTGTTTGATATTGATGGTCTCGTAAAAAGTCCCAAAATCGTCATGCCGGACTTGATCCGGCATCCAGAAGTAATTGGATTTACGGGATTCCGGCTTTCGCCGGAATGACGGAAAATGGCAATTTCCGACTTTTTACGAATTCATCGATATTAATACTTGACCTAAATTATTGGATCTTGGTTTATTGGCGCCTATAGGGGTTTGCGGTAGGCGGGGGGCTCTTTGTTTCCGTCAAGAATTTTTCGCATCCTGTCCCTTTCTGCCCTTGCTTTTCGAAGTTGTTCCTTCAAATCTTCTCTTTGATCATAGGGTAAAGTCTCTAGCTGGTTTTCAAGCTTTTCCACCTCTTGCTGGAGACGATAGAGATCCTTTGCTATCATGCGAAGCGGCATGGCACCCATTCTTTCCCTAAGATAAGCCCTCGATATCAGCTTCTAAAATCATGGCCCATTTCTGGAAAATCCCCCTCCTTTACCATATCAGCCAACGTTTCCGGTTTGAAGCGCAATCCTCTGAATAACTTCTGCTCCAACGCTTCGCAAATCTTGAAGTTCTTCTTGATTCGACCTATAAGATGTGCCGTATCCCTTCCATATCGGTCGATTAAATATTCCAGTCGCTCTCCCAAACTGACAACGTGATCGTGGTTCACCCTTTTGTCTGCATAATGTATGATTTCTTTTTCGCTAATGGGTGCCCTGGGCTGAAAGTTCTTGAGCACAACATGTTCCCCCACGATATCAGCGATTTCATCGAGTTGGTTCTCAACACAGATTTCCTCCCCCTTCACCGCATGATCCTCTTTCGTTCCCAGACAAATGCTCTTGCCGATGTCATGCAGCAAGGCCCCGGCGGTTATTTTTTCAAGCATGAGATCCAGTCCTGTATCGATAAGTCCTCGTGCGATAATGTTGGCGACCCTTTCAACCACCATGGAATGGGCTTTGATATTTTCCAGCATTTCATATTTTCCCATGTATTCTATACATTCTTTAGCCGAGGGAATCATTGAATAATCACATCCTCCACCTTTAAGACCCGTTGAAGTTTTCTTTGCCCCTTTGACTTAAGTCAATGAACGCATAAGTGTATCATTATAGAATAAAATCCAAAATAGGGGTAGCTTTAAAGAACCCCTAAGAGGTCCCGAATTTTTTTGGAGCCAACCCTGATAACTTTTAAAATCACCCGGGCATCCTTCCCGTCATTCCGGCGAACGCCGGAATCCAGTCTTTTATGAGCGTTATGGACTCCGGCCGTTCGACCAGCTCTCGGTCCTGAGCGGCCGGTTGTAAATGCTAATTTTCACAACCGGCAATCGAAGGACTTTCGCCGGAGTGACGGATTAGAAGACTTTTATCACAACCTTTAACCTCATGATATTTTTAACCTTGGAGAAAATAACACATGCAATGGTCGGAAGAGGCCGAAGCGGCCATAAAGAAAACCCCTTTTTTTATTAGAAAGAAAGTCCGTGCTCGTGTAGAAGACGAGATCCGAAAGACGGGAAGAGAGAGTATTTCTCTCAATGATGTTCGACTTTCTCAGAAGCGGTATCTCGCCAAAATGGGTGAAGAAATCAAAGGTTATCAGCTTGAAACCTGTTTTGGAGCGAACGGTTGTCCCAACCCTGCGGTAGATAGCCATCGGCTTTTGGAGAGATTGGAGGAAACCCTCAAAGGGGCGGAGTTCCGGGCTTTCCTCGAAAAACGTGTAAAAGGGAGTCTGAAGCACCATCATGAATTCAGGGTCGCTGTCGCGGATTGTCCCAACGCCTGCTCTCAGCCTCAGATCAAGGACTTGGGCATTATCGGTGCGAGTGAACCACTGTTAACCGAAGAGCCATGCAGCCTATGCCGTGCATGTGAAGATGCCTGCGTTGAAGACGCCATCATCGTAAAAGAATCTGAGGAGATTCCCGTCATCGATTTTGATCATTGTATTCGATGCGGTAAATGCATCCGGGTTTGCCCAACAGGGACAATTACAACCGGGGTAAAAGGGCACCGCATCCTATTAGGCGGAAAATTGGGCCGTCATCCCAGGCTCGCCCTAGAGGTTCCCGGGATATTTAATGAGAATGAAGTCATTGAAATTTTGGAAAAATGTATTGATTTTTACAAAAAAAACAGCGTCCATGGCGAGCGCTTCGCGGAAATTCTCAAGGATGTTGAAGACCTGGGACTGAGCAAAAAAAACCATTCTTAAATTTTGCCTTCCTCCAAGCCATCCAAGTTCAATACCCTCATGGATCCAATTTACAAGCGATCCCGGACCAGTCCAGACCCATCACCTCTTCCTTGATGCTCCAAGTGAGGCTCCTCCCGCAGAGCGGAAGGCCTCTGAAAGGCCTCTGGAAGACCCCTCGAAGCGCTCTGAAAACAATGCGATTATCAAGTTTACTAACCCGTATAAAGGACCCTACTGTTAAAACGAAAAGACAAGGAACGTCGAACATCCAACGTCCAATCACGCCAAGGCGTGATTCAATGTTCGATGTTGGACGTTCAAAAATGCTTCACTCTGCCGCTAACGAGTATTTATTATTCTCGCCGGAACGGTAGAACCTTTCCGGGTCCACCGATAGAATCGGTGGGTTTAGATCAAACTAATCGTTATAATGCTCCCTTTCTTACTCATTACAATTTGAAGCCATCTAAAAGCCCTTGACCCAGTATTAAAAGAGAAGTATTTTTAAAATACTGGAGACCTATGTTAACCGGTTTCGGATAGGGAGCATCGAAATGGCAAGGGGCATCATATTCTTACTGGCCTGTGCCCTCATGTTCCAGGGGGTACCCACAGTCAAAGGGGGCTATCCCGGCACAAGGGCGTGGGCGGAAGAAAAGGAAAACGCTCGGTACCTTGAACGCCGCAGGGCCATGGTCAAGACCCAGATATCCAGCCCACCTGGGTACCGCAAACCGATTCGAGACGAAAACGTGTTGGCTGCCATGCTTGCCGTACCACGTCACCTGTTTGTGAATCCTAATGATGTTTCCAAGGCCTATGGTGATTTCCCCCTTCCAATCGGTCACGGACAAACCATTTCTCAGCCCTATGTTGTTGCTCTCATGACGGATCTGCTCGAGGTGACACCGGAGCAGAAGGTGCTGGAGGTGGGAACCGGATCCGGCTATCAGGCTGCGATCCTTTCCTATCTGGTGAAGGACGTCTACACCGTAGAAATAATCCGTGCGCTCGGACAACAGGCATCAGCACGGATGAGGCGACTTGATTACAACAACGTCCATCTCAAGACCGCAGACGGTTATTACGGGTGGCAAGAACATGCCCCCTTTGATCGAATCATTGTTACGGCTGCCTCCACCCTTGTCCCTCCCCCGCTATTAAAACAACTCCGACCCGGCGGCAAGATGTGTATCCCCGTGGGCGGTCAATACAGGGTGCAGCATCTAACCATGGTGGAAAAATCCGAAACAGGTAGAATCACCATGAAAAAGATACTTCCAGTTCGTTTTGTCCCCCTCATTAGAGCCGGAGAATAGTATTACGACACCCGCCCCCCCCATTACTGTCAGCAAACATCATGCTGTACTTCTCTTATGCACTTCGGCATCCATCTTGGCCTATGAAATCCTGCTCATGCGCCTCATGGCCATTGGGCAATGGCACCACTTCGCATACATGGTTATCAGCATGGCCCTTTTAGGCTACGGTGCCGCCGGATCTCTGTTGTTTCTTTTTTTCGACAGCATCAAAAAGCGTCTGGATGGATGGCTTGTCGGCCTTTCCGGGGCTACGGCTGTTTCATTCACCTTGGCGTTCAGTCTGTCACAGAAGGTGGGGCAGGATCCTCTTCAACTGATTTGGCAGCCTGCGCAGTGGGGGGCCATGCTGCTCACCTATCTGCTCATGGGTCTCCCTTTCCTGTTTGGTGGGGGCATTGTGGGCATCATCCTGACCGGCTCCCGAGAAAAAGCGCATCGTATGTATGCCGTTGACCTGTTGGGTGCTGGAAGCGGTGCTTTCGTCATTGTGCCGGCCCTGTTTCTAGGACCGCCATGGCACCTTTTACCCGCTGCGGGTGGCTTGGTCCTTTTGGGAGGCCTTTGTTTCGTCCCCCGCATGAGACACCGAAAGATGGGAGTCGTCACCATTCTGTTTTCTGCATGCATGCTCACACTGATCTATCTCATGTTCCCTCCCGTGCCTAAGATCCATCACACGAAGACTCTTCCCGTGACTCTCTCATTTCCGGATGCGCAGATCGAAGCAGAAGCGGTGGGCCCACTCGGTATGGTCCATGTCGTTGAAAGCGATCTCATCAGAGAGGCGCCCGGTTTAAGCCTAAACTTTGGACTCCACGGGGATGCCTCCCATCTCCCTCAACAGAAGAGCATCTTCTTGGATGCAGAGTCCCTGGGCCCTATTACCCGTTTTTCCGGAAATTTAAATGAATTGAAATATTTGGACTTTACGACGATGGCCCTTCCCTACCATATTCGCAAACCTGGCCGGACACTCGTCGTTGGGGCAGGCGGAGGCTCGGATGTGCTTCTCGCTCTGAGTCATCATGCCCCGGAGATTACTGCCCTCGAGGCCAACCAGCAGATCGCGGACCTCCTGCTTGGACCCTTCAGCGATTTCTCCGGTCGGCTTTACTCAAGACCCGAGGTGAAGCTCGAGATTCGAGACGCCCGGCAATTTTTACAGGCGGCGGAGGCCCGGTTTGATTTGATTAGCCTTTCTCTCCTTGGCTCCCCCGTCAGTTCAGCAGGGGG
>PVMS01036915.1_pt1 | contig 10558 bp, 14 predicted proteins | sample 1853461 | NCBI WGS metagenome assembly PVMS01 (sample SAMN08582032, study PRJNA380276) | Marine sediment metagenome, whole genome shotgun sequencing project. | isolation source: ocean sediment barecode stripped | collected 2017
CACTTCGCCACGGAATTTCTCCTTCAACGTCAACAGGTACAGGCCGACTTTGGAGGTCGACAGGCGGCCCGAATTAATCAGTTCCAGCAATTCAGTATCGGCGTCGAAACCGACGTCGATACCGAATTGCTGGAGCTGATTAATTCGGGCCACCTGTCGACCTCCAAAGTCGGCCTGTACCTGTTGACGTTGAAGGAGAAATTCCGTGGCGAAGTGGTCGCCGACCTGCTGTGCTATGTTGAGTTGCCCGTCGAGCTGTCGATGCGCGCGAAGGGGCTTTTGATGATGCGCGAAAGCGGCTTCGAAAATGAGGTGGGCGAGGAAACCAAAGCCAAGCTCGAGGAAATGAAATACCTCGACCGCAGCATCGGCAAAACCGGCAAGCTGGCGATGAAACCGTTCCTGCAAATGAGCCGCAGGATATGTGGCAGATCTATATGCTGTCCAGCTAGTCAATCCGCAAGATACGCAGCATGTCAGACAACGAATCAATCACGAGCAGGCGCCAGAAGCGGACTGTTCGCAGTTTCGTGCGGCGTACCGGCCGCATGACGCCAGGGCAGGAACGCGCCCTTGTAGAGCTCTGGCCACGCTACGGCATCGACTACGCACCGGCACCGCTCGATCTCCCCCAAATCCTCTCTCGCGACGCCAATACGGTGCTGGAAATCGGTTTTGGCAACGGCGAGTCGCTGGTCAGCCAGGCGGCAGATCATCGTGACCAGAACTACATCGGTATTGAAGTGCACGAGCCGGGTATCGGTCACTGCATGATTCGTGCAGAAGCGGCCGGGCTTGCCAATCTACGGATTATTTGCCGCGACGCACTGGACGTTTTGCAAAACCAGGTGCCAAACGGCTCGCTTTCACGAATTAATCTCTATTTTCCGGATCCATGGCCGAAGAAGCGGCATCACAAGCGGCGCATCGTGCAGCCCGCCTTCCTGGCGCTCGTCGCCGCCAAGCTGGTCGACGGCGGCGCCCTGTACATTGCCACTGACTGGAGCAATTACGCCGGGCACATCGACGAGGTGCTGGATGCGTCTGAGCTTTTTCATGTCGATGAGCGTCGCGAGCACCAGGGCGATCGTGCGCTCGATCGAGCCACTACCCGATTCGAGCAGCGTGGTCTCCGCAAGGGGCACAGGATCTTCGAATGGCGCCTGCTACGAAATTAGTCAGCAGGATCATACGGCTGTCCCGGAAGGCTGACGAGGCATCTCACATGACCCGCGCAAGTGGACTTGCAAACAGGGCCACATGCGCTATAAATAGAGTCAGGAGCTAGTCAAACACAGGAAAATTTTTACACTCAGAAAATAAAGGCAAAGTTATGGCTGTCGCATATCCGGTCATCGGTCACTGGTACCGTCGTAGTAATGGGAGCTTGTTTGAAGTCGTCGCGGTTGACGAGCAGGACTCAACGGTCGAGTTACAATATTTCGACGGCACAATCGATGAGCTCGAGCTCGATACCTGGCCTAAGCTACTGATCGAAACGGTCGGCGCACCCGACGACTGGTCCGGATCAGTGGATATGGATCCGGAGGATTTTCAAGGCAAGGATTCCGGAGAGATGCCACCGGGTTATCACGATCCGCTGAAGTTCGTCGACACTGCCGATTAGCCTTATCTCAGACTGTTCGGGCCACGAACAATTACATTCCCGTCTGTTACCCGAACCTCAACCGGGTGAAGCGTCTTGCCGAGGCAGGGCCCCGCGATACACAAACCGGATTCGATCTCATACATCGCGCCATGTGAGGCGCAGATGATGTTGGCCCTGTCTTTGGTCAGGAAAGCATCTGGCGCCCAGTTCAGCGGATGCCCCACATGCATGCAATAATTCTGGTATGCGAAGACCTGATCGCCCTGCCTTACAACGAAGCCCTTGAACGGCCAGTCTCCGCTGCCGATCGTAAATTCCCGGCAACCCGGATCCGGCAGTTCATCAAGCGGTCCGACCACAAGATCTTTCATCTCCGTCAAGGATCTTCGGCCTCAGCCTGATAGTGGCGCACGACGATGATCGACAGGATAATCGATGGGATGCCAAGCGCCGCCGCATACACAAAAAACCAGAACCAGCCAACGGCTTCCTGGACGTTGCCCGAAAAACCGGCGCTGAGCTTGCCGATGAATGTCGACAGCGAACTGAACAGCGCATACTGAGTCGCGGTGAATGACATATTGGTGAGGCTGGACAGGTAGGCGATAAATACGGTTCCGGCAAATCCCTGCGCGAAATTGTCGAAGCTGATCGTCACCGCCAGCATCCACAGGTCGGGGCCGGTTAACACCAGTACGGCAAAAAACAGGTTGGTGCCGGCAATCAGTATCGTTGCAGAAATCAGGCAACGTGAAATGCCGAACTTCAGCACCGCCCATCCGCCCGCGCCGATGCCAAACAGGGCTACCCACAGGCCGTAAAGCTTTGCGATGCTCCCAATCTGCGATTTGGTAAATCCAATGTGAAGATAAAACGGATTGGCCAATACGCCCAGAACATAGTCACTGATGCGAAACACAGCCATGAACAGCAATACAATGGCTGCGAATCGTCCGTAACGTTTGAAAAAATCCGTTACCGGCCCAACGACTCCCACCGTTAGCCACTTGCCGATCTTTTGCATCGAGGTGCCGCCAAAGTGGTAGTCAGGTGGCGCCGCGTTTTGCGGCTCCTTGCAATACAAAGTCGCCAGTATTCCGACTCCCATGCAGCCAGCCATCACCAGGTAACTCAGCTCCCACGAATAGAAATCGGCAAGATACAAAGCCCCGGCACCGCTGACGATACCGGCGACCCGATAGCCATACTGGTAAGACGCCGCCAGTACCCCCTGCATGTCGTCACCGGCCACTTCGACGCGATAGGCATCGACCACAATGTCCTGGGTAGCAGAGAACCATGCCGCTATCGCGGCAACAACGAAAAACATGGTCGTCGCCGTGCCGGGATCAATCTGCGACAAAGCGGCAATCGAGGCCGCAAGCCCGAGCTGCGCCACGAGCAACCAGCCACGCCGCCGGCCGAGCCAGCCGGTCAGCAATGGAATTCTTACCGCATCGACCAGCGGCGACCAGATAAACTTGAAACTGTAGGCAAACATGACGAAGGCGAACTTGCTTATCGTGCTGGTTGGCAACTCCGCCTCGTAAAGCCATGCAGTTAGCGTGAAAAAAACCAGCCAGAGAGGCAGGCCGCTGGAAAACCCCAGGAAAAAGATAACGAGGATTTTTTCCTGCAGGAACTGGCGCCAACCCGTCCCGTTTAGTCGCTCCTCGCTACCAGGCTCGCCTAGTCCCATTCGTAGTCCATCGAGAGCGGTGCATGATCCGAGAATCGTTCATCTTTATAGATACCGGCGCTAACAACCCTGTCGCGCAGTCCCGGTGTGACGATCTGATAGTCAAGACGCCATCCGACGTTATTGTCCCATGCGCGTCCACGGTTTGACCACCAGGTGTATTGGTCCGGCTTATGATTCACTTCGCGAAACGCGTCAACGAATCGATGTTCGCCGAAGAGTTGATCCATCCACGCACGCTCTTCTGGCAGGAACCCCGAATTTTTCCGGTTCTGACGCCAGTTCCGAAGGTCGATCTCTTTGTGCGCGATATTCCAGTCGCCGCACAATACATACTCGGATCGCCGTCGCTTGAGCGAGCGCAGGTGTGGCGTAAACGTATCGAGAAACCGGTACTTGGCTTCCTGTCGGACGTCACCCGATGAACCCGAGGGCAGGTATACCGAGACAACACTCATCTTGCCGAAGCGGGCTTCCAGGTAACGGCCTTCATCGTCAAACTCTTTCTGGCCGAAACCACGGATGACCTTGTCCGGCTTTTGCCTGGAGTAGATCGCTACGCCGCTGTATCCCTTCTTGAGGGCGTCCTCGTAATAGCAGTAGTAGCCCTCGGGCCGGAAGCAGTCGTCCGTCAACTGATGTTCCTGTGCCTTGGTTTCCTGAATGCACACGACATCTGCATTTTGCTGAACTATCCAGTCAAAAAAGCCCTTCCGGGCCGCAGCGCGAATGCCGTTGGCGTTAAGTGATATTACGCGAAACAACGAATCCCCCATTTCCCGGGTATGACAACATGTGCGGCGGCGTTCGAATGCGGAAAAGCCGCTTTTCATATGGCATACTGCACGGCCCACCTGCGGCCTTGCCTCAGGCGGCTGCAAAACGAGCCATCATACAGAAGCTGAGCCGTAGTCCAATATAATGCAGGCGTATAAAAAAGAATTTCTCGAATTGGCCGTGGAACTGGACGTTCTTCGATTTGGCGAGTTCACATTGAAGTCCGGCCGCGTGAGCCCGTATTTTTTTGATGCCGGACTGTTCAATACCGGATACGCCGCTGCAAAACTGGGGCGATTTTATTCCTCGGCAATCTCCGAGTCCGGTATCAAATTCGACATGTTGTTTGGCCCGGCTTACAAGGGCATCCCGCTGGTAACGCTGGCTGCCGCCTCCCTGGCAGAGCATCGCGATATCGACGTGTCCTATGCTTTTGACCGCAAGGAGGCCAAAGGGCATGGTGAAGGCGGCAGTATCGTTGGCGCACCGCTGGCCGGCAGGGTGCTGATTGTGGATGATGTGATTACAGCGGGAACGGCTGTTCGCGAAGCCTGCAATACCATTACCAGTGCCGGCGCTGAAGTTGCCGGGTTGGTCATATCGCTTGATCGTGAGGAAATCGGCCAGGACTCCCGCTCGGCGGTACAGGAACTTGAGCAGACGCTCAGAATCCCGGTCATCAGTATCGTGAAACTCGAAGACCTGATTGATTTGCTGGAAGAAGAAAGCGACTACCGGGAGTACCTCGAGCCCGTCATGAATTACCGCAAGAAATATGGAATATCAAGCTAAGCAACTGAATCTGTTGGGAAACCCGGGTGAGGTTACAAAATGTCGCAGGCCCGCCAGGCTTCAAATACGCGAACCAGTCACTCTTTGCAGCAGGCACTGTGTGTGATACTTGGCGCATGCGAATATTCCTGATCACCGCCATAAGCTTGGCTATGCTGCCGTTGATTGCAGGGGCGAGAGATGGGCAGAAAATGTATCGCTGGGTGGACCTCGAAGGGCAGATTCATTACGGCGACAGCATCCCCGCAGAGTACGCCGAGATCGAAAAACAGGTGGTCAACGAGCACGGCATCACTGTCGGTATCTTGAGCGGCAAGAAATCTGAAGAGGAACTGGCCGAAGAACAGCGCCAGGCAAAACTGGCGATGGAACTCGAGTTGCAAAAACGTGCCGACCAGGCGCTACTCGCTACTTATATGACCATTGAAGAAATTCTGATGCATCGGGATCGCCGCATCGAACTTTTCCAGGCGCAATCCCGCGTAACGGAACTGTACCTGCGTAACCTGATGCGCCGCCTCGATGATTTGATGACGGATGCTTCAGCGTTTCAGCCCTACAGCGAAGATCCGGACGCGCCGATGATCGATCGGGATCTGACCAACGAAATCGCGACCACGAAAGAAACCATTACGCGACATGAAGGTAACCTGCGGCGATTCAAGACTGACGAGAGCCAGATAATCGATCGTTTTGAGGTGGACATCCTGCGCTTCAAGCGACTCAAGGGCCTTGATCAGCAAGCCTCTAACGGGTCGCCGCCAACCAGCTAGCCCAATTGGCTAACCCGAACCGGTGTGGCCGAAGCCGCCATCGCCCCGATCGCTTTCGCCAAATTCCGTAACCACCTGAAATTTCACTTGTTCGATCGGTACGAAAACCATCTGTGCAATGCGCTCTGCCGGTTGGACCTCGTAGGCCGACGCGCTGCGATTCCAGCATGAAATAAATACCTGGCCCTGATAATCGGAGTCGATCAGCCCCGTGAGGTTGCCCAGCACCAGCCCGTGCTTATGACCCAGCCCGGATCTCGGCAGCAATACGGCCGCCAGTGCCGGATCCGCGATATGGATCGCAAGTCCCGTGGGCACCAGGACCGTATCTCCTGGCTCGACAGTGATGGCATCGTCGATGCACGCACGCATATCCAGCCCGGCGGAACCGTCTGTTGCATAGTGTGGCAGGGGAATGGAATCGCCGATTCGCGAATCCAGGATCTTCAATTCTATCGCTCGCAAGATTTTTTGCCTGTCAGTCGTTGCCCGCTATTGCGGTGAGTCCGGAAGTGTTGTCAGCGCTGTTTTTGTAATGTTCGCTGACAAGCTCGATTAACTCAACCGCCAGCGATGATTTTGCCGTGGTCGGAAATGTTTTCTCGCCCGTGCGCCAGAGCACCACTACGGAATTATCGTCGCAGTCGAATCCAAGATTATCACCAACCTTGTTCGCAACAATCATGTCGAGCTTCTTCCGGCTCAATTTCTCCATGGCGTATTCTTTGACCTTTTCCGTTTCGGCCGCAAAGCCGACACAGAACGGACGCTGCGGTAATGCCGATATCACCGCCAGCGTGTCCGGGGCTTTGACGAGGTCAATCGACATATGAGCGTCGGACTTTTTGATCTTGTTCTTACTGACCTGCTGTGGCTGGTAATCGGCGACAGCTGCCTCGGCAATAAAAATATCGACGCCGTCGATGTTTTTCCGCGCAGCATCCAGCAATTGCTCAGCCGACACGATATCAATGACATTCATTCCGGCGGGCCTGGGGAGACTGACGGGCCCACTGATCAAAATAACGTTCGCGCCGGCATCGCGTGCAGCCTCGGCAACGCTGTAGCCCATCTTTCCGGAACTGCGATTGGAGATATACCGCACCGGATCGATCGCCTCGCGCGTCGGGCCGGCAGTCACCATGACGGTTTTTCCTGCCAGCAACTGTGGCCTGCCGGATTGCACCGCCACCGGACCGCCTGCCATTACCTGCCTGGCGATGTCATCCGGTTCAAGCATGCGGCCGGCGCCTTCCTCTCCACAGGCCTGCGATCCGACACCCGGCCCCAGAATTCGGGCGCCCCGCTCTTCCAGCGTCTTGCGGTTGGCCTGCACCGCGGGATTCGCCCACATGACCCGGTTCATTGCCGGCGCCAGCATCAGCGGCGCCTCGGTGGCAAGACAAACTGTCGTCAGCAGGTCAGAAGCCGCGCCGGAGGCCAGTCGCGACAGCATTTCAGCCGTTGCCGGTGCAATCAGGACGATATCCGCCCAGCGCGCGAGCTCAATGTGGCCCATTGCCGCTTCGGCTTCCTTGTCCCAGATATTGCTGCGAATCGGCCGCCCGGATACCGCCTGCAGACTGGTTTCAGTGACGAACTCCCTGGCCGAGTGGGTCAGCACAATCTGCACCTCGGCACCGCGCTCGCGCAGACGCCGCACCAGCTCAGGGGTCTTGTAAGCAGCGATACCGCCGCTGATGCCAAGAAATACGTTTTTTGTTGTTGTCGGCATGGGTCGAGCTTAGCCCGTTGAGCGGTGACAATGCCAGCAAATAGCGCTGATTTGGCTGTTGTATGAGCGCACTTATTTGGCCATCTTAGGAGGCTGTAGGCGGACAAGGAGTCCCGGGAGCATGACACAGAGTACAGCCAGCGGGCCACGCGACCGATTGCTGAGCAACAGCGCATCTTCGTTGTCGGAGGCAGAGCTTCTGGCTGTGCTGTTTCAGCGAGGCTCGCACGCACAATCGGCAATTGCACTGTCCGAGATGCTGCTACACCGCTTCGGCGGCCTCAGGCCCATGCTGCTCGCTGAGCAGCGGCAACTGGGCGCATTGCGCGGCATTGGCCATGCGAGGCTCGCCATACTCAGGGCGCTGCCGGAGCTGGCCAAGCGCTATTTCGAGGCCTCTTTGCCCAGGGGGCAGGCAATTCGCAGCCCGGCCGATACCGAGGCGTTTCTGATGGCCCGACTGCGCGATTTGCCGCACGAGCTGTTTGCTGCCTTTACCTGGACAACCGGCACCGGATCATCCTGTTTGACGAATTGTTCCGCGGCACGATCGACGGCACCAGCGTCTACCCACGTGAAGTGGTGAAGCAGGCGCTAAGCGTGAATGCGGCCGCTGTCATCGTAGCGCACAATCATCCGTCGGGCCTGGCCGAGCCCAGCCAGGCGGATGAACGCATCACCAGGCGGCTGAAATCGGCGCTGGAACTGGTGGATATCCGCCTGCTTGACCACCTGATTATCGGCGATGGGAAATCCTCATCGCTCGCCAGCAGGGGTATGATCTGACCTGTTGCGACCCGGCTTTGCCGATATTCGGCCGGAGCACTTGATTAGCGCTGTTCGGGCTGGTATAAAGTCCCGCTCTCTGCCCCGACCACGCGGGCAACATTAAATAAAATCAGAGACTTAACGATCATGTCCAAGGTTTGCCAGATAACCGGGAAGCGCCCGCAAAGCGGTAACAACGTTTCTCATGCCAACAACAGAACTCGTCGTCGATTTCTGCCGAATTTGCAGCACAAGCGATTCTGGCTGGAGTCAGAAAAGCGATACATTCGCCTGCGTGTCTCACAGAAGGGACTGCGCATCATCGACAAGCACGGCATCGAGAAAGTACTCGCTGATCTGCGTGCCCAGGGCAATCGCGTTTAAGCGCGTCGGAGGATCAGGATATGCGTGAAAAAATCAAACTCGTTTCAAGTGCCGGCACCGGTCACTTCTACACGACAACCAAAAACAAACGTCTGCACCCGGAAAAGATGGAGACCAGGAAATACGATCCGAAAGTACGTAAGCATGTGCTGTACAAGGAAGCCAAGATCAAGTGAAAGAAGCCCGCTGAAAGCGGGCTTTTTTTTGCGTTGTGGTCGGTCGTTGATCGCGGCTGGAAGCCGCTCCTACGGGTGTGCCAACTGGTACGAACGCAATCGCGCCGAAAAATCTTCAAGGGCCTTTATGCCGCTCGCCTCAGCCTCGGCACACCATTGGCGCAACTGTTCCAGCAATTTCTCGTTGCTTATGTTCGCACCACTCCATAACACGCGCAGGCGCTCACGAAATTCATGTACCGTTTGCAGCGTCGCGTGATGATCCAGAATTTCCTTCAGACGTAATCTCGCATCCTCGTTAAGGAGCATCGGTTGCCGCACCAGTAATTTCTTTGCCCGCCTGAGCGCCGAATTGCCTGCCTCAATTGCTTTCTCCTTGCTAAAAACCGGCAATGTCACGTGGCGCGTGTAGTCACGCAATACATGCATTCTGTTGACGATGATTGCGCGCAGATTATCGAGATCCACAGCCCTCTCCCCGGTCGCCTGCAACAGCGGATGTGGCGCGACACGATTTACTTTCACCAGTCGCAGTGAGCGCATCAGGCTTATGTACATCCAGCCGATATCGAACTCCCACTTTCGTACCGAGAATTTTGCGGATGTCGGAAACGCGTGATGATTATTGTGCAGTTCCTCGCCACCGATAAAAAAGCCCCAGGGGACAATATTGGTTGACGCATCGTCAGTCTCGAAGTTTCGGTAGCCGGTGTGATGGCCCAGTCCATTAATCACTCCGGCGGCAAACACCGGCATCGAACCAAGTATTAACGCAATCACGGTGATTCCAGGTACGCCGAATAACAGCAGGCAAGTCAGCACCAGCGAAACAATGCCACCATTTGGAAAACGCACGTAGATATTGCGTTCGATCCAGTCGTCCGGTGTGCCACGGCCATATTTTTCGACAGTCTCCGGCTTGTTTTTTTCGTCATGGTACAGCTCCGCTCCTTCCAGCAATACCTTCCTGATGCCGAAAATGACCGGACTGTGCGGGTCGCCCTCGACTTCGCAGAACGCATGGTGCTTGCGATGCACGGCCACCCACTCGCGCGTGAGTTGCGCCGATGTACACCAGACCCAGAAGCGGAAAAAATGCCGTAAAGCGGGGTGCAGTTCAATTGCCCGATGTGCCTGGTCACGGTGCAGGTACAAAGTGACTGCCATCATCGTGATCTGCAGCATGATTAACACAGCGAGCGCATAGCCGGCGAGACTGAGATTCAGCACGCCATACAAATAATCCATCGTGATTTCCATAGTGTGGGCGCAGGTATTAGCAAAACCCAGGCCGGATTCGAAGTCCAGCAACATGATCACGATTCGGAGAGACCGGGTCAACAGGTATAGTAGGCAGCCGGCTTACCCATACAAGAAATCATGCCTGAACTACCAGAGGTCGAAACGACCCGTCGCGGTATTGCACCGTGGCTCGAAGGCCAGCAGATCCAGGCCGTAATCGTCAGAGACAGGCGCTTGCGCTGGCCTGTACCCGAGGACATAGAAGACAAATTGTCGGGGCAAACGCTACGGGATCTCAGGCGGCGCGCCAAGTACCTGTTATTCGATACTGATATCGGCACGGCCATGCTGCATCTTGGAATGTCCGGCAGCGTGCGCATTATCGACACGGACGAACCCGCGGCAAAACACGATCACATCGATATCCAGATGGAGACGGGCAAGGCGATGCGCTTTCGGGACCCCCGCCGCTTCGGCTCGTTCCTGTGGACTGAAAATACGGACGAGCATCCATTGTTGCGCAATCTTGGACCGGAACCGCTGGGTGACGCATTCGATGGAGATTACCTTTTCGCCAAAGCGCGAGGGCGTCGAGTCTCGATC
>PVMS01163128.1_pt1 | contig 10558 bp, 8 predicted proteins | sample 1853461 | NCBI WGS metagenome assembly PVMS01 (sample SAMN08582032, study PRJNA380276) | Marine sediment metagenome, whole genome shotgun sequencing project. | isolation source: ocean sediment barecode stripped | collected 2017
ATTCAAGCTCATACGTCAAGTAGGGACTATGTTCGCCGAACCAAGCATTGAACTTGACTCGAATTCCGCTGCGCTCCATTCGAGCAAGTTAATTTATCGTTACCGATATCTGCTATATATTTTGAATCCGAAAGCGGTTTCAGAAGTTGTGATATCATAACAACTTAGTTCTTCCCTTAACATTTGAGATTACATTCGTTATTCGCAAATTTTTCTGTTCCTTAATTGTTTTTGTTTGTTCGTACTCTCGCTGTGTTGTTTATGCGATGTTAGGGTAAAGCTAACAATGTGAATTATCTTTGGGATAAATGAGCAAAATTTACAGCAATGTTGGATATTGCCCATGCGGGTGCGAAATATGGATTGAGTATCTCCCAGGTGGCAACAAATGGATTTGTCGCTTCTTTGATCTGAATCATAAAGAGATCACTGAATGTTCTGATTGTGGAAATGAGCTAAAGGAAGATGAATTGGAATCGATGTAAAAAAAATAAAGGCCCAAAAATCCCTGATTTACATGGTAAATCAGCAATCAAATCAAACACTCTCTCCAGCCGGCATTTCTCATGAACTAATCAAATCATTATCCGCATCCATCCAGACCGGAAAGGATTCTCGGGACTTTTGCAGCACGTCATAGGACAACTCTGCAGTATGCGTGCACGCCTGGTCGCTCTTCTGAAAGAGAATGTTACCCCAGGGGTCGAATATGGAAGAATCACCGCTATATGGGTGGTCGTTTCCGTCGGTACCCACACGATTGACTCCAATAACATAGCACTGGTTCTCTATAGCACGGGCCTGAAGCAGCAATTTCCAATGCCAAGAGCGCCTTTCAGGCCAGTTGGCGATAAAAATGGCCGCATCATATTGGTTTGCGATATTTCGTGTCCAGACTGGAAAGCGTAAATCGTAGCAAATAAACGGCCGGATTTTCCAGCCGAGCAAATCAACCGTAATGTTTTCGTGACCTGCACTGTAAACTTTTTCTTCACCAGCCATACGAAATAGATGCCTTTTGTCATAGGTGAAGATCTTGCCGTCCGGTTTGGCCCAAAGCAGCCGATTAAAAAATTTTTCGTCAGCCTTTACAATCACACTGCCGACAATATCAACATTCTTTTGCCGGGATTTTTCTTTAACCCAGGCTATGGAAGAACCGTTCATGTCCTGGGCAAGATCGGCGGCATTCATGCTGAAGCCGGTAGTAAACATCTCCGGCAAAACGATGAGATGCGTATCATCTTCAATTGCATCAATCTTAGCATCAAATCCAGCCAGATTGGATTCAATGTCTTCCCAGACCAGTTCGGTCTGGATCAGGGTTATCTTTAGATCTCGCATAATTTCTCCGCAGCCTTTTCCAGGGTTTCATCTTTTTTTGCAAAGCAGAATCGCAATACTTTATGATCATCCTGGTGATGATAAAAAACCGAAGGCGGAATGGAAGCCACACCATGCTCCATGGTCAGTCGCCGTGAAAATTCAACGTCGGGTTCGTGGGAAATCGCTGAATAATCCAGCATCTGGAAGTAAGTGCCATGGCAGGGCAAAGCTTTAAACCGCGACCTTTTTATAAGCGTTAAAAATTTATCTCTCTTTTTCTGATAGAATGCCGAAAGGTTCAGATAAACATCTTTGTTTTGCATGAATTCAGCGTAAGCATACTGAATCGGAGTATTTGAGGCAAATGTCAGAAACTGGTGCACCTTTTGAAATTCAACAGAGAGATTGGCCGGCGCCAGGCAATATCCGATCTTCCAGCCGGTTGTGTGATAGGTCTTTCCAAAAGAGCTGATCACAAAACTTCTTTCCGCCAGTTCAGGATAGAGTGACATGCTTTCATGCTTCAACCCGTCGAAAATAATATGCTCATATACCTCGTCACTCAAAATCAGAACATTTGTGTTGCGCACTATGTTTTTCAATGCGTCAATGTCTTCACCCGAGAACACAGCTCCGGTGGGGTTATTGGGTGAATTCAAAATAATAAGTCTTGTCTTTGTTGAGAGGGCCTTCTTAACATCATCCCAGTCGATGCGGTAATCCGGGAACTTGTATTTTACAAAGACTGGAATACCGCCGTTTAATTCGATGGCCGGCACATATGAATCAAAAGCCGGTTCAAGCACGATAACTTCATCACCTTTTTTTACAACAGCGCTGATCGACGCGAACAATGCCTCGGTAGCGCCGGATGTCACGGTAATTTCGGATGCAGGATCGTAGGCGGCATTATATAATTCCAATACTTTTTCGGAAATTCTTTCACGAAGAGCTGGTACACCCTGCATCGGCGCGTACTGATTGTAGCCGGAACGCATATATTTTTCTACCAGTGCCAGAAGGTCAGGATGAACATTAAAATCCGGAAATCCTTGTGAAAGATTTATGGCGTTCTGGTCATTCGACAGCTTCGACATGACCGTGAAGATGGTGACACCAACATCAGGAAGTTTTGAATTTATTTTCATGTTTTATTATAGGTTCTATTATAAATTTAATTATACCTGAAGCGGTAATATTTTCAAAAAGCTAAAGTGTTACTTTATATCAAATTGTATAGCCATTTTCCACATATAAAACTAGAACCTATTTAAAATAAGGGTCGGGGAGTTTTGGTTCATAGACAATCCGAATCGCCGGAAATGACTGTTTATCATCTAATTCAAAAATCACATACCGCAAAGTTGCTCCTTCACCTTCATTCTGACCCGGATTGATGCACAATGAATTTTCTATGAATGTACGAATCGAACCAGATCTATTGGGTGACCCGTGGATATGTCCGTGTAAAGCTGCGATAATTTTACCCTCAAGAGCCCATTTTTCTATAAATTTTCTAACGCTGATGCTGCCCACATGCAGTCCATTGTCCAGAATATCAAGCGGTGTATCATATGGCGGAGAATGTGAAACAAATATAAAGTGTTTATCAATGATTTCCGATAATTGCGCAAGATCTTTTTCAATGGTATCATCCGATGACAAATTTAAAACGGTTTTTTCCAGCTTGCCGCCGGCCGATGTGTATCCGTCTTTCCGAATATAATTGCCTTTGGCAAAAGGAGTTTCAGTTGAATCAGGCTTTTCCCAGTCTTTCCTGTAAAAAGGGGTTGGCGGGACATTCATGTAACCGATGATATCAATTTTGTTGTTAAGATTATGTTTGCTCATGTGTAACAGGTGTATCAGTTCGCCGTTGTGCTTTTCCAGAATTTTTCGATTACCGATAAAATCATCATTTGCAAAGTCTATATAGATTGCGGCCTTCCACCGCCGTTTGAAACCCTCAATAGCTGGGATGAAAACATTCTCGAGATATATTGCCTGGGCTTTCAGTACGCCAATTGTGTCTGCATCCGGCAAATAATGTGGAACAATATCGCCGCCAATGATTATGGCGTCCACCGCTTCCCTCTCCGCGGTTGAGAGCATGGTAAAGAGATGATGGCTGCTTGCGTGAATGTCTGAAGCGTATATAATTTTCATGTCTTGGTATTTTAGGCTTTACTCTATTTGACCGCCAGCTTTGCCATCCACATGGTAATGGGAGAGTAAAAAGTAATTATCAGAAGATCGATCACCAGCACAACTAGAAACGGCAGAATACGCTTGCTGATTGCGGCAAGACTGTCACCCGAGATAGAACATGATACTATCAGACATATCCCCATGGGTGGCGTTAGCATCCCGATGGCCAGATTTGTAACCACAATTACTCCTAGGTGAACCATGTCGATACCCAGGGTTGGAACCATTGCTGTGATCATGGGGACCAGCAAGATCAAGGAAGCGGTGGTTTCCACAAAGGTACCGGCAATAAGAAGCACCATATTGATTGCCAGTAGCAGCATTACCGGATTCTCAGTCATACTGAGCAGGGTGCCGGCAAGTCGGGCAGGGATGTCCTCGATGGCAGCGATCCAGCTGAATATAGATGCTGTGGCGATGATAAACATAACAATGGCCGAAGTTATGGCACCGTCTATAAAGAGCTGAGCAAGGTCTTTGATCTTGATTTTTCGGTATACAAACATTCCGAGAACAAGGGCGTAAACCACGGCCACGGCTGCGGACTCGGTTGCAGTGAAAATACCGAAAATGATCCCACCCAGGATGATCACCGGTGTTACCAGTGCAAGGATGGCCTGTTTAAAATTTTGCCAAACCTGGATTATTGAAAAGCTGGTAGTAGCGGCATACCCTTTTTTCCGGGAAATAAATGTTGAAATGCATATGAGTGAAATGCCGATTAAAATTCCCGGCAAAATCCCGCCGGCAAAAAGCTGGCCAATGGAGGCACCGGTTAAAAAACCAAAGATAATCATGGGAATTGAGGGCGGAATAATGACGCCGATAGACCCTCCGGATGCCTGAACCGCCGCTGCAAAATCAGACTCATAGCCCGATTTCTTCATAGCCGGTATCAGGATAGCGCCCACCGCGGCTGTATCGGCAGCAGCCGATCCTGATATGCCCGCAAAAAACATTGCTGAAACAATGGCCACAGCCGCCAATCCTCCGGGGAGCCATCCTACAAGAGAGTTTGCGAAGTTAATAATTCTGCGACTGATCCCACCGGCTTCCATGATAACTCCGACAAACATGAAGAGTGGAACTGCCATTAGATGAAAGGAATCTGCCCCCCCAAACATTCGCTGGATAACCACCATCAGTGGAAAATCACCCTGGGCAAAAATACCCAGAATTGAGGCCACACCAATGGCGATTGCGATAGGCGTGTTAATGGCGAAGAGTACGAGCAGCGATAGGATTAATATTTCAGCTGTCACGGCCAACCCCTTTCAATTCACTGAAAAGAAAGGCCAGGCCATGAACCATAAGAATAAGCCCGCTTATTGGAATGATGCTGAAAATAATCCACTTGGGCAAGTAGAGAGCTGGCGATATTTGTAAACGGACAAAGTAAGAGAACTTAACACCAAAGAAGATCATTACTACGAAGAGGGCGATTGAAAGGAGATGTACAAGAATAGCGAATATTCTCTGGGTTGCAGCAGGCATCCGGGCAAAAACAACATCAATGCCCGGATGGACTTTTCGACGGTAAGCCACGGAAGCACCGAGAAAAGTTAACCACACCAGAAGATAGCGGGTCAGTTCTTCTGACCAGAATAATGAGTGGTTTAGTGCATAACGGAAAAAAACCTGAACAGCAACAATAACGGCCATGCTAAAGCCGAGCCCAAACAGAAGGGGTTCAATCCAACGATTTAATGATTGGCTCAGCTTTTCAAGAGCGTGCACTTTTCATCCAATAGTTTTTATTTGGGGTTCTTCTCCAATTTAGTTGGAGAAGAGGGTCCAAGGATTCCAGGGTTCAAGGATTGAAGCGTCCCGCCTTTAAGGGCGGGGGTTCTGCCTTTCGGCAGTGCTTCGCGCCCGGGTAAGGATGCTTTCAATTTTATATAGCTCCCCTCGACCCTTCCTTAAAAGTCGGTATTTTCGGGGAGCAATCCGGTCAAGTGTTTGTTTTCTAAGACCCCTTGAACCCTCGGGAACTACACCGACTCACTTGAAGATTATTCACTTGACTTGTCTTAATTAGCTACAACTAATCGAGAGATGATCCTTATTTGGTTGCGTCCAATATTTTTACAAGTAGTGCCTGTACTTTAGGGTTCTTATAAATATCCATATCTTTCAGCCCTGACACTTTGGCACGAAAGGCGCCGATATCCGGGTTTTCTTCTACCTGCATTCCTTTTTCCTTAAGAAATTTGAGACGGCCGGCATTTTTTGAGCGATTATCTTTGCGTTGGTACACTGCCGCTTCATACATTGCATTTTGTATCATTTTTTGGGTTTTGGCGTCTAAGGTTTTCCACCATTGAAGCGAAGCCACGTCAATGTGATAAGAATAGACATGACGCGTAAGGGTCATGTATTTCTGAATTTCATAAAATTTATAAACTTCCATAACCCAGAGGGGATTTTCCTGGCCATCGATAACACCCTGTTCCAATTCCGTGTAAATGGGCCAGGGCATTGGGGTGGGATTCGCCCCTAGATTCTGCCAAATTGTTTTGTGGATTGCAGATGCCATGGTCCTGATTTTGAGTCCTTTAATGTCTTCAGGGCTTTTTACGGGTAGTCGGTTGTTTGTTAGATTTCTGAAGCCGTTTTCTGAAAAACACAGACCTTTAAAGCCTGAACCCTCCAGGCTTTTTAATAATTCGGCTCCTAACGGGCCATCCAGGATTTTATCTACCTGCGCATAGTCCTTAAATAGAAAGGGATAGTTTATGACTCTTGCCATGGGATCAAAGGTGTCAAAAGGGCCGCCTGTGACGATGGCCATCTGAACAGCGTTCATCTGCGCCTGCTGAAGAATTTCAGTTTCATTGCCAAGAGACGCGGAATGAAAGATTTTAACATTAATGTCGCCGTTTGATCGCTCTTCAATAAGTTCTTTAAACTTTTCTGCAGCAATGTTTTGGGCGGAACCAGGTTTGGTCACAACTCCCAGCTTGATTTTCATGGCAGCGATTGCAGAGCCTGAAAAAGAAATCAATGTAACCATGGTCAGGAGCGCTATTAATTTTTTCATAATACAAACCTCCCTTTGTTGTGTAAAATCCCGAGCAACCTCTGTGAATTTGGTCAAAAGTATGCGTTAAACGGTGATTTTAAGCTATTGATTACAGCTTAATAGCAAATGCCTGATCAAAAGCCAATAGGTAAAACTAAAAAAACAGTCATCACGTTTTTACCCTAAGGTTGCAAAAATCAAAAAAACCCTTAATTATTTTTTGTTTGTTCGTACTCTCGACGTGTTGTTTATATAATGTTAGTGTTTATTATGGTACCGGGGCTGTAAAGGATAATATTAATATTGACTAATTGACTATTGCTGGGATAAATAATTAAACTTTTGCAATAATTTACGGTTTAACAAATGACATGATACAATTAATAAAAGGATTTAAAGATATACTTCCGGGAGAAGCGGAACTTTGGCAGCAGATAGAAAAGACCGCCTGTTCTCTTCTTGAGGATTTCGGTTTCAAGGAAATCCGGATTCCGATTATGGAACGAACGGAGCTTTTTGCAAGGAGTATCGGAGAAGATACCGATATTGTGGAAAAGGAAATGTATACTTTTCCCGACAGAAAAGGCGAGCTTATTACCCTGCGGCCGGAGGCGACGGCATCTGTCATGCGGTCCTACATTCAGCACAAGCTTTATGCAAAGGATCCTGTACAGAAATTTTATACAATTGGCCCCATGTTTCGCAGGGAAAGGCCTCAAAGGGGAAGATACCGACAATTTTACCAGATCAATGCCGAAATTATTGGCGTTGATTCGCCGATGGCTGACGTTGAGCTTATTTTTCTGCTTGTGACACTCTTTTCGAGACTATCGGTTTCGGATGTTGAAGTCCATATCAATTCACTCGGTTGTCCGGAATGTCGTCCGAAGTTCAAAGCGACGTTGACTGATTTTCTAACATCTTCAACTGAAAATCTTTGTTCGGATTGTGTAAGACGAATAAACCGAAATCCCTTGCGTGTGCTGGACTGCAAGGTGCCCGCTTGCAGAAAGGCGATGGCAGATGCACCTTCTATCCTGGATTATTTATGTCCGGCATGCAGTCAAGACTTTGAAACAGTAAAAACGGCCCTTGAAGGTCTCAAGATTCCATTTACAGTCGATAAGCAGCTGGTCAGAGGCCTTGACTATTATACCCGAACAACCTTCGAAATTCAGACAGGTTCATTAGGGGCTCAGAGTGCTGTGGCAGGCGGTGGCCGGTATGATGGCCTGGTTAAAGCGCTTGGCGGGCCTGATATTCCGGGCACCGGTTTTGCCATCGGGTTTGACAGACTGGCGGAAATTACAGGTCTGAATAATGCTGATTATATCAAAACGCCCGACATTTTTTTGGCGGCACTCGGTGAAAAGAGCCAGTCTTTGGCATTTAAATGGAAATGTGCTTTAGGCCTTGAGGGTGTCAGCGCTGAGATGGATTTTGGCGATAGAAGTTTAAAAAGCCAGATGAAATATGCTGACAGGCTGGGTGCAAAACATGTCCTGATTATTGGCGATAGTGAGATTAAAGAAGGAGCGGTTATTCTGCGGGACATGACGACAAAAGCACAGGTGTCGATCCCCATTGAAGAAGTTGTGAATACTTTAAAAACGAAAATTTTGTGATATTTAAGAGACCTTTGAAAAATGCTCAATTTTGTTCAAGTTCAAGGAAGGCGAAAATTTTAACCACAGGAATACATGGAGTATTTTGAGGATTAAAATTTGAGTCTGACACAGAAATTGGGCAAAAGGGGGCGTTTTGTAAAGGTCTCTAAGGAGGAGTCAATCCATTGTCAGATATACTTGGAGATATGAGGAGGACCCACACATGCTGCGAGCTTGGTGCAGATGATGTCGGCAAGGAAGTTGTGCTTATGGGATGGGTGCAGCGCCGAAGGGATCACGGAGGGGTAATATTTGTCGATTTGCGGGACAAGAACGGGATAACCCAGGTTGTCTTTAATCCCGAATTGAATAAAAAAATCCATGAAAAGGCCCATGCGATTCGAAATGAATACGTCCTTGGTGTGCGGGGCAGGGTGGACAGAAGACCCGAGGGAATGACCAATCCCAACTTAATCACCGGTGCAATAGAGGTTATGGTAGTCGAGCTTAAGATCTTAAACACTGCTAACACACCGCCTTTTTTAATAGAAGATAAGATTGATGTGTCGGAAACGATTCGTCTTAAATACCGCTACCTGGACCTTCGCCGCTCACAGTTGCAGAATAATATTATTTTACGGCACAAGGCTGCTTTGTCAGTGCGGAATTATCTGAACAGACACGGATTTATTGATATTGAGACACCGGTTTTGACCAGCAGCACTCCCGAAGGCGCAAGAGACTATCTTGTTCCCAGCAGGGTTAACCCGGGACAGTTTTATGCCCTGCCCCAGTCCCCCCAAATTTTTAAGCAGCTGTTGATGATATCCGGGTTTGACCGTTATTATCAGATTGTTCGCTGTTACAGGGATGAAGACCTCCGGGCGGACCGTCAGCCAGAGTTTACGCAGATAGATCTTGAAATGTCCTTTGTGGGTGAGGACGATGTTATGGGCGTTTCAGAAGGTATGATGGAAAATCTTTTTAAAGATGTCCTGGGGCTAAAACTTAAGCTTCCCTTTTCCCGTTTGCCATATGCAGAAGCTGTCGGCCGCTTTGGTCTTGACAAACCGGATGTCCGTTTCGGCCTGGAACTGAAAGACGTCTCTGACATTGTTGAAGGTTCTGGATTCAAACTCTTTTCCGAAGCTGTCAAAAAAGGAGGAATCGTCAAAGCGCTTAATGCAAAGGGTTGCATCGATTTTTCAAGAAAAGAAATAGATGATTTTACGGACTTTGTAGCAGTTTACCGGGCCAAGGGGCTTGCCTGGATAAAGGCCCGGGAAGATTCCTGGCAGTCTCCCATCGCAAAGTTTTTTACTGACAAGGAGAAAGAAGCATTATCCCGGCGAATTGAAATAGAACCCGGCGACCTTATTTTTTTTGTGGCTGACCAGCCAAAGATTGCAAATGAATCTCTTGGGCATCTTAGAAACCTATTAGGGAAAAAGCTGGGGCTGATAGATGAAAATGAGTTCAGTTTTTTATGGGTTACCCGTTTCCCTCTACTGGAATATGATGATACCGAAAACAGATATCAGGCCCTTCATCATCCCTTTACGGCACCTCTTGAAGAAGATTATGGTTTGCTAAAGGATGACCCCCTTTCAGTAAGATCCCGCGCTTATGATCTTGTTCTAAACGGCTCCGAGATCGGAGGGGGAAGCATCCGTATCCATCAGAAGGATATGCAGGAGAGGGTATTTGAAGCATTGGGTATGGATCGGGCTACTTATGAACAAAAATTCGGATTTATGCTTTCGGCACTCGAATCCGGCGCACCGCCCCATGGTGGTATTGCCCTCGGTTTTGACCGGCTGGTTATGATCCTGTGCGGGCAGCCGTCTATACGTGATGTTATTGCTTTTCCAAAAACACAGAAGGCGGCATGTCTTCTAACAAATGCGCCTTCTGAAACCAGCAAGGCCCAGCTTGATGAACTCTCATTGAGATTAAAGAAGACAATCTGAAAAATAAGAGAAAAAGCCTGACCGGCTGCTCCCCTCGACCCTTCCTTAAAAGTCGGTATTTTCGGGGAGCAATCCGGTCAAGTGTTTGTTTTCTAAGACCCCTTGAGCCCTCAGGAACCACACCGACTCACTTGAAGATTATTCACTTGCCTTGCCTTAATTAGCTACTACTAATCTGGAAATGATTAATCTTTATTAATTATGCCGGTTTGATAGGCATCGATAGAGTCGCCGCAGTATTCATCTTTGCCCAGGAGCATGCGGGCAGACAGAAGACTTGCCATGAGACTTTTGTCGGTCGGATCTAAAATCGCGGCGCTGAGCTCCTGAAGCATGCACAGCAACAGAAAAGTACGGTTTATCAAACTGCGTGCCGGGAGGCCAAAAGAAATATTTGAATTGCCACAAATGGTTTTGACTCCGGG
>PVMS01087281.1_pt1 | contig 10557 bp, 7 predicted proteins | sample 1853461 | NCBI WGS metagenome assembly PVMS01 (sample SAMN08582032, study PRJNA380276) | Marine sediment metagenome, whole genome shotgun sequencing project. | isolation source: ocean sediment barecode stripped | collected 2017
ATGCCGGCAAAAAACACCTTTGTTCTTGAAGACGGCATACCCACCGACTGAGCCAGCCTGGCAGGGAGATTAAGGTGACGATATTCACCATGTATGGGCATAAAATACTTTGGCTTTACCAGTCTCTGCAGCAGTTTTAACTCCTCCTGGCTGGCGTGACCATGGACATGTGTTTGCGCTATACTGCCGTAATAGACATCGGCGCCCTGCTTGAACAGGCTATCTATAGTGCGGTTTATAAGCGATTCGTTGCCCGGTATGGGCGATGCCGAATAGACAACAGTATCGCCTTTGGTTATATTCACCTGGCGATGGTCGCGGTTAGCGATCCGCACCAGCCCCGATGTCGGCTCTCCCTGGCTACCGGTAGTAATGATGACTATCTTTTCATGCGGCATATTGCGTAATTCGTCAATGCGGACTAACACACCATCCGGTATCTTTAGATACCCCAGTTCCGTTGCTATCTTTACCGTGTCGCTCATACTGCGCCCGGTTATAAAAACGCGGCGCTGGTGGCGGGCAGCGGCGTTGATTATCTGCTGGACACGCGATATCAGCGAAGCAAAGGTGGTAATGATAACCCTTCCCGGCGCCTTGACCATAATGCGGTCCAGCGCTTCATCCACCACTTTTTCCGAAGGCGTATAGCCGGGCAGCTCGGCATAGGTTGAATCGGCCAGCAGCAGCAGCACTTCCTGGCCGCCGATTTGCGCCAGCCGTGAAAGGTCTGTCGGCGGGCCGCTAACCGGGGTATGGTCCAGCTTAAAATCACCACTGTGTATTACAGTCCCCATCGGCGTCTGTATAATCAGGCCGACGGCATCCGGTATGCTGTGGCAGACAGGATAGAACTCTATCTTGAATCTACCCAGGTTGAACGGGCTGCCGGTATTTATAACATTGATCTTTGCCTGCGCCAGCGCTTTTCGCTCCTTCAGCTTGCCCGAAATAAGCCCTTTAGCCAGCCTGGTGCAATATATGGGTACGTTAAGCTGGGGCAGGATATAAGGCAAAGCACCAATATGGTCTTCATGGGCATGGGTAATAACTATACCGCGTATCTTTTCCTTGTTCTCCAGCAGATAGGTTATATCCGGGATTACAAGGTCAATACCCAGCATCTCTTCATTGGGGAACATTAAACCGGCATCAATAACGATAATATCTTTATCGTATTCAATCACCATCATGTTTTTGCCGATTTCGCCCAGCCCGCCTATGGGCACTATTTTAAGTCTGTTTTTTGCCATTTTCTATATTTAAACCTCAAACATATTCATCTGTTTTATTTCCTGTTTTTTTTCAGTTTCAATTATATTCTTCGCCTGTGCCAGAAACTGAGGTATTTTAAGCATATCAGCCTTTATCGTTTCCCGCAGGTTCTGTTGATGCAGGGCTGCTGCCGGATGGTACATAGCATAATAGATTATATCGTCATGTTTTTCAGCGGTGCCATGAATCTTGCCGATGCTTTTTTGCGGGAAGAATAAAGCCATTGAATAACGTCCCAGTGTAACAATAATCTGCGGATTAATAACCCTAATCTGACGTTCCAGCCAGGGGCGGCAGGTTATTATCTCCTGGGGCAAGGGGTCTCGGTTTCCCTGAGGCCGGCACTTGATTACATTGGCAATATAAACCTGCTTGCGGTTCAGATTTATCAAGTCCAGCAGCTCGTCCAGAAACTTGCCCGCCGGACCAACAAACGGCCTGCCCTGCTGATCCTCATTTCGGCCGGGGGCTTCACCAATAAACATGATATCAGCATTCTCAACCCCCTCCCCCGGCACCACCTGGTTCCTGTATCGGGCAAGTTCACACTTCTGGCAGTGCCTTATTTCTTCATTTAGCTCGCTGAGCGCTGACATCTTATAATTTTACATTGACAGGCGATTCAATAACCTGCTTTTGCATAATAATAGCACCGTGAAATACGCCAAGTCAATTTAGATTTCTTGTTTTAAACCGATGACTCCAAACTTTTTATGTGATAGAATAAAGGGGTTAAATAATGGCTGCTGATAGCCGTATAATAGTTTTATGAATAAAACCACTTCCATTATCATACCCACCTATAAAGAGCACGATAACATAACGTCACTTGTTCAGAGGCTCGCCAAATCCCTTACCGGCTATAACTACGAGATAGTTTTTGTCGATGACAACAGCAACGACGGCACCGCCGAGCTGGTGGAATCACTGAAAGACAAGCATCCTGTCAGTGTAATCGTTCGCAAGGACAAACGGGGATTGGCTTCGGCTGTCGTTGACGGCTTATCTCACGCTGCCGGCAGTATTGTAACCGTGATGGATGCCGATCTGCAGCACCCGCCGGAGGTTGTACCCGGTCTCATAAAAGCCATTGAGGAAGGTGCCGATATAACCGTCGCTTCAAGATATATTGAAGGTGGCGGCTGCCAGGGCTGGAGCTTCAGCCGAAAGCTGATATCGCGGGGGGCTATATTTTTAGCCCACCTGCTGCTTCCGGCTACCCGGAAAGTTAAAGACCCAATGTCCGGTTTTTTCATATTCAAAAAGGACGTGGTTGCCAATGCCCGGTTGAACCCGGCCGGCTTTAAAATACTGCTTGAGATTCTGATGATCGGTAGATTTCAAAATGTAACCGAAGTCCCGTTTACCTTTGTTACCCGTCAAAAAGGAGAAAGCAAACTCAACGCCCGTCAGCAGATAGACTACCTGAAGCACATCTTTAGCCTGATGCGGCGCACCGGCGAGCTTTTAAGATTTATCAAATTCGCCCTGGTGGGCGGCAGCGGTGTTTTTGTTAATGTCGGGCTTTACTGGCTGCTTACCAGGTTTGCCGGTTTTACTCCGCTTGATGATACAGCTGCCGGCAGTATCCTTTCAGGCAACCTGGCAATAATCATCAGTATAGAGACATCCATAATCACCAACTTTCTGCTGAATAACTATTTCACATTCGCCGACCGCAATACAGGGGGAATAAAAGCCCTCATCGGCCGCCTGCTGAACTTCAACTTGATAAGTCTTGTCGGTGCGCTTATTCAGATAGGTATGATGAACTTGCTGGCTGTCGGCTTCGGATTATACGATTTATTCTCTCTGGCAATAGCCATCATCATGGCAATGATGTGGAATTATCTATTGAATAACTGGTGGACATGGAGACGTTAGATAGAATACTGAACTGGTTATACCGCTGGCAGTATAGCGGTCTTTTTCTGCTGCTGATTGTCGTTCTGGTATTGCACTTCACCATCGTCATGCAGCCCAGCGAACCCCTCTTTGACGAGATACACTATATTGAGGACGGCAGGCATATCATCGATGGTGAAGGCACCAATCGCGTGGAACACCCCCCGATGGCCAAGCTGATAATAGTCGGCGGTATGCATCTTTTTGGCGATAATCCGATGGGCTGGCGCTTCTTTTCCGTTATATTCGGTGCCGCCGGCATTGTATTTATGTACCTCATCTGCCGCCGGCTTAACCTTTCTAAAAAGGTCGCTTACCTGGCTACCTTTCTGGTGGCGATAGAAAACCTCAGCTTCGTCCAGGGTGGTGTAGCCATGCTCGACGTCTTCACTGTAACCCTTATGCTGGCTTCCTTCTGGCTCTATTTGAAGGAGAGATACGTAATGTCCGGGGTAATGGTAGGCTTAGCCACCCTGGCCAAGTTAAACGGGGCTTTAGCCATCGTGGTAATAGGACTGCACTGGTTCCTGACAGTAGGCTATGCCGAAATCGGCAACCTGTTTAGCTCACTGTACCGTTTCCTGGCAAGGCGTAGGCATATTTGGCATTTCCTGCTTCAATTCTTTTCATCTATAAAGAACACCTGGCGCTTTGCCCTGCTGGTAGTGGTTGCTCCTGTCACCTTCGTCGCCCTGATGCCTCTGTTCGATTATTTAATCTGGGGGGAATGGCTCAATCCGTTTTCGCAGATATCTAAAATGCTGGGTGACACCGGTAGTATAATCTTTACCCCCGACTACCCGGAGGCAAACAACATTGCCACCAGGCCCTGGGAATGGTTACTGCCCATCTGGTATGGCAAGCTGCACTGGGCGCATTTTGTTCTGCCATACTGGTTTACCCCCCGCCTCCTGGGTATGATAAGCCCCACAATTACGGTGCTTGTTATACCACTGGTCATTTATATAATCTACCGGGCGATAAAGGGTAAGGCAAATGCCCTGTTCCCCTTTTCCTGGTTTCTGGGCACTTATATGATATGGATACCGGCCAGCCTCATCACCGACCGCGTCAGCTACCTATTTTATTTTTATCCCACCATCGGTGCCATCTGCATCGCCCTGGCTATAGCCATTTTTAAGCTGATGGATTTAGCCAGAGGACGCCAGGGAAACAAACTCAGGTGGTTTTTAGCGATTCTTATCCCGCTCTATTTACTGGTTCACGTATATACCTTTATTAATATCGGGCCATTTTCTCTTGGGCAGGCGAACCCACCCTATATCGGCATCAGCATAGCAGCGGAATCTATCTGGTGGGCAATACCTATTTGTCTGCTGCTTTATCTTTTCACATTGCGCTATCTGGGTATAATCAAATGGTTCGGCTTCGGCAATAGCCTCGCCCCGGCTGAAAACCATGTCGATACCGATAATGACAGCCTCGTTCCGGCTGAAAACCAGATTGATATTGAGGATGACGGCCTTGTGCAGGCTGAAAATCGGGTTGATAAGCCATCGGAACAAGAGTAAAATAGAGTTAGATTTTACTTCTACTCCGCAAAGGATGTTAATGAGTTCTTTAAGCAAAACCGACCCTGAAATCAGCCGGGCTATTGATTTAGAGGAAAAGCGCCAAAGGGAAACCGTAAACCTTATCGCTTCCGAAAACTATACCAGCCGGGCGATACTTGAAGCTCAGGGTTCCGCCCTGACAGATAAATACGCCGAGGGTTACCCGGGAAAGCGCTACTATGGCGGCTGTGAGAATATGGACACCATAGCGAAGCTGGCTATAGAGCGCGCCAGGAAAATCTTTCACACCGATCATGCCAACGTTCAGCCTCACAGCGGAGCGCAGGCTAATATGGCTGCCTATTTTGTCCTGCTTGACTATGGTGATACAGTGCTGGGTATGAACCTGGCGCATGGCGGGCATCTTACCCATGGTTCAAAGGTGAATTTCTCCGGTAAATCATATAACTTCATAGCATACGGTCTTGACCCGGAAACAGAAAGAATCGACTACGAGCAGGTAGAGAAGCTTGCCCTTGAACACAAACCCAAACTGATTGTTACCGGTGCCAGCGCCTATCCCAGAATTATCGATTTCGAGCGCTTCCATCGCATCGCCGAAAAGGCAGGTGCTGTATTAATGGCTGATATAGCCCATATCGCCGGTATGGTGGCTGCCGGCCTGCACCCCACCCCGGTGCCTTACGCCTCCGTGGTAACTTCAACGACTCACAAAACACTGCGGGGACCACGCGGTGGTTTTATCCTGTGCAATAAAGAGCTGGCTTCGGCGATAGATTCCGCCGTCTTTCCCGGGATGCAGGGAGGCCCACTGATGCATGTTATCGCCGCCAAAGCAGTCGCTTTTAAAGAAGCCCTGCAACCGGATTTCATAGGCTACCAGCAGGCTATACTGGAAAATGCCCTTGTGCTGGCAACCGAACTAAAACAGCTGGGGTTGAGATTGATATCAGGTGGTACGGATAACCACCTGATTCTGGTTGACCTTGCTGAAACCGGCATTACCGGCAAAAAAGCCGAGGAAGCCCTGGGAAACGCCGGCATCGTCGTTAACCGAAATACCGTTCCCTTTAGCAATACCCATTCTCCAAGAACAGCCGGCGGTATCCGCTTGGGAACACCGGCGGTAACTTCCCGCGGTTTTGGAATAAAAGAGATGAAGTGTATCGCCGCTTTGCTGGTAAACGTAATCAGCCATATTGATGATCTGAATGTTCAACAGCAGGTAAAGGAAGAGGTTATCCAGATGTGTCAGCACTTTCCGGTGCCGGGTATCGACAACCGTGATTATTTTGAAGGGGGAAACTGATGGACGAATTAAAGGTATTTAGCGGTAATGCCAATCCCGCCCTGGCTAATGCGGTTATCGAATATTTGAAAATACCGCTGGGCAAATGCGAGGTTTTTCAGTTCAGCAACGAGAACATTTTTGTCCGCATCCTTGAAAATGTGCGCTCTCGTGATACTTTTGTCATCCAGCCCATCTCTTCCCCAGTCAACACCAGCCTTGTCGAGCTGCTTATTATGATTGACGCCCTGAAGAGGGCATCGGCAGGGCGCATTACAGCTGTCGTATCTTATTATGGTTATGGCCGCACCGATAAAAAGGACCAGCCCAGAGTGCCGATAACGGCCCGCCTGATTGCCGACCTGCTGACCGTAGCCGGGGCTAACCGCCTGCTGACCGTCGATCTGCACGCAGAACAGATACAGGGCTTTTTCAATATACCGGTTGATGAGCTTACTGCCCTGGATATTTTGAGTAACTACTTTAAGCAGAAAAATCTGAACAACATCGTTGTCGTTGCCACTGATATCGGCATAAGTAAGAAGGCAAGAGATTTTGCGCACAAACTGGATACGCCGCTGGCAATTATGGAAAAGAGGCGCATCGGCAATAAAGACCAGATAGAGACGCTGAATGTTATCGGTGAAGTTGAAGGTAAAATAGCCCTTACCGTCGATGATGAAATAGACACCGCCGGCTCACTGGTAAATACAGTCGCCACCCTGCTGGAGCGTGGGGCTACAGAAGTATATGCCTGCTGTACGCACCCGGTGTTCTCCGGGCAGGCTATTCAAAGGATAGTCGCATCTCCGGTAAAAGAAGTGGTGGTTACCAATACGATACCTCTAAATGATGGCAAAAAGATAGATAAAATTACCGTTCTGCCCATAGCATCGCTACTGGGCGAGGCTATCAGTCGTATCCATACCGGGCAATCGGTGGGAGCCTTATTTGAATAATGAAACAAAACTGGTAGAGGTTTATTCGGCTAACGGCGACCTGGAAGCGCAGGTAATAAAGGGGTTACTGGAAAGCCACGGCATAACCTGCCTGCTCCAGCCCCATGCCGTCAGTTCATTGCAGAGCATTATCGTTCCCGGCCTGGGCGGCGTCAGGGTGCTGGTATCCGCAGAGGAAGCCGAACAGGCAACCAGTTTGATTAATGCAAAGGGTGATTCTTAATCCCGACGCCTTAAAATAATTGTCAGGCAAATTTACTAAAGAACCGAGGGTGGTTACATGTTCAAGTGGTTGGGTGGACTACGAGACTCCAACGAAAGAGAAATAAAGCGCCTGCAGCCGCTGGTAGATAAAATAAATGAGCTGGAGCCACAGTTCCAGCAGCTCACCGATACCCAGTTGAAGGCAAAGACAGACGAGTACAGGGAGCGGCTTAAAGATGGCATTTCGCTGGACGAGCTGCTGCCGGAAGCCTTCGCCACCGTCCGCGAGGCAGCCCGGCGGGCTATGGGACAACGCCATTTTGATGTGCAGCTGATGGGCGGCATCGTCCTTCACCAGGGTAAGATTGCCGAGATGAAAACCGGCGAGGGCAAGACGCTGGTCGCCACCCTGCCCCTCTACCTCAGCTCGCTTACCGGCAAGGGCTGTCACCTGGTAACCGTCAATGACTACCTGGCGCGCAGAGATCCATACTGGATGGGTCCTGTTTATTATGCACTGGGAGTCAGCGTCGCCAGCATCTTCCCGATGCAGAACCCGGATGAGCAAATGCCTTCCCGCCTCTACGACCCGGAATTCGATTCCGAAAAGGAAAACGATCCCTGGCGCCATTTCCGGCCCATCCCCCGCAAGGAGGCTTACCAGGCGGATATCACCTATGGCACTTCCAGCGAGTTCGGCTTTGACTATTTGCGGGATAACATGGCTATTGATATAACGCGCTGCGTCCAGCGCCCGCTTAACTTTTCTATCGTTGACGAGGTTGATAACCTGCTCATAGACGAAGCACGCACACCGCTAATTATCAGCGCTCCCGATGTAGAAGCAGGCAAGAAATACCAGATATTCTCCCGTCTCATCCAACGTCTGAGGCCGGGGATTGACTACGAGGTCAAGATAAAGGAGCGCAGCGCCGAGCTTACCGACGAAGGTTTCTCCAGTATGGAAAAGCTGCTCCAACGCGAGGGGGTGCTTAAGTCAGCCAGCCTCTACGACCCGGAAAGCGCCGACCTGATGCGCCATATGAGAAATGCCCTCACTGCCAGGGAGTTCTATAATAAAGACCGGCAATATGTCGTTAAAGATGGCCAGGTTATAATCGTCGATGAGTTCACCGGGCGTATGATGCATGGCCGGCGCTATTCGGAAGGCTTGCACCAGGCAATAGAAGCCAAGGAACATGTCAAGGTTCAGCAGGAAAGCCGGACCTTCGCCACCATCACCATCCAAAACTATTTCCGCATGTATGGCAAGCTGTCCGGCATGACAGGCACCGCCATCACCGAAGCCGAGGAGTTCCACAAGATATATAAACTTGAGGTAATGGTCATTCCCACCAACAAACCGATGGTAAGGCAGGACCATCCTGACTGGATTTACAAAGACGAGGAATCCAAGTTTAAAGCGGTGATCAACGAAATCGAGCAAGTGAACAAGGAAGAGCGTCCCGTGCTTGTCGGCACGGTATCAATCGAGAAATCAGAGCGCTTGAGCCATATGCTTAAAATGAAGGGCATTAAACACAATGTGCTAAATGCCAAAGAGCATACCAGAGAAGCCGAAATTATCGCCCAGGCCGGTGAGCCGATGGCCGTTACCGTTGCCACCAACATGGCCGGGCGTGGCGTTGATATCGTGCTTGGCGGCATGGAGCCGGAAAACGGTGATAACCCGCAATGGCGGCAGTGGCAGCAGAGACACAGCAGGGTAATCGAGCTCGGCGGGCTGCATGTTATCGGCACCGAGCGCCACGAATCACGCCGCATCGATAACCAACTAAGGGGCAGAGCCGGCCGTCAGGGAGACCCGGGCAGTTCCCGCTTCTATGTCTCTCTGGGGGATGACATCATACGCCGTTTCGGCGGTGACCGCATCCGTAGCGTGATGGACTGGGCTGGCTTTGACGAAAATACCCCCATCGAAAACAAACTGGTCAACCGCACCATTGAAGGCGCCCAGACGCGGGTAGAGGGCTACCATTTCGATATGCGTAAGCACATTGTTGAGTACGACGATGTCATAAACAAGCATCGCGAGGTCATCTATGGTGAGCGCCTTAAGATTATAAGCGGCACCGACCTCAAGACAAACATTCTGTCCCTGGTCGGTGATGAAATCAGAAACAGCGTGGCTGCCCATCTTTCAGATGATGAAAATGAACAGGCTATCGAAAACCTGCTTGCCGATGTAGCCGCCATCTTCCCCCTATCCCCGGAAATAAACGCCACAACTCTGTCACAGATGAAACCGGAACAGGTGGAAGATAAGCTGATAGAGTATGCCGGCGCACTCTATGATAAAAGGGAAGAGGAGATGGAGCCGAAAAATATGCGGATTCTGGAGCGTCTGGTGATGTTGCGCACCATTGACAGCCTGTGGGTGGAACATCTAACAGCGATTGATTATATGCGCCAGGGGATAGGCTTGCAGGCAGTGGCCCAGCAGAATCCATTGATAGCCTACAAACGCAAAAGCCACGAGATGTTTCAGGAATTGATGGCGACTATACAGCATAGCGTGGTGCATACGATATACCGTATGGGTATTAAAAAGGGAGCCCCACCGCCACGCCCGGCACAATCCGCCGCTATTGCCCTCGCAGGCGAGGGAGCAAAAACACCCGTAGCAACCGGTAAAAAGGTGGGCAGAAATGACCCCTGCCCCTGCGGCAGCGGCAAGAAATACAAAAAATGCTGTGGGAAATAGACCCCCCTAAATGAACACTAAACCCCAAAAACAAGCCTCCCCCCTCACCTCACTTGAAGATAAGGTGATAATTCAATTCAGGGAGGATATCGCTTCTGGCAAGCACTGGTATATTGCCCTGCTGGAGGCTATCGGGCGGTGGCAAACGGCTGAGGAGGTGGTGGACGGGCAGAGCTACAAATACATCATAGATGGCGAGGCTTTTGACTGGCTGCTGCTGGCGGAGCGGCTGTGCCGGGCGGTGGATAAGCTGCTGCCCGAAAATGAAATATTAGCCCTCCTCTTTCACGGCAAACCGCCATTGGAGCTGCCCGCAGACGAGTTTAAGGAGTTTATCGGCGATCAGAGGTATAAACAACACCTCAACTATTTCTATGGCATCACCGCCGAGGAAGCTCTGCTTCAGGCTGTTGAGGACGAGGTACGCAAGGAAAGGCTTTCTCTGGGAAGGAATAAAGAACAGGACATAGCCGATGAAGCTTATCGCCGCATATACGGCGCCACCCGTCAGGATTTGTTGGAATTTTTCAGGCAGGAGAAGGATTATCGCCGAAGCCAGTCCATAAGCCTGACAGAGTTTAAAGAGTTCACCTACTGGCTATTCAGGTACCGCCTGAGTCACTGGGAAACGGCGAGGATTGGAAGCGATCGCAAGAACGCTCTAAA
>PVMS01158644.1_pt1 | contig 10557 bp, 13 predicted proteins | sample 1853461 | NCBI WGS metagenome assembly PVMS01 (sample SAMN08582032, study PRJNA380276) | Marine sediment metagenome, whole genome shotgun sequencing project. | isolation source: ocean sediment barecode stripped | collected 2017
ATGCATACGATCCGTACGATGGAAATGGTGGCAGTGATATCACGAGGTTCAACGGCCCCTGAACGTCAGTCGACAACTCAAGCAACCAGTGGCTGCTGCACTGCTCCTCGGTGCATCTGTTTGCGCGTTTCCAGACGAAGTTCAAATCAATGACGGCGATAGCCTGCTAAACGGCAATATCGAGCTGGCACCGGGCAGCTCTACCGGGGACGGTCTCATCCTCATGTTGCACGGCACGCTCGGCCACAAAGACATGGAAATCATGGCCGCCCTGCAGTCAGTGTTTCTGGAATATGCCTACAACTCCCTGGCGATCAATCTGTCACTCGGCATTGATGATCGTCATGGTTTTTATCCTTGCGAACGCCCCCATACGCATGAGTATGGGGATGCTCTGAGGGAGCTGGATCTGTGGCTGGCGTGGCTGGCGGAGCAGGACGCTGGTGATATCGTCTTGCTCGGGCATTCTCGCGGCGCAAATCAAATAACGAATTACTTGCTGCAATCCGAGGGCAATATTCGCGCCGCCATTTTGCTCGCACCATCCGCAGGCGATGGCTCGAAAAGCGCAGAGGTGAAGGCTAATCTTGATCGGGTCAGGCGTGATGAATGGCTGAATGAAGTCGACTTCCTGCATTGCAAAGATACCAATGTACTCGGCACAAGTTATGTCTCCTATTACGAGTCGACGGAGCAAGGCAATACACCCGAATTGCTGGAGGGTATCGCTACCCCTGTTTTGGTTTTCTCGGGAAGCCATGACCTGGTCGTTACCGGGCTGGCAGAGAAGATGGGGGGCCTGAACAATAGCCTGGTCCGTCACCTGGAACTTGATGGTGCCGATCATTTCTTCCGTGATCTTTTCGCCTATGACGTGGTCGAAGAAACAATCAGGTATCTTGATTCGCTTCAGGTGATTGAGCCGGCAATGAGCCTTGCATCCGATGCTCAGTCGTCAATTGAAACTCAGAGGCCGATCATCGTTTTCATCTCACAACACGGATGCCAGTTTTGTCAGCTTTTGCGGGACCAGGTCTTACATCCGATGATCAGGGGTGGCCAGCTAAACGCCAACGCCATTTTGCGGGAGGTATCGCTGGACGCCGGTTTCACACTCCACGACTTCGCAGGGAAAGCCGTTGGCGGCAGCACATTTGCCGGGCGCTATGATGCGGAAATAACTCCGACCTTGTTGTTTGTGGATGGAAAAGGCCGGGAATTGACCGACCGAATCGTCGGTATCAGCAACATCGAGTATTATGGCTTCTACCTGGACAAAGCGATCGCCTTAGCTACAAGTGCAATCGTCGAATCCAGCAAATAATAATAACCGGAGGAAACCGATGAACCCCACAGTTACCGCACTTCTTGGATATATTGTCGTCATGCTTGCCTTGCTGGGCACGCTTGGAATGATGCGTGTTGGATTGACACTTGGGGGCAAGCGGGCGCCAAACAGTTTTGCACCGGATGGTGCCGACGTTTCACCGTTCTCGAATCGCCTTTGCCGCGCGCATGCCAATAGTTATGAGGGTTTTCCGATTTTCGGCGGACTCATGTTATTGGCGATCGCACTTGACGCGACCGCGATCACAGACAGTCTTGCGATGTATCTGCTGGGTGCGAGGGTATTGCAGGCACTTTCCCACTTGTGGTCTACCAGCAATCTCGCCGTACAAGTTCGCTTTGCGTTCTTTCTGGTGCAGGTGGGAATCTCGATTTACTGGGTTTTGCAATTCATCCAGATGGCTTGATATCCGCCCAGCGGCGATGATGCGGCAGGTCATCATCGAGCCAGCGCGCGCCATCTTCGTCGATGATCAGTATTTCCTCGAACTTGGCGCCGACCCTGCCTTCAGCCAGGTGCGGTTCAACTGCCCAAAGCCCGTGCGGGGCGACGCCTTTGCATGCATTGGTGTGATTCCAGTTCGGTGTTGTGCCTGAAAAACGGCTGCGCGCGAGGAACCAGGATACCTGTTTAACCGCGAGTCCCTTGTAGGACCATGATGCCAGTCGTTGTGATGTAGCTTTCGTTACCAGGTGACCAAGGACTGCACCAATGTGCTTGCGGTGGCAGTTTTCGAAGCCACGTTCCCGGATATAGTCGTCAACATCCCACGCAATTTGCTGAAACATTTCGCCGTCGTTGACCGAGCGTGCGATCAGGTCGCGCAGGATTGGCAACTCACGATCAATGCGATCAAACGCTTCTGAATTGCCGAAGTTGAATGCGTGCGAGGTATCGACCGTGTAACCATCGAAAATCGGTGCTGCATCAAGTATGACGGTGTCTTGTTCCTGCAGCACGCGCGCTGTCGCCAATGCCTCGAACGGGCCGAAGTCGCCCGGGTAGGCGCTTCTTTCGCCAAAGAGGGCGACCGGTACATGAAAGTAATTATGCGCGCCGGCCTTGTGGAATGCCTTGCGCAATTTCCGCGCGGTTGATTCCTCGCTATCACCAACCTTTAAGCCCAGGGCGGTGTCTACGAGGATTTGATAGGAGAGACGTTGATAGCGACGGAAGTTTTGCAACTCCTCGTCGCTAAAGTTTTGCATTTTGATCATGGTTGCACGCCGGCGATTGGAAATGCCGCATTATGCATGATCATGCCAGGTGAAAGACGCCGCTCCAGACAGGACAATCGGTGCAAATCAATTACGGGGACGCACCGCCATCAAGTGGCTGTATTCCTGTCAGGAGCAGCAACAGCTTTCAGGTTCGCCGGCTATTTCCCAAATCGCCAGGTGTAACTGGCCTCCAGCTCCCACTGAGACATTCTCATCTCTATTTCCTGGGTGGGGTCAAAGTTATTCAGACCCCTGACGTTTTTCTCGAACGCGTACATGAACGAGAAGTTGTATTCGCTGTTGTTTGCACGCTTCTTGGTAAATCCAGCTGTGATGTGGTCTTCGATGACACCTGGTGCGAGGAGGTTAAACGTGATTTCTGTATCTGGAATCGGCTGCGATCCGTGGCTGTATCCTGCGCGCCATGTCCAATCAGATCCGTTGTTCCATTCGATACCGGCTTTGTAGATCGTCATGTCGTCCCAACCGAAGCCGCCACCATTATCGCCGCCCAGGCAACTGCTGAGATCTGTGCCGCCCTGGCCTGCAGTAGGGCAACTGAAGAGATTGGTGATACTGTTTGCGATTGAATCGATATCGCTGTACCAGATTTGCTCCACATCAAAGCTGATGGCGAAACCCGGGCTTGGCCGAAATGTCAGCCCGATTTTCGCTTTCGCTGGGATATCAAAACCACCCTGTTGTGCGAATAAGTCCGAATAAGTATCGAATTCGCTCATGTTAATTTCCGTTTGGTATGATGCAGCGATACCAAAAGAGTCACTCAATGCCGCATCAAAACCCACTTTGGCACCAGCTCCGAATGAAAACTCAGTACCGTTTCCGGAAAGATTTTCAGGAAATACGGTTCCGCCACTGGCTGCAAATGTTTCTGTGAAACCTGCGAAATTTTCGACACCCCACGCTTTGAATCCCTGCGTGACGACGACCAGCGCAGCACCCCAGGCAAAATTATCACCGGCTTTACTTGCGAACGCGATATCCAGAAACGCCTGCGAGAGGTTGACACCAGCCGTACCAGCGCCGTATGTGCCATCCAGTGTTACAGGTCCGCCAGGCCCGGGGCCGTCAGGATCGAATGTTGCCGTACCTCCATGCCAATTCGTATTCATGCCACCGGCGCCGTAGAACGCCAAACCGAGGGCGCTTTTCTCACCGATACCCCAAGTGTATGCAAAATACGGTATGACAAATAAATTGCTTTCGCTGCTCAAATCATTCGGGCCAATTGTGAACGCTCCACCAAAGCCATTTGCCTGACTGTCGAAGCTGGTATAGCTACGATCCGGGCTGAAGAGAGCGGCGCCTGCCTCCAGTTTGCCTATCGCGAAAACTGCGGCTGCCGGATTGTTGGCAATCGAGATAGAGTCAGAGGCACCTGCCATGCCGGCGCCCGCCATGCCCTTATTCTTTGTGCCCACACCGTGGCTGAAATACCCATTGGTCGCTGAGGCGGTGCCTGCGAAGGCCAAAAATAGACCCGCTGTCAGCAGGAAAGAAAGCTTATTCATTGATTTCATTAGATGTCCCCTGGAGTTCGGCTACATTAAATTATGAAACTGTAATGTAGAGAAACGTAATATAAGCAGAAACTATAATGGTTGTGCAAGTGACCCAGTCTGAGTCAATCGGATCTCGTTGTATCTAGTGGTTTTCCGCAATGCAGCATCGGTTAACGCACTCAATCAGGTGCGCAATAAAGACCATACAAACACTCGATGATCTTGCCGGCTTCGTCGGCTTTCAGCGAATAGAAGATGGTCTGTGCCTCGCGGCGCGTCCCGACCAGTCCCTCCTTCCTCATACGCGACAAATGCTGTGACAGGGGCGATTGCGGGATTCCCAGGGAATCAGAAAGCTCGCCGACCGATTTTTCACCGCCGGCCAGCTGGCAAAGGACCAGCAATCGACCTTTGTGACCGAGTGTCTTCATCAGGGCGCTGGCTTTGTCGGCTGCCTTCGTCATCTGCGTGAGATCGAATTTGCTATCAAATTCCATGTTGGGTGAGTTCCTTCATAGTTTTCAGTCAACGACTGCAACGCAGTCGAGGTCATTCGAAATCCGGATCGGGCCTTTGAAGCTGGATCGAACTATTGACACATTTTCATCAAGGTCTTCCAGGCTTCGCGCCATGAAGTGACTCAGGACCAGGGTTCGAACCGCCGCCTTCGCCGCAATTTCACCGATGACACCTGGTGGCGCATGCAGTTTTCTTCCTGCCCCGGTGACGCCTTCCGGAACCGGCATGTGCATTACCAGCACATTCGCGTTCTTCGCGAAGCCAACGAATTGATCATTGGAACCATTTTGATCACTGGCGAAGACGATGGTTTTGTCCCCGATCTGAATGCGATAAGCAAGTGCCGGAACAATGCCATGTGGTACGTACATGGCGTCAACGCGTTCGCCTGACTCGGCATCAGTCAAAATGGTGATAGCTTCCGTCTGGCCGCTTTCTACCTCAATCTGGTTCAGTTGCGGAAGTCCGCCGCTGCCGTCCAGGTAGCCTGACAGGTATCCGTAGGCGCCGTTCTCGCTGCTCAACAGGCTGTCCAGATAGTCGTGCAAGCCAGGAAAAGGTCCACCGGCAGCGGGTCCGCTTATCGGCAGATCGCGCTCCCTTTTTGCGAAATAGCCTGATTTCAGCAATGCAGGAAGGTCTGCAGAGTGGTCAGCATGGAAATGGCTGATCCCGATAAAGTCGAGATCCGAAAATTTTCCGCCTGCTTCAGCAAAACGCAGGAATACGCCTCCACCGGCATCGATGAGGTACCTGGACTCGCCGTCTATCCAAACCATGTATCCTGATGATGCGCGCCCGTCATCCGCGATCGGTCCGCCCGACCCCAGAACCTGCAACGCTACGCCGGATGCCCCGCACGAGGTATTGCCCGCTGCGCACGCGTGCGATGGTAAACCGCCTAACAGGATCAGCGCCGCCGCAAAGCGACCGATTCCGGGCATTGGAAACTTCGAAAACATCGCAGCGCTTTTCTTTTATGTTAGAATTTTCTAATATACATGAAACGCAAGCAGAATGCTCATCTTGGGGAGGGCTGGATGACTCAGAAAAAAGCCACTACATCAGGGTTGCTGCAACAAGTGGCCGCGGAGGGGAAAAAACTACCTGCCTCCGAGCGTAGAAATTTTCTAAAGAACGGGCTGATGCTTGCCGGTGGAGTAATTGCTGGCGCGGGCATTGGCAGCAAGGCGAAAGCTTCAGACGAGAACCTCCCGCCAAATGTGCCGTCCTGGACACGTTCACTGGGATCCGGTGTTCTGACGAATCCGTACGGTAAACCTTCGCGCTTTGAGTCTCATATTGTGCGTCGAAACGTACCGTGGCTCACTGCGGACCGAATAGCCTCGATCAGTTTTACGCCACTTGCTGAACTTAGCGGCATCATCACGCCGAATGCCCTGGTATTCGAGCGCTACCACGCCGGTGTACCCGATATTGACCCTGAACAGCATCGCCTGATGCTGCATGGGCTGGTCGACCGCCCTGTGATTTTCACGATGGATGACCTGCGAAGAATGCCCAGCACGTCGGTGATTCGATTCCTGGAGTGCCCGGCAAACGGCGGCATGGAATGGCGCGGTGCGCAAATGGATGCCTTGCAATTTACACACGGCATGGTGAGTTGCTGCGAGTGGACTGGCGTCTTGTTGTCGACATTGCTGGCCGAAGTCGGTGTACAAAAGAACGCTGCATGGGTTCTTGCCGAGGGCGCCGATGGTGCACAAATGAGCCGCTCGATTCCGCTTGAAAAGGCGATGGACGACTCATTGATTGTTTACGCACAGAATGGTGAGCCGTTGCGACCAGAGCAGGGTTACCCGTTACGTCTTATTAATCCAGGCTGGGAGGGCAACACTTCCGTCAAATGGCTACGCCGTCTCGAGTTAGGCGATAAAGCCTGGTACCACCGTGAAGAAACCTCGAAATACACGGACCTTCTTGCCGATGGTAGAGCACGTAAGTTTTCGTACATTCAGGAATGCAATTCCGTCGTCACGTTCCCGTGTCCGGAAAAACCACCAACGGAAAGAGGCCGTTATGAGGTGCAAGGTCTGGCCTGGTCCGGCATGGGCAAGATCAAACAGGTTGATGTGTCGTTCGATGGTGGTGTGAACTGGCGTCGTGCCCGCCTTAAAGGGCTGGTTTTACCTAAAGCGCTGACTCGTTTTGGTCTCGAATGGGACTGGGACGGTGGGCCGGCATTGATTCAGAGTCGCGCAGTTGACGAGACCGGGTACGTACAACCCACGTATACGCAACTTCGGGCAGCACGTGGCTCGAGTTCCATTTATCACAAGAATGCGATTCACACATGGCGATTGCATGAAGATGGGAAAGTGACGAATGTTCAGATTAGCTAAAGCAGGACTAATTCTGTCTGCAGCCTCGCTTATCGCGTGTACGGTCACGATCACTGGCGATTTGGGAGAAACGACCGTAACGGAATACAACCCGCCAGAGAAACATGCGGCCGGGCATTTCGGGTATGGCCAGGATGCGAGTCCGGAAGAGATTGCCGGATGGGATATCGATGTGCGGCCGGATGGTCTCGGCCTGCCTCCCGGCGGCGCCACCGCTGAGGATGGCGAAATGCTCTACGAGGACCTGTGTGCCAGTTGCCACGGTTCATTTGGTGAAGGCGTTGGCAATTACCCTGTTCTGGCGGGCGGCGAGGGGACGCTGACAGAGCCCCGACCGGAGAAGACCGTGGGCAGCTTCTGGCCGTATGCCAGCACGCTATGGGATTATATTCATCGTGCGATGCCATTCACTGCGCCGGCGTCATTGAGCGACGAAGAAGTTTATGCAATCACCGCTTACGTTCTGTACCTGAACGACCTGGTCGACTACGAGTTCGAATTGACGCAAGAAAACCTGGCGTTGATAGAAATGCCGAACAAGGATGGTTTCTTTTTTGACGATCGGCCGGATGTTGCCAATAAACCTTGCATGAAAAATTGTAAAGATCCTGGCAGCGTCGAGATTACGTCCGAACCGGAACTCACTGCAGCAGACAGTACCATTGAAAATTCTGTAGCCGCGGCTCAGGCAGTGCCAGTCTCACCTGGTGAGGAGACTTATCAGCAGGCATGTGCAGTCTGTCATGCAGCCGGCATCGGCGATGCACCAATACCCGGAGACAAGGGCGCCTGGTCGGACCGGATTGCGAAAGGCCGTGCTGCACTGGTATCAAGCGCGTTGTCAGGTCTCGGCATCATGCCGCCGAAAGGTGGGCAAAGCCAACTCAGTGATGACGCAGTGGCAGCTGCCGTCGATTTTATCATTGCGCAATCCGCTCAATAAGACCGATTCGGAGCGAATCATATGAAGAAGTACATTTTCACAGCGCTGGCTATTCTCGTGGCTGCAACTGGATTCAGTCGCGCGGAGGAGGATACCGTCGGTACCGAAAGCGACTTTGAACGAGGCAAGGCGATCGCGTTCGAGCGGCGTAAGGGAAATTGCCTCGCATGCCATGTCATTGCGGGTGGCGAGTTAGCGGGAAACTACGGACCACCGCTGGTCTTGATGAAAGCTCGTTACCCCGATCGTGAAAAACTCAGGGCACAAATCTGGGATGCATCAATTCGTGATCAATCCACCAGGATGCCACCATTCGGCCGGCACAAAATTTTGACAGAGGAAGAAATCGACCTTGTGGTTGATTTTGTCCTGACGCTTTAACCGGAGTTTAGTAAATGAAAATTGATCGAAGATTTCTAATCAGGAGCGTGCTGGCGTTCAGTGCGTCCCTGGCTTTTCCTCGAATTCTGTTTGCCGCAAGGCCGGACAAAGCATTCGAGTCCACGGATGCCGATGCGGTCTATGCCGAGTTATTCGGTGATACGCCGACTGCCAGCGACCGGGTGACGATGAAGATACCGGATATCGCGGAAAATGGGGCAGTGGTGCCGGTAACGGTTAGCACAGACCTTGAAAACGTCGAATCCATCAGTGTGGTCGTATTGAATAACCCGACGCCTTTGGCCGCCGCATTTAGTTTGGGGCCAAGGTCGCAACCGAAGATCTCGGTGCGAATCAAGATGGGCCAGAGCTCGATCGTACGCGCGATCGTCAAGGCGGACGGCAAACTTTTCAGCACCGAGAAAGAAGTTAAAGTCACTATTGGCGGCTGCGGCGGCTAGCAAAGGATAGAAAAATGGGTAAACCAATCAAAATCAGGGCCAAAGTAAAGGGTGACATCGCTGAAGTTAAGGCATTGATGCCACACCCCATGGAGTCCGGGCTTCGGCGCGATCCTGAAACAAACGAACTGGTGCCGGCGCACTACATCACGGACGTAGTCGCGGAGCACAACGGCGAGGTCGTACTCACCGCCTACTGGGGAACAGCGGTTTCCAAGAATCCTTATGTCGCTTTTTCATTCACCGGTGCAGCGGTTGGCGATAAAATAGTCTTGCGTTGGACGGACAACAGTGGCGATACGAGCGAAACAGAAGCAGTACTGAAATGATGTCGCGTCAGTGTGGACCTTGTCGTAACAGAATGATAATCAGTAGAGGAAGAAAGTGACGAAAGCACATTTGATACTATTGGTCGTCATCGGTGTTTTGGTGAGCCTGCCGGTTTCTGCCGGCCCTGAGGAAGACAGGCTGGCCATGGCGCACTATTTTCAAAGTCGCTTTCCCGATGTGCCAATGCAGGAGTTTGCGAACGGCCTGTATGCGTTCGACGAGGCGGCGCGGGAACAGTGGCTGGAGATGGAGGATTTTCCGCCATACGAAATCGCGATAGACGAAGGGGAAGAATTATTCAACGAGGCGTTTGCCAACGGCAGTACCTACGCGGATTGCTTCGAAAATGGTGGCATCGGTATCCGGCAGAACTATCCGTACTTCGAAAATACCGTTGGTGAAGTGGTCACGCTTGAGCTGGCGATCAATCAATGCCGAACCGCAAATGACGAGCCACCGTTGCCTTATCGAACGGGAGAACTTGCCGCAATATCCGCTTACATGGCATATACCTCGCGCGGCAATATCATAGATGTCCAGGTTCCCATGGACAATCCGGATGCGTTGGCAGCTTATCAATCCGGGAAGCAGTTTTTTTATACACGTCGCGGCCAGTTGAATTTCGCTTGCAAGAGTTGCCATGTGCAGTCGGCCGGGCTACTGCTGCGTGCAGATCGCCTGAGCTCGGCGCTGGGTCAGGCGACGCACTGGCCGGTCTATCGAGCAGCATGGGGTGAAATTGGCACGTTGCACAAGCGATTCGCGGAATGCAATGTGCAGGTACGTGCCCGGCCATTTGAGGCGCAGAGCGTTGAACTCAGGAATCTCGAGTACTTTCTCACGTCGATGAGCAATGGGCTTGAGCTTAATGGACCGGCGTCCCGCCGTTAAAGGAGAGTTTTCGTGAAACAATTATTTTTTTTGGTGCCGCTGCTCCTGACACTCTGGGCTTGCGGTGGAACGACTGTCAAAGAGCAGGCACCCGACGCGACAGAACCTGCGGCAAGTACGTCGTACGAGGACGCCCACGCTGCCGCGGTAAGAGCAATCGAACATTCAGCAGAAAGAGGCCACGCATGGAGTACCTCTGACGCCTTGCTGGAACAAGCGGTTGCGGCCGCTGCTGATGGTGATGAGAATCGTGCGATCCAGCTTGCAGACAGCGCACGAATGCAGGCGGAACTGGCCGTGCAACAGGCGGATACTGAAGAAAAGATCTGGATGGAGAGAGTTCTCTCTGACTAGCCGTTGCGGCACTGACAAAATCGTAGCGGACCTACAGGCTGACATTTGATGGAAAGGCGAGAATTTATCTGGTTACTTGGCAGCGCGAGCGCCGCTGGGATGTTTGCTGGTTGCCAGCGTGGCGGACTGCGTGCAGATCCTTACGAATCCTCCGGTTTGGGTCGCGCCCGGCTGCTGCGCTTGACCGACTGTCACGCTCAACTCATGCCGGTCTTTTTCGGAGA
>PVMS01106367.1_pt1 | contig 10556 bp, 8 predicted proteins | sample 1853461 | NCBI WGS metagenome assembly PVMS01 (sample SAMN08582032, study PRJNA380276) | Marine sediment metagenome, whole genome shotgun sequencing project. | isolation source: ocean sediment barecode stripped | collected 2017
AGTCTACGAGACTTGAATATGAATGCTAGGATACTACCTTCAGTGCTAAAAATTAATCGCATCTTTTGCTTTTCTATACTTTTACTTTCCGCTAGTGGAAGTTATGCCGCTGACTGGACAGAAGTAAGAACCCTCGATGGAAAATTCACAACTCTTTCTCAACACTTTGAAAAAGGCAAGTGGACACTGGTCATGCTGTGGACCACTAATTGTGGTATCTGCAGACGCGAATACCCAGTAATATCTGAATTTCATGATCGACATAAAGACATTGACGCAAAGGTGATTGGTGTGTCATTGGATGGCTACTCTAAGCTAGACCTGATTACCCATCATATTGATGAAATGCCAATGAGCTTTAATAACTTAATTGGAGAATTAGCGGTCGTCGCTTTTAACTATCAATCATCCACAAATGAACCATTGCAAGGCACACCAACGTATATGATGTTCAATCCGCAAGGGCACCTCGTGGGGCACAATCCAGGGCCTATTAAAGTAGAAGCATTAGAGAAGTTTATTCAAAGTCATTAACAAGCTTAGTGGGTCTATTTATAGACCTGATGATATAACTTTGCGAACCATGCAGGGCGCTGCAGCACCACGTACAATAAAATTACTGTAGTAATAGGCAGTGGTACTATTGTATCGACTAATAACAATAAAATTACATATATCAGTAGCTGTGTCTTAGGAGTCATAACTGTCAGATTAGTTTATATCTAAAGCGTATTTAACTAAAACTTCTAACTCAACATACTCCAACACGGAGCTATGGGTAGATTGTAGATGTATCTTAGGTGCCACATTCTCCTCTAGCGCCTCTATCCAACGTTGCGCACACAAACACCATCGATCTCCTGGCTTTAGTCCTGGAAATTCTGCTTCAGGAAATGCAGTGGATAGATCATTACCATTAGCTTTAGAATAATCTAAAAATTCTTGAGTAATTTTCGCACAGACTGTGTGCATTCCAATGTCATGATCGTCCGTCTCACACCTTCCATTACGATAAAAACCAGTTTCAAACTCATTACAACAGCTTTGAAGATCGCCACCCAATACATTCTTTTGCATAATTACCCCTTATAACCCCTACGTAATAGTTTAACTAGAATCTAACAAAGGTTAAGTTCTTATGCTGCGCAATCGCAATACCTAGAAGGATGATTACCAACGCTATATAAGCATTTAAACCAATGGACTCATTTAGAAATACAATTCCCATGAGCACTGCCCAAACGGGAATTAAATAATTAATTTGCGATAGAAATGACGGCCCAACACGTGCAATGACAGCAAAATAAATAATCGTCGCTAATGCTGTAGGAAACAACCCCAATAGCAATAATGACAATAATCCTCCGCTATTGTATTCGATTCCCCATTCTTCTTGAGTGATCAGAAACGTTGGCAGCATAATAATACTGGCAACGCCCAACACTGCCGTAGAAATGGCAAGAAGGCTCCCTTTAGGCAAGCGCTTTGCCAAAACCGTATTGATTGCATAACTTAAGGCACCCGCTAAAATTGCCAACATAGAAATAATAACAGCTGTACCGCCTTCCATTTGTGCAAATGCGGCTGGCCCTAGCAACACTATAATTCCCAAAAATCCAAAAATGAATCCGATTACACGATAGATGTTTAACTTTTCCCCAGGTACAGAAAAATGCGCTAACACTATTGTAGTTAGAGGCATTACCGCCATTAATATTCCCGCGATACTACTATCGACGGCTTGTTGCCCCCAGCTTATTAAATAAAACGGCAGACAATCGCCAAAAATAGCGAGTGCAATAATAAGTAACCAGCTGTCACGCAAAAATCCAAAAGACTCTTTACGTATTAGCGAAATGATGATCAACACCATCGCTGCAATGATAATTCTACTTGCAGCAATTGTCGTAGGTGAAAAATCTTGCAGCGCTACTTTAGTAAACAAAAAGGCACTACCAAACATAATGACTAGGGACACGATACCTAGCCAATCCAAAGGCTTCGCATTTGACATGTCTATATACTCATATCAACAAATACTGCGCCGTAATGATTATTAATAACGCACCAACACTTCGTAGGATAATACGGTTTTTCCTTCTGCTGGTACTTTGACTTTCCATTGTGCCATGCCTGCAGCCACTTTCTCATGCGAATAACTTTCATTTTTCATTTTCTAATCACCCGGGATCGGTTCCTGCACCATGACCTCAATCTCTTCATCTTTTGCATTCTTTAATACAATTTCAAAACTAGCCGTATAGGCTTGCTTATATTTTCCAAGCACAGCAACTTTCTTAAAATTCGTCTGCTTTTTATCAGCAGTAACATCAAACGCATCACCAAGTTTTAAGCGTATTTTCTCATTTTTTGGCGTGTGGTCAATTCGATCTTCACCAACGAATTGCAAATTTCCAGACTTATCATTTTTATAGACTCGAACCACTCCCTTTGGGAGTGGCATGCCCAAATTTGATTCTTCTTTGTTAGCAAATTCTACGAATACACCCACTTTAAGTTTTTGACCAATCGCACCATATGAACCCCAATAGTAGTAATCCTGACCTTTTAACAAAAATTCTTTTTTAACAGGTATTTTAGACGCATTTAACAAAGAAACTTGCTTGCTTTGATTATTAGAAATAGTAGTAGGACGTTGCAAGTTATATAAGTGGTATTCAAACAAGCCCTCTTCAACCATTGCTGATGCACTTCCCATAGCCATGGATTTTGACATCACTATCTCTCTTTGAAGCATACGCATATCCTGGCGCACTTGATTTACATCACCTGCGACTAATTGTAACTTGGCATTTTTATACGTCGTTCCACTATGATTGGTAAGCGTTACCCATCCGGTTAAATCTACAAACTCATCAGTTGCGTTTAATTCAACCACGTAATCTGCTTTCCAGCCTAAGCCACCGGTCAAGTAACTGAGTTGCAGTTCTTGCTTTTTACTGCTTCCACTTTCTAAAGATATGACAAGAGTTGGACGGTCTCGCAGATTTGCAGGCACTTCATCATATATTATTCTGCCAGGTACACCAGTTTCTATACGATCGCCTATACGCAACACTACTCCATTGTTAACGCTTAGCACTTGCCCTTCTTCTATCGTCTCTACACCTGTAGTGGGATGCAATTTTACAATTCTAACTTTTTTACCTACATATTTTTCGAGTAATTTTTGTGGTGTTAATAAATCAAAATCAAAATTTTGCTCAATTAGTCGAAAGTCTTTTGGGTAGTCCAAGCTTCTAAGCAACGCCGTCTCTGGACGCATTAATGCGCTTACTTCTCGAAAAGCCAACTGGTTGAAGCCACTATCCAATCGAATACTGCGCAAGTCTTTAACCAGCGCTAATTGGTCGTTATAGATGGTGACTGCAACTTCTTTTTGGTCATTTAATGTGCTTTTGACTTCATCTGCATGAAGGCTTGCACTTACGGCCCCAAATAGCAGTGTAGCGAGTAAGATAATTACGAATGATGCTTTGCTGTTGAGTCGTTTCATACCTAATCCTTATATTGTGTCTAGATTTGTATACGTAAACGATCAAATTTAAAGATTGGGTTAAACTAGTGTAAATATGAAGACAAATTGTACAATCAATGCGAAATAATCGAATTAAAGCAGGCAAAAAGGCTCCCTAAATGGTACGTGAAATTGGACTAATTGCTCTGCTGATAGGAGGCTGGATTGGCTTTAATTGGTTAAAAAAGCAACCCAAACAAACTCAATGGCAATGGATTGCAATAATTGCCGCCGTAATCTTGATTGGCTTAGCACTAACAGGAAGGTTGCATTGGGTATACGCACTCATTGCCGCAATTATTCCACTCTTTCGCAAAGTTCTTGGCTTGCTGAGTTATCTTCCCCTGCTAAAAAGCAGCTTAAACCAATTTCGCAATTCACCTGGTGAATTTTCATTCGACCAACAGTCTAGCCTGGAGACTCGCTATATAAAAATAAAACTTGATCCTGCTACCAGCAAATTATCTGGCATCATTAAACAAGGACAACATGCTGGAGAGAATTTACAAGATTTATCTTTACCAAAATTAATCACCTTATTAACTGAATACTCAAAATTGGATCCAGAATCTGCACAACTATTAAGCGCCTATTTAGATCATTCCGAACATACCGCATGGCGCAGCCATTACCATCAAGAAGAACCAAAGCATCGACATACCAATACAAACAATACTAGTATGACGCTGCAAGAAGCTTGTTCGATATTAGGCTTGCACGAAGATGCTAGCAAAAAAGAAATATTAGAAGCCCATCGGCGACTAATACAAAAACTTCACCCTGACCGAGGCGGTAATGATTATTTGGCCGCAAAAGTAAATCAGGCAAAATCTGTACTGATAAAGTAATTTAAACTTTTGAAGCCTATCGATCTATAAAATCATGTTTTGGAAAAAAAATAAGAAAAATAGTAAAAAAACTAAAGATGATAAAAATATCAAAATCCGCGCTTATAGCAAGAAAGGTGGGTTCATAAAATCATTAGAAAGACAAGGTGGCATTACCACTAGCGCATCATATGGAGGAAAGGGTGTACGAGAACTTCAACTACGCATGGAACTACTGGTAGACCAAGTCCTATCAACACATCGAAGTGTTTTTGAACCTGCTAAGCAGCTTGCGGCATACGCCCTAGTCGAACAGGACCGATTCCTAAGCTCCATAGAAAAGATTAGCCTTACCAGTGTCGAGCTGGCTTATAACTTTTGTCAATTTGCTCCTAAAAGTTTACAAGTTGTAGACGAAGAGCACTGGGAACACTGGATTAATACGCTATTAGAAGTGTATGACAAAAGAGGCGTGAACGGTGCCATCAACAGCATGAAAAATGTTGAAGGATATGTGCAATCGATTACTCATGCTCCTGCTTGCGTCACACTACAAGAAGTGTCACGAATATTGGAAAGCTTTGTGATCGGTTTAAGTGGAAGAAAACTAGATATTGAGTGTGGCGAACTATTTTACACAGACACTGAATCCATTCGCCTTCCAGAACTCTCAACAACCTTCAGCAGCCGGGAAGATAATTTCACCTTCTATAAGGCGATGACTGTACACCAATGGGCGCAGTCTTGGTTTGGCACCTGGCGCATAAATGTCGATGCACTAGTTAAAATCTATAAAGATCCAGAACGAGCCCTCAGTTTATTTCACAAACTAGAAACCATTCGTTTGGATGCTTGTATAGGACGTGAATTACCAGGTATCGCACGAAGCATGAAAAGCTTATGCAGTACCGTAAATCATCAAATCTTATCTAAACATTGGCAGCGTGCAATTGAAAAACTTAGCGAAACAGATGCCACTGTACAAGATACAATATTCTTCCTAGAAACAGTCTACAAAGAAGAGAATGTGCCAGAAGATAAAATCTACCAGGGCAGCTTAAACCCTCGCGCTACGTGGAAAACGATTCAACTACGTGCAGAACGAGAAAAAGATGCCTTAAAAGAAAAATTAGCTAAACTTCGCCGTGAAATTGAAAGTGACCCATCTCAACTAAATCTTGAAAATGAATCAATTGAGGAAAATAACAAAGAAGGCTTCTCTATACAAGAAACTGAAAACGATATACTGCCAGACAGCTACAAAATAGAATTGCTATATGATGACAAACCTATCGATGCGCCCGAAGATGTACAGCAATTATTAGAATCCATATTACAAGACTTTGGAGAAATCCCAGATGAATATCTAGAGGTAGCAGGACATGGCATTTATGACGACGTCACTGAAAACGAAGACGAAAACGATGCTAAAACAGCCGTTGTAGATCAAGATAATGAGGTTTACCTCTATGACGAATGGGACCATTCACGTCTGAAATATCGCAAATCTTGGTGCCAACTAAAAGAACTCGATGTTCGCCCTGTTCACGATGATTTCGTCAATAAAACTCTGCGTAAGCATCGCGGTCTACTAAAACAATTACATCGCACCTTTGAAGCATTGCGGGAAGATAACAAACGCATTAAACATCAACCTAATGGAGATGACATTGATCTTGATGCAATGATTGATGCTTATATAGACACCAAAATAGGTTTTGAAGCTTCTCAGAACCTCTTCATTAAATCTAGAAAAATAGATCGTAACATCGCAGTGATGTTTATGATTGATATGAGTGGTTCTACAACAGGTTGGATCAATGAAATGGAACGTGAAGCACTGGTGCTGCTGTGCGAGTCGCTAGAAATACTTGGTGACAGGTACGCGATATATGGCTTTTCAGGAGTCACCCATGAACGCTGTGAACTATACAAAATTAAAGAATTTAATGAATTGTATAGTGATGAAGTGAAAGCTCGTATTAGCGGAATTCAACCACAAGATTATACCCGTATGGGTGCGGCCATTCGCCATTTAACAAAATTATTACATCAGGTGGAAGCTCGCACGAAGCTTTTAATTACTTTATCTGATGGCAGACCTGATGACCAAGATGGTTACCGTGGCCCGTATGGTATTGAAGACACACGCCGAGCATTAATTGAAGCCAAATATTTAGGTATTCACCCATTTTGCATTACCATTGACAAAGAGGCTATGGAATATCTGCAACACATGTATGGTGCCGTAAACTTTGCCGTCATCCATCAAGTTGACAAACTTCCATACAAAGTTTCCGATATTTATCGACGTATTACAGTTTAGCCATTCAAAAACATAGCCTCAACAATTATCACTAACATGAAAAATAGTCTGCGCTTGGATGCTGTACAAAATCCCATTATCCCTTATGTCGGCAAATTAACTAAAGAAAACGCTGGCACCATTTCATTTGGACAAGGCATTGCCTTTTACAGCCCTCCTCCACATGCCTTTAGAAAAGTACAACAATGCTTAGCCGATGCCTCAATCAATCGCTATGGACCCGTTGAAGGTATCCCGGAGTTACAACATGCCTTAGCACAAAAACTTAAAAGCACAAATAACATCGAATTTAATGCTAACAATTCGTTAGTCGTAACCGCTGGATCTAATATGGCCTTTAATACCGCTATATTAGCCATCACCGACCCGGGTGACGAAGTTATCCTTCCGCTTCCCTATTATTTCAACCATGAAATGTCTTTGGTGATGGAACAGTGCAAGCCTATTTTGGTACCTACAGATGATTTATTTCATTTGCAATTAGATAAATTAGAAGCAGCGATCACTAAGAAAACCAAAGCTATCATAACAATCAGCCCCAACAACCCCAGTGGAGCGGTCTATACAAAAAATGAATTAATAGCTGTAAATGAACTCTGCCGACAAAACAATATTTACCATATTACTGACGAGGCTTATGAAGACTTTTATTACGATGATCGTAAACACTTTTCCATCGCCTCTGAACCTAATACTAATGAATACACTATTTCGTTATTTTCATTCTCGAAAGGTTTTGGTTTTGCAGGGTGGCGTATTGGCTATATGGTCATTCCAGAACATCTGCTTAGCACAGTAAAAAAAATTCAAGACACCATATTAATCTCACCGCCCATGATTTCTCAACATGCTGCCATCGGCGCACTTAAAGCGGGTGAATCATTTATTCAAAGCAAGCGTAATGCGATGTCACAGAAACGTAAGATGGTTTTACAAGCACTTACAAACCTTTCCTGCTTAAAGAATGCACCTTCTTCAGAAGGCGCATTTTATGCTTTATTAAATATTGATACCCAAATGGATGACATACATTTAGTTAAAATGCTAATTGAAAAATATAGAGTTGCAACGATCCCTGGCTCCGCATTTGGCTTGCATGGAAACTGTTATTTAAGACTATCGTATGGCGCCCTATCCGACCAAGATATTGCAACAGGTATGGATCGCTTACTCGAAGGGATTGCAAAATGCATTTTGATCTCATCTTGTCTTTAGTCATAACTAAATTTTATTTAATCGATTTATATATTTGATCTGAAGCGTTATCATCGAAATATTGTAGAACTAGATATTCAGCTTCATAAGGTTTTTGAGTGGATCACATGATGCTTAAAAATTTACGCGGTGATATTTACGGTGGCGTAACGGCAGCAATAATAGCCTTACCACTGGCTCTAGCCTTTGGTGTTTCTTCTGGTGCAGGCCCTATTGCCGGCATGTACGGCGCAATCTTTGTGGGATTGTTTGCAGCATTATTCGGCGGCACTCCTGCGCAAATTTCCGGGCCTACTGGCCCCATGACCGTAGTCATGGCCGCAACATTTACTCAATACACTGCATATGATCCCGTAAGTGGTCCAGCACTCGCATTCACTGTGGTTATGATGGGTGGCCTTTTCCAAATACTGTTTGGTGTATTAAAACTAGGCAAATATATTGCTCTGGTACCTTTCCCTGTAGTGTCGGGGTTCATGAGTGGAATTGGCATAATCATTATTGTGCTGCAAATTCCTGCATTTTTTGGATATGCAACACCGCCTGGCGGTACCATCTCCACCTTAAGGGCTTTACCTGAAATTATACAAAACCCTGTTAGCCAAGCACTAATTATGGGCGCAATTTCATTACTTATTGTTGCTTTTTTACCTAACAAAATAAATCGACTAATTCCTTCACCTTTACTTGCATTAGTCGCAGGCACATTAATATTTCTATTTCTATTTCCAGAAAAAATAGCTACCACGTTAGGCAATATACCCACAGGATTTCCAACACCACAAAAACCTACATTCGAACTTTCGCTTCTAGTTAATATGATCAAGTCTGCAATAGTCCTTGCGGTACTAGGTTCTATAGATTCACTATTAACATCACTTATCGCGGATAACATAACCCGCACTCACCATAACTCGGACAAAGAACTCATCGGCCAAGGAATCGGTAATACCATTGCAGGAATCTTTGGTGGTTTGCCTGGAGCAGGTGCAACCATGCGCACCGTTGTAAATATTCGTGCCGGTGGACAGACGCAGGTGTCTGGGATTTTGCATGCCCTAATTTTATTAGCGATCGTATTAGGAGCTGGAGCATTTGCAAAACACATCCCTCATGCTGTTCTTGCAGGGATACTCTTTAAAGTTGGTATCGATATTGTTGATTGGGACTTTTTCAAACACCTTAAGTATGTGCCGCGCACTTCTGCTTTCTTAATGTTTACGGTTTTAATCATTACTGTTTTTATCGACCTAATCACAGCGGTTGCAGTTGGCGTAGTTTCCGCAAGCTTAATCCTTGTACAACGCATGTCAGATCTACAATCAAAAAGCATGAAAATACTTACTGAACCTGATAATGAATTACCTTTATCAGACAAAGAATCCGAGATCCTACAAAAAGCGAAAGGACGTATTTTGCTCTACCACCTAAGCGGTCCGCTAAGTTTCGGAGCTGCAAAAAGTATGGTTAAGAAGCTTACAGGCTACGACGATTATGATGTATTGATCTTAGACTTTACCGATGTTCCACTTGTGGATTATACAACTTCAAAATCCATTCACGACATAATTGGTGATGCTATGGGAACAAGTCGAAAAGTTTATCTTGTGGGAATGGCAGGCCAAGTTGCAGCCTTACTCAAGAGGTTGGGTGTTTTAAACTCTATCAATCAAGAATTTCAATTAGACTCTCGAACTGATGCGCTTGAAAGTGCAATCAACCACGTATCGCCCCAATAAGTCATTTGGAGCGGCTTTTACAATTAATGCATAACAAGATCAATATAGTCCTTACAATCAATTGCTTACAAGGATATAATAGAATATTAATCATACTTGCTCACTAGACTCTGGAAATCAGGCCCTAATCATTCTGCATAATTTGCCTATATACTTAGCGCACTAAACAAATCTTAGGTTATTTTAACAATTACCAAATTCGGCAATTGATATATGGATATCTCAAAAATGTCTCTCACCACTTTGCAAAAACCCACACAGTATTTAATAGCACTACTCGTAGCGATCATCACGATACTCGCTAGCGCCTCGCAGTCACAAGGCAACTCGAGCATCTCCCTATCCCCACTAAATGAGCACAGTCGCAGTACGAAGCTTATCACTCGTTTCTTGAGCAAATACCATTACAAGACTTTTAAGATAAATAATTCTTTATCTGATCAAATTTTTGATTCATATATTGAAGCACTAGACCCCAACAGAAGCTACTTTTATCAAAAAGACATCGATAGCTTTCAAATTTTTCGTTACAAACTAGATGATGCATTAAATCACCCTGAATTAAATGCTCCATTCCAAATGTTTCGCCTTTATCAAGCACGCGTTGATGAACGTGCCCTACATGCATTAGATCTTCTTAAAGAAAAATTCAATTTCTCTATAAATGAAAAATTAATTATAGATCGCTCTAAGCTTGACTGGGCAGTTGACAAAGATGAATTAGATGAAATTTGGAGAAAACGTGTAAAGAATGACATGTTAGCACTAAGGCTTGCCGAAAAAGACGCGGGTGAAATCAAAGACACATTAGTAAAACGTTATAAAGGTATTGCCAAACGTAACCAACAAATTGATGCTGAAGACGTGTATCAACTATTTATTAATGCATTTGCGAGTACGCTTGAGCCACA
>PVMS01180910.1_pt1 | contig 10556 bp, 8 predicted proteins | sample 1853461 | NCBI WGS metagenome assembly PVMS01 (sample SAMN08582032, study PRJNA380276) | Marine sediment metagenome, whole genome shotgun sequencing project. | isolation source: ocean sediment barecode stripped | collected 2017
AACACGGTAACCGGGCGAATTTCCAATTCTCCTTTGGCGTTTACAATCAATCCAGTGTAATTCGCGCCAAGCAATGAACGCGGGAGTATGACTACGTTCTCAACCCGCCTGCCTTCGATTTCAGCTCGCACGAAAGTACCCATCCGCAACTCACTTTGCTCGCTTAAGCCAAGCACACGGTAGGGGTCGGTCACCCGGGCAACGGCATAAGTGACCCGGCTTTTTTCGTCAATTACACCTTCAGTTCGTATGATTTCGCCCTGCCATTGAGCGCTAATGCCCGCTGTTTCAGACCTGAGCGTGACTCGCGGCAAGGGCCGGTCCTTGGGGTCCGTCACAGAAGGCAGATCCAGGAACGATACATCGGTTGCCGAAAGCGGAAGCCGGATTTCGGCACTATCGATCGCAAAAGTAACCCCAACCGGTGTGCCGGGCGAGACGAACTGGCCAATATCGGCCTGCTTGGTTCTGACCAGGCCATCGTATGGAACGGTGATTTGGGTTCTTTGCAGGTCACGCTGTGCTTTTTGCAGTTCAGCCTCTGCTGCCTGCACGTTGGCTTGTGCTTCTGCCAACTGCGGTTTGCGCATGGCCAGATCTGATGGCTCTCCCTTACGCCCCAGGTTGGTCCAGTCCTTTAAGGCCTGTTCTGAGCGGGCTTTTTGTTCTGCGAGTTGGGCTTTCCTTGAAGCCAGGTTGGCCTGGGCCTTTTTCAATGCGGCCTGGTAATCACTGGGGTCAATTTGCAGCAGGACTTCACCGCTACGAAAGAAACCGCCGGCGATGAAATTGGGTGATACATCGACAATTTTGCCCGATACCTCGGCCACCACGGTCGTTTCGGTGCGTGGTCTGACGCTGCCTTGAGAATGGACCAGTAAATTCAGCGATTCCCGTTCTACCGGAATCACATCGACCAACATGGCCTGTTTCTCCTCCTCTTTGAGTTCTGGTCGAATACTCTTGGCCCGGGCCACCAGCGCCATGACCACCATGATCGATAATACGATCAGGCCCAGGGGCAAGATATACCTCAATAATTTGCGCATTCCTGATTCTCTCCCAATCCTCAAAACAGGCAGATGTGTATGTGTATCTTCATGCAATTATCCCCATTGCAACTACTCACGTCATAGGGCAAAAGGCATGTACAATAAACGCTTTTACGGCAGAAACTGATTTGTTCAAGGCACTGAAAAATATCGCTGTCAAGCGTGAGACCATGGGAATCATACTAAAAAACAGAGAAGAAATTGAGAAGATGCGTATTGCGGGGCAACTTGCCGGCGAGGTATTGCGTATGATTCAGCCTTTTGTCCAGCCCGGAGTCACTACGGCTGAACTGGACGACATCTGCCACGAGTATATTACCGTCAAGCAAGACGCCATTCCTGCACCACTCAACTACCGGGGATTTCCCAAGTCCATCTGTACTTCGATCAACCACGTAGTCTGCCACGGTATTCCCGGTGAAAGACGTCTCAAAGACGGCGATATCATCAACATCGATATCACCGTGATCAAAAACAGCTGGCATGGTGATACCAGTAAAATGTTCCAGGTCGGCAAACCGACCATCAAAGGCAGACGAATCTGCGATATCGCCTACCAATCCATGATAACCGGGATTGAAATGGTCAAACCCGGCGTAAGCCTGGGAGATATCGGACATGCGATTCAGCGCTACGCTGAAAGCCACGGTGGTTCCGTGGTCAGGGAATATTGTGGCCACGGCATCGGTCAGGGTTTTCACGAAGAACCACAGGTCCTGCACTACGGACGCCCGGGCACCAGGGAAGTGCTGGTTCCCGGCATGGTGTTTACGATCGAACCCATGATCAACCTCGGCCGCAGGGAAACCAAGTTGCTGCCCGATGGCTGGACCGTGCTGACCCGGGACCGTACCCTGTCGGCGCAATGGGAGCACACGATTGCAGTGACAGATGATGGCTGCGATGTACTCACGCGACTTCCTGACGTCGATCTCTAAGGAACCTCTGATTTATTCTGGGCGAAGCAGATTGCAATCTAAAATGTTCAGATTCACATGTAAGATGCGAGTCCATGAATAGATCAGAGGTTCCCTAATCATGTACGGAAGACTGGCAGCGCCACCGGCATCCAGCGGTTGTCTTGACCTGCTTACCGTCGAAACCTTTGCCGAATCGATTCAAAGGATCGATTTGGCGGCTTCGGATGCTGCGGAAAAGACAGCACAGCTGCGAGATTTTTTACGCGATGCACTCAAATCGGCTGATGCAAATCTGGCCGACAAATTCTGGGCGGGTGCGGACATAGTCCAACTGGTCCGGGCCCGCGCATGGGTGGTCGAGCAGTTACTGTTGCTGGCCTGGAAATGCCTGGTTCCATTTTCGGACGCCATCGCCCTGGTCGCAGTCGGTGGTTTCGGGCGCGGTGAATTGCATCCGCACTCTGATGTCGATCTTTTGATCCTGCTTGAGGACAAGATCGGCGATTCATTGCCCAAAGCCGAAATCGAATCCTTTGTGCAACTGCTGTGGGATGCGGGCTTCTACCTGGGTCATAGCGTGAGGACTTTGCAGGAGTGCTGTGAGGAAGCAGAAAGTGAAGTGGTGACTGTCACCACGATCATGGAGTCAAGACTGCTGACCGGTTCGAAGCCCCTGCTGGATGCCATGCTCGAAGCCACGTCCACCGCACACATGTGGTCCGGAAGTGAGTTTTTTACAGCAAAATTCGAGGAGCAGAAGCAGCGGCACGAGCGCTACCACGAAACCGCCTATAACCTGGAGCCGAACATCAAGGAAGGGCCGGGTGGTCTGCGGGACATCCAGATGATCTCCTGGGTGGCCAAGCGCCATTTTGGCGCCAGGACTCTGCACGGCCTGGTTGAGAACGGTGTCATCAGTGAATCGGAGCATCGGGACCTGGTGGGTGGTCAGCGTTTTCTGTGGCGGGTTCGCTTCGCACTGCACCTGCTGGCAGGGCGTGCAGAAGACCGCCTGCTGTTTGATTTTCAGGGTCAGATTGCCGAGCGGTCCGGTTTTGAAGACCGTGAAAACAGTCTTGCCGTGGAGCAGTTCATGCAGCTCTACTACCGCACCGTGATGCGTTTGGAGCGGTTGAATGAAAGCCTGCTGCAACTGTACCAGGAAACACTCCTGTTTTCGGCGGACGATGAGGTCACTGTGCTGGACGAGGAGTTTCGAATCCGGCATGGCTTCCTGGAACCGGCCAACGATGCGGTTTTTGTCCGCCGGCCGGGCGCTCTGATGAAAATATTTGTGCTGCTGGCGAGCAGAGAGGAACTGCGTGGCGTAACCGCTGCAACCATCCGCATGATCCGGGACCACCTCTATCTGGTGGATGATGAATTTCGGAACAGCGAGGGAGTCAACCGTGACTTGCTCGAGTTGTTGCGCCAGCCGCAAGGTGTCTACACCCAACTCCGGCGTATGAATCGATACGGCTTACTGGCAGCGCTGATTCCTGAATTTGGCAAAATTGTCGGTCGCATGCAATACGACCTGTTCCATGTTTACACGGTGGACCAGCATATCTTATTTGTCGTGCGTAACCTGCGTCGTTTCGCCTACGGCAAGTACCGTGAGCGCTTTCCCCATATGCGGCCGGTTTTTAAACGCATCGCCAAGCCGGAGTTACTCTACCTGGCCGCCATATTTCATGATATTGCCAAGGGGCGTGGTGGAGGCCACTCTCTTTTGGGTGCGGCTGATGCCCGGCTGTTTTGCGAAAAACTGGCGATTGAACCGGCAGAACGGGAAATGATTGCGTGGCTGGTGGAAAACCATTTATTGATGTCACAGACTGCGCAACACAAAGATCTTTCCGATCCGGTCAACATCCAGGAGTTCGCAGAACTAGTCGGCAATACCCGTTATCTGGACCACCTGTATCTGTTGACGGTAGCGGACATTGCAGCCACCAGCCCCAAACTATGGAATAGCTGGAGAAACAGCCTGCTTTGGGATTTGTACATCGCCGGAGGAAATGCACTCAGGCGCGGTCTGAGTAATCCAATCAAGCGTGAGACACGAAAACGCGAAACACGCTCTGCCGCGCTCAGCCGCCTGTTACGGCGTGGCCACGATTCTGAAGCAATCAGCCGTTTATGGAATACATTGCCAGGGGCAGCATTCTGGCGATTGAGCCCGGATCAACTGGAGTGGGCTACGGAGACAGTGATCAACGGTTTGAAATCCGAGGTGCAGATTTCCGTGCGTGGCGTGCAGCCGCATGGGGTGTCGGTACTCCTGGTGTGTGTGCCGGATCATGATGGATTGTTTGCGGCAATCACTTCCGTGCTGGATGAAATGGGAATGGATGTACTCTCGGCCAGAATTCTGACGACCAGCGACGGGCGCAGCTTTGACCTGTTCCAACTGATGGATCAGCACGGCAATGTACTCAACCCGGTGGATGCCTCAGAATTGGAACAACGCCTGGATAGCGCACTCAGGAAGCGCGGCCTGCGCTCTCCGGTGAAACGCACATTGCCACGCCGCCTGAGGCATTTCAGCTACGAACCTGAAGTTTGCTTTTCAAAAGACCCGGATGATCACGGAACGGTAATGCGCCTGGATTGCAGCGATCAGCCGGGCTTGTTGTCGCGTGTTGCTGCGGCCTTGGTCAAGGCAGGTGTACAAGTGCACAATGCGCGAATTGCCACCTTTGGCGAAAAGGTTGAAGATACTTTTTTGATCAGCGATGCTGAAAAGCAACCACTAACGAAGCAGGCGCGGAAGTCACTCGCTCAATCGATTAAAGAACACCTGGAAATGGGGTAACAAAATGCAGGGCAAACTGGACCACGGAGCACTGGCGAAACGGATTGATTCCGCATGGGAGCGGCGCAGCGAACTGTCACCTGCTACCGCACCGGCAGATCTGAAGCAGGCAGTCGAAACCTGCCTCGATGGCCTGGAAACAGGTGATTTGAGAGTGGCCGAGCCGACTGGCCCGGTGGGTGAGTGGACCGTCAACCAGTGGCTGAAAAAGGCTGTATTGTTGTCGTTTCGTTTACACGAAAACGAGATTATCGACGCTGGATACACGCGGTTTTTTGACAAATTACCCCTGCGCTGGGCTAACCAGGAAGGTGAGCGGATCGACCAGACCGGCGCCCGCGTGGTGCCGCCGGCGACCGTGCGCAGAGGTGCGCATATCGGACACGATGCGGTGTTGATGCCCAGCTACGTCAACATCGGAGCACATGTGGGCGCCGGTACCATGGTTGATACTTGGGCGACGGTTGGCTCATGCGCCCAGATTGGAAGTCATGTTCATCTGTCCGGTGGTGTGGGTATCGGCGGTGTGCTCGAGCCCCTGCAGGCCTCCCCAACCATCATTGAAGATAATTGTTTCATCGGCGCCCGTTCGGAAGTGGTCGAGGGCGTCATCGTGGAACAGGGCAGTGTATTGTCGATGGGTGTATACATTGGCCAGAGCACCCGAATCTACAATCGCGAAACAGGAGAAATCCTGCACGGACGAGTACCTGCGGGCTCGGTCGTGGTTCCGGGCGCGCTGCCGGCGGCTGATGGCAGTCACTCGTTGTATTGCGCCATCATCGTCAAACAGGTCGACGAGAAAACCCGGTCCCGCACCAGCGTCAACGAGATTTTGCGAAATGTTGAATGAACACCACATACACCTAAGGAAGACTATATATGACCTCGTCTCGAACCCTCGAATTGACCTGCGAACTGACAGCACGACCGTCCGTCACTCCGGATGATGGGGGCTGTCAACGGCTGATTTGTGAGCGCCTGATGCCGCTTGGCTTTCAGGTCGAATGGTTCCTGTGTGGTGATGTCAGCAACGTGTTGTTCACGCGCGGTCAGGGTTCTCCTTCCCTGTGGTTCCTGGGTCACACCGATGTGGTTCCGACCGGTCCGGAGGAGCTGTGGACATTTCTGCCCTTTCATCCGGGAGAGAAGGACGGCAAGCTGTATGGGCGGGGTGTGGCCGACATGAAAGGTGCAGTTGCGGCCATGGTTGTGGCACTGGAAACCTACGCCACACAACATCCGGATCACCCGGGACAGATCGGTCTGCTGCTGACCAGCGACGAGGAGGGCGATGCGGTTGACGGTATCGTTCGTGTCGCCGGGGAATTGCAGCGACGCAACACCCGTCCGGATTTCTGCCTGGTTGGTGAGCCTTCCAGCCAGCATCAACTGGGCGACACCGTGCGCATTGGCCGGCGTGGTTCCATCCACGCCCGTTTGCAGCTTAACGGCATCCAGGGCCACACGGCATTCCCGGAAAACCTGGATAACCCGATCCACCGAATTGCGCCATTCCTTGATGAACTGGTCGAACTGGAATGGGATGATGGGGACGAGGAATTCCCCGCCAGCCATTGCCAGGTGGCTTGCGTGCGCGGCGGAACCGGGGCGCGCAATGTGACACCGGCAAACGTGGAGTTGCTGGTCAATTTCCGTAACGGCCCCGAATCACCGGCAGAAAGCATCCAGGCGCGCTTCGAAGCACTGCTGGCCAAACACGAAATTACCGATTACGAAGTGGAATGGATGATCATGGGCGACCCCTTCCGCAGCGACCCCGGCAGGCTGCGCGAAGCAGTGGTCGGGGCGGTTGAAGATCTGCTGAACCTGAGCCCCGTTCTGAACACCGGAGGCGGCACATCTGATGGCCGTTACATGGCGCCGCTCGGCAGCGAAGTACTCGAACTGGGCCTGATCAACACCACCATCCACCAGATCGACGAGTGCACTCCCATTGCTGACCTCGATCGCCTCCAGGCCACCTACTACGACATCATCCGCCGAATTCTGTAGGAGGCCGCCATGCGGGCGAAAGGTTTTTATGGTGTGTCTTTAAAGAGGCAGTACCCATGACAAAAGCACATGATTAAAAACCTTTCGCCCGCATGGCGGCCTCCTACACGCAGCATTGATTCATGGGGTTGTTGCCCTCAAATATTGGGCATCAACGGCGGCTCTCGGGCGGCCCGGTTAATTTTGGGGAATTGTTATGCGAATGGATAAACTGACCAGCAAGTTTCAGCTGGCTCTGGGCGATGCCCAGAGCCTGGCGACCGGGCTGGATAATCAATTAATCGAGCCGGTGCATGTGATGGTGGCTCTTTTGGACCAGGAAGGTGGTGTCGGCCGTCACTTGCTGACCAAGGCGGGTGTGCGTGTGAACCAGTTGCGCTCGCAGTTGGGTTAGCGGCTTGACAGCCTGCCCCGGGTGAGCGGCGCTGAAGGCGAAATCAACCTTTCCAATGAAACGATCAAGTTGCTGAACCTGACCGACAAACTGGCGCAGAAACGTGGTGATCAGTACATCGCCAGCGAATTATTCATTCTGGCGGCGCTGGATCTCAAGGGTGCACTGGCTGATATCCTGAAACAGGCCGGGGCAAATCGTGAGGCAGTCGAAAAGGCCATCGATGATATGCGCGGCGGTGAGCAGGTAACGGATCCCAATGCTGAAGAGAACCGCCAGGCACTGGAGAAATACACCATCGATATGACCGAACTCGCCGAGCAAAGCAAGGTGGATCCGGTGATCGGGCGTGATGAGGAAATTCGCCGCTGTATCCAGGTATTGCAGCGCCGCACCAAGAATAATCCGGTGTTGATTGGCGAACCGGGGGTCGGCAAAACGGCCATCGTTGAAGGCCTGGCGCAGCGTATCGTCAACAACGAAGTGCCCGAGGGCGTCAAGGGTAAACGCGTACTCAGCCTGGATATGGGCTCCTTGCTGGCCGGGGCGAAGTTTCGCGGAGAATTCGAAGAACGCCTGAAGGCCGTTCTGAGCGATCTGGCCAAACAGGAAGGCAATATCATCCTGTTTATCGATGAAATGCATACCATGGTAGGCGCCGGCAAGGCAGAAGGTGCATTGGATGCCGGCAATATGTTAAAGCCCGCTCTGGCGCGGGGTGAACTGCATTGCATTGGCGCCACCACGCTGGATGAGTACCGCCAGTACGTGGAAAAAGACGCGGCGCTGGAGCGACGCTTCCAGAAAGTATATGTGGGTGAACCATCGGTAGAGGACACCATTGCGATTCTGCGCGGATTGCAGGAACGATATGAAGTGCACCATGGCGTGGATATCACCGACCCGGCACTGGTCGCGGCAGCTACTTTGTCACACCGTTATATCTCGGACCGGCAGTTGCCGGACAAGGCTATCGACCTGATGGACGAAGCCGCTTCGCGCATCCGCATGGAAATTGATTCCAAGCCAGAGGCCCTGGACCGGCTGGAGCGCCGGCTGATTCAACAAAAAATCCAGCGTGAGGCGCTGAAGAAAGAAAGCGATGAAGCCTCCATCAAGCGACTGGAGGAATTAGAGGTCAAAATCGTCGAGTTGGAGCGCAAATTCTCCGATCTGAATGAAATCTGGAAGTCCGAGAAGGCTGCGGTGCAGGTTACAAGTCACATCAAGGAAGAACTGGAGCGGGCCCGGGCAGAACTGGAAACAGCCATGCGCGCACAGGATCTCGCGCGCATGTCGGAATTGCAGTACGGAAGCATTCCCGAACTGGAAAAACAGCTCGAAGATGCCGAGACCGGCGAGCAGGATAATTTTCAATTGCTGCGCAGCAAAGTAACTGAAGATGAAATTGCCGAGGTGGTTTCACGCTGGACCGGAATTCCGGTGTCGCGCATGCTCGAGGGTGAGCGGGACAAGCTGCTGCGCATGGAAGAGGCGCTGCATAAGCGTGTGATCGGACAGGACGAGGCAGTGGAAGCGGTATCTGATGCGATCAGGCGCTCGCGGGCCGGTTTGTCCGACCCCAACCGCCCGATCGGCTCATTCCTGTTCATGGGACCGACCGGTGTGGGCAAGACCGAACTGTGCACAGCACTGGCCGAGTTTATGTTCGATACCGATGAGGCCATGGTGCGCATCGACATGTCCGAATTCATGGAAAGCACTCGGTGTCGCGCCTGATCGGTGCGCCGCCGGGTTATGTCGGTTATGAAGAAGGTGGTTATCTGACCGAAGCAGTACGCCGCCGGCCGTATTCGGTGATCCTGCTGGATGAAATCGAAAAGGCGCACGCGGACGTGTTCAATATCCTGTTGCAGGTGCTTGATGATGGCCGCCTGACCGACGGTCATGGCCGCACCGTGGACTTGCGCAATACGCTTATTGTGATGACCTCCAACCTGGGGTCTCAACGTATTCAGGAGCTTTCCGGCCAGGGCTACGAGGTCATGAAAGCCGCCGTAATGGACATTGTAGGCCAGCATTTCCGGCCCGAGTTCATCAATCGTGTGGACGAAATGGTGGTGTTCCACCCGCTGGATCAGGAACAGATCACACAGATCGCAGGAATTCAGATCGAAAACCTGCGCCAGCGTCTGCAAGGTCATGGTTTCGAGCTGGATATCTCAGATGCCGCCCTGAACCTGCTCGGCGAAGCGGGTTTCGACCCCGTCTACGGCGCCAGGCCGCTAAAGCGGGCGATCCAGCAGGAAATAGAAAATCCACTGGCGCAGAAGATATTGTCCGGAGCATATGCAAGCGGCGATACGATCAAAGTGGATGTAAAAGACAGCCGCTTCACATTCATGTAGGAGCGAGCCTTGCTCGCGAATCTTTTCTTAATGAAATACCTGATCGCGCGCAAAGCACGCTCTTACATTCGCGAGCAAGGCTCGCTCCTACAGCCACGCTTAGCTGCTTGAGCGGATCTGGCCGTTGCCGCGTACCCGACTCGGTACGACAGCGGAAAGGGTTTGGTGATGCCCGGCTGCGCCTGACGGTTAATCTTTACGGCGCGCCGGCGTTAAAAGGAAAGGCATTCGCCGCATATCGCGCGGAAAGCCCGGCGAACACCACCGTGGGCGCTGGTATTTCCATCCTGGCCCCTTCCAGCTTCTTTTGTTCTGCCAGATTCTGGTGGGTGTCTGTTTTCTTCTCAGAAATTTACTGGTTGATGGGTATCATTGATTTGTATCAGCTAGTTTGCCCAAAAAAATATGTCATAATTAAAATTACGCCAGTTTTATTTGGCTATAAAGCTAGAGCTAATGTCTTAATTTATGGCTCAGCGATCGAGTGGTATTTAAAATACAGGGCTATGCATTTCGCAGGATAGGAAAAGTGTAGTACATTAATATATGACAAGATTTTTGATTAGAAATAACCATCGACAACAGGAGAAATTCTCAGTGAAACAGATGAAGAAACTTTCTACTCTGGCAGTGGGTTCAATCGCCATCGGATTGCTGCTGGGTACAAACATAGCCCAGGCAGAGGAAGTCTGTTACGAAGGTGACGGTGTCACCGCATCCGGGATCAAGGGTCTGGAGATGCTCTCTGACCAATTCGGTCAGATCGTGATAGACGTGGATTTCAGATATGCGACCGGATTTGATATTTACGGGCCAGAGCTGCATGACTTCCCCTTCGATGCAGCACGTCGAGAAGAAGACGCTGCTTTAGCTATGGCCGCGATAAAGCGAACGCGTTCCGGCGAAAGCCCCGTACCAGAGTTGCCGGGCTGTCAGGTCAACATACTTACTATATCGGAGTCGAAGAAGAAACCGGATTGAATCAAG
>PVMS01132209.1_pt1 | contig 10554 bp, 12 predicted proteins | sample 1853461 | NCBI WGS metagenome assembly PVMS01 (sample SAMN08582032, study PRJNA380276) | Marine sediment metagenome, whole genome shotgun sequencing project. | isolation source: ocean sediment barecode stripped | collected 2017
AGGTGATGACAACGGATGCCGCCTGCCGCACGTTTAATATCCTGGTCGCTGAAGAACGCCACGTGGTCGCGGCGATGTTACCCCCTGCTTAAGGTCACGCAAAGGCGCCTTATACTTGTTCGGAGGTTCCCTGGGGACACTCACCTCATAAATGGTGTTTCCATCACACCTTCACGACGGGAGATTTCCCGTAAACGTGTCAGGGCGGCCAGTTGTACCTGGCGTACTCTTTCGCGGGTAACACCGAGCAGTTGTCCTACTTCTTCCAGTGTACGCCGACCCTTGCCGTGCAGACCAAATCGGTGTTCCACCACGATTCGCTGTTGTTTGGGTAAAAGTTCCAGCCAGTGGCCCAATAATTCACCAGCCGCCTTTTCAGCATATTCGTTTTCCGGTGTGTGATTCTGATCGTCAGCAAGCGATTCGATCACTGACTTGTTACCGTTGGCAGCTGAATTGTCGGTGGAAGCCGTCGGCTCGTTGAAAGCGAACATCAGGTGTACTGAGTCGCTGGATTTATTCAACCTGGTCGCCACTTCATCGATGCCCGGTCGACGCCCGAGCTCCTGCTCAAGTACACGCGTGGTACGCAGATAACAGGTCAGTTCGCGTATAACATGGATTGGCAAACGCACCGTGCGGCACTGATTCATTATGGAGCGTTCTACCGATTGCCGGATCCACCAGGTTGCATAGGTAGAAAACCTGAATCCTTTTTCCGGATCAAATTTTTCAACTGCCCTGATAAGACCAAGGTTTCCCTCTTCAATCAGGTCCAACAATGGCAGACCACGATTGATATATGAGCGGGCTACCTTCACCACCAATCTCAAATTGCATTCGATCATTCGATGACGACTGGCCTGGCAACCGTCCAGGGCAGCCCGGGACAATGACTTTTCTTCATCTGCAGTCAGTAATTTCGCGCGGCCGATTTCACTCAGGTAAATCCTGGTGACATCACCCTGATGCGGTTTTTTGCGTGTTTTGTCTGATTTTGCAGTTTGAACAAACTTCAGACTGGTCCCTGAAGACCCGTCTTTTAAATTTGCAACGCCAACGATCGTGTTTTTTTCCTTCTTCATCCCCACCCGTCCATGCACCTAAGAAGTACAAAAGGCCAGGTCCATTCCGAAATTCCCTTATCCTGACCTTGTAGCGACAGATCCCTTTTACAATCAGAATGGACTGACCAAGTTATCACAACCACAGTCAAAAGTCACAAGCTTAAAATTAAGTGATTGTTTTCTATTTCAATTACGAAAAAGGGATAAAAAAATTGGCGAGCTACTTCTTGGGAAGATAATTGAGTGGATTTACCGGTTTGCCACGGGCACGAATTTCGAAATGCAGTATTTGATCACCGGCTGAATTACGACCCATTTCTGCAATTTTTTGACCGCTTGAAACTTGCTCACCTTCATTGACCAGACGTATTTTGTTATGCGCATATGCGCTGAGCATCCGTTCACTGTGCTTGATAATGATCAGTTCACCATATCCGATCAAACCATTGCCGCTGTAGACGACCTGACCACCGGAGGAAGCAGAAATCGCCTGACCTTCCTTGCCCGCGATATCCACCCCATTACGCGCGGGATCGCCTGCGACATATCCTCTGATTACCCTTCCATCGGCTGGCCATTTCCAGCTTTTCGGATCTGTTGAAGTGCTTACATTTGCTTGTTTGGTGACAGTTGTTTTACTTGTACTACTGGCTTTCGGTGCCGGACTTGATTTAACCGGAACAGGCTCTTGTGACTGTCTTTGCGCCGATGTTTGCGCCGGGCTGCTTTGCGTTCGTGTGGTGGCCTGTCCCGGCGTTTTCACCGTGGAAATCTGTACACCCGGCGAATCGCCTTCATCCCGGCTACTGGAAGGTGGTCCTGAAAGCCGTAATTTCTGTCCGGGATAAATGACATATGGACTGGAGATATCATTCCATCTCGCCACCTCACGTGCATCGACATCGAAATTGAATGCTATCGAATAAAGGGTATCCCCTGTTCTGACGTAATAACTGCCATCAGAGCTCAGCAGACGCATGATGCTCGAAGCAGATTGTTCTTCAACGGGAGCGGGTTGGTGATGACCACAGCCTGCAATCAACAACAGGCAAATCAAGCTGACCCCAACCAATTTTATTTTCGCATTGAAGGACATCGTCGTCATCCACCCAACTTGAAGTAAGCAAACACCAACAACGCTAGACCAATCACAAGCCAGCCAATCAGGTCGATGTAACGGCGTAACTGACCTTCCAGTTTCTCACCGCCAAGGCGAATCAACGCGGCGACCAGGAAAAAGCGCCCTCCACGGCCAACAATCGACCCACCAGTAAAAGCCAGAAAGGGCATACCCACAACACCAGCGCTTACGGTAAATACTTTGTAGGGAATGGGTGTAAAGCCAGCCAGCAGGATGTACCAGAAACCCCAGGTTTCAAAGGCATTGACCGCAGACTCAAAAGTTGCTGCGTAACGGGAACCCATCAACCAGGGTTCAATCCACTCAAATGCAAGTGTGCCGATCAGGTAACCAGCCATACCGCCAAGGACTGAAAAAAGCGTACACAGGGTAGCGTAATGCAAGCTTTTTGCCGGTTTGGCCAGGCACATCGGCGCCAGCATCACATCCGGCGGTATTGGGAAAATACTGGATTCGGCAAAACTCAGGGCGGAGAGATATGCAGTTGCCCGTGGGTGAGCGGCTAATGCGATGACACGATCATATAAACGAAGAAACATGTCAGCGTCTCATTGCCAGGAAGCTGATATATGTACGGCCAACAAACATGGGCTTTGCGTGCTCAGGAGAGACCACTCAGCATCGGCACAAACACGACGGCTCCCAGATCAGATTCGTCATATCCATCTTCCGTGCGCCGTACAGATATCAATCGCTGCCTTCCGTTTTTCTCGATGGGTATCACTAAAACGGCACCAACGGCGAGTTGTTCCAGCAATTCAGTCGGAATAGTCATCGCTGCGGCAGTCACGATAATGCCATCGAAAGGTGCCTGGCCTGGCCAGCCCAGGTGGCCGTCAGCATGCCGCACATATATATTATTCAAGCGTAACTGGTGAAATCTTCGTCGGCTCAATCTCAACAGCTCATCTATACGCTCAACACTGAACACCTTGGGAACCAGCTGCGACAGGATGGCGGCCTGGTAACCGGAGCCTGTGCCTACTTCCAGGACCTTTTGCGGATTACCACCATCCAACAATGCTTCGGTCATCATTGCAACGATCAAGGGTTGCGAAATGGTCTGGCTTTGTCCGATAGGCAAAGCGGTGTTTTCATAGGCACGGCTTGACAGTGCCTCGTCTACAAATTCATGCCGTGGTATCTGGGTAATGGCCTTCAAAACCCGCTCATCCCTGATGCCCTCATTACGCAAGGTTGCAACGAGCCGGTCCCGGGTACCCTGTGAAGTCATACCGATACCGCGGTTTTCAATACGTAGTTTACGTTTATGGATCATGAAGAGCTTGTTTCCTGCTCCGGACTGGTACTGATTGAAGTCACCCAACCGGCAACCTGGTCCAGCGCCTGGTAACGAGTGAGGTCAACATGAATCGGAGTTATCGAAATAAACTTACGTTTAACCGCGTCAAAATCTGTACCCGGTCCGGCATCCTGTTCTGCACCTGCAGGACCTATCCAGTACATTTCCTGGCCACGGGGATCCGTCGTTCGTATGACTTTCTCTGCACGGTGGCGGTGACCCAAACGCGTCACTTCAAACCCGTTTATTTCCGACCAGGGACAATCGGGTACATTCACGTTGAGGATGGTATCGGCAGGCAGCGGGTCACGCTTCAACTGCCTGACCAGGCGTATGGCTGCCTCACCGGCGGTATCATAATTATGTTCTTGTGGTCGATCAGCAAACACCAGGGAAAGAGCCACAGCCGGGTAACCGAGAAATCGCCCTTCCATGGCGGCTGCAACGGTTCCAGAGTAAATAACATCATCACCCAGGTTGGCGCCGGCATTTATGCCGGAGACAACAATATCCGGATCCTCGTCCAACAAGCCGGTCAAAGCGACATGTACACAATCGGTAGGCGTACCCGAAACCCGGTACACCGCATCTTCGACTTCCTTGATCCTGATCGGTGCATCCAGTGTCAGGGAGTTACTGGCACCGCTGCGATTCTTATCCGGTGCAACAATGGTCACACCACCGAGGCCGCGCATGGCCTCTGCCAGTACGCGAATACCCGTGGCGTCAATGCCATCATCATTACTAATCAGTATTTCCATGCTTATGAGTATTCCGGTCCTGGTTGAAAACGATGCCCGCCATCCGCAGCTTAGTATTGTACGGACTTGGAGCCGTTTCTGAAACGCGGAAATTGGATAATGATAGAACTGTTTATTTTTTTACTGGTAACGGGCTCCATTGTCGCATGGTGGCAACTGATGCAGGGACGTCGAAAAGCTCGAAGTGCGGCCGGTCAAGTGTGTGGCAATCACGGTTTACAGTTGCTGGATGACACGGTTTCACTCAGTTCAATTACATGGAGTCGCGAAGGCCCAGGGCCGCGCATCCTGGCCAATTACAGCTTTGAGTTTGCAACCAACGGCGCCAAACGCAGAAGCGGTGTCGCCAGCATGGGTTTCCCGTCATCACTGACTGTAACCCTGGACCTGGAAGAAGGTCGCCTGATCGAACACCTGTGGGGCTAGCCACGCATCATTCCGGCTCAAGGCCGGAATGGCGGGTGATTCACTCTATTTAACCACTTTCAAATGTGAACGCGCTGGTGGTTCATCCGAACCATCTACGGGCGGTGTTGGGGTATCGTCTTGCGCAAACATCATACCCTGGCCATTCTCACGCGCATAGATCGCAATGACGGCATCCATGGGGACATGGATCGGGTAAGGACTGCCTGAGAATCGGGCTTTGAAACTGATGACTTCGTTATCAATCAGTAGTTGTTCTGTAGCCGTGGAGGCAACATTCAAAACCACCTTGCCCTTTTGAATCACGTGCTCAGGTACGTCGACACCGTCAAGTTCGGCATCAACCAGAACATGCGGTGTTAAACCATTCTCGGTGATCCACTCATACAGGGCGCGCAGCAGGTAAGGCCGGTTGGATGTCATTCCTTCTGGCGTTGAACTCATATTCTTTATATCGATCAGGTCACGTTCAGGATCATTTCACGTTCTGCACGGGTCAGGCTGGTTTTGAATGACGGACGTGAAATCAATCGCTGAATATAAGCCTGAACCGATGAACCCGGTTTTCCGAGGTCGATGCCATAAACGGGCAGGCGCCAGAACAATGGTGCAAGCGTACAATCCACCAGGCTCAATTCATCACCCAGCATATAGTCAGCATGCTTGAAGAGGTCATTGGCCGCAACAATGCTTTCTTTTAGTTGCTGTCGTGCCTGATCAACTTTTTTCCCGACATTGTTCTCGATCTCCTGCGCCAGGGGGTACCAGTCACGCAACACACGATGGTGAACCAACCTCAAACGGGCTCGAGATACCGGGTCTACCGGCATTAATGGCGGATGCGGGTAACGTTCATCAATGTAATCATTGATCACACCAGCATCGTGTAACAACAGATCACGATCCACCAACGTGGGTGTTTCATTATATGGATTCAATTCAGCCAGGTCAGCGGATGCTGATTCATCATTTGTGACATTAATGATGTCAACATTGATGCCTTTCTCTGCCAGTACGAATCGGACGCGGTGGCAATGAATATTGCGGTCCGAAGAGTACAGCGCCATTGTAGAGCGCCCTTTAACTGCTGTTGCTGTCACACACTTCTCCTATTGAATATCAATCGGGCAACACAATGCCATTGCTGTTGATTCTGTTTTTAATTTAATGAACGTCGCGCCAGTATTCTACTTTTAACAGATAAGCAATAAAGGTAAATAACGTCAGGAATAATATCACCCATATACCCACACTCTTGCGTTGAAGTTTGGCCGGCTCGCCCGCGTATTCAAGAAATGCCGCAATATCCCGGGCAGTTTCATCATACTCCTGCGGGGATTGAGTACCTGGCGTGGTCAGTTCGAAGTGGTCGATGACTTGTTGGGTGAATCCACTTTCGCTGGTTTCCTGTCTGTAAACCGGTGTCTGGATGCCCTGCAATCGCCACATAGGGTGTGGCATGGAAACATTGGGCAATAGCGTGTTATTCCATGTGCCGTTTTCATCCTGATAGAAGCTGCGCAGGTAGGAATACACCCAGTCGGGTCGGCGTGAACGTCCGATCAGTGAAAGGTCCGGTGGGATTTTACCAAACCAGCCTATGGCCTGAGTGGCATCCATCGCGATTCCCATGGTCTCACCAAACTTCGCAGTCGAAAACACCAGGTTTTGCATCACCATTTCTTCTGTCAAATCCAAGTCTTCGGCCAACCGATTGTAGCGCATGTAGTTCATGGAGTGACAGCCGAAACAGTAATTTACATACCACTTGGCACCTCGCTGTAATGAAGCAGTATCACTGATGTTGGCACCGGAATGCTCAACACCCATACCACCGGCGGCTAAAGCCGAAATACTGACCACCGGCAGCAGCACAAATGCAAAAAGCAGGCAAGTGAGATGTTTGCTCATCAGTGTTTCACCCGATCTGGTACCGGTTTTGTTTTACCACCCGGACTCAAGAAATACAGCAGCACAAAATACATGAAATAAATCAGTGTCCAAAACCTCATTTCCCAGGTCTGTGCAGGTGTTCCTTCAGCCATTCCCAGCAAACCAAGACGCACAAACGCAATCGTAAACGCACCCAAAAGCACCTTGTACCACATACCCCTGTAACGAATGGATTTGACCGGTGAGCGGTCAAGCCAGGGCAGGAAAAACAGAATCATGACCGACGCACCCATCATCACCACGCCGATCAATTTATCCGGAACTGCTTTCAAAATTGCATAGAACGGCGTGAAATACCAAACCGGCTTGATATGCTCCGGTGTCACCAGTGGATCAGCGGGTACAAAATTATCGTGCTCGAGGAACATTCCGCCGGCTTCAGGCCATAAAAACAGAATGAAGGAAAACAGGATCAGAAACATACCAACACCGAAAATATCCTTGACCGTGTAATACGGGTGGAACGGAATACCGTCAAGTGGCAGGCCATCCGGACCCTTATTTTTTTTGATTTCAATACCGTCGGGATTGTTTGAACCATTTTCGCGTAGTGCCACCAGGTGCAACAGCACCAGGCCCATTAGGGCCAACGGCACAGCGATGACGTGTAATGCAAAGAACCGGTTCAGGGTGGCGTCAGAGATGAAGTAGTCACCCCGAATCCATTGCGTCAACGGCTCACCAATCTTCGGAATCGCACCAAACAGGTTAATGATGACCTGCGCGCCCCAATAAGACATTTGTCCCCAGGGCAGGATATAACCCAGGAAAGCCTCGGCCATCAGCGCCACGTAAATAAACATACCGAAGACCCATAACAACTCGCGTGGTGCCTTATGTGAGCCGTACAGCAGACTGCGGAACATATGCAGGTAAATCACGATGAAGAAAAAGGAGGCACCGGTGGTGTGCATATAGCGGATCAACCAGCCCCACTCAACATCACGCATGATGTACTCAACAGACGCAAACGCCTCGGCAGATGAAGGCTTGTAGTGCATCGCCAGCAGAATTCCAGAGAAAATCTGGATCACCAGTACCAACAGGGCCAACGAACCCATGTAGTACCAGAAGTTGAAATTCTTGGGGGCCGAATAGCCCGTCATGGTCGCCGCCCAGAACTTACTAACCGGCAGACGATCGTCCACCCAGTTCATCAGCGCGCCAGCCTGTTTGGAGAGGCTGCTTGTGAATTTGGTCATTACACTGTCCCCTGCGGATTTACACCCAGCATCACTGTGCGACTGTCCAGAAACCGATAGGGAGGAATACGCAAATTGGTCGGTGCCGGAACACCCTTGTAAACGCGACCGGACAGATCAAACTTTGATTTGTGGCATGGGCAATAAAACCCGCCCTGCCAATTGTCATCAAACGGCTGGGGGCCAACCTGCGGAATCATTTGCGGAACACAACCCAGGTGGGTGCAATGCATATTGATAACCAGGAATTCAGGATCCAGTGCGCGCTGCTCGCCGTGTATATAATCCGGTTGCTCTGCGATCGCTGATGTTGGATCAGCCAGCACATCTTCCACCTTAGCAAGGTCGGCAATCATTTCCGGAGTACGACGCAAAATACCAATGGTCTGACCACGCCATTGCACTTTGAGCAACTGACCTTCTTTCAATTTGCTGATATTGACTTCTACCGGTGCTCCAACCGCCTTCGCCTTGGCGCTTGGCATCCACGATTGAATAAATGGTATCGCGGCAATTCCAATACCTACACCGCCTACAACAGAAGTCGTAGCAACCAGAAACCGGCGCCGGCCCTTGTTCACCTCATCAGATGACATTTAGTTCTCCAACAGCAAACGTCCCCGACAAGGACTTTTACCTATATATTTACTTTTTACTATCAGGAAATTTTGTTTGCACTTTTTGTGGATGAGAACAGCTTGAAAAATGGCTAATGTATAACACCCTCATCTTTCTTTCCGTCCATCAACCCGAGTAATCCCTTATTTTATCCGAAACGCACCATGCGAGACAATCGATTTACCGATAGAATTAGCGGCCCCGGTGTTGTTTTCAGGGAAAATCAGCCAGAAGTTGACAAAGGTCAAAATGAATCAGGAAAAAAACCTGTCCCCGGACAAAAAAACTAGTCTAATGTCATTGACCGGATTCCTGGTTCGCTCGGTGATTGCAGGTCTGGCGCTGGCATTTGTCATTCTGTATCTGTGGCCAAGTATCAGTGCACGTCTCCAGCCTCCCGCCGTACAGCTTACAAACATGCCGGTGACGCCGATTTCATTTGCCGATGCCGTGGACCGTACCGCACCTTCAGTGGTCAGCATTTACACAAGAACAGTCGAATTACGCCCGGTTAGCCCTCGCGAACAGAAGATTCCGAGGCGCCTGTACAAGATGCAAACCAAACATGATATGGGCTCCGGTGTACTGGTCAGCGAGGACGGCTACATTCTTACCAACAACCACGTGATCAGCCAGGTACAAAAGATCAGAGTAGGATTGTGGGACGGTCGTTTTGCTCTGGCACAGGTCGTTGGCAGTGATCCGGAAACAGATCTTGCAGTACTCAAAATTGAACTCAGCGGTCTTCCTGCGGCACCTCTGGCGGAAAATAGCAATATACGCGTTGGTGATGTGGTATTGGCTATCGGCAACGCGTTTGGACTGAGCCACACAGTGACTATGGGTATCATCAGCGCAACCGGTCGCAATGATCTCCGCTCGGTTCTTTATGAGGACTTCATTCAGACTGATGCCGCCATCAATGCCGGTAATAGTGGTGGCGCCCTGATCAATCAATTGGGTGAAGTGATTGGGATCAATACGCGCAATCTGGGCCAGAGCCAGGGCGCCCAGAATATTGGTTTTGCGATTCCGATAACGATGGCCAGGGATGTCATGCAGCAAATTGTTGAAAACGGCACCGTCAGAAGAGGTTCGCTTGGCGCTGTATTCGGTGACTTGCCACTGTCAATGCAAACCGACAACAGCGCTGTACGACTCGGTGTCCAGGTCACAGACGTTACCCCCGGCGGACCGGCTTGGAGCGCGGGTATCAGAGCCGGAGATATCCTGCTCAATATTGACGGTGAGGAATTAGATGATGCCAGGGCACTGCTGTTGACGATTGCCCAACGTCTACCGGGTGGCCAGGTTGAGTTCCGGGTACAACGGGGTTCGGAGATTTTTGAAACCTACGCTACCTTGATCCAACAACCACCACTGCGTTAGCCCGCATATTTCACCAGTATCCCAGCCCTGGCTGGTCCATATACAACTGGACTTGGTCTTCCCTCAGGACATAGCTACGGCTATGTCCTTCAGTCCAGCCCGGCGTCCAGTTGTATCTGTCCTGCGCCATCTTCCGGGATACTGGTGAAATATACGGGCTTGCAGCCTAGGCTTTTGGCAGGGTAACCCCGGTCTGACCCTGGTATTTGCCGGCGCGGTCGCCATAGGAGATTTCGCATTCCTCATCTGATTCAAAGAACAGGAATTGAGCCACACCCTCATTTGCATAGATGCGTGCCGGCAGAGGAGTGGTGTTGGAAAACTCCAGGGTTACATGTCCTTCCCACTCCGGCTCCAGCGGCGTTACATTGACAATGATACCGCAACGCGCATAGGTGGATTTGCCGAGACAAATGGTCAGTACATTTCTTGGAATCCGCAGATATTCAACCGTATGTGCCAGGGCAAATGAATTGGGTGGAATGATGCAGACATCGCCGTGGAAATCGACAAAACTGTTGTCATCAAAATTCTTCGGGTCAACAACGGCCGAATTAATATTGGTAAAAATCTTGAAGTGGTCGGCGCAACGGACATCGTAACCATAGCTGGATGTGCCATAGGATATCTTTTTCTCACCCTTTTCACCGCTAACAGTGGTACGAGAGATCGGAAGAGCGTCGTACCACTGTTA
>PVMS01100756.1_pt1 | contig 10553 bp, 12 predicted proteins | sample 1853461 | NCBI WGS metagenome assembly PVMS01 (sample SAMN08582032, study PRJNA380276) | Marine sediment metagenome, whole genome shotgun sequencing project. | isolation source: ocean sediment barecode stripped | collected 2017
CAGAGTATCGGGGTCGGTGACCGAGACCTAATTTGTAACGGGTCGCCAGGATCGCTCACTTCCTGGAATATTTGGGTTCCGACCCCGGAAATAGAGACCCCCGGCCAGTCAGTCTGGTCTGGGGGTTTCTTTTTTGGGTTGCCGGTGTCGCCTCGGCGGGATGGGGCCTGGCCCAGGGCAGGGATCACAACGACTTGAGGAATCCGATCGTGTCTTCCGTAGACCGTGTCGCGGCCGCGGAACAGTGCGGCGAAGGACAGGATGATCTTGATGTGGCCGGTGTCGTCATACTCCAGAAGCGTGACGCGGCCGCCCGCGTCGCGAATGCGCGCCGCGAAGTCTCGAGAGTTCTGCGGGAAGACGGTCCGGTCGTCGGCGCCGTGGAGAAGCAGCGCCGCGACGTCTTCGCCGCCGACGAAGGTGATCGGGCGAGCCTGGTCCGTATCGGCCAACCCGGAGAAGATCGGTTTCGTCGATCTGTAGGCGAGGGGATCGAAGGCATAGGGACCGGCAACGCCGACGAAGCCGCGAAGCGAGGCTCCGGGCACGCCCTCGCGGGCCAGATAGCGTTCGTCGAAGGCCAGCAGCGCGGCGATATGGGCGCCGGCCGAATGCCCCATGAGAATGATGCGCCCGGGATCGCCGCCGAACTCCCGGACGTGGGTCGAAACCCATCGGACCGCCCGAGCGCCGTCCTCGACGAAGTCGGGAAAGCGAACGTCGGGATAGAGGCGGTAATCGGGAACGGCGACGACGAAGCCGCTTCGCGCCAACGCTTCCCCCATGAAGCGGTAGCTGCTGCGGTTTCCACTCTTCCAGCTTCCGCCATAGAAGAAAACGACCACGGGAGCATTTTCCGTTCTATCTTCGGACCCATCTTCGGGGCGGTAGATATCCATCACCTGCCGCTCGGCATCCCCGTAGGCAACGTCCTTCTGAAGAACATAACCATCGCTCGGGACGAAGGCGTTGAGCAGAGTGGCCGGCGAGCAGGCGGCAAGCGGCAGAACCACGGAAAATACTTCCAAGAGTCGCCTGAGGGTCGTCACTCGTTTCTCGATCCTTATGGTGTGCCTGGTCAGGCAGAATGGGTCATGAGGCTCGTTGCAAACCGCTAGTCCGCGATCCGACACGTGGCGTCCTTGGCTGTGGGTGAAGCGGGACATCTCCCGACATATACGTATGATCCGGCCGATTGGATCCCCTTCACATTCGTGTGTCATGCGCGGATGTCGCCCCGGGGTCGCGAGGAAACAGGCCGCGACCATGCCCGATACGCCCAGAGTTCGGGGACGGCGGATCAGATCGGGGCGTGTCGGCCAGCCAAATTCTGATGTCTGTTTTCAGAAGATAAGGAGACGCTTTGGCTCACCCCTCAGATCGTCCGAGTCTAGCCAGAAACCGCCATTCGAACGTCAGACAACCAGCATAGAATTCTCCTTCGATGGCCGTTAATCTCCTGGGCGAGGGAGGGATGGCTTGGAATGCAGGCTTGCCGCCATTCTTGCCGCGCGGGAAAATGGCCTGAGGATAACGGCGGAATGAACAAAGCAAAACGGCACACACTTTTGGCAACGCTCCTGGCGACGGGGCTGGTAGTGGTCTGGCCGGCTACATTTTCACTCGCCCAGGAGCGCAAGCTGAGCGCCGCCGAGATCGAAGACAAGCTCATCGGCAACACCATCCAAGGCCTTTGGCACGGGCAGCCTTACATGCAGTTCTTCGATGGCTCTGGCAACACGGTTTAGGTGGAAGACGGCCGCCAGCACCGCATGGGAGGGTGGTGGGCCGATGACGAAAAGGACACCTACTGCGCCAATTGGGAGAGAAACCGCCCGGCTTGCTACGAGGTACTCGACGGCGGGCCTGACGCCATCATCTGGGTCATGCCCGGCTCCGGCAAAAAATTCCCCGCCAAGGTGCTACAAGGCGATCAGCTACCCACGGGAGGGCGGGACGATCCTATTTTTTAGGACCATGCCGGACCCGCTCGCCGCGTAGCTAGATGGCACCCTTCGGCCTCGACTGTGCCTCTGTAGGGTCGCCCCGCGCGACCTTCTGTGTCCGCCGCCTGCGCCGCGCTCCAGGAAGATGATCAGCCTGAACCTTCCGCAGTCCGCGCAGCACCAAAATGATCAGCACTAGGACTAGGCCCCCTGCCGCGATCACGGTGATGGGCAGGGCCGCCTCAGCAAGCTCATAGACCGCCCACTCCGGGTCTATAGGTTCGTTCCAAAGTTGGTAAGCAGCTTCTTTCAGCCAGGCGTCAATGGCTGTCACCGTGTCGCCGAAGCGTTGGCCAAGGAGGCCCAAAGAGCCCGCAATGAAGGCCGTCACGACCACAAGAACGGCGACTTGATTGCGTTTCACCGCCCCGCCTACTCCAATATTATTACGAACGCCCCTGCGACTTCAGGTACTCCACAGCAGTCTTCAGAGCCACAAGCTCAGCAAGCGCACAGCTCATCGTGGTTGCCGCCTGCCGCTGTTTCGCGCTGATCTCGTTGAGGCCTTCGCCGTCCCGGAAGATGCCCCGGAGGACATGTTCGTGATCCGGGTCGTTGAAACGCCGGATCAGGTCCGTGACCTTCTTCTCGACCGGGTCGGTGTGCCCGGCGTCTTCCTCAGTGATAGTCATACCGCCGTCCATGTCGGCCCTCCGCGATCTACTGGTGGGAATAGGTCGGTGGTCTACGCGATTATGGTTAATGAAGAGTTGTTAGCCCGTGGCGCTATGGTGCTGCTACGCCAACCATGGAGGCAGCCAGCGAGACACTAACTAGGGTCAGTTCGATGACGACTGAAAGCCTCAAGCAGAAGAAGTCAGTCTTATCAACTCGGCGCACAATTCCTCACGACGCTCGTGCAGTCTGCTAATCTCATCCTGAAGGCGACTGTTGTCCGCCAAAATGGCCGCATCACGAATTCCGTCGTTGATCTGCATATTTATGGGACGCAACTCGTCCAGTCGTCGATTCAGCCGTTCTGAGGTCTCAACCCATTGCCGGAACACGTCCGAGTACGAGGAGCGTTCAGTCGTCATTGCGGCGACCTCCTAAGGATTACGTAGAGGTCTAACAGTCTAACAGAGTGTGTTCGATTCGGTCTCGGACAATGCTTGTAGGTGGACCAGACGATGTAAAGTCAGGGCCGGTTACCACAGGGGCGCTTGCGCTGCTAGCTTCGACGTCCGCAACGGGTTAGATCCAAGCCATCAATGGCACCGCCGAGAGGGCACAATCATGATCGTCGTCCATGCCTACATCGACGTGACCAATATCCAACCTGGCCTCGATTTCCATTGTGACGGATTGGGCTTGACGCTCAAACGGCGCCTGAGCCCACGATGGGTCGAGCTTGCAGGAGCAATTTTACCAGTCTTTCTTTTGGGTGGTCGTGCGGCGGTCGCCGATCTAGGGAGGATCAAACTACCTCGCTCCTATGACCGACATGTGACCCCGGCTCACCTCGACTTTGTCGTTGACAACCTCGACGAGGCAGTTGGGCAACTGCTCACTCGTGGTGCATCGCTTGATCGACCGATCGGGGAACGCGAGTACGGCAAAATTGCCAATATGGCTGATCCATTTGGGAATGGTTTCGACCTGATTGAATTCTCCGAAACCGGATACGATGAGGTCGCTAGAGACCAGTAATCTATCCACGAGTGTTGGCGTCCATAGTCGCCTTTGGGTCAAATCCGGTCACCTGGAGAGCGGACATTAAACGTCTGCTTGCGGAGGTTTAGCGGACAAAATCGAAGTGGAAGCGGGCATCGGCGGGTTGAATACCGAAGAACCGCAGGCCGGCATCGAGATCGTGGACCCGGTGCTTGGCGATCTGGCCGATACTCCAGCTTCTTGATCCAGCATTTGGCTCGTCAGCCTGCGCCGGCTTCTAGCCGGCGAGCGCCAGGCATTTTTTCAGCGACCCGGTCAAGGCGCGCATGAGGGAGAAGTAGGCGTCCGGCCCGGCCGGGTGATCGGCGCCAAGCGGGTCCAGTATTCCCTGCCGTGCCGAGGTTCCCTCGATGACCGTGGTGAGAACGCGCGGCGCGAACTGCGGCTCGCTGAAGACGCAGGAGGCTTCAAGCTCCATGATCTTCGCGCGAATCTCGGAGACCCGCAGAGCGCCCGGCGCCCGGTCCGGACTGACCGTGATCGAGCCCACGGCGTTGAGATCGTAGTGCGCCTCGAAATAGTGGTAAGCGTCGTGAAACACGACGAAGGGCGTGTCCTTGACCGGCGCCAGGTCTGCCTGCAACTCCCGGTCCAGCGCCGTCAAACGGCCAATGAGTTCATCGCCGTTCCTGGCGTAGTCCGCCGCATGGTCGGGATCGAGGCCGCTCAACGCGGACACGGCTGCCTTGACGATCGCGATGGCATTGTCCGGGTCGAGCCAGATATGCGGGTTGGTGTCGCCGGGACGATGAACAGGCTCGTCGTCCTCCTCGCCGTGCTCGTCCTGCGCGGTGCCCGCCTCGTCGTGCTTCTCCCAAGTGCCGTCCGCGCGGCTCTCCAGCAGCTCGACTCCCGGCACCGACGACAGCGGCACCACCTCTGCGCCGCCGGCCAGGGCGCGCAAAGGCCGCCCCAGGAAGGTCTCCAATCCTTCTCCGACCCAGACCACCAGATCGGCTTCGCTCAAGGCCCGCGCGTCCGACGGTCTCAGGCTGTAGGCGTGGGGCGAGGCCGATCCGGTAATCAACAGCCTCGGCTCGCCCATGCCCGCCATGACCCCGGCGACCAGGCTGTGTACGGGCTTGATACTGACGACGACCTTGGGCGCCGCGCTGGCCGCTCCGCCGGCGGCACCAAATCCCATCACCACAGAGAAACATAGGGCGAAGAAAATCCAGCGCGTCTTCATGTGGTGGATCCCCGGGGATGAGCGTCTGGGCGTGGCTGAAGGCCGCCGTTACGTTATGATATAACATATGGTGGGCTAGGTTCGCCGAGCAAGGCTTGTTTGGTGGGGATCGCGGCAGTCGGGAGCCATTCATGCATCTTCCCGTTCTCCAGCTCTCAGCCGTATCGGTGGCGATGCCGTTTGCTTCCGGTCAGGCGGCAGACCAGATCTTTAGTCAGGCGATTTCGCATGGCGCAGTGGAATTGACTCCGGTGTCGCCCCACATGTGCGGTTTGAGGTTGGACCCAATGACCCATGTGGAACGCGATTACCGATGATTCATTCGGGCCCGGCGGACAAGGAAAGCCTGCAAACCACACTACGAGCTGGTCATCCTTACTTCGAAAACTTGAGCGTCCTGAAAACGGAAATCGAGAAACAAGAGGAAATCTCATGTCCAACTACATCCTTGCCTATCACGGTGGAAAAAAGCCTGAGAGCCCTGAGGAGGGCGCCAAGCATATGGCGAAATGGAAGGCCTGGATCGACGGTGTTGGCGATGCCGTGGTCAACCCCGGCACACCCTTGGGAATGTCCAAGACCGTAAGCTCTGGTGGTGTATCGGACGATGGTAGGTCGAATCCCTTGTCGGGGTTTTCTATCGTGGAAGCCGACAGCATGGATGCTGCACTTGAGATGGCTAAGGCATGCCCGTTCCTTGAATTCGGGACAATTGAAGTTGCAGAAGTGAAGGAAATGCAGTGACCAGTAGCGCGATCCAGACAGTACAGAGAGCAGCATCATATTCGCCGGGGACGGCTCGAACACGAAATAGGGGAGAGAGATCAGGGCGAAACCGGCGATGAAGAGAGTGGCCAGAAGTAGGTCGAGAATTCCAACCGCAATCATCGATGCTTGATTTCTTGGTCCCGGGGGCCGAAAAAATTTCCCGACTAGCCCAACTGGCCGGACCTATCGCTTAGCCTTTTCCAACACTGTCATACCTGCGCAGTCTTAGCTCATTCCGCTCGGTTGAGAGCCGGATAAGCGCCTCATGCCGCAACCGGATAAGCGCGGCGTGAATTCGGCGCTAAAAAGAGGGAGCGGCGAGCGCCAATTTGGCCGGAATGGGGACCTCGGTAATGTCGGGGAGGCCGTCAGGACAGTGCGGGATCTCGCTCAGGCTCGATCTCCTGGGCGGATTCGCCGTGCGCGACGGTCAAGGCCGGGAGATCGCGATCCGATCGAAGAAGGCCCAGGCCTTGCTGGCCATTCTGGCTCTGTCCGCGGGCCGGCCGCAGGCGCGCGCGAAGCTTACGGCGCTGCTGTGGAGCGACCGGGGGGAGACGCAGGCGCGCTCCAGCCTGCGCCAGACACTGAGCGAGCTCCGCAAAGCGATGCCTGACCTGGATCCGCCGCTGCTTACGGCCGGACGCGACGATGTCCGCCTCGACCCGGAACCCGTGGCGGTCGATGCCGTCACCCTGGATCGTTTGATCGAGGAGGGCACCACGGAGGCTCTCGCGGGGGTGGCCGAGCTCTACCGGGGCGACTTGTTGGATGGCCTCGACGTGCGTGACGCTGAGTTCGAAGAGTGGCGCAGGGTCGAAGCCGAGCGCCTGCGCGCCCGCGCCCTAGGGGCGCTTGGACGCCTCCTGGAGCGGCAGACCGGCGACCACGCCATTGCGACGGCGCGTCGCTTGCTGGCGCTGGACCCGCTCGATGAATCCACCCATCGCGCCTTGATGGGACTCTATGCAGAAACCGGCGACCGCAGCATGGCGGTCAGGCAGTACGAGGCCTGCCGCCAAGTCCTTCGCGCCGAGCTCGGCCTGGATCCGGAGGCGGACACGGAGCGGCTTCTCGATGAAATTCGCCGGGGGGAAGGAGAGGGGAAGGCGGATCCGGTGGAGAGGCCAAGGCAAACCGAACCACTGCCGCTACCCGACAAACCTTCGATCGCGGTGCTGCCGTTCACCAACTTGTCCGGGGACCCGGAGCAGGAGTACTTCTCCGACGGCATCACCGAGGACATCATTGCTGAGCTTTCGCGCTTCCGCTCCCTGTTCGTCATCGCCCGCGATTCCTGTTTCACCTTCAAGGGCAGGGTCATCAAGGCTCAAGATGTCGGCCGGGACCTCGGGGTCGCCTATCTTGTCCAGGGGAGCGTCCGCAAAGCGGGCAACCGGCTGCGCGTAGCGGTTCAACTGGTCAAGGCAGCCGACGGCGAGACGGTTTGGGCCGAGCGCTACGATCGCGAGCTGGCGGACGTTTTTGCGATCCAGGACGAGATAACCGAGACCATTGCCGCCACGATTGGCGGACGTTTGGAGGCGGAGGATCGCCAGCGGGCCTCGCGCCAAACCCACCCGACGGCCTACGACTGCGTCTTGCGCGCCCAAGCGCTCTACCATCAGATTTCGCGCGGGGCCAACGCGGAGGCTTGCCCGCTTCTGGAGAAGGCGATCGAGCTGGAGCCTGACAATGCGCGCGCCCACGTATTGCTGGCGATGATCCATAGCATGGACTATTTGCAGGGCTGGTCCCATGACCCGCAGCGATCCTTGGGCCTGGCGCTCCGGCTCGGCCAGAAGGCCATTGCACTGGATGATGCGGACAGTTTGGCGCACGCCGCGCTCGGGGAAATCTTAGCAGCCCAGGGCCGTTTCTCTGAGGCTGAGCGGCATTTCGAGACGGCGCTTACCCTGAACCCCAATGACGTCGAGGCGCGGGCCATCTATAGCGGAATCCTGAGCCCAGAACGCGGTCTCGAACAGGTAAGTATTGCAGAACGCCTGGATCCTTGCAGTTTCGTATGGATCCCCTGGATCAAGGGGGCGATCTTGTTCGATCTACGGCGCTATGACGAGGCGATTGCAGCGCTGAGACAAGTAGATTCGCGGATCGTCTCGGCCGGCGGATGGTTAGCCGCGAGCCTCGCCCAAGCCGGCCGATTGGAGGAGGCGTGCGAGACCCTCCAAGAGTATCTGGATGTGGCACAGAGGGATCTGGCCCTCTTCCCGAACAGCGCCGCGGAGTGGGAGGCGCACTGGCGGCGGGAGGGGCAGTATCAGCACGAGGAAGACTTCGAGCACCTTCTCGCGGGGCTTCGAAAAGCCGGCTTGGACATATGACCTTGGGTCTAGCTATTCCTGGACCCCGGCTCTCATAACTCAGGTCGCTCTTGGGCGTATGTTCTGATTGAGCTGGAACATGTTGGTTGGGTCGTACTTTGTCTTGATCTCGACCAACCGCTCGTAATTTGCATCGCCGTAAGAGGCGCGCATCATCGCTTCGGTGTCTTCGCCGGCACCGACGAAGTTCAGGTAGGCGCTGCCGCGCCCGCCCTGGCGCATCTCTTCCCAGAACTCCCGGGTCCAGGCGACGGCGCGTTCGCTATCGGCCTTCGCCGTCCAGCCCGTGTCGATGCTGAACATGAAAGGCGCCTCCCGCCCGCCGAGGGCGGTTGCCTGCGCCGGTATGCGCGCGCTGGCGCCTCCCATGAGCCGGGTCGAAAGAAGGGTCCAGGGGTTCGGCCGATCAGCAGCGCGGGCGACGATCCGGTCGATCGCCGCGTCGTCGAGAACATCGAGGTAAATCGACTTCCAAAAGTGCAGCCGCGCCGCCTTTTCCACGAAGAAGGGATCGAAAGCTTGCTGAACGTCGAGATAGCGGATCGATCCGCTCAGGTCGATCAATGGCTCGCCGAGCTCCCGCAACGGCGCGACGAAGGCGGCGGCCTCGTCCAGCGGCCCGCTATGGACACCTACCGGGATGGCGACCGCACGGCCGTGCAGGTCGGGAGGAAAGTTCTCGTGCGCCGGTATGCTCCAGATCACGAACTGCGCCGTGTAGTCGTCCGGCGCATCGGCCATATAATCCCGCCAGCGGCGGAAGATGTCACCAGCCTGCTCCAGTGGATAGAAGGGCGCGCAAAGGGTCACCTCGGGCCCGACCGGGTGAGCCTGGTACTCGAATGACGTGACGACACCGAAGTTTCCGCCGCCGCCGCGTAGCGCCCAGAAGAGATCCGCATTCTCGTCCTCGCTGGCGGTCACGTAACGGCCGTCGGCGGTGACCATGTCAACCGAGATCAAGTTGTCGCAGGCAAAGCCATGCTTGCGCGTAAGCCAGCTGTGCCCGCCGCAGAGCGTCAGCCCTGCGATCCCGGTTGCCGTCACCACGCCGAGCGGAACGGCGAGACCGAAGGCCTGTGTCTCCCGGTCGACGGCTCCGATGGTGGCGCCCGCGCCGGCCCGCACCCGTCGGGCCTGAACATCGACGCGGATGGCGTTCATGGGCCCGAGGTCGATGACGATGCCATCATCGCAGACGGCGTTGCCGGCCACGTTGTGGGCGCCGCCGCGCACAGCGACGAGCAGCTTGGACCGGCGCGCGAAATTGATCGCGTCGATGACGTCGGCGGTGCCGGCGCAGCGGGCGATGACCGCTGGTCGCTTGTCGATGGCGCCATTCCAGACGATGCGGGCCTCGTCGTAGCCCGGATCGTCAGGGGTCAAGACCGAACCTGTAAGGGCAGCGCCGAGCGCAGCGATCTCCTCCGGGGCAACCGTAGTGTCTTGCGCTATCGCTACCGCGTCCGAAGTCATTGCCTCCTCCTTTACCGCGATGGACGGCATACAGGGCCAAATTTGTCTGCGGGGATCATCGCCGGCACCGAATGAGGCATCAAGTACAGGAACTGTACTGGAATCGGTTTTGCTCATCCGATAGTCTCGACGATGCCATGAAAACTTATGGACAGTATTGTCCCGTTGCACGAGCGGTGGACATCCTCGGTGAGAGGTGGACCCTACTGCTCTTGCGAGACATCTTGGGCGGTGCCAGGCGGTTCAACGAGATCCGCCGCGGCGTCCCCCGCATGTCTCCGACGCTGCTTTCGAGTCGACTGAAGAGCCTCGAGGCCTTTGGGCTTATCGTGCGTCGAACCGCGCCTGAATCCGGAGTCATTGAGTATTCGCCGACACAGGCCGGTCTTGAGGTAACACCTATCGTTGAGCTCTATGGAGCATGGGGGCAACGTTGGGTCCGAAATCGGCTCGGTGATGACGAGCTCGATGTGAGCCTTTTGATGTGGTACCTGCGTTGTGGGATCGACCGGCGCCACTTTCCGGCCGAGCGAAGCGTCGTGAGGTTCGAGTTCACCGACCGGCCGCGTTTGAAAAAAGAGAGCTGGTGGATCGACAAATGGTGGTTGATCGTGACAGCGGACGACGTTGATCTTTGCGTCCAGGACCCCGGCCACGAGGTCGATCTTTATGTCATTTCCGATCTGCGTACCATGACCAAGGTCTCCATGGGCGACATCCCTGTGCGTGAGGCGGTTCGTACCGAGGCGATCGAGTTGCACGGCTCGCGATCCCTCGCGAAAAGTTTCGAGCGCTGGTTGCCTCGTTCTTCTCATGCCGATGTCGCACGGCCGCCGGAGCCGCTAGACATTCGGCATATCATTGGACCGATGAGCAAGGGCGCCGCTGAGTGAGTTGAAGGTCGCGCGCCCAGCCAAGAGACTGAGACCATGATTCTGGTGACGGGTGCAAATGGCAACGTCGGCGGTGAGATCGTGATGCAACTCGTCGCGTCGGGACAGTCTGTGCGTGCCCTCTTGCGCTCACAGGCGAAAGCCGCCGCATTTTCGTGCGGGCGTCAGTCGACGCCGCATTCAGCGTGATTGCGGGGTCCGG
>PVMS01139866.1_pt1 | contig 10553 bp, 9 predicted proteins | sample 1853461 | NCBI WGS metagenome assembly PVMS01 (sample SAMN08582032, study PRJNA380276) | Marine sediment metagenome, whole genome shotgun sequencing project. | isolation source: ocean sediment barecode stripped | collected 2017
AGGAAACTGACCTCGCATCGCGAGGTCAGTTTCCTGATTGAGATGAAAACTCAACATCTGTCGAGCAAGGTGAGGCCGTGTCCATAGCTCCATCGCGGTGTAACGAGAAAAAGGTTCTGGACGCTGTGCGATGTCTTGTAGTAATTCATACATAATACAAATCCTTTGAGGCCTTCGCCTTCAATATAACTCAAAAAAAATCGGGATTTGATGGACGCGGAAACTGCTGCTCATGGAGCAGGTATAAATTGGGCGTCCGGGATTATGTGGGTGCTATTTCATAACACGTATAGCATAGCAAAAAGGCATAACGATGCAAGTGCACTGTTGAATTATCAGTACCGGTTATAATGACCCAATGAGCACTTTGGACAAACAATTGACCCGACTTGTATCACGCTACCCCCAGTTCAAGCTGGCCATACTGTTTGGCTCACAGGCGACAGGGGGTGCCAGCAGAGAAAGTGACATTGATTTGGCGCTACTGTCCAACACGCCGATACCAAGTGACCTTAAACTGGAGTTACTTGAGAAGATCGGAGCCAGGTTTGGACGCCCAGTGGATATTGTAGATTTGTATTTTGCCGCCGAACCCATACTTGGTCAGGTCTTCAAAGGCAAGCGGTTGTTTGGCGATGACGAAACCTATGCCAGGCTATTAACCAAACACCTGATTAATACCGCAGATTTTGTCCCTTTGCAGCGCAGGATCCTGGCTAAGCGGCGTGATGCATGGATCAAGTGATTCTGGAACAGAAAATCGAGTCCCTGCGCCGCTGTATTCAGCGCGTGGAACTGAAAACACCGTCCAGCGTTGATCAGCTTGTTCAGGATCAGGACCTTCAGGATATTCTGGTTTTGAATCTCACACGTGCAGTGCAACTGTGTGTTGATATTGGAAGTCATGTCATCAGTGAAACTGACGAATCAGCGCCCACGACCATGGGTGATGTTTTTACGGCACTTCAGAGACTGACAATCATTACACCAACCACCTGCGAATCCATGAGGAACGCCGTTGGCTTCAGAAATGTTGCTGTGCATAATTATGATGTGATCAACTGGGAGATCGTTTTTGCCATTTGTCAAAAATTCCTGGTTGATTTTCGCCGGTTCGCCAAAGAAATTACTGAGTACTGTGCACGCTGACTGTGCATTAGGTGTGCATTTGCAGAAGGCGTACGAATTGCGCTTGGCGCAATTGGAATTGGATAATCACATCAGGGAAAGTATAAGGCCAAGAAAAGCGGCGGCATAAAGTACTGATTCCTAACCGCTATCATCCAGTACGTACGCCGTATGGCAGTACTATCGAATCAATCTCTGCCACCGCGATATCGAAGATCTCCAGGCTAAACGCCACCGATTTCCTTCAGGGATTGATCTACGTCCCTTTGGCAGGCCGGTAAGAGGTCTGGTATCTATCCTTAGCAAATACCTGTAGCAAGGGACGGGGGAGAAAAATGATGAGGATGTTGAATACTGCCCTGGAATCAATTTGTTTCTTGATTTTCCTGGCCCTGCCAATAGCGGCGGCTGTAACGGATTGGGAATCGCCGATTGATGACAAGTATCGTCAGAAGAACCAGAGTCTCTACTCCAAATACCAGGAAGCACAAAAATTGAACGACCTCTGGAGTGGACAAGGCGATTACCTCGATCGTGCCCGCAAGATTCTGGCTGATGTGATCAATAGCGATGATCAATTCGCCCCCGCTTATTACGAGTTAGGGCGAACCAGAATCATGGCGGGCTATGTGAACAATTCCATGTTTAGGGACGGCAGTCTTGATTCTGCTGAAGCCACGATTCTCAAGGCCATTGAAATCGAACCACGGTATGCCGAGGCATACGCCCTGCTTGGGCACCTCTATACCCGGAGTCGTGATTTCACAGCCGCACGTAAGGTGCTTACCCGGAGCGAAGAAATCGGAACGGAGTCTCCCTGGTTGGACCTGAATTGGGCAGACTTGCTGGTCAAACTCGGCAAGCGTGATGAAGCCTATACACGCTACCTGCGTGTGCTGGTCGATGGAACCACAAACCAGAAAGCGCAATCCGTTGCCCTGACGGGTGTCAGGCGATACCACGAAGCCAGGCGGGAGTATGCCGAAGCGGACAAGTGGTATCAAAAAGGCCTGGAGCTAACACCCAATGATGCCTGGACCTGGGGCAACTACGCGTCCTTCCAGCTGTACTCACTGGGGGACGAGAACGGCGCCATTACCAGCGCTGAGAAAGCTCTCGCCATCATGGACTATGGCATGGGGCGGAAAACACAGGGCAACGCACTGTATACCAGGTGGGCACGAAAACAGGAACAAGGGGCGTCAGCTGTTGAACTGGAAGCGCTGTATGCCAGGGCTGCGACATTCCAGCCGGATGCGAAACGGGCTGCAAAGACACTCGCTACCTACAAGGAGACGCGCTTCGCGGCAATTCGCCTTCTCAATCACCTCGATATATCCCACAGTTATGCCGACGCGGAAGCACCACTTGAGGGTATGTTCGATGCTCAAGGCCGGAAGCAGAGCAAACCAAAGCCAGCACCAGATGCGGCTGAACTTTGGACTGAAGCCCTGGCCGAGCAGGATACTTCCAGGCGCTACCACAAGATGATGGCCGCTCTGGACGCATGGAGTGAAACAAGGCCACTCGAAGCACTTGAATACATCGACAAATTACCCCCCGGAAACGAGCGCAGTAGTATGCGCTCTACGGCAATTTCAAACGCTGCTTCCAGTAATCCAGAATTCATGCTGTCGCGCCTTGATTCGTTCCCCAACGTGCAGGAGCAATCTCAGATTCTCCGCGCCGCAATGAATACACTGGGACAGATTAACGGCCCGCGCGCAGTGGCAATGGCCGAGAAGCTGTACGCCATCGACCGCAAGAAAACCGCGATGTCCGCAGCTTACAGCGGCTGGGCCAGAACGGACATTCTTGCAGCTTCACGTCATTACGCACTGCTTCCAAACCGAGCGGACTATCCTGCCGCAGGTCAGAGCATTCTTGGCATCTACTTGCATGCCGATGAAAAAGGAGCCTTGTTATGGGCGGAGAAGGTGGATGGAATCGGCGGTACCATTCTTTGGTCACGGGCAATCAGCCAGATTGCGGCCGATCGGCCAGCGGAGGTATTGGTGATGCTGGAAGAGGTGCCCCTTACTCCAGATACAGAAAAGGGCGTGCGAAAAATCCTCAAAGCACTGGCCCGAACCCATCCTCAACTTGTCGCAGACTACTCTGAGAAACTTCCGATGGAAGCTCTGCGCGGCAGTATTGCAGTACAAGCTGTGGCGAATTGGGCAGAGCAAGATCCGTTATCGGCCCTCGAATGGACTTTAACCCAGCCCCCCATAATCCAGGGGTCCATTTATGGCACCTTAATCAGGAAGCTTGCTCAAGCCGATCTTTCATTTGTGATCGATATTCCTGTAGACAGCCTTCCCAGCCAGGTTCGCTCAAAATGGATAACAGAAGTACTCACTGTGTACGCCAAGCAGGATCTGGATGGAGCCGTCGAGTGGGTTCAAAAATTCGAGGATTATCCGAAGTATGACGAATGGCAAATGCAGCTTTCTTACACAGTTGCGCGGGAAACCCCCCGGCTCGCGCTTGATCTGTTGGCTGATCTTGAAGATTCCCGAAGACTTACCATGACGATCAATTCCATCGTCGGAATCTGGGCATCAAAGGACGCGCAAGCCGCCGCCGACTGGGTGATGCTTGAATATCTGGGCGTTGACAAAACCGGCGCCATCCAAACCCTGCTAAGGGTCTGGTACAAGTCTGACAAAGCAGCCGCGGAACGTTGGGCAATCAGCCTGCCGGAACCCGCCGACAGAGACTTTGCGCTCAGTTTGCTTTATTCCTACAACGACCCCCGCTCCGCACAAGCCAGAAAGCTGCTGGCAATGATCAACGACAGCGACAGCGACAGGGTGTTTTCCGCACTGCAACTCGCCATCCCCAATCTATGGATGGCAGACCAGACTGCCGCCGAGGAACTCATACGAACTTCGAACCTGACCGCCGATCAGGAACAGAAGCTGAACGATGCCATTGAACGTATGATCAACCAGAGGCGTTGAATTGATTAACTCCGCCCGATCGAATGAATTGAAACCAAATTTTGGGGTTACCCATTAGCAGCCTCCGCTCCTATACAAAAAGCGGCTACACGCCAAGCTTAAATTTCAACGACACTTTTAGTAGCAAACGGCCAGGAGCCGGCCATAATAATCTGCACAAACGGAAAATCATGTGTTTATCTAATTGTCTTCAAATCCATTTTTAAAAACCGGACATTCCTGGATCTGCGCGCAGGTCGTATCATCACCGCCGTAGGCGCCTTCAAGCCCGGAGCATTCGGCTTCGGTCACGTCCTGGCAACTGGAGCTGGTACAACATGAGCCCACAGGCGGCGGCGCAGGGGTAAACGTGACCTCCATTCCGGGTGCGTTGCCATCCTGGATTTCACGGCTGTCGAAGCGCTTGGAAGTCGCTGACTGGGATTCGTTGCCGATAATGATCCATCCGAAATTGCTTGCAGGCTTCTCGAGCCTTTGCTGCACATCGTCCACCATGCCGGTTGTTGAGTTCCAGACATATCCGCCAGTGACGTCAACCGGAATGCTTGCACTGGCGCCTGCTACAAAATCTCCACCGGAAGTGGACCAGAATAAATCGTCGTAAAAAGTATGCTTCCAGGTTGCGTCACCTCCCTCCGCCGGGGCGCCACCGCCCTCACCCCTGCTGGCGATTGATCCGCTTTCACCCCAGTCGCTAATGAGGCGATGCAGGCTGGTGTCTTCGGGAGTGGCGTTGTTGTTTCTTGATATGTTTAAGGTCAACCGCACGCTGTCAATGGTGGCGCCCGCAGGGATGGCGCCGTCAATGTCAAACTTGATGACAGCGCGGCGGACAGATGCTGTGTTAGTCGATCCGGTAAACAGGTGATCCCCGGCGCCGTTGCTAAGATCGCCTTCCTCGTAAAGAGTGTTGTCTTTCTCAGCAGGCAGGTTGACTGTATCAGCCAACAGCGCCGCACTCACAAGGGCCATTCCACTCCACAGCGCAGTGTTGATTCTGGCGAACCTGTAATCTGGGGAGCTATTCGCTCGTTTCATTCCGACTCCTGCCCTGCACACTGCAAGCATTTCAAAAAGACCGTAGAACCCCTGGATCACTTACATCAGGATGGAGCGCCGATCAGCGTACCCAGGCTTGAGAATACAAAATCTTCCCTGACACCAAAGTTGATTAGCGCATCGCTTGAAAGGCAAATGGGCTCTTGCAGGTCTGAATTATCGCTGCCAATGATTTGATAAAAATTCCTGTGCTAGTATTTTGTGAGAGCTGGAATCAAGTTTTTGTCCGGAATAGTGAAAAGGTATAAGTCATGATAGGGAAACTGAGGGTTTTAATTTGCATCGTTGTTTTCATGCCACTTTTGGCGAGTGCACAGGATGTACTTGTTACAAGAAATTTCAGCGGCCTGTGGAATCAGACCAACCAGGAGAGCCAGGGTTTGAACCTGCAGGTCATTGATCAGATCACCGGTGACAAAACAGGCGTTGCCTATTGGTTCACCTACGGTGATGACATGGAATCCGCCTGGTTTTTTGGAGTAGGATCCGTCACCGGTAACCGCATTGAAATGATCCTGTTCGAAGGCAGCGGGATCGGCTTCCTGGAAGACAACAAACCCGGCGATGACCGGGTGGCAGAAGTCGGAACCATGGAGATTGCATTCTCTGGTTGCAACGACGGCGTAGTGACCTTCGCCACGGAAATTGAAAGTGTGGGTTCGGGCAACTTCCCCATTTCACGCCTGACAGAGCTGTACAACACGGAATGCAGCGGTGGGGTATCGGACGATACGCCATCCGGTGTCCCGATTTCAGAACAGCGTATAGGCCTGGTGGCGGCCCGGCAGGGAATTACCGGCAGTGGACATGCTGATTTTGAAGAGCGCGCAGACCGCACGGAATTCTCCGTAGAGGTCGAAGACCTGGCAGATGGGAACTACCTGATCATGGTTGGCGGTATTGACCGGGGTTCACTGACAGTCAATATGGGCATTGGAGAAACAGAATTCCGCAGCCCCGTCGAATCCGGAAAGATCCTACTCACCTTTGATCCACGCGGCGAACCAATTGAAGTGCATGACGGCCAGGGTGCTGTGTTGACGTCCGGTGATGTGGTTTTCGATGATGACGACGATGATGGTGACGATGGTGATGATGGTGAAGACATTGATTTCGGCACGGTCGATATTGAAGTTGAGCACACCAATACAGGCGTCTTTCCGGAGGCATCGGGTGACGCCAAGCTGGAGCCTCGCGTAGACCGTACCGATTTTTCAGTTGAGATCGAGGACGTTCCGGAAGGTGGTTATCCCTTAAGCATTGGTGGCCAAATTGTCGGCATAATCCCAGTCACGATGCGTCAAGATGGTTCAATCGAAGGCGAGCTGGAGTTCAGGAATCCCGTTGAACCCGGCAAGATTTTGCTGGATTTCGATCCGCGCGGTCAGGCTATCGAAGTATTGGATGGATCAACCGTCATATTCGAAACAACGTTTCCTCAGTAAGGCGGACAAACACCTTAAGAATGGGGCTGTGCATTTGCACCAAAATTTGAACCAAAAGCCGGGTCAATATTGGATGCAAATCAACACCATCACCATTGCTTGTGGGCTGCCGGTTCGTTTCAACACCGTTTTGCAACTGTTTATCGTATCCTTTGCATACTTTTGCCCGTTTGGGCTGTCACATCATTATTGGATCACTGAAGTCACCAGGCTGTAGAATACCAATGGGTGTTGAAACAGCGGGGTGAACGTGAGCAGAAGCATGCCCGAAGAGATCGTTCGAATTTACAGCGAACTGAAACGCCGCAAGGTCATTCGCGTCGGAATGTTTTACGCGATCGGCGGCTGGTTGTTGTTGCAGGTCGGTGAAGTGACCTTCGAGCCCCTTGAGGTGCCATCCTGGGTCATGCGGTCGCTGATTTACACCGTGGTGGCCTGTTTTCCATTGGCGCTGGTGCTGGCCTGGTTTTTCGATCTGACCCGTCGGGGCATCAAACGCGACCCCCTGGACCTGCAAACGCTTGCCGGTGAACAATCCGGTTTCGCACAGGCAATGGCATTTGATAGCACACAATCGATCGCTGTGCTGCCATTTGCCGACATGAGCGAAGACCAGGATCAAGGATATTTCTGCGAAGGTGTGGCGGAGGCGATTCTGAACGCGCTTAGCCGGGTCAATAACCTGCAGGTGGCCTCACGCACCTCGTCTTTTCGATTCAAGAATTCGAGCGCCGATATACGCGACATCGGCAGGCAGCTATACGTCAATACGGTGCTTGAAGGCAGCGTGCAGAAATCAAAAGACCGTCTGCGGATCACCGCCCAGCTAATCAATGTCAAAGACGGCTATCACCTGTGGTCGAAGCAATTTGATGCCGATCCAAAGGATATTTTCGAGATACAAGACGAGATCGCCAAGAGCATCGCCGAGTCTGAAGCACTGGGACTGAGCGCGCAGGAACAAGCTGCGATCAGAACTGCGCCGACCAAGGACGTCCGTGCCTATGAGTATTATCTGCGTGGCCGGCAATTCTTCCACCGCCTGCGCGGCAACGACATGGAATTCGCAAGGCAGATGTTCGATCAGGCGATAGAAATCGATCCCGGTTTTGTGTTGGCCTGGGCGGGCCGGGCGGATTGTTACGCCTTTGTCGAAATGTATGTGCAATCGGAAGACGAAAACCGGTTTGAGGCTACCCGGTCCAGTGAACGCGCCTTGCGACTGGACTCCGCTTGCGCCGAGCCACACGCATCACGCGGTCTGGCTTACCTGGTCAATGGGCAATATGACCAGGCCATCGAGGAGTTCGAGACCGCGATCCAGCTTGGCCCAAATCTGTTTGAACCTTTGTATTATTACGCCCGTGCCAGTTTTCACCAGGGACAACTGCAGAAAGCCGCCGACCTGTTTGCAAGAGCGAGCGAAGTCAATTCTGAGGATTACCAATCACGGATACTGCGCTCCCATGTGTTGGCTGGGCTGGACCAGGTCGATCTTTCGAATGAAGTCGCCAAAGAAGCCATTACGGTCATCGAAAAGCACCTCAAATGGAATCCCGATGATGCGCGCGCGTTTTACCTCGGCGCCGGTTCGCTCCAACAGATAGGTGAGCACGACCGTGCCGAGCGCTGGATCGGCAAAGCGCTGGCTATTGACCCGACAGATTCAGTTGTGCTGTATAACGTCTCTTGCTTTTATGCCCTGAAAGGGCAGATCAACAAGGCGCTGAACTGCCTGGAGTCAGCCGCGAATCAAGGTGCGGTCAGCGGCTCATGGATGGAGCATGATAACGATCTGGCGAACCTGCGCGAACAGCCCCGTTTCCAGGCGCTGCTCAAACGATTATTGCATTAGCCTGTACCTTGCGAATTCCTGAACTATCAAACAAACAGCGTTTACAAAGAAGTTAAGTTGTCAGTACCGTCAGGGCTTACCAGCTTTCCTGTGAAGGGCGCACGTCTGCCTCAAATGTCCAGGCCGAGCGCGGTTGCTGTGACAGAAAGTACACGGTCGCAGCTATGTCATCCGGGTCCAGCGTTTCGGGCGCCTCGGCGTTTGCGTCCAATTCCAGTGACTTGACTCCACCGTCGATGATGATGAGCGCAACGTGAATTCCGCTTGGCCATAGGTGTTTAGCCATTGCCTGGGCCAAACTGCGCTGAGACGCTTTGGCCGGCGCAAATGCCGTGGTAAACGGTCTGCCGCGCAAAGATGCAGTGGCGCCGATGAAAATGATGCTGCCGGCTTTTTTCTCTTTCATCGATGGGATGACCTGCTTTGAAACGAGAAACGCACCCATCGTGTTAATGCGCCAGGACTGTTCAAAGTCATGTGCGCTCAGTTCTTCGATGTTGCCCCACACACCAGAACCGGCGTTGTACACGAGGACCTCGATTTCCCCCATCTCGGCACGAACGGATGCGAAGGCCGCTTCAACGGCCGATGGATCAGTGACATCACAGGCATAGGCCCTGGCCGAATCGATTTCGGCCGCGAGTTCGCTGGAATACCCGGTCTTGCGGGACAACAAGGCAATGGCGTATCCCTCCGCAGCGAAACGCCGGGCAAACGAGGCGCCGTTCTGAGGCCCGATGCCCACAACGGCACATACAGGTTTTGTCATTTGAATCTCCTTGTGGCGGCAACAGAAGATTATCTTGTGCCGGTAATAGCATACCGGTAAGAACCATTAATTACCTTGAAATTTATCCAGGCGGTCGTCATAGGAAAAATTGAGGGATCTGAGCAGGCGGACTTTGCCGAAGTCAGGATGCAGTGGGTTGATCAGCACATTGGGTTCTTCCAACCAGTTCGATGGATGGATATGCACGGATGGAACCGCCAGCGCTACGCTGAGATTACTGGCAATCCAGCCGGAGCCTATATTCCGGGATTTACGGTGGTTGGCGAGAAGCCCCCTTATTTCGGCTTCCTTTACGCCAAGGAAGTGAATACATTCATCAGGAACATCAATAGCCCCAATGCTCATTTCTGGAAAGGGACTGATCATATAAACAAGCCGTTCCAGCATGGACAGGGATTGAGCCATTGCCGTGTAAATCATTTGCTCGCCAGCACGGTTCCAACGCCCCCTGAATTGCGCAGATCCAGCCCCGCTCAGTAATTCAGATGTATACCGGGGGCTGACTATCCGCCAGACTTTGGCCATCAGGCCGGGAGTATTCCGAGTTCAAGTTGGGTGATCAGCCCATCTACGAGGTCGGATCCAACTTCGGATGAAAGCAATTCCAACGGCGTCGAGTTATCAAAAGCCACGTTCGGTGTTTTCAACCATATTAATGCTGTTTCTTCGTCTCCATTGTAGAGATTGATAACGTGTTCCAGAATTTGGGCAAACCGATACAGCCGGTTTGAAGCAGCGCCCCGCAAGTGCTTGTTTCCATTTTTTACCAATCGGGAGTAATGCACACGTGAATATCCGATGATACGGCTGAATGCGCTCTCATCGATGTTCGCCTTTTTTCGAAATTGTTCCGCGACTTTCCCGGTTACGCCCCTGGATAGCTCTTGCACCATGTTATGACCCCGGCCAGGTGGCAGGACCATATGGGTGTACGGGAGGCGGGTTTGTGCATGTGCATCTTCGGCCGAATCCAGAAATTTCTGTGCCTGGATGCTCTTGCGCCGCTTGGCTGTTCGGGTACTCATGGCGTTTCGTCTGTTTAATGTATCATTTGTTATTTATTTTAGCACAAATGTTACATTTCACCCATCGCTTCAACCGGACCAATACCAGCATTACGGGTGGCAACGCTGCGCCACAGTGGCGATTGCTAATCATATCGGGACAGCATCGGCTGCCAATCCTGGACAGTATTGCTCCGAATTGCACAAGAAAGGGTTCGTTCCGACATGCAAACAGCGGGTCAATTTTGGATGCTAATCAACGCCGCTTAATGTTCTTGCGGATCCAGGACGTCAGTTCCTCTACAG
>PVMS01134958.1_pt1 | contig 10552 bp, 7 predicted proteins | sample 1853461 | NCBI WGS metagenome assembly PVMS01 (sample SAMN08582032, study PRJNA380276) | Marine sediment metagenome, whole genome shotgun sequencing project. | isolation source: ocean sediment barecode stripped | collected 2017
CCTGACCCACCAGGTGTCGGTACCGTTCATCCTCAGGATGCACGGCAACTGCGCTGTCGCCGAGCATGGTTTCCGGGCGCGTTGTGGCGACTACCAGGTGTCCGTCGCCGGATGCCACCTGTGGCACTTTCGCTATCCGTTGGCATCCGGCGACGGACACCTGGTAGTCGCCACAACGCGCCCGGAAACCATGCTCGGCGACAGCGCAGTTGCCGTGCATCCTGAGGATGAACGGTACCGACACCTGGTGGGTCAGGAAATCATTTTGCCACTGGTCGATCGGCGTATCCCGATCATCGCGGATGACTATGTTGATCCGGAATTCGGCACCGGCTGCGTGAAAATCACCCCCGCACATGACTTCAATGATTATGAAATTGGCAAGCGGCATGACCTGGCTGAGTACAACATCCTTGATGACAATGCCGCCATCAATGACTCCGCACCGGAAAAATACCGTGGCCTGGACCGCTTTGTTGCACGTAAAGAGATAGTTAAAGACCTGGACGCGCTTGGACTGCTGGAAAAGGTCGAGGACTACCTGCAAAAGCTGCCGCGCGGCGATCGCAGCGATGCCGTGGTCGAGCCATACCTGACTGATCAGTGGTACGTCAGCATCCAGCCACTGGCTGACCCTGCGATTGAGGCTGTTGAGAGTGGCAGGATAAAATTCGTTCCCGAAAACTGGTCGAAGACCTACTTTGAGTGGATGAACAACATCCAGGACTGGTGTATCAGTCGCCAACTCTGGTGGGGGCACCGCATTCCAGCGTGGTATGACGATGCGGGTAACATTTACGTCGGCCGCAGTGAACGCGAGGCCAGGGAAAAGAACGGAGTGAACGCTGCGCTTGTGCTGCGTAAGGAAGAAGACATTCTCAACACCAGGTCCTGATAGGTTTTATGGCCGTTCACCAGGCAAGGCAGGCCAAAAAAAACGGACGCACTGGATACCTTCTATCCCGGCAACGTCCGGGTCACCGGCTTCGATCTCATTTTCTTCTGGGTAGCGAGAATGATCATGATGGGCCGGAAATTCATGGGTGATGTGCCGTTTCATGAAGTTTATATACACGGTCTGATTCGCGACCCGGACGGCCAGAAGATGTCCAAGTCCAAGGGCAATGTCCTCGATCCCCTGGACCTGATCGATGGCGTCGATCTCGACACGTTGCTGGCGAAACGAACGACAGGCCTGATGCAAACCCATCTGGCGCCGAAGATTGAGAAAGCGACCCGACGCCAGTTTCCGGATGGTATCGACGAGTACGGCGCAGATGCGCTGCGCTTTACCTTCGCCTCGCTGGCGACCACAGGGCGCGACATTCGTTTTGATCTCGGGCGCATCGAGGGTTACAAGAACTTCTGCAACAAGCTCTGGAATGCATCGCGCTATGTACTGATGAACACCGAGGACCTTGATACCGGCACGGTCGAGTTCAGTACTGCCGATCGCTGGATTCGTTCGCGGCTGAATCAGACAACAAAGTCAATGCATGAGCACTTTGGCAATTACCGACTCGACCTTGCCGCACAAACTGTTTACGAATTTACCTGGCACGAATTCTGCGACTGGTACCTGGAATTATCGAAGCCGGTTTTGCAATCAGACGAATCCAGTGCGGAGCAAAAACGCGGTACCCGACAAACGCTGATCGAAGTGCTGGAGACTCTCTTGCGCCTCCTCCACCCAATGATGCCATTTGTAACCGATGAGATCTGGGAGCAGGTTGCGCCACGTGCCGGTATCGACGGTGAGACGGTCATGTTGCAACCCTATCCCGAAGCCGACTCCAAATGGCAGGACCAAGATGCCGAAGCAGAACTTGAGTGGGTGAAGAAGTTCATCCTCGGAATCCGGCAGATTCGCGGAGAAATGGATATATCGCCGGGCAAGTCGTTACCAGTATTGTTGCTGGAGTCCAGTGACGATGATCGCCGGTTTGCTGAGCGCAACGCACTTTTGCTGCGTCGAGTCGGTCGCGTTGCATCTGTAGAGTTGCTACAGGCTTCCGAGGAGCCACCCATGTCAGCAACTGCACTATTGGGCAACATGCGCATACTGGTGCCCATAGCCGGAATTATCGATGTGGCTGCCGAAAAGGCCCGCATCAGCAAGCAACGCGAACGCATCGCGACTGACCTCAGGCGCAGCCAGGGCAAACTCAGCAACGAGAAATTTGTGAACAATGCGCCTGCCGATGTGGTCACCCAGGAAAAGCAACGGGTAACAGAATTCGAACGACAAATTTCACAGCTCGACGAGCAGCTGGAGCGCCTGGATACGCTTAAAGATTGAGTTTTTGCGGGATAGTTCACAATCCTGACCGGCACCGGGTGCAAAACGGCGGGCTATCCGCGAGTATTGGGCTGTTATTTGAGTATCCTATCAGCCTAACGGGAGTGACGGATGCAGCGCACAAGCACGTTGGAGCAGTTGCCACTGGGTGCAGACCAACAAAAAGCTGCCATTGATACGGCGCGGCGATCTCTTGCCAGCATCATTCTGGGCAAAGACGCGGAAATCTCGCTTGCCCTGTCCTGCCTGCTGGCGCGTGGCCACCTCCTGATTGAAGACCTTCCCGGTTTGGGCAAGACCATACTGGCGCAGTCTCTGGCACGAGTGCTGGGACTGAGCTTCCAGCGCATTCAATTTACCAGTGACCTGCTGCCGGCGGACATTGTCGGTGTTTCCATATTTCGTCAACAGGAAGGCGTATTCGTCTTTCAACCTGGACCCATCTTTTCGCAACTCGTGTTGGCCGATGAAGTAAACCGCGCAACGCCCAAAGCGCAAAGCGCTCTGCTTGAGGCAATGGAAGAACGCCAGGTCACGGTCGATGGCCAGACACATAAATTGCCGAGTCCCTATTTTGTCGTCGCGACGCAAAACCCGTCAGACCAGATTGGCACCTTTCAACTACCCGAGTCGCAGCTTGACCGTTTCCTGATGCGCCTGGAGCTTGGCTATCCGAATGAAGAAAGCGAGCGCGCTCTCATCACCGGCGTCGACCGCAGAGAAATGCTCAACGATATCGAGCCTTCATTGCAGCCGGAGGTTTTGCTGGGACTGCAAAAATCCGCAGCCGAGATGCATATGTCTGAACCACTGGTTGACTACATCCAGGCGTTGGTACGTTTCACCCGTGAATCACCGGATATTGAAACGGGGTTGTCGCCACGCGGCGCGCTCGCACTGGTAGCAGCTGCACGGTCCCATGCATTCATGGAACATCACTCGGGCGTATTTCCCGATGACGTGCAGGCTGTGTTCGGCTCAGTCGCCGGGCATCGCCTGAAACCCGCCAGCAGTTCGGCCTACCGTACGCCGAAAGAACTCAGTAGCCATGTCCTCGACAACGTGGCAATACCTTAGATCCTCGTACTATCGCCAGGTAGTCGAGACCAGGGTTTCGCGCTGGGCAAAAAAGCGCCAGGGCAGCGATACCCATGCCGTAACACTGGAATCCCGGCGCATATACATTTTACCAACCGCGGTTGGCCTGATATTCGCATTGATGTCATTCACGATGTTGCTTGGCTCGATGAATTACAACAACAACCTGTCGTTTGTCCTGACGTTTCTGCTAATCAGCCTGGGCTTCGTCTCAATGCACCAGTGCCAGCGCAATCTCGTCGGCCTCGAACTCTCTTTCGCCGGCGTCGAACCGGTTTTCGCTGGCCAGGCGGCCGAATTTCAGGTCGCGATTACCAATCATGCAAAAAACAGCAGACCGCACCTGCAACTGTATTTTGGCGGCATCGTTAGCGAAATAGGTGACCTTGGTGCCGGTGAGAGCCGGGTTTTTCATCTTGAGATTCCTACCGTGCAGCGCGGCCAGATTCGACTTGACCGTTTTGGCGTTCGCACGTTGTTTCCGTTCGAGCTATTTCGTGCCTGGGCCTGGTTACACATGGATTTACACGGGCTGGTTTATCCCAAACCCGCGGCCCAGGTTCCTGAGCCGCCACCTTCACAAGCAGCACATGGCCACCGGCAACATGACGCACGTGGAGAAGAGGATTTCGCCGGGCTGCGAAAATACAATGTCGGCGATTCGCCACGCAAGGTGGCATGGAAAGCTTACGCAAGAACCGGTGATCTTCTTAGCAAGCAGTTTTCGGGTGCTGATACCAGCAGTCAGTGGTTCGATTTTGATCAGGTAGCCGGCACCGACAGTGAGGAGCGCCTGTCTGTTCTGACTCGCTGGATTATCGATGCGGATCGCACCCAACGAGACTATGGATTACGTATGCCTGGCAACGAATTCAGCCCGGCGCACGGTGCCGCTCACCGGCACCGGTGTCTTGAAGCCCTCGCGCTCTTCAATAGCAGAGCGACTACGCCGGAATCTGCAGGTAGTAAGAAATGAGCAAGCGCACCGGTACAGACGGTTCATTGCTGTCCAGCTTGCCGTGGACTATTTCTGCACTGGCCTTTTCGGTTGTTCCACACATGCAGTTCCTGCCGTTGTGGGTCACAGCCGCATTTCTCAGCTGCTCGGCATGGCGCTGGCAGGTTGAAAGAAGGCGCTGGCGGTTGCCGCCCGCCTGGCTGCGCATTGTGTTGTCCCTGATGTGCTTTATTGGCGTCCTGATCGTGTATGAATCGGTCAGTGGTGTCGGTCCGGGATCCGCATTGCTGGTCGTCATGGCTGCGCTGAAACTGATGGAAACACGGCAAAGGCGTGATCAGTTTGTTCTTCTGTTCATTTCAATTTTCCTGATCATGTCCTCGTTATTGCGTGAACAGTATCTCTGGTCCCTGCCCTACATGATCGCAGGAGTAGTGTTCACGATGATGGCCTGGCTGCGCATGTCTAACAGCCGCCCGGTCAACGTTGGCACAAGCTTCAGAACCGCGACCCGACTTATGCTGTATGCGGCTCCACTGACAATCGCCATGTGGATCTTCTTTCCACGTATCGCGACACCGTTCTGGGCCGTGCCTATCGACACCAGCAGCGGCACGTCAGGACTTAGCGATAAAATGAGTCCAGGTGATATCAGTTCACTGTCACTGTCGGACGAGGTTGCTTTTCGGGTCCGCTTTGACGATGACATACCGCCGCCACAGCAGCGCTATTGGCGTGGCCTTGTATTGCATACCTTCAATGGCCGCACCTGGTCCGGCAATGAGCCGTCGCTGGGTTCGCGTTCACAACGCGATGTCGAGTATCTTGGCACGCCCGTTAGCTATCAGGTCACAATGGAGCCGACGCGCCAGCATTGGGTGTTTGCCCTGGATGTGCCGCTTGAATGGAGTCTTGGCCAGACATTCATGGCGCGACAGCAACAACTTGCGCGAATGCAGCCAATCGATCAGCGTATTTCCTACCAGGTGGTGTCACATACGGATTACCGAATCAACGACAGTCTGTCCACATTCTCCAGGTCCTGGTACACGCGATTGCCGGAGAACAGTAATCCACAAGTGCGGGAGTTATCGCGCAATATGCGCCAGGCCGCCGGCTCCGATGAGGCTTTCATAAGACAGGTACTTAACAAATTCAATACAGAAGAGTTCTATTACACGCTCGAACCGCCAGCACTCGGCAACAACCCGGTCGACCGTTTCATTTTTGATACACGTCAGGGTTTTTGCGAGCACTACGCCTCCGCTTTCGCCGTGATGATGCGTGCAGCAGGCATTCCATCCCGCATCGTGCTCGGCTATCAGGGCGGTGAAATCAACCCGATGGGCGAGTACCTGATTGTGCGCCAGGCGGATGCACACGCGTGGACGGAAGTCTGGTTACCCGAGCGCGGCTGGTATCGTGTCGACCCGACCGCCGCCGTCGCGCCCGAGCGTATCAACGCAGGTCGCACAGGCGCGATGTTCGATGGCATTGGCGCAAGCTGGGGCTTAAGTGCGCCATCCGAATTTCTCTACCAGATCGCGCTGACCTGGGATGCGATGAACGCAAAATGGAACGAGTGGATTCTCGGCTATGGCCCGGATAACCAGAGTCGTTTTATGCAATGGCTCGGTATGGATGAGCCGGACTGGCGCCAAATGATGCTGACTCTGGTCGCGATTGTAGTTGGCCTGATCACGATAATCAGTGTTTTGTTGGTATATCGCTATCGCCCGCCACGCAAAGATCAGGCCGCCGTTCTGTATCAAAAATTTACGCGCAAAGCCGGCGTCGCTCTGCAACGCGGTGAAACACCATTGGCCTATGCGCTCCGGGTTACACAACAGCGAGTGGAAATAGCGCAGGATGCGGAACACATTACCGATCGTTATCTTGATGCGCGTTATGGCACGCCTGACCTGTCAGCAATTCACGAACTACAGGCGGCAATCAAACAATTTGCCCGCCGGGCCTAGCTTCTGTGCCTGAGTCATTGTCTGCGAGTGAACCATCGACTCGAGTCAACATCAGGGCGCCAATTACGAACATGGGTAATACGGCAACAAGGATATACTTCGGCTCGTCACTGAAATATGCCGCAATCCCGACGAGGACCGGACCAAGCACATGCGCAAACTTTGTAAGCATGTTGTAAAAGCCGAAAAACTCGCCCGACTGATGGGCAGGAATCAACCCGGCGAACAGTGACCGGCTCATGCCTTGCACGCCGCCCTGCACCATGCCGATCGTAATCGACATGGCATAAAACTGGCCAACATCGACCAGGAAAACGGCCCAACATACGACTCCGATATAGACGGCAAGACCCAGGAATATGGAATTCTTCGGGCCAAATCGGTGACCGATAAATCCGTACGCCAGCGTCGCCGGAAAACCGACAAAATTTGTGATCAATAATGCTTTAACGAGATCTTGCGAGCTGAATCCAAGACGTTGTCCAAACTTCACTGCCATAAAAATGACAGTGAACAATCCGCCGATATAAAACCAGTAGGCCACCAGGAACAAATAAACGTTGCGATACGAACGGACCTTGTGGAATGTTTCCCGTAGTGCCTTGTACGCAGCTCTTATGGTGCTGCCCTTCGCAACCGGTGTCGATTTCGTTTCCCGCACCACCAACATGAGTGGCAGGAGAAAAATCAGCCACCACACGCCAACGGAGACAAATGCAAATTTGACGACTGCATTAACGTCAGCGAAGCCGAATGTCTGTGGCGAAGCCAACATCCAGACGTGCAAACTCAGTAACGACGCTCCGCCAAAATAACCAAGTGAGAGTCCAAGCGATGACACCAGGCTGTAGTAGCGCGGCTTGCTGACATCGACCAGCAAGGAATCATAAAAAACGTTAGCGCTGTAGTAACCAATCGATGCCAGCACGAATATAAACAATGCCAAAGCCCAGCCACCCATTCCAACCAGGCTGAGCGCGGCTGTACTTACGGCACCAATTATCGCCAGGGAGAACAGGAAACGCTTGCGGTATCCGCCGCTGTCCGCGATTGCACCGATCACCGGCGCAAGCAACGACACGACGAGACTCGCAATCGCGGTCGCCCAGGTCAGGCGTGATGTAACCACCGCTCCCGGATCTCCGGCACTCCAGTATGCACCGAGGAACAAGGGAAACAGCACGGCGAGCACGCTCAATGCGAATGCAGAGTTTCCCCAATCGTAAATCGCCCAGGCAATAACCTGCTTGTTCAGAAATCTGGAATCAGACATATGCCTCCGATTTGCAGAAAGGTCGCGAAGCCTGCGTTTGCATGTTGTTGAAAAATTCCGTTCTTCGAGAACGCGCGCGAATTACCCGGACTAATACTCCCTGGTTTCCATGAAGCGTATATCCGGCCAGCGCTCGATGGTCAGATTCAGGTTTACCTTGCTTGGCGCGATATACACCAGGCGATCATTGTGATCCAGCGCCAGATTATCATGTGCTTTGCGCTGAAACTCCTGAAATTTCTTGTCGTCGTCCGTCTCGACCCAGCGGGCTGTCGCCACGTTGATTGACTCAAACTGGCACTCAACTTTGTATTCGTCCTTCAGGCGATGTGCGACCACTTCAAATTGTAACGGACCGATGGCGCCAAGGATAAGGTCATTATTTCGCAGCGGTTTGAACAACTGGGTTGCACCCTCTTCGCAGAGTTGCGCAAGACCTTTTCTCAGCGCCTTTAGCTTCAACGGGTCTTTCAGGATCGCGCGCTGGAAAATCTCGGGCGCGAAACTCGGTATGCCCGAAAAACGCAATTCCTCGCCCTGCGTAAAGCTATCGCCGATATTTATCGTGCCATGGTTGTGCAACCCGAGGATGTCGCCGGCGTAGGCCGTCTCTGCATGCTGCCGGTCTGCTGCCATGAAGGTGATCGCATCGGCGATTTTCATGTCCTTGCCACTGCGTACGTGCCGCAGACGCATGCCTTTTTGATATTCGCCCGAGCATATGCGCATGAAGGCGATACGGTCACGGTGGCCGGGGTCCATATTCGCCTGGATTTTAAAAATGAATCCGGTCAGCTCTGCCTCATCAGGCTGCACCGTGCGTAAATCGCTCTCCCGCGGTGCGGGCGGCGGCGCATACTCTACGAATGCGTCAAGTAATTCCTGGACGCCGAAATTTGATATTGCGGAGCCGAAAAACACGGGCGATTGTTTTGCCGCCAGATAATCGTCGATAGACAATTCCGGGCACGCACCGCGAACCAGCTCAATCTCATCGCGGAAATTCGCCGCATCGTCACCCAGCACTTCTGCGGCCGCCGCTGAATCCAGGCCCTCAATGACCTCGATTTTGGAAATATTTTCCCTGCCGACGGCAGAGTAAAGGTAGATGCGATCCTGCAGCAGGTGATAAACGCCCTTCAGCTCCCGCCCCATGCCGATTGGCCAGGTAACCGGTGAACACTCAATTTTCAGCGTCGCTTCAATCTCGTCCAGCAGCTCCACCGGTTCCCTGCCATCCCGATCAAGCTTGTTGATGAAAGTCATAATTGGTGTGTCACGCAACCGGCATACATCCATCAGCTTGATCGTTCGCCGCTCCACACCCTTGGCGCAATCGATCACCATCAGCGCCGAATCCACCGCCGTCAGAGTCCTGTAGGTATCTTCCGAGAAGTCTTCATGGCCGGGCGTATCGAGCAGGTTGACGATACGGTCGCGATAGGGAAATTGCATGACCGAAGAGGTGATGGAAATACCGCGTTGTTGCTCCAGGGCCATCCAGTCAGATGTGGCGTGACGGCGGGCCTTGCGCCCCTTGACGGTACCAGCCATATTGATCGCGCCACCGAACAGCAGCAGCTTTTCGGTGAGCGTGGTTTTGCCCGCGTCCGGATGCGAAATGATGGCGAAAGTCCGGCGCCGACTGACTTCTTGCTGGATTGTTGACATTGAATACTGATCGAACCACAAAATGGCCCGCAGTGTAGCCGCTGGCAGAGGTCCCAGCCAGTACTTCATCAGGGTGTAATTCGGCGCGCTGCACCTGGCCTCGCAAATAGCGCAGTAATTTCATCCCGCGAGATTTGGCAATCGCGGCATCTTGCCGCGATTGCAAACTCAAGTTTTGCATCGATATTAAGTATTCGCGGCGTCTTAGCTATCGTGAAAATCTAATCGCTGCAACTAAGCGCAACAGTTTAGACAGCCGCGAATATTCGATCCGGCGACCGAGATCAGAATTTAGCTCCAGGTCATGTCTCGAACTGACCAATGCTAGCTTAACCCTGACCAACCATTACAATTCAGAATCTTGAAGCCAGGTTTATGGGACAGCAGTAGAACAAACCCTATTTTTTCTCGCTGAGGTTCTTGCACAACACTGCCGCATCCTCCCGACCTTCCTTCGCCTGGTAATACGCCGGTCGCTGGGTGATCTTGTGAAAACCCCTTTTCTTGTACAGTGCGAGCGCCGCCGCGTTCGATGGTCGCACCTCGAGAAAAATTTCCTTAACCTCTGCCCGTCGCGCGCGCTGCAGAATCTCGTCCAGCAGACGCTCACCATAGTGCAGATGGCGATACGACGGATCGACGCACAGATTGAGAATGTGTGCCTCGCCCGCCGCAACCGACAGAATGGCGTAACCGACAACCACGTCTGGTCTCTCGATCACGATGCAGTTGTAGCCGGCAAGCAGGCAGTCGCGAAAGACACCATGGCTCCAGGGGAAATCATAGCTGCGCCGCTCAATATCAGACGTTTGCGCGAGGTCGTCATGGACCATCGCCCTGATACTGACCGGGGCTTGTGCGATTGGCATGATCATTGATCGGTCTGCTGCAAAATTTGCCTGGCCATGCACAGGTCTTGCCAGACCTTGCGTTTCTGCGTCGGGCTACGCAGCAGATAGGCAGGATGATACGTTACCACTACCGGTAATTGTCCATCGTTCAGGGTGTGTTTCTGGCCCCGCAATCTGCCAACCGGGGCATCGCTGCCAAGTAAATGCTGAGCCGCCACACGACCGACTGCAAGAATCAGTTTCGGCGACACCAACTCGATCTGGCGCTCAAGATAAGCCCGGCACGATAACGCTTCATCTGCCAACGGATCACGGTTGTTCGGTGGACGGCATTTCAGGATATTGGCGATGAATACCGCATCTCGTTGCAGACCCACAGCTCGCAACATCTCATCGAGCAATTTGACCGCTCCAGGGGAAATC
>PVMS01139725.1_pt1 | contig 10552 bp, 10 predicted proteins | sample 1853461 | NCBI WGS metagenome assembly PVMS01 (sample SAMN08582032, study PRJNA380276) | Marine sediment metagenome, whole genome shotgun sequencing project. | isolation source: ocean sediment barecode stripped | collected 2017
CCCAATCTTGTGGTGCATAACATTCGATTAGAAAATGCGACTCAGTTAGCCGATCGCGGCATGGATGATGAACTCCGTCAACGTCAAACCGGACATGTCGATCGCAAAGTCCTGAATGATCGCTATACAAGAAATCGCCCGGAACATCGAGCGGCATACTATCAAGAGTCATTTTTAAGCGAACAAAATAAGGCCAGTCAAACACCCAAACATTAGCACCTAACGATGTAGTGATAACTTATGTTAAATCTGGAATATTACGGAAATTTTCCAGCGCTTCTGGATTGGCTAAGGCATCGATATTCTTTACTAGTCTATTATGAATCACGTTGCACACTGCCAATTCTACAATTTTACCGCTTATAGTACGGGGAATATCTTCTACTTGAATTATTTTTGCAGGTACATGGCGTGGCGATGCATTCTTTTGAATAAGTTGTTTAATTTCATTTTGTAGATCTGAATTTAATTCAACACCATCTCTTAACTTTACAAATAAGATTATTCTTGTATCCCCTTCCCACTCTTGACCCACCACAATACTTTCCAATACATGATGAATTTTCTCTACTTCTCTATAAATCTCTGCAGTTCCAATTCGAGCTCCGCCAGGATTAAGCACAGCATCTGATCGGCCATAGATAATCATCGTGCCTCGCTCGGTGAGTTCAGCATAATCACTATGTGCCCATGTGTTTGGGAATTTAGCAAAATATGCTTGGTTAAATTTTGTATTGTCATCATCATCCCAAAAATATATTGGAATAGAAGGAAAAGGTTTGGTGCAAACCAATTCACCTTTTTCATTAACTACAGATTCACCTTCATCGTTGAACACTTCAATACTTAAACCTAACCCACGACATTGAGTTCGCCGCGATAAACCGGCAAGATGGGATTGCCTATTTGAAAGCATGAAACAATATCAGTACCTCCAGATATTGATGATAATTGAACATCTGTTTTTATATATTGATAAACATAATCAAATTGCTCAGGCATTAAAGGCGACCCGGTTGAGAGAATTGCCTTAAGACTACTTAGCTTATGACTCAGCATAGGCACCATTTCTTCTTTTTGAATAGCCGCTAGGTATTTAGCGCTTGTACCAAATACGGTAATGCCTTCTTGATCTGTCAAATCAAAAAGTTGAGAGCTAGCTGGATAGAATGGTGACCCATCATAAGTAACTATCGTAGCTCCAGTGGCTAATGCTGCGACTAACCAATTCCACATCATCCAACCGCAAGTAGTGAAATAGAATACGACATCACTTTTGGTTACATCTATGTGTAACATATGCTCTTTTATGAGTTGAATGAATGTGCCACCGCATCCGTGAACGATACATTTAGGCTTACCTGTCGTACCTGAGGAATATAAAATAAAGAGTGGATGATCAAAATCTACATGCACATATGGTATGTTATCGAAGTGATTATCAATAAAGTGCTCGAATAATATCGAATGATCGATACTCGTTAAATCGGGCTCAGGTTCAAGGAACGGAATTACAACCACTTTTTTAATACTCGATATACTATGACTTAGTGTTGCAATATTATCGATACGATTAATTTCTTTCCCTTGATATGAGTAACCATCTGCTGCAATTAAAATTGTGGGCTCTATCTGCCCAAAGCGATCTAACACACCCCTAACACCAAAGTCTTGAGAACAAGATGACCAGACTGCACCCACTGCTGCGGTTGCTAGCATACTTATTACCGTTTCAGGAATATTTGGTAGATAACCCGCAACTCGATCTCCTGGTTTTACGCCAGAATCTATGAGTGCATGTGACATACGAGCCACATTATTGCGTAGCTGTCTATAGTTAAGCGTCGAACGTTGTGGTCGTTCACTGCGACCAATTATAGCCAGTTGAGTATCATCTGCTTTTAAAAGATTTTCAGCAAAATTAATTTTGCTACCTACAAACCATTTTGCTCCGGGTAACTTATCACCATCTACGATGACCTTATCGTATGATTTCTTATACCTAACATCACAAAATTCCCAGATAGCTTTCCAAAATTTTTCAGTGTTGTTAATTGACCATTGATAGAGGTCTTGATAATTTTTAATTTCTGAATATTGTTTTTGTAACGCAGTCATGAAACGCATCATATTAGAGCGTTCAATGCGCGACTTAGACGGCACCCAGATTGGATCGATCACAAAATACTCTCTAAGCTTGCCAAAATATTTATGAAACGCAGCATCTTTTATGTCACTGTGCGTATTAGAAACAATTAAATAGCAAGATATTCCTGCAAAATCTCACTTTTTTGTATTTTTTCACAGGTCCCTTCCGCAACCAGTTTCCCTTTTTCAAATACAATACAATATTCTGCGATACTGAATATCATTGGTAGATTTTGTTCCACGATTACAATTGTAGTACCTTCACGGCGATTAATTTCACCTAATGTTGCTGCAATTTGCTCCACAAGAGTCGGCATGATTCCATCCGAGGGCTCGTCTAATAGAATAAGTTTTGGATCGGTCATTAGACCACGGCCGATCGCAAGCATTTGCTGCTCACCACCACTCAGGGTACCCGCAAGTTGAGTTAGTCTTTCACGAAGATGTGGAAAATAACCGAGAACTTCTTCGAGCCTATTTCGCTTACCTCGCCCACCCGCAATTCTTCCCATTTCTAAATTCTCCATAACCGTTAAATCTGGAAATATCCCCCTACCTTGTACAACGGTTGTCACTCCACGATTTGCGCGAACGTGTGGTAATAATTTTGAAATGTCTTCGCCGTTTAATTTAATAGTCCCTTCAGTAGGTAAGATTAAACCTGCAAGGCACTTTATTAGTGTAGATTTACCCATTCCGTTACGACCGAGCACACCTACAACTCCACCATCATTTACTTTAAACGATACGTCACGCAATACCGTGATGTTTCCATAACCAGCAGTAATATTTTCGACTTCTAATTTCATTCTAGCTATGAATTTCCATGGCCTAAATAAATTTCACGCACATTTTCATTAGCGGAAACTTGCTCAAATGACCCTTCCATTAATACGCGTCCAAGATGCAAAACAGTTACAGGCGCATTGAGATCACGAATGAAATTAATATCATGTTCAATTATGATCATTGAAAGCTGGAATTCTTGTGTTAGATTCTTTATTAGACGTGCAGTTGATTCTGTTTCTTCAACTGTCATCCCTGCAGTAGGCTCATCGAGCAATAATAGCTCAGCCTTTACAGCTAATAACAACCCGATTTCTAACCATTGCCTCTGCCCATGTGAAAGAAACTTAACTGGTTTATCACTTCCATTTGTTAGATGAACGAGCTCTAAAACCTCATTAATATTTTTATTTCGATCGTTATAAGGACAATCTGTACCTAGGACTGCAAGTTCGATATTGTCATAGACAGTTAATTCATCAAAGACAGTCGGAGTCTGAAACTTCCTGGCAATTCCAATGCGTGCGCGTTTAAAGACATTTAATTTCGTAATATCCTGATCTTTGTAATAAATACGACCTTCATTTGGCTGAAGATGTCCTGAAATCATACTAATAAAAGTAGTTTTACCGGCACCATTTGGACCGATAACACATCGTATTGAACTAGTATCCAGCTCAAAGTTAATAGCTTCATTTGCAATCAGTCCTGCAAAACGTTTGGTGAGTCCTTCGGTACGCAATAAACTGCTCATTGCTTAACTTTTGATTGCAAGTACTTAGACAAATCTGAGATAGCACCTGCAACACCTCCTTTTAAAAAGACAATCACCAAAATAAAAATGATGCCTAGAACAAGCTGCCAATAATCAGGCGTTACTGTGCTTAGATAATTTGAGAGTGAAGCTACTATTATTCCGCCGAGTAAAGCTGCTAGCAAAGATGAACGACCTGCAATAGCTACCCACACCACTACTTCAGTTGAAAACAGTACGCCCCCTAAAGAAGGTGCAACAAAATTAGCATGCGCACCATAAAGTGCACCAGCAAGACAGGCAATCGCACCCGATAATGCAAATGCACCTGTTTTATATGCAGAAATATTGAAACCCAGCGCAGTCATTCGATCTTCGTTTTCACGAATTCCGATAAGAATTTTTCCAAATCGACTGGTAGCAAACCACCTGACAAATGCATACATGGCTATTACTACTGGTAAAATTGCATAGTAAACAGGGATGTCGTTGTATAGAGATATTTCTCCTAAAGAACCAAATGTTAATGGCATACGATCGATATACATACCGTTCCAACCACCGGTAATATCAGACTGACTCACTGCTATTTGCTCAATCATGATTGATAAAGCTAAGGTAACTAAAACAAAATACGTCGCTTTAACACCCGCATTAAATAAAAAATACCCAGTAATCGCTGCAAGTGCACCACCTACTAAAGGGCTAATTAAAATACCGATGTAACCTGAATTAACACCAAAATTGGTTTGCATTGCTAAACCCATGGTATATGCGCCCACCGCAAAAAATGCAGCTTGACCAAAACTGAGTATTCCAACAAATCCCCACAACAGCGCGAGTGACATCGCTAACACACCAAATAGCATATATTGAGGAAGAATATATATTGGGTAACCTGTAATAAATATTGGGAGCAATGCAATAATTATGAAAATAATTACTGCAACTATTTCTTCTGAAAATATATTACGCGGTTTAGCAGCAGCAGATTCAATCCATTGTTTCTCGCTGTGCTCCGTCATGATTTTTTTAATATACCTGCAGGTCTATAGCGCAATATGACAATGGCTAATAAAAACACAATGGATTGTGCAAATACTTGCTTCGAGAACAATGCGAATATTGTTTCCGCACCGCCTATAAAGAAGCTACCAATTAACGTTCCCCCAAACAATTGTCCAACGCCAACTACTATGACGACAAAGAACGAACGAATTAAAAAGACATTTCCAATATACGGATCAACACTTAACATGGGACTAATTAACCCACCAGCAAGACCTGCAATACCGGACCCAATGCAAAATACAAATTTGTACGTACGTGAAATATTTAAGCCCAACAAACTCGCAGCTTCTCGATTTTGTATGAGGGCTCGAATCTTTATTCCCAAATTGGTTTTATAAAATACAAAAGCAGTTGCCCCAATTAACAACAATGAAAATATAGCAATGGCACCTTTATAGGCAGGGATTTTTATGGTGCCGAAGTCGATAGCCCCTGGCAAAGGGTTTGAAACATTTCTAAAGTCTGTTCCAAACACAATCTTAATCACTTCCGTCATGATTAAGAAAAACGCCCAAGTAAGAAGAAGAGTATCAAACGGCTTATCGTAAAAATGCCGAATAATAATATGCTCAAGTAGTAGCCCAACAATAGCAACACCTAACGCAGCCAAAACAACTGCGAGAATAAAGGGTACTCCAGCAGTGGTTGTGGCCCACGTGAAATAGGCGCCAAGGGTTAGCATGGCGCCATGTCCCATATTGATAACTCCAACCAACCCGTAGATGATTGCTAAGCCAAATGCCGCTAATGCCAATACAAGCGTAATCAATGTCGCGTCAACTAAAACGCTGATTATTGTTTCCATGTTGAGTTCGATTGAAAGTTACAAAGAAACAACTAGCTTAGCTATCCCTCACCTTCCATGTTTGTGTTTTACACTTTAGTTACTAAATAAAAATTACATAATTAAAGCGGTAAATCACAACGCGCATCTAGCGGTTCAACCGCTTCAAATGATTGAACTTCTTCAAACATATCATTCACACTGGTCCAATCGTTTCGAACCCTCATCAAATAAGACGGCAACACTAATTGATGATCAAGTGCACGCATCTTAACTGGCCCTTGCGGTGCATTGGCAAATTCTATTCCACCTAATGCATCACGTAACGAATCAGTATCAACCTTACCGGCTTTTTCAATTGCCATTGCCGCCATATGTGCTGCATTGTACATTGCGACACCAACAGTGTTCATCAACGCGTCTGCACCAAATTTTTTCTTAAAGCGCTCTAGGAAGGACGCATTATTTGGATGCTTAATAGACATAAAGTAGTCAAAGCTCACATAGTCTCCACCAGATACCTCAGGTCCTAATCCTGTTGTAACCACTTCTTCATCATCTACTGTCCAAAGTGTAAAATCTTCTTTCATCCCTGCCGCAGCAAATTGTTGGCGGAAGTTAACTGTGTCACTCCCCGTTAGTGAGTGGAATATTACGTCTGCGCCTGACTTGCGTATATCGCGCAAAACAGACTCATACTGTGGCGTACCAAATGGAATATAAACTTCTCCAACCACTTCACCACCTAGCTCATCTAACTTTCGTTTGGTAACAAGGTTAGTTACTCGTGGCCATGCGTAATCTGATCCAATCATGAAAAACTTCTTGCCATATTTTTTCATAATATAATCTAAGTGAGGCCATACTTGCTGAGTCGGCTCAGGCCCAAACATGAATATATTTTTATTGCATACACCTGGGTAATATTCTTTTTCTTGTCCTTCGTAAAAAGTTGGATATAGCAAAATTTTATCTGCCGACTTAACTACAGGACCTGCTGCATTACGTTCTGCACTTGAGAATGTACCTGCAAGAAAATCTACTTTTTCTTGTCTAATTAAGCGATTCGCTTGTTCTACGACTATTCGTGGTTCCGTCTTAGAATCACCAACTACTAATTCAAATTGGCGGCCTAACACACCACCTGCAGCATTAATTTCATCGACCGCAAGTTCAAACCCTGAAATATGCGCCTTTCCATACACCGTCCATGCTCCAGTGAGTGGTGAAATTATACCAACTTTAATATTATCAGCAGCTCTCAGATTTTTAATAAAGGTTGGTGCAACCGCAACACCTGCAGCTGCAGTAACACCTTTTAAAACAGTACGACGACTGATAGTCGCTTTAGTTATATCTTTACTCATTTTCTGACTCTCCGGTTATTGATATTTTGATTATGGGTTGCAAGTTTTATAAGTAATAAATTAGTACCAACCGGGCTTAACTTCAGCGCCAAGCATCTCATCGTACACATCGCTTCTTCGATCACGTAAAACTTGATTATATTCATTCCAATTCCGTTTGCGCCTTGCATCAGCAAGGTTTACGTCTGCGTAAATTATTTCCTCTTTATCAAAACTTGCAGGACCGCCAATTGGCCAACCTGCATAGCTCGTAATTAGACTCTGCCCTACAAAAGGTTGAGAACGTTCAGTTCCAATTCGATCTGCAGCAGCAATAAAAACTGAGTTTGAGTGGGATGCAGCCATAACTAAAATATTAGCCATTGCCTCACGTCCTTCAGCTTGTCCTGGGATAGGTACCCAGTTAGTAGGTATGCAAATAATATCTGCACCCTGTAATGCACATAAGCGATAACTCTCAGGAAACCAACCGTCATAGCAAATGAAGGTGCCGATTCGACCAATCGATGTTTTATAAACCGGAAAACCTAAATTTCCTGGTTCAAAGAATAAGTTTTCCTCGTTCCATAAATGTACTTTGCGGAATGTACCTATATAACCTTTTGGCCCAATAACAACAGAAGAGTTATAAAGAACCGTTCCTTCACGCTCGTTTATACCTGCAACTATGTGTAAATTATGTTCCTTAGCAACTTTGCACCATGCTTCACAAGTTGGGCCATTAGGCACCTCTTCCGAAAGTTCAAAAGCTTCTTCACGAGTATTGAAAACATAGCCAGAATTACAAAGCTCAGGCAGCACAACTAAACCCGCTCCATTCTTAGCAGCTTCTTCAATTAGCTTAGTGGTATGACGAATATTTTCGTCTTTCTTGCCAACCTTTGGCTCCATCTGGATGCAGGCAACTTTGACTTCAGCCTCATCGACCTTTGTTGTTGTCGGCATTCTTGTCGTACCTTTTTATTGAACCGATTTCAATCAAGTGTATTACAACTACTTGATATATGTAACTGTGGGATATAGTTAAAAATATCAAAGTGTACACCGCATGAATGTGGACGCAGAACTGATTGAAAATAGTTATAAGTAGCTTAACAATTATCTACAGACCATTATTTTTATAAATTTAACTAATATATGAGTTAATATATTTTTATGTAGTTTTGATTTTGTGATGTTAAGTAAATGAAAATCTATTCATAGCACCATTTATGCGCAATACGCTCGTATAGATCTACTGCCTCTTCAATTCTATCAATAAAACAAAATTCATCTGTTTGATGAGCCATTGCGGCTTCACCTGGGCCAAGCACTAATGTAGGCGGATTTTTAGAGAATTTTGCAAGTGATGGACCATCGGTAAAATAACTTACCGAACGAGCCACTGGCTTTACATTTAATACTTCTTTAGCAATAGAAAAAACTTGTTTCACCCAATTATTTTCTGGCTCTGCCCAAATTCCATCTACTCCTACTATTTCTTCAATTTCAACATCGTCACCTAATAATTTCGTAAACTCATCCATCAGTTGTGACTGCTTTTGATCAGGAATGGTTCTTATATCTACTGTTGCTTCAGCCCTATCCGGTACAGAGTTAATATTCATCCCTGCTTGAATAGTGCTTACATTTAACGTTGGCATTCCTAATACTGCGTGCGCATCTGTAGTCCACTGGTAGTTCGCTAATTTATTAACCGCTTTTGCCATTTTATAAATGGCATTGTCACCTTTTTCAGGCATTGAGCCGTGCGCGGTTATTCCTTTGCTTATTAGCCTTAACCAGTAAGCCCCTTTATGACCTACCAAGGGATAATTAGATGTTGGTTCACCTACTATTATTGCCCCAACTTTTTTTAACGCATTAGGTAATTGTGCCATGTGGTTAGCGCCTTCACATCCCGTCTCTTCACCTGCCGTGATAACTAATTCCAACCCGGCTTTAGGCTTCGTATTTTTTGTAACTTGCACTGCTGCTGCAACAAATGCTGCAACGCCGGCTTTCATGTCGCTAGTGCCACGACCAAATAACTTTCCATTATCAATATCAGCAGCAAATGGATCACAACTCCACTTAGTAGCGCCCAACGGAACAGTATCTATATGTCCTGTAAAGCAAATTGGTAACTTATCTTCAGAACCTTCAATTCTTGCTACTAGGCTTGTTCTATTTTTAGCAAACTCATGGTAATGAATATTAAACCCATTATCTTGAAGATATTTCCCCAAATACTTCGCACATTCATGCTCATCACCCGGTGGGTTTACCGTGTTTATCCGAACTAATTCTTGAGTGAGTTGAACTGAATTCATAAATGGTAATTAATAACCTTTTGCATTATTTATACAAGACATCATAGTATTCTGGGCGTCTATCATTTAATAAGTGATTATTTTCGGTGAGCATTTTTTGTTTAGCTTCTAATGGATCAATTTCCTGTATTACAAGCTCATCGTCATCTACATTCGAATGGGCAAGCACTTCACCCTTCGTATTTACGATTTGACTTTGTCCTGTAAAAATTAATTCGCCACGTGGGCGAACTTCAGTTCCTGTACGATTTGCCGTAATGGCATACACACCGTTTTCAATACAACGACTAATCATTGTTTTTTGGCAATAGCTAAGCACCAAATTAGATGGGTGGCAAATTATATCAACACCTTGAATAGCTAAAGACCGTGTAACTTCAGGAAATACCCAGTCATAACAAATCATCAAACCAATACTAGCCCCATTAATGGTAATTGGTTTTAAAGAAATATTACCAGGATCAAAATACTCTTTTTCAGTATTAAATAAATGAATTTTTCGATAAGTTGAAATTAACCCAGAGGGGCCAATTAGAAGTGCACTATTATATAATTTATTGTTTTCTCTCTCTGCAAACCCCGTAACTATATATAAATTATAATTTTTACAAAGCTTCGATAATACATTTACCGTATTAGAATCCGACGCATCTTCAGCAAGTCCGCTAAGTTCATTACGATCCTCGAAGTAGTATCCTGTAAAAGCCAATTCTGGCAGTACGATAAGATCCGCATTAACACCTGAAAGTGAATCTTGCACTTTCTCTAAGTTAGTATCTTTATTTCCAAATTCTGGAGAAAACTGAAAATAGCCTACAATCATCTAAACCCTTTTGCAGTATTAGCAATATTAAAACGAATAACTGTTAATCCACGGGCGTGCTTTTTCAATAGTGTACGCCAAACGGTAAAGAGTTTCTTCATCAGCATATTTACCAACAAACTGTATGCCTATTGGAAGGTTATTTGATGAGATATGTAGTGGCATAGACATGGCCGGGTTACCACTTACGTTAAAACATCCCGTAAAAAGAAAGTATTCGCCTGTTCTTTCAGAATATTCATCATAATCACCTTCAGTATTCAAATAACCAATAGGAGGTGGCGGTTTTGCAATGGTGGGGGTAACAATAATGTCATACGTTTTGAATAATCTTGCAATCTTTCGGCCAACACCGATGCAGAAATTAGTGCATATAGTAAAAGAACTGGCCGAGAAATAAACCAAGGTGCATTTGAAAACTTTACTTGGTTGAACCTGCAGTGGAGTAAAAATAATACCGCAACAGATTTTGTAAGCTCTCAGCAACTACTGCATCGGGTTGGACGA
>PVMS01049996.1_pt1 | contig 10550 bp, 9 predicted proteins | sample 1853461 | NCBI WGS metagenome assembly PVMS01 (sample SAMN08582032, study PRJNA380276) | Marine sediment metagenome, whole genome shotgun sequencing project. | isolation source: ocean sediment barecode stripped | collected 2017
CAAGCTGGGGCGATACTCCTTCATGGGTGCCGACCCCTTCCTGGTGCTGAAGAGCCGCGGCCAGAAAATAGACCTCAGCTACAGCGACGGGCGGGAAGAGACGGTAAAGGGCAACCCCTTTGATGTTCTCAGTGGGCTGCTGGAGCGTTACCGGCTGGAGACCGGCCCCGCCCCCGTTCCCTTTAGCGGCGGTGCTGTCGGCTATTTCAGCTACGACCTGTGCCACTTTATAGAGCGCCTGCCGGGTACGGCGGTTGATGACCTCAAACTGCCGGAGTGCTACCTGGCCTTCTACGACACCATTATCGCTTTTGACCACCAGCAGAATCGGACCTATATCGTCTCCTGCGGCTTTGCCGAGGAGGATGAAGCGGCCCGAAAGCGGCGGGCGTGGGCCCGGTTGGATGAGTTAAAAACACTGATATTAAGTGGCAAGCCGAACGGCGTCGCATCTGCCGGCACGGCCCCGGCCGGCAGCGAGATAGCTCTCAAGGCCAACTTCAGCCACCAGCGCTACCTGGAGGCGGTGGCCGCCGCCCGGGAGTATATCCTGGCCGGCGATATCTTCCAGGTGAATATTTCGCAGCGCTTCGAGGCTGAACTGGCCGCTCCCCCCTACGAACTATACCGCCAGCTCCGGCTGGTCAACCCGGCCCCCTTTGCCGCCTACCTCGGCTTTGACGAGGTGGCCGTGGTCAGCGCCTCCCCGGAGCGGTTTCTGCGGCTGAGTGGAGACCAGGTGCAGACCAGGCCCATCAAGGGGACGCGCCGCCGCGGAGATACCCAGGCCGAGGATGCCGCCCTGGCCAACGAGCTTCTCTCCAGCGTCAAAGACAGGGCCGAGAATGTGATGATAGTAGACCTTGAGCGCAACGACCTGGGCCGCATCTGCCGCTACGGCAGCGTAAAAGTGACGGAACTGGCCGTCCTGGAGAACTATCACACCGTCTTTCACCTGACCTCCACCGTGGAGGGCCGCCTTTCCCCCGGCAAGGGGGCCATTGCACTGCTGCAAGCCACCTTCCCCGGCGGCTCCATTACCGGCGCGCCCAAGGTGCGGGCCATGGAGATTATCGACGAACTGGAACCGACCCGCCGCAGCGTCTATACCGGCTCCATTGGCTACCTGGGCTTCAACGGCGATATGGACTTGAACATCGTCATCCGCACCGTTCTGGTTAAGGACGGCAAGGCCTACTTCCAGGTGGGCGGCGGCATCGTCTATGATTCCGAGCCGGAGGCGGAGTACCAGGAGACGCTGGACAAGGCCCGGGCGCTAATCCAGGCGCTCAACCTGGCCGGCCGGGTCAGCGTGGAGGCGGCGCCTTGATACTGGTCATTGATAACTATGATTCCTTCGTCTACAACCTGGCCCAGTACCTGGGCGAGCTGGGCTGGCAGCCGGCCGTCCACCGCAACGACAGCCTGACCCTTGCCCAGATTGAGGATATGGCTCCCAGTCACATCGTCATCTCGCCGGGGCCGTGCACGCCGCTGGAGGCCGGCATCTCCAACGATGTCGTCAGCCGTTTCAAAGGGAAAATACCCATCCTGGGGGTATGCCTGGGGCACCAGTGCATCGGCCAAGTCTACGGCGGCCGCATCATACGGGCGGCGGTGCCGGTGCACGGCAAGCAGTCCCTTGTTTTCCACGATGGTCGTACCATCTTCAGCGACCTGCCCAGCCCCCTGGTCGGCGGCCGCTACCACTCCCTGGTCATAGACAAGGGGCAGGTGCCGTCTTCATTGGAGGTATCGGCCCGGACGGAGGACGGCCAGGTTATGGCCGTCAGAGACAGGGCGAATATGGTGGAGGGCATCCAGTTCCACCCCGAATCCATCCTCACCGACAGGGGCCACGACATACTGAATAACTTCTTACACCTTTATCCGGCGGAAAGGGGAAACTGATGGCAGAGATTGTTTACCTGAATGGCTCGTTTGTTGCCCGCGCAGAGGCGCTGGTACCCGTCTACGACCACGGTTTCCTCTACGGCTACGGCCTCTTTGAGACGATGCGGGCTTACAACGGCAGCATATTTCTGCTGGAAAGGCATATAGAACGGCTGCTGGAGGCGGTCGCAGAGTTGAAAATGGATACCGGCCTCACCACCGCCGGCCTCAAGGAGGCCTGCCGGGCCACCCTGGCCGCTAACGGCCTCAAGGAGGCCCGCTTGCGTTTGACTGTCTCCCGGGGGGAGGCCGGCCCCTTCCCTGGCGTCGGTAAAAAGCCCACGGTAGTTATCACTGCCGGCAGCTACTCGCCACCGCCATCACCGAAGTACGAGAGCGGCTTCCGCGCCGCCCTGGCCGCTTATCCCCGCTTGAGCCAGCCGCCCCTGTACAGGCTAAAGGCCACCAGCTATCTGGCTAACATTCTGGCGCGGCTTGATGCCGGGGCCGCAGGTCTTGACGAGGCCATTTTCCTGAACGAATGCGGCCACCTCACCGAGGGCAGCGCCAGCAATATCTTCCTGGTGAGGCCGTCCGGCGGCCTGGCGACGCCTTCGTTGGATAGCGGCCTGCTGCCCGGAGTGACCCGCCGGGCGGTGCTGGAAATGGCCGACGAAATGCGTATAGCCAGCGCCGAGGGCCAGGTGAGGATTGCCGACCTGGAGCACTTCAGTGAAGCCTTCCTGACCAACTCTATGATGGAGATAATACCTCTGGTCTCGGTCAGGGACAATGAGGGAAAGACAATCACCATAGGCTCGGGAAAACCCGGCCCCATCACCCGCCGGCTTATGGCCGCCTACAAAGAAATGGTGGCACGGGAGACCTCTTAGGGATAAACCGCCGGCATATCCAGGCCGGCTGTCTCCGGCAGGCCCAGCATCAGGTTCATGTTCTGCACCGCCTGGCCGGCGGCCCCCTTGCCCAGGTTGTCCAGGCAGCTTATTATCACCAGCCGGCCCGTCCTTGCGTCCACGGTGGGGTAGACAAGGCAGAGATTGCTGCCCCAGGTGTGCTTGGTGTGGGGTGGCGCCCCGGCCACATGGACGAAAGGCTCGTCTTTATAGAAGTCCCGGTAAAGCTGCTTTAGCCCTTCCTGACCCGTCGTTTCTTGGGGTGTGGCGTAGCAGGTGGTCAGTATGCCCCGTGTCATGGGCACCAGGTGGGGAACGAAGGTAACCCGTGGCTCGCCGCCCAGGGCGGTAAGCTCTTGGGTAATCTCCGGCAGGTGGCGGTGTCCCTCCAGGGCGTAGGCGGTGGTGTCTTCGTTGGTCTCAGCGTAGTGACTGCCCAGTGTAAGGCTGCGGCCGGCCCCAGAGATGCCCGTCTTTGAATCAACTATTATGTCTTCGCCAATAAGCCCCGCCTTTACCAGTGGCGCCAGCGCCAGTATGGCGCCGGTGGGGAAACAGCCAGGGTTGGCCAACAGCGACGTTGCCGCTATCTGGTGGCGGTGAAGTTCGGGCAGGCCGTAGACGGCGCCAGCCAAAAGTGGCGGCTGGGGGTGGTTGAAGCCGTACCAGGCGGGGTACTGCCCGGCGTCGTGGAGGCGGAAATCGGCGCTCATGTCTATCACCTTAAGGCCTCGCTCTATGAGTGGGGCTACCACTGCCGCACTCTCTTTATGCGGCATAGCGGAGAAGGCCAGCTCAACATCGCCCAGTTCAGCCTGAATGGTGAGGTCAAGGCCGGCAAGATGGGGGAAGACATCTGCCAGCCGCTTGCCGGCGGCGCTACGGCCGGTAACCGAAACAAGCTCAACGTGAGGGTGTTGCTGCAGATACCGGGCCAGTTCCATGCCTACATAGCCGGTGACATTTATGATACCTACCCTGGTTTTATTCATAATATTAACCCCTGATATTCCGAATATATATTACCACTAACTATTCCGGCAGCCCTTTTCCAGGGCGCACAGTTGCTCCTTAGTGCCGATGACAATGAGACGGCCGCCGGCCTCAATCATATCTTCTCCGGCCGGATTGGCCAGCAGTTTGCCTTTCTTATCGCTTATGGCCAGTATATTGACCTTGGTGCGCTGGCGGGTGGCCGCAACGGTTGTGCCGGCTAAGGAGGAGCCATCGCTCACGGCGATATTCTCCAGCTTGAGTTCCCGGCCCGGGCCGTAGGACACCGTATCTATAAAATCCACCACTGCTGGCCGCAGGGCCAGCATGGCCAGACGCCGGGCGCCGATGCTATAGGGCGACACTATACGGTCGGCACCGGCACGGGCCAGTTTGACTTCCGCTTCCCTATCCGAGGCGCGGACGGCGATAAACAGGTCTGGCCGCAGCCCCCTGGCGGACAGGGTGATGTAGGTGTTGTCGACATCACCGCCCACCGCCGCTACCAGGCCCCGCGCCTTTTCAATGCCGGCTTCCTTGAGCACATCGTCTTCGGTAGCATTGGCCTGAAGGTAGGGGTAGCCGTCCTTCTCCGCCTGGGCGATGCTCTCCGGGTTGCTGTCTATGACGACGAAGGGCACGCCGTCCCCGGCGAAAGCGCGGGCAACTTCCTGCCCCACCCGGCCATAGCCGCAGATAATAAAATGGTCCTTCAGCCTGGCAATTTTGTTTTTCATCTGTCGCCTCCCCAGCGTGCTACCAAACCGGCCCTCTACAAAATAGCCTACCGCAGTGGTCAGGGCATAGAGCGCTCCGCCCACCCCGCCCACTATCAGAATTATGCTGAAGACCTTCCCCGCCTCGGAAAGGGGATGAACCTCATCGTAACCGACGGTGGTGATAGTTGTTATCGTCATATAAAGGGCGTCCAGGAAAGACCAGCCCTCAATTGTCATATAGCCGATAGTGCCACCGGCGACGATTGCGGTCAGAATGGCCACTACCCGTATTAGTCTGTTATGCAGATTCATATGAACTCGGAATCTGTGAGGAAAATGTTTTCACGATTGTAGCACACCGCTGGCGTAGTGACTAGCTGAATTAAGGGAGGGACCCGCTGTAAACTAGGGCAGTTTTTCCCGGCGCAGGCCGTTGAGGATGCGCTGTATCTCCAGGGTGGGCACGCCGAAGCGTTGCAGGGTGTGGCGGGTTACCTCCAGGCTGGCCTCAAACTCCGGGCGCACCAGTTCGTTGGTGCCTATGTCTTTTAATACCTCGGCGTCGCTATCTCGGTGCACCCGGGCCACTATGTCCAGCCTGGGGTTGATCAGCCGGGCGTTCCTGACCGTCATCTCCACTTCAATGAAATCGGGGAAGGTGCAGATAAGCACCCGTGCCTTGTGCAGGCAGGCATGAGCCAGTATCTCCGGGTTGGAGGAATCACCGTAGATGCAGGGCACGCCGCGGGCTTTCAGGTTGGCGATGACTATCGGGTCGATTTCAATGATCAGGTAGGACAGGTTTCGCCTGTCCAGCACCCGGCTGATGATGGAGCCTACCCGGCCGTGGCCGCAGATAACGGCGTGGCCTGACAGACTGCACTTGTCTACCCTCCCGTCCAGGTCACCGCGCCGGGCCACCAGCCGGCTGAATCTCTTCCCCCGGCTCAGCCGCCGGAAGAGCACCGGGGCCAGCTTCAGGGCAAAGGGGGTCAGGGCCATGGTTATGGCGGCGCTGGCCAGGGTCAGAGAGTAGATGTGCTCGGTTATGATGCCGCCTATCAGGCCCACCCCGGCCAGGATGAAGCTGAACTCGCCTATCTGGATAAGGCCCAGGCCGGTGAAGAGCGATGTTCTGGCGTTGTTGCCGAACAGCCAGGGGATGGCAGTCAGGATGACAAACTTGACGGCGACGATGAAGAGCACCAGCGTCACTATGGTGCCCAGGTTGTTGACGGTGAAGCCGGGGTCGGCCAGCATGCCCAGGGAGACGAAGAAGACTGCGCCGAAGATATCGCGCAGGGGCACGATATCGGCGAAGGCCTGGCGGGCGAAGAGGGACTGGCCGATGAGCAGCCCGGCGATAAAGGCGCCGATAGCCGCCGACAGGCCCAGGAAGAAGGCGCCGAAGGCGGCCGCCAGGGACAGGGTGACTACGGTGAGCAGAAATAGCTCACGGGAGCGCCCCCCGGCCACCCGGCGCAGCAGCCGGGGCAGGCCCCACAGGCCCAGCACAAGCATGCCGCCGATAAAAGCAGCCGCCTTGAGGGCGGCTACGCCGAGAGCGGCCAACTGACCGCCCTCCCCACCGCCCAGGGTGGGCAGGATAATCATCAGCGGTATCAGGCTGATGTCCTGCACCAGGAGGATACCTATCATTATGCGGCCATGGGTCGTGTCCAACTCGCCGCGGTCGAGGAGGGTCTTCATCACTATGGTGGTGCTGCTTAGCGAGATGAGAAAGCCGAAGAAGATGGCCTGGTTAAGTGTCCAACCCAGGAGCAGGGCCAGGGCCAGGCCGGCGCCGGCCGTTAACAATATCTGGATGATGCCGCCGAGAATGGCCACCCGTCCAGTGCGTTTAAGCTCTTTCAGGGAGAATTCCAGCCCCAGGGTGAAGAGGAGCAGGATAACGCCGATGGTGGCCATGGCGTTGACGGTGTCGGCGTCGCGCACCAGGCCCAGGCCGAAAGGGCCGACGACAAGGCCGCCGGCCAGGTAGCCGATTATTACCGGCAGCTTCAGCCGACGGGCGGCCAGGCCGCCGACGACGGCGGCCACCAGTACCCAGAGAATCTCCGCTCCGAACTCAAGCTCGCCCACGCCTTCTCCCGGCTGAATTATTGCTGTCATTCTAGCACACCGGTCGGGATGGTGGCATCGGGGTGGGGGTGGTCGTGGTTGCTAAAGCCATCCAAAACGTGATAGCATCGAGGGCTGGCTTCAACCAGAATTACTAGCTAAGAGGTAGATTCATTTGCCTAAGATTTATTTTATTGATGTCACCAACCGCGATGGCGTACAGACGGCCAAACTGGGGCTTTCCAAGCTGGAAAAAACCCTGCTCAACATGTATTTGAATGAACTGGGGGTCTTTCAGTCTGAGTTTGGCTTCCCCACCACCAAACACGAGACCAACTATCTATCGGCCAACCTGGAGCTGGCCCGCATGGGAGTATTGGCTCCCATCCGCCTGGAGGGCTGGATAAGGGCCATAGTGGCGGACGTGGAGACGGCTTTCGAGCGGCTGCCGGACCTGAAACACCTGAACCTGTCCATTTCCACCTCAGACCAGATGATAAACGGCAAGTTCGGGGGGCGGAAGGACCATTTTGATATCATTGCGGATATGGTGGCTGCCGTGGAAGCCGCCCGGCAGCATGGCGCCGAGAGTATCGGCGTAAACGCCGAGGACGCCTCCAGGACCAAGTTGGAATATCTTATTGAGTTCGGCAGGGCGGCCAAGGAAGCGGGCGCCGACAGATTGCGATACTGCGATACCCTGGGCTATGACGACCCGTTCACCATTTACGATTCCATCAAGGCACTGGCCCAAAAGGTGGCGCTTCCCATAGAGGTACACTGCCACGGCGACCTGGGCATGGCCGTAGCCAACTCGGTGGCCGGAGCCAAGGGGGCCGTTGACGGCGGCCAGGATGCCTACATAAACACCACCGTTAACGGTATCGGCGAGCGGGCCGGCAACGCCGACCTGGTGGCCACCGTGCTGGCCCTTACCAAATCCAAGGGGATGGCCGGCAAATACGAACTGGGCGATAACATAGATCTTTCGCGGGCCTGGAAGATAGCCAAGTTCGCCAGCTACGCCTTTGATGTGCCCATTCCCATAAACCAGCCCGGGGTGGGCGATAATGCCTTCGCCCATGAGTCTGGCATTCATGCCGACGGCGTTCTTAAAGACCCCCAGAACTACGAGTTGTACGGTTTCAGGGAGCTGGGCCGGGGGGTGCCGGAGATCGTAGAGACGGGGCGGGAAATAGGTGCCGGCGAGTATAGCGGGATATCCGGATTCAGCCACGTTATGGGAAAGATGGCCGTCTCCTTCGCCAGTAAGCAGGAGGCCAACGAAATACTGGAGCTGGTGCGCTACGCCAATGTGGAATCGCACAAACCGCTTATTGAAGATCAGCTGCTCTTCATCGCCAAATACCCCAAGATTGTCAAGAAGCTGCTCACCCTTACGCCGCTTGAGTAGCCGTCGGGATAGAGAGCCGGGGGGTTGCTATCGGTGGCATCTTCTTTTTAAAGAGAGATAAATGGCGGATCAATCTATGAAGCTGGAACCAATCGGTTTCGTTCGTAATGAGGTGAAAGAGAAGCCGGAGAGAGGCTTTGACTGGCAGCAGATAGTATCCGAGATTGTTATTGAACCCCGTCTGGCCGAGGGCCTGGACAGCCTGGAAGACTTTTCCCACATAATTATTATTACCTGGATGCACCAGGCGGTGCAGAAGGACAAGATGGCCCTCAAGGTGCACCCCCGGGGCCGTAAGGAGTTAGCTCCGGTGGGTGTCTTCGCCTCCCGCTCGCCATTCCGGCCCAACCCACTGGGCGAGGTCACCGTTCGGCTGCTGGAGCGGCGGGGCAATATTCTCAAGGTGAAGGGGATTGATTTCATCAACGGCACACCAGTAGTTGATGTCAAGCCCTACATGCCCGGCCACGATTCGGTTGACGGGGCGGTGACACCGCCATGGGTACGGAAGCACTAACCGGGCGTTTTGAGGCTGTTTACAACCGCCTGCTGGCCCACTACGGACAGCAGCGCTGGTGGCCGGCGCAGTCCCCCTTTGAGATGATGGCCGGCGCCATTCTCACCCAATCGGCTGCCTGGGGCAACGTGGAGAAGGCCATTGCCGGCCTGAAGGCGGCCGGAGCGCTATCACCACCGGCCCTGCGCCAGATGAAGCAGACCGAGTTGGCCGGGCTTATCTATCCCAGCGGCTACTACAACGCCAAGGCCAAAAAACTGAAGGCCCTGGCCGACTGGGTGGGGGAATACTGTGGCGATGACATCAGCCGCCTAACCCGGGGAAGCACACAAGACCTGCGCCGCCAGCTTCTGGGCGTGCACGGTATCGGCCCGGAGACGGCAGATTCCATCCTGCTCTACGCCGCCGGCAGGCCCGTATTCGTTATTGACGCCTATACGCGTCGTATTGTAGACCGTCTGGGCCTTTCGCCGGATGGCCGGGGGAGCTATGACGACTACCAGCGGCTTTTCACAGCCAGTTTGCCCGCTGACGCCAGGCTGTTCAACGAGTACCATGCCCTGCTGGTGCGCCTGGGCAAGGACGCCTGCCGCCGGCAGCCCGTTTGCTCCCGTTGCTGTCTCGCCGGCCTTTGCGGTTTTGCCGCAGACGGAGAAAAACGATGAAAGAAGAACTGGTAGATAGCGTAGCCGGTCTTATTACCGCTGCAAATAAAGTGGTCGTCTTCACCGGCGCCGGCGTTTCCACCGAGTCCGGCCTGCCCGATTTCCGCAGCCCCGGCGGCATCTGGGAAAAGTTCGACCCCGAAGACTTCACCTATCAGAAGTTCGTCTCCGACCCTGTCGCCCGCGCCAAGCACTGGCGGCTGCTCAAAGACCTCTCGGCCAGCGTTGCGCCCAACCCGGCCCATTACGCCATCACCGAGCTTTACCAGCTGGGCCGGCTGGACTGTGTCATCACCCAGAACGTGGACAACCTGCACCAGTGTGCCGGCCTGCCGGCGGAAAGGGTCTTTGAGCTTCACGGCAATATGCAGTCACTGCTCTGCCTGGGTTGCCGCCGCCGTTATCCCTTTGCGGACATCAAGGCCCGGCTGGAGACCGAGGAAGCGCCGGGCTGCCCCGCCTGCGGCGGAATCCTGAAGCCGGCGGTCGTTTTCTTCGGCGAGTCGTTGCCGGAGGATGTGCTTAAAGAAGCCTCGCGGCACGCCCGCGGCAGCGATCTTTTTATAGTCGTCGGTTCCACGCTCACCGTCTATCCGGCGGCCTACCTGCCGGACTACGCCCTGGCCGCCGGCGCCAAACTGGTTATAGTCAACCTGAGCGCTACCCCCATAGACGACAGGGCCGATGTGGTCATCCGGGCCCGGGCCGGGGAGGCCATGCCGGCCATCGTGGCAAGGCTCAAGGAAGGGCCGGCTGTTTGATTTGTGGGCGGTGGTAAGGTTAAACTACGGGGTCGTTTAGGAGAGCTTAAACGCAAATGGAAGATATTACCGGTCTGGCGGATAGAGTGATAAAGGGGGACGGCCTGGCTGCCGCCCGCCTGATTACGGCCATTGAGGATGAAGCCCCGGCTGCTTCCGGTGAGCTTGAACGCCTGGGGTCTTATAGCGGCGGTGCCTTTGTGGTGGGTATAACCGGCGCCCCCGGTGCGGGTAAAAGCACCCTGATAGACGGCCTGGCCGAATACTTCGGCAGCCGGGATATGAAACTCGGCGTGCTGGCGGTGGACCCCTCCAGCCCCTATAGCGGCGGCGCCATACTGGGAGATAGGATAAGGATGCGCCATAGCGACGGCGTTTTCTACCGCAGCCTGGCCAGCCGTGGCCAGCCGGGCGGCCTTTCGGCGGCGACACTGGCCGCCATCCGGGTGCTGGACGCTCTGGGCAAGGATATTATTCTGGTGGAGACGGTGGGCAGCGGCCAGGCCGAGGTGGCCGTGGCCGATGTCTGCCATACCTCTGTTCTGGTTATGGTGCCCGGTATGGGGGACGATATTCAACTTATAAAGGCCGG
>PVMS01162292.1_pt1 | contig 10550 bp, 8 predicted proteins | sample 1853461 | NCBI WGS metagenome assembly PVMS01 (sample SAMN08582032, study PRJNA380276) | Marine sediment metagenome, whole genome shotgun sequencing project. | isolation source: ocean sediment barecode stripped | collected 2017
TATGTCAGCGGTGTTCATGATGGAAGTTCAGGGAGAATCGCTGTAATTGCGAAGCACTTCCCAGGACATGGAAGTTCTGATAGGCTGCCTGAAGAAGAAGTCGCAACTGTCAGGAAATCCCTTGAACAACTAAAGCAAATCGAATTACCTCCTTTCTATGCTGTCACTGGAAATGCTCCTTCCGAATTAGCCACAGTTGATGGTCTGCTCGCATCACACATTCGTTACCAAGGATTTCAGGGAAATATTCGGGAGACGACCCGACCAGTAAGTATGGACCGCCAGGCGCTAGACCAGCTGATGAGTCTGCCACCATTCGCAACCTGGGTTGAAAACGGCGGTGTAATGGTCTCAGATAATCTAGGTAGCCAGGCTTTCCGTCGATTTACTGATCCCACTGGATTCAATTTCAATGCCCGTTTTATCGCCCGGGATGCTTTCCTGGCTGGGAATGATTTATTGTTCGTTGGAGATGAATTCATTTCCACGAGCGATTCAGACACATACACAACGGTCAGTCGCACTCTGGATTTATTCGCTCAGAAATATCGAGATGATCCTACATTCCAAGAACAAGTAGACGAATCTGTGCTTAAAATCTTGGAAATGAAATTTAACCTGTATGACAATATTTTCACGCTGGGTCAGGTGCTACCACAACAAGAGAATCTTGCTGAGCTCGGAGAATCAATCCAGGTTCCTCGCCAAGTGGCCCAACAAGCCGTAACCCTGATCAGTCCCTCCTTCACTGATTTAGCAGAAACCATCACAGAACCACCGACGATAAATGACCGCATCGTTTTCATTAGTGATGTGCGTTCAGCTCAACAATGTTCCACATGCCCTGAACAAGAAATTCTTTCAAAAACTGATTTAGAAGAAGCTGTATTTCGTTTATATGGAACCTTTGCTGGTGGTCAAGTTGTGCAAAGGAATCTGATCTCCTATTCATTTGATGAACTGCTCGCCTTGATAGATAGAATTCCCGATTACACCGGAATTGAGAGTGATATAGACCAAGCACATTGGATCGTGTTTTCTTTAACAGATGTCAGGTCAGACAATCCCTCTTCACAAGCACTATCACGTTTTCTCGCTGAACGACCTGATCTATTCCGACAGAAGAACCTCGTTGTATTCGCTTTTGATGCTCCATATTTCCTTGATGCCACGGAGATTTCGAAGCTAAGCGCATACTATGGCCTCTATAGCAAAATCTCCGAATTTGTGGATGCTGCGGCACGGGTATTATTTGGTGAAATACCGGCACCAACAGGAGATCTACCAGTCTCCGTAGCTGGGGTTGATTATGATCTAATCTCAGCAACTTCTCCTGATCCAGATCAATTAATTGAACTATTCTTAGATCTCCCTGAACAAAGCGTTGATGTCCCCGAGCCTATTCAAGCACCTCAAATGGCAATAGGTGACTTGATTCCAGTCCGTACAGGTGTGATCGTAGATCACAATGGTCATCAAGTGCCAGATGGCACAATTGTTGATTTCATTATCAGCACTGGGTTGAGTGAAGAGATCACTCAAAAGGAAATCACACAAGGAGGAATCTCTCGGACTACATTCCTGGTGGAAGATTCAGGAACGATAACAATTCGCGCGCGCAGCGATCCTGCAATAGAATCTACTAACCTACAATTCGATATCCCACCTGGTGGAATTCCAACCATAGAAATTGTGCTTACACCATTTCCTACAGAGACGCCAACACCTGAACCAGATTCAACTGAGGTCGTTGCCCCCCCTGCGACTGCTGCACCTCCCCCACCACCTAATACAACTGGCATTAGCGACTGGGCAATCGCCACCCTGGTCTCGGTAGTGATTGGTTTGATTATTTATTGGTTTACAACAACATTTGGATTGATGCGCTGGGGCTTGCGGGCTGGTTTACTAGCAATTATTGGTGGCTTACTGGCATACATGTACATCGCTTTTGGATTTCCCGGCAGCGAGCAGCTACTCCAAATCCCCGGGGCTTGGGGGGTATTACTTGTCACCATTTTGGGTTCAGGTTTAGGTTGGGGTGCTTCGTTTGGTTGGCAGAAAGCTCAGGATTCAAGGTAAGAAATACCCTATCGTAGTAATGTAACAAAAAAGCTGATCAGGATCACTCCAATAGCTAAGGCAACGAGTATTCTGTCAGAAGGAGAGGCGACCAAATCTGCCAGAGTTGGTCTTGGCAAAGGTTGTCTAGGTTGAGTGACTGAATTTACGTTTCCAACCAAAGCCTGTCTGAATTCCTCAACACTTTGTGGGCGTTCATCTGGATGCAAACTTAATGCCCATAATATAGCGCGCTCAGTTCGAATGGAGATATCAGAGTTGAATTGCCTTGGTGGGATCAAACTCTCCGGGTGAAGAAACCTCTCACGAGCTTCTACAGGAGAATTACTCGTGAGCAGATGATAGAGAGTTGCACCGAAGGCATAGATATCGCTGCGCACATCCGTGTGCCCTGTGTCACCACCGTATTGTTCTAGAGGAGTGTACAAGGCAGTTCCACGACCCTGCAAAATGGTGATCGTCATCTCTTCGGATGCCAGGATTTTAACCAATCCGAAATCTACCAATTTAATCAAACCACTGGGAGTTACTTTTAGGTTGCTGGGTTTTATGTCACGATGAAGGATTGGTGGATCCTGATGATGCATATAGGTCAGGGCATCAGCAAGTTGGGCCGACCAGCCTAAGACTTCCTGTTCAGAGAGAAAACTATTATTTTGTCGTGCTTCCAACATCAACGTTCGCAAATCTTCTCCAGGAACGAAATCCATCACCAGATACTCACGGTTTCCTTCGGAGAAGAAATCAGAGACTTTAGGAAGATTGGGATGATCTAATCGTGCCAGAATGGTTGCTTCTCGGAGGAATTGCTCCTGCGCCTGACTAAGCGTATCATCATGCAATGAACTTTCGTGTTGAACTTCTTTAAGGGCACACTGACGCCCTTCAAGCCGGATATCCTCTGCCAGGTAAATCGATCCCATACCTCCCTGGCCGATAATCCGGCTAATTTTGTATCTTTCGCGCAGTATTACTCCAGCTTTAATTGGAGTGGGCATCTCTCTTCTTCGATCCTTTAATTAAATGGTATTATACTCGCAGAGGTTCTTATCATGGTGCAAAAAAGCGAAGACACTCCCGTGTTGGTTGGTCAATCAGGACCTCTCCACGGTCAACGTTGGATGGTGCGCGACGACATCGTTTTGGGTCGTGACATGGAATGCGACATCATGATCCCCAGTCGTCAAGTATCAAGAAAACATGCCCATTTAATTTTATCCAAATCAGCAGTGATAATTGAAGATTTAGGTAGTAAAAATGGAACCCATCTAAATGGCTCTCTTGTTGAGGATTCAATAAAATTAAAGGACGGAGATGTGATCCAAATCGCCTTCGCGCAGCAGTTCATGTACCTCAGTTCTGACGCAACTATGCCATTGGATATCGAAGGCATGGATGGCACTTCAGCGACCCCAGAAGGATTACTTCGACTTGATAAGAGCTCCAGACAGGTCTGGATTGGCGATGAAGAAGTGATACCGCCTTTATCCGCTTCTCAATTTCAGTTACTAGAGATCCTGTACGAACGGCAAACCCGCGTTGTGCCGCGTAAAGAGATCATATCCGAAATCTGGGGGGCTGAGAATGCAATCGATGTATCTGAACAGGCGCTCGACGCATTAGTAAGGCGCCTACGCGATCGATTAGCTGCCATTGATTCCACTCATCTCTATATAATCACTATACGTGGACATGGCCTGCGCCTGGACAATCCCCCGAAATAATTCTTATACGCAATTTAATAAATAGCGAAGCTATTTTGAAGGTGATTCCCTCGAAGGAGGCCACCACAATCTTTAGCTTGGATTCCCATGCCTAAGAAAATTGCTGATTTATCCAGCAGGTGAGTAGATTAACTGGAACGAATCGCAAGTGTTGGATTAATCCCCTTGTAAATTAGATTGCATCGAATATCGTAATACCTGCTTGTTAATTGCTTGAAACTTTTCTGCCAGCTCTGGTTCTTGATCCGATTCAATAACCTGAGCCATCGCGCCAGACAGCATCTGGAACAATTCTGGGGTGATTTTTTCTTGGTTCGCATCTATTAATAGTTGTCGTGCATCTTCATCTGGTGCATCAAGCAATTCTTCAATGAATTGGACTTCTGGTGGTGGTGCACTCGCCTGACGGATCACATCATTAATCTGGTTTAACTTACTGATTTTCTCGAGATCGCCACCTTTACGTTCCTCTTCTAGAGCTTCTTGAACTGCTTGTAAAAAGAATTCATCGATTTGTGAAGCATTTTTTTTGGATAGCTTCATTCACATCATCTGCTTGCAGAACCTGGTTGAGCAATTGTCGGGCTTGTCCTGATCTGGCTTCAAGTTCTTGATCGATTTGACTAGTTAATTCGAGCAACTTCTCACGTAATGCGATGAGTCTCTCCTTCTCCTCTCCATCCAAACGATCAATGCGCTCAGAAAGCGTCTGGAAAAAAACGTAATCCATTCCAGGACGTGCCAAGCTGACAAGTGCACTCAACCGAACCTCATTAGGTGCATCAATCACAAGGTCCAGAAGCACGTCCCTGGTTAATTCTTGACCAGCATCCTGCAACGATTTAACTGCTGCCTCCACTTCCTCGGTTTGCTGTTTCACCTGCCTGCCAAATTCTGTATTCTCAATGAGTAGTTGCTGGATTTCGTCTAGCTGGTTTGCTGATTCTTGTTCACCTGTGCCTGCAGCAGTCTCCCGAAGACGACCAAGAATATTGAACAAATCCCCATCTACCAAATCCTCTTTTTCTCGTAAAATCTCTTGACGAACACTCGTATCACTGGTGGCTAGTAATTTTTGCAATAGGTCAAGTTTATCTTGTTGTGCTTGGATCATTTCTTTTGTGATCCCATCGGCTTCCAAAACCCGTTCGACTAAACCCTGCATCGTGAAATGCGCCTGTGGTGTAAACAGATAAGCTTTTCGCCTTTCAGGAGGTAAATGGTCGACCACCTGCTTGGTGAGACCACCCAATAATCTCTCTTCTTCATCCCTTGCCAAACCAATTTCAGGGGGAACATAAGTTAACAACAATTCGTGATCAGGATCATGGTAAACAATTGGAGTAGCTAAAGCGCCTTGATAACCGCATACCTCACAATGAACAAAATTAGCCATCCCTGAAAGCAACCTGGATTTTGCAGGTGGATCCTCACCAACATCAAATAGCTGCTGTACGTCAGCTAAGATAGGTTGTTTGCAATTTGGACAATTAATCCGAGTTTGGGCCATTCTCTTCTCCTAGTTAATAAATTCTCGAATGATTTTTATAAAGGTAAAGTAATAAATCTTTACTCTATTTTTTCTAGATTATTTAAGATGCCTTTGGAAAACAATCAGGATCTTAATTCATAAATCTCTAAAACTCTTCTCAATTCATTTATCCGCTAGATTATACCCAGTAAACTTTTATCGCGGCAATGAAAAACAAATTCGGGCACCTTGGTTTGGCATTGGATCGACCCAAATTCTTCCCCCGTGAGCCTCGACAACTGCTCGAGATAAGAACAGACCAAGACCTGCTCCTTTGGTCGTCCGGCTCGCATCAGTTGAGCGGTAAAATCGATCAAAAACATGGGGGATATCAGTTGGTGCAATCCCCGGTCCCTGGTCAGAAACACAAGTGATTACCTGTTCGCGACGCACCTGGCCGGATATTCGGATATCACCCCCCTTTGGTGAGTATTTAACCGCATTGGAGAGTAAATTAAAAAGCACCAGTTCAATACGGTTCTCATCGCCCATGATGACCGGAAAATCCGGTTCAAAATCAACGATGAATTCATGCTGCTGGGCTTGAACCCGGAAACGTTCGACCACCCTTTGGATTGTCGGCTCAAGAGCAAGATCAGAGCGATTTAGAGATAATGTACCGCTCTGGAGACGAGTGGCATCTAATAAGTTCTCGATCAATTCAGTCAGTCGATCAGCCTCTTCCTCTATCACGGCCAGACTATCTTGCACAACCGCTCTATCCCAGGTAGCATCTTCTCTTCTGAGTGTGCCAGCATAACCTTTTATCAACGCAATTGGTGTTTTCAGCTCGTGGCTGATAACTGAGATAAATGTACGTTTGATCTCATCTGCCTCACGGAAATGGGTGATATCACGCACAGTAGCAACCACATTGATCAAGATTCCTTCAGGTGACAATAACGGAGCATAAGTTATTCCTATCGGCAATGGCATTTGATCAGGACGCTCGAGATCACCTTCAACATACAGGGTCGCATGGGGTGTAAGCGGCCAACCCTGAACTTGTGCCTGCTCCAGAGTCAACCCACTCTCGACATGTGTCCAACGAATCACTTCCTTATGAGAATGCTCATTGATTTCATCCACTGGCTTACCCAATAAGTTGGCAAAAGCTGGGTTACAGCGCTCAATATTGTTATCTGCGTTCAATATCAATATGCCATCCGCGGCCGAATCGAGCAAAGTATCCATTCTCTGTTTATCACGACGAATTTGTGTATAGAACTGTGCATTTCGAACAGCAATCGCCGCTTGATCTGCAAAACTCTGCAATAATGCCCGGTCGTTGGTAGAAAACCTGCCGGAATAATTTCTAAAGACAAATATCATACCCACAACTCGGCCGCGAAAGACCATCGGTAAACCCACACCGTCAAGAAAACCAAGACTAGCGATGCGAGTGACTTTAGTAAGTAATGAATTTATTTGAGGTAATTCGAATTTAGCAGGATCCTCTTGATCGGGAATCGCTTTTAGCAATGGATCGAGGTAGTTTAAAAACGCTGGCGGGATACCATGAGAAGTAGCCACTTGCCAGCCACCTTCTTCCCCCCGTAATCCGATCAATCCTGCTTGCCCAGCCAGCATCTCTACTGATACGTTTAGGATCCGAGCGAGCAGTTTATCAAGGTTGAGTTCTTGGGTGATCGCCCGACCAATTTCCAGCAGATAATCACGCTGGCGGACTCGAAAATCAGGTAACATAGGCCGTTTGAAGTTCACGCTCAGCGAGCGCTATGGCTTCCTCAAATATATTCAAACCTTGATCAATTTCAGCCTGGGAGATGGTCAAAGGAGGTGCTATACGAATCGTGCTTTCTCCACATCCTAAAGTCAACAATCCGCCTTCAAAAGCCAAATCTACAATTTTATTGCGCAATTCTCGGTCTGATTGGCGAGTTTCTCGACTTTTAACAAATTCTACCCCGATCATCAAACCCATCCCTCTCACATCACCAATACAAGAGTGTCTATTGGCGATCTCCTCGAGAATCTTTAAGCTGTACTCGCCCATCTGAGTCGCATTTCGCATGTATTCGTCCTCAATCAAATCCATCGTCGCTAGAGCTGCTACGCAAGCCAGAGGGTTACCTCCGAAGGTATTACCGTGCGCTCCCTTTGGCCAGGTCACTAGACTTTTCCGAGCGATCATTGCTCCCAAGGGAACTCCTGAGGCGATCCCTTTACCTACGCACACAATATCCGGTTCAATCCCAAACTGCTCGATCGCCCACCATTTCCCGGTTCTACCCATCCCACACTGGACCTCATCCACGATCAAGAGGATCTGATACTTATCACACATTTTTCGTAGTGATGGAAAAAATCCCTTCGATGGGAGAACATACCCTCCCTCACCTTGGATTGTTTCGACGAGAATTCCGGCTACATCGCCGGGCGGTAAGACTCTTCTAAATAGTTGATCTTCTATGTAGCGAACAACAGTTTCACCATAATCTTCCCCAGGTAAAGATTGCAATACCGGTCGATAGGGATCAGGGAAGGGAACATGAGTAACTCCGCTCATCAGGGGATAAAAGCCCTCGTGATAGTGGGGTTTACTCGCAGTAAACGCTAAAGAACCCATTGTTCGTCCGTGAAACGCCCCCAAGAACCCAATAAATTGAGAGCGACCCGTATGATAGCGGGCTAATTTTATGGCGGCCTCCACACTCTCTGTTCCAGAATTGGTCATGAATGAGACTGCATCTTCCTGTAAAGGAGCGATTGCATTTAGTTTTTCCCCTAGCTCTACCAATTTTTGGTGATAGAAATCAGGAGAAATATGGATGAATTTTTCCGCTTGATCCTGGATAGCATGGACGATCTCCGAGTGGCAATGACCGGTTGATGCGACAGCAATTCCCGCTGCAAAATCGAGAAAGCGGTTGCCGTCGACGTCCCATACCTCAACACCTTTGCCATGATCCATAACGAAGGGATAATCGCGAACATAGGATGGTGATATTACCTTCTCATCGCGTTCGAGGATCGCCGTGGCTTTTGGTCCAGGCAAGTTTAACGTCCGCATACAATTCTCCTTGAGAAGCGTGTGAATCGGAAAAACTTAATTGTTAGACAAATGAAATTATATCACCGGAAAAAGGGTATAATCAACGGCTGTGATCAAACCCCCGTTCTCTTTCCAACTCGAGTCAAACGAAGGGCGGGCTCGGACCGGGAGATTTTTTACCCCGCATGGGGAGATCCTAACACCTGCATTTGCTCCCGTTGGTACTCAGGCAACGGTGAAATCACTCACCCCTGAACAACTGACCGATCTCGGTGCCCCATTAATTCTGGCAAATACATATCATTTACATCTGCGTCCAGGCGACAGATTGGTTGCTGAAATGGGTGGGTTACATTCTTTCATGAATTGGTCTGGTCCAATATTGACTGATTCTGGTGGATTTCAGGTATTTTCTTTGGCGAAAAACCGAACAATTGATGATGAGGGTGTCACCTTCAGGAGCCATATCGACGGTTCAACCCATCGACTAACCCCGGAGATAGCCATTTCTATCCAGGAAAACCTTGGAGCAGACATCATAATGACTTTTGATGAATGTGCTGAACCTTATGACAAGACATATTCAGAAGAAGCGATGATAAGAACACACGCATGGGCAGAACGCAGTTTAAAGGCAAAAACGCGTTCTGATCAGGCTCTATTCGGTATTGTCCAAGGAGGGATTTTCGAGGACTTACGGATTTCATCGGCAGAATATATCGCTAGATTAGGTTTTCCCGGCAATGCTATTGGGGGGCTTTCCGTTGGAGAGACGAAAAATGAGATGCATACGATATTAGAGGTTGTCGATCAAGTACTCCCGGAGGATAAACCCCGCTATCTCATGGGGGTTGGAACCCCAGAGGATCTAGTAAACAGTGTCATGAGAGGGGTTGATATATTCGATTGTGTTTTACCTACCCGTCTAGCCAGGCACAAAGCAGCAATGACGCGCTTCGGAGAACGCTTAAACCTGGTAAATGCCAGTTACGCAAGCGATCCTTTACCGATCGAGAAAGATTGCCAATGTTATACCTGCAAAAACTTTAGCCGCGCTTACATTCGCCACCTTATCGTCGCCAAGGAAATGCTCTCTGCGACTTTGTTGTCAATTCACAACCTTTTCACTTTGATCAAACTCGTTCAAGATATCCGAAGTGCGATCAGGGCAGGCAAGTTTACTGAATTCTATGATCATTTTTTTCAGCAAAGGTTCATACTTGGCATAGAAGAAATCGAGTAGATGATAAACACCGGGCTATGATCTAGAAGAGAAATATGACTGTTTTCCAATCCATCTTTCTTGGGGTTGTACAGGGTATCACTGAATTTCTGCCGATATCAAGTTCTGGGCATCTTGTGATCATCCCACACATTTTAGGATGGGAGATTCCACCACCTGAAGCATTTATCTTTGATGTTTTGGTTCAAGTCGCTACTCTGCTCGCAATTTTGGCATTCTTTTGGAAAGATTATTATGTCATCTTAAGAGGCATGGTGCGCGGATTACGCCGCAGGCATCCCTTCGAAAGTCAGCCAGCCAGATTAGGTTGGTACCTTCTGCTGGCCTCGGTCCCAGCAGGGATAGCTGGATTATTGCTCAAGGGCACGATTGAGAGAGCATTTAATAGCCCTCTAATGACTTCATTAGCCTTATTTGCGACGGCAATTCTACTCGTCATCGCAGAAAGAGTGGGTAATCGCAAAAAAATATTGGGAAAGATCAATTGGGTTGACGCGCTGATAATAGGCTTATTTCAAATCTTGGCATTATTCCCCGGTTTATCCAGATCTGGCGCGACGATCGCTGGTGGAATGACACGCGATCTGGAGCGTCCAGCTGCAGCACGCTTCTCGTTCTTAATGGCGACACCGATAATGCTTGCTGCAGGATTAGAAGCTTCAATAGATATGTTGGCAATCGATAATATCTCAGCAGTATTGCCGGTTTATATACCTGGTTTCATCGCTGCGGCAGTTGTCGGATATCTCGTTATCGGTTGGCTGCTATCTTTTCTCACCAGGTATTCGCTCTATTACTTCGCAGCATACTGTGCCATTGTCGGGGTGATCGCCCTGCTCATCATCATAATTTAAATCTCAAAACATGCAAAATGCAATATTCAATTTGGGTTATCATTTTCCTGTTTCTCACAGCTTGCGTCGCCAGCTGCGTGGGACCGCAAGCTGTGAGAAA
>PVMS01019214.1_pt1 | contig 10549 bp, 10 predicted proteins | sample 1853461 | NCBI WGS metagenome assembly PVMS01 (sample SAMN08582032, study PRJNA380276) | Marine sediment metagenome, whole genome shotgun sequencing project. | isolation source: ocean sediment barecode stripped | collected 2017
ATGTGCTAGGAACTAAGTAAAAACTGACCACTACGTGTGGTGTTTCAAGCACCACGGTTAAACTTAGCTCATAGCCCTTAGCTCTTAGATCTGACAAGGATAAACCTTAATGAAACGCTTCGAAGAACTCATCATCCAGCGGGGCGCCGAGGCCGCTGACCTCATCGAGAACTTCTGTACCCAGAGGGCGAAGACCGTGGCCCGGATAGCTGAGACGATGGTCAAGTCGGTCCGCTCCGGTGGGAAAGTCCTGATCATTGGTAACGGAGGGAGCGCTGCGGATGCCCAGCACTTCGCCGCCGAGCTCATCAACCGCTTCCTGATGGAGCGCCGCTCCATACCCGCTCTGGCTCTGACTACCGACAGCTCCAACCTGACATCTATCGCCAACGACTACTCCTTCGAGCAGGTCTTTTCCAGGCAGATCGAGGCTCTGGGCCGGGAAGGTGACGTTCTCCTGGCCCTGACCACCAGCGGGACCTCACCCAACATCCTCAAAGCCCTGGAACGGGCCAACGCCCAGTCCATGGCCACCGTGAGTTTCACCGGACCCGACGACAGCCGTCTCGCCCCGCTGTGCGATATCTGCCTCACCGTTCCTGACCCGGCGACGCCCCGGATCCAGGAGGTTCACCACCTGGTCCTCCACCTGGTCGCCGAGATCATGGAGATCCAGCTTTTCGCCCATGACAGCTGACAGTCGATACCCCAACACACCTCTGGTGGATATCGAAACCGGAGATGTAAAGACCGTCTCGGTACACGAGCGACCCGCCAAAGTGGGCCTGGAGCAGCTTTGCCCGGTCGCATCACGCGGCTTGACAATGGACCGATGGCTGGGAACGCTCCCCCGGACCCTGGGCGTCAACAGCCTCATGGATGCAGCCAACTCCATAAAAGCCGCCCGGCGCTCGGGGAGGGCTGTTATCCTCGGGATGGGAGCCCACGCCATCAAGGTAGGGCTCGGACCCCTTATAAGGGAAGCCATTGCCGACGGTATTTTCACCGGTATCGCGACTAACGGTGCAGCCATTATCCACGATTACGAACTCGCCCTTGCCGGGAGCACCTCGGAGGACGTGGATGCGGCTCTCATGGACGGCTCCTTCGGCATGGTGGAGGAAACTTCCGTTGCCTTGAACGGCGCGATCCGCGACGCAGCCGCGAAAGGAGACGGGATCGGCCATGCGGTAGGACAGCTTATCACCGAAAGCGGCCTTCCCCATGCCGATGTCAGCATTTTCGCGGCTGCATACCAGCACCGGATCCCGGCCACGGTGCACGTGGCCCTGGGCACCGACATTATCCACATGCACCCTTCCTGCAGCCCCGCTTCCACGGGTCAGGCCACCATGAGCGATTTCATGCTGCTGACCCGACAAGTGGGCGCACTGGAAAAGGGCGTTTTCATCAATATGGGATCGGCCGTCATCATCCCCGAGGTGTTTCTCAAGGCGTGCTCACTGTCCCTGAACCTGGGAAATTCCCTTGAGGGCCTGACCACCGTGAACATGGATTTCGTCCAGCATTACAGGCCGCGGGTCAACATCCTGCAACGGCCAACGAGGAGTGGGGGACGCGGCATCAGCCTCACGGGTCACCACGAGATACTTCTTCCGCTCCTCCTTGCAGCCGTTCGAGAGACACCATGAGCACCCAGCCGTTCCTTCACACCCTCCATTCCATCCAGGGCGCGTCGGCCGGATGGCGGGACGAAGGTTTGACCATCGTCTTCACCAACGGATGTTTCGACCTGATCCACCCCGGTCACGTCCGTTACCTCCACGATGCGAGGCAACTGGGAGATCTCCTGGTGGGGGGGATCAACACCGACGAGTCGGTGACCCGCCTCAAGGGACCGGGCCGACCTATCCTGGACCTGGGTGAGAGAAGCGAGATCCTGCTGGCCCTGCGGTGGGTCGACGCGGTAGTGCCTTTCGACGAACCGACACCCCTGAAACTCATTGAAACCATCAGGCCCCACATCCTGGTCAAAGGAGGCGACTGGCCGGTGGAAGAGATCGTGGGGCGGGATGTCGTCGAGGCCTCCGGGGGCAAGGTCCTGAGCCTGCCCTTCCACGAGGGCGCCTCCACCACCGGGATCATCGATCGTATTCTGAACGCCGACTGACCAAGATGCTCCCCCTTCCTTCGCTCCTCGAGGACCTGGACTCGAACCAGGCGGCCGCTGTGTCCGGGCTGAATGCACCGGGGGCCGCCCTTCTCGCCTCCAGGCTGGCGCCCTCGCGCTCCCTTGTCATCATCACGCCTGATACAGAGTCGGCCCAATCCTTCACCAGGGACCTGTCTTTGTTCACGGGAGGAACCGGGCCTGGTTACCTTCCCCCTTCCGAGTCGCTCCCCTTTGAGCAGCTGACCCCGGACGTGGATACGGCTGCTGCGAGGATCTCGGCTCTGGCATCGCTTACCTCCGGTGAGAAAACTGTGGTGATCCCCGCGGACGCCCTCTTGCAGCCGGTCCCGCCACCGGGGACGCTGGATCGCTGGGTGCTCACCGTCCGGGAGGGAGACTCTCTGGATCGGGACCAATTCACCGTCAGGCTGGCCGCCATGGGGTACCGCCGGAAACCTGTGGCTGCCCAGGTTGGAGACATGGCAGTCAGGGGCGGGATACTGGACATTTTTTCGCCTCTGTCCCAATACCCTGTGCGTATCGAACTGTGGGACGAGGATATCCAGTCCATCCGCTACTTCGATCCGGAAACGCAAAGATCGGCCGGACCGGCCCATGATCGACCCCTATTTCCGGTCACAGAGCTTCTTCTCGAAACGGGGGAGCTGGAGGAGGCCGCTGACCGCATTGGCCGCCATCTGACATCCGCAGGGGTTGGAGCCGCAGGAAGGGAAAGGACCCTGTCCCAGTTCCTGGAGCGCACAGGGTTCCCGGGGCTCAGTTCCTATCTCCCCCTCGCCTATGGCCAGACGTTCTATCCTCTGGACCATCTTCACGAGGGGACGCTCATTCTCCTTTTCGAACCCAGGGAGATCAAGGCAAGGTTCAACAGGTTCGCAGCCCTTGCCCTGGACAGACACAATCCGTCCCTTCCCGAACCCGGGCTGGTCTACCAGGACCCGGACAAACTTTACGATGAGATCACCTCACGCCCGGGGATCGCGTCACGGGGTTCGACCTCCCCGATGCCCATCGGGTCTCGTGCCTGCCACCCCTTCCCGACAGCCTTCCAGCTTCCAGACCCGACCGCGTCGCGGAGTTGATCAGGCTCCTAGAGGACAAGGACGGAGAGGACACCGTTGTCCTGTGTATGCGTTCCTCCTCGGCAGCGGATCGGCTCAGTTCGGTCATCACAGAGGTCGGGTTGACGATCCGCCTGGCCCCGGACTTCCCCGAAGCCGCCAGTGGACCCGGCACTTCCTTCGTCATCGGGACCCTTTCGGGCGGGTTTCACCTGCCCGACGAGAAGCTGACGGTCATCAGCGACGCAGATCTCTTCGGGCCGCCCAGGGGACCCAGGGCATCAGGAGTGGCTTTCCCCGAGTGGGAGTTGCCTATCGGCTCTCTCATCCCCGGGGACGTGGTCGTTCATATCGACCACGGCATCGGACGTTACGAGGGGCTGCGACAACTGGATGTGGCAGGCGCCGTGGATGACTTTCTTCAGCTTACCTATGCTGCCAACGACTCTCTTTACGTCCCCGTCTGGCACATGAACAGGGTTCAGAGGTACCGAAGCGGCTCCGAGGCCCCTCCCCCCTTGAGCAAGCTGGGCTCTGTGGCGTGGAACAGATCCAAAGACCGGATCCGCCGCTCCTTAAAGCTCATGGCCGACGAACTGCTCAAGCTGTCTGCGGCCAGGAAGGGACAGGTCGGTCATCCGTTCAGACAGCCGGACAGCCTGTTCAGGGAGTTCGAGGTTTCCTTTCCATGGTCCGAGACACCCGACCAGGAGAGTTCCATCGCTGAAGTGATATCGGACATGATGGCGCCCACACCCATGGACCGCCTTGTGTGCGGCGACGTGGGGTTCGGCAAGACCGAGGTGGCCCTTCGTGCCGCCTTCCTGGCAGCGGCCGACGGAAAGCAGACTGCCGTCCTGGTTCCCACTACAGTTCTCGCGCAGCAGCACTACCAGACTTTTTCCCAGCGCCTGAAGGATTTCCCCGTCACAGTGGGACTGCTCAGCCGGTTTATCACCCCGGCCCGGCAGAAGGAAACCCTCAAATCGCTGGCGGCCGGGACCCTTGACATCATCATCGGCACTCACAGGCTTCTCTCGAGCGACCTGTCTTTCTCCGATCTCGGGCTCATCATCATCGACGAAGAACACCGGTTCGGTGTCAGGCACAAGGAAAAACTGAAAAAGTTCCGCCAGACAGCAGACGTTCTCACCCTGTCGGCCACCCCCATCCCCCGCACTCTCTTCCAGACCTTCTCAGGGCTGCGCAGCCTGTCCCTCATCCACACCCCTCCCGCTGATCGCAAATCGGTTCACACCGAGGTCCGGTATTTCGATGAGGAGGTCATCACTGATGCCATTTCCCGGGAACTGGACCGGGGCGGGCAGGTCTATCTGGTACACAACCGGATCCTGACCATCGGTGCCATGAGAGATATGGTCAAAAAACTTGTTCCCCACGCCCGAGTGGGGCTCGCACACGGGCAGATGAATGAGAGAAAGCTTGAAGAGGTCATGGTCCGGTTCCTGGATCATGAGTACGATGTCCTCGTCACCACAGCCATCATCGAATCGGGTCTGGACATCTCCAACGCCAACACTCTCATCGTCAACCGGGCCGATCGCTTCGGCCTGGCCCAACTCTACCAGCTTCGGGGCAGGGTCGGCCGCTCCCCTGTAAGGGCTTATGCCTATTTCCTCATTCCGCCTGAGAACACTATTGGCAGCAAAGCCAAACAACGGCTGCGCAGCCTGAGAGAGCTCACAGAGCTGGGCTCTGGTTTTCGCCTCGCTTCCTACGACCTGGAGATGCGGGGAGCCGGGAACCTCCTTGGTGAAGAACAATCCGGCAGGGTCGATGCTGTAGGGATCGAGTTGTACTCCCAGCTCCTGGAACAGGCCGTGAGGGAAGCAGCGGGACTAGAGACCCCGATCCAGGTCCAACCCAACGTCACCTTGCCGCTTCCAGCCTACCTTCCCGAGGAGTACCTTCCAGAGGTGGGAGAACGCCTGACCCTTTACAAGCGCCTCTCAGGGGCGCCGGACCAGGCTGCGCTGGAGGCGCTGCGTGAAGAGACAGCCGACCGGTTCGGCAGGTTTCCTCCAGAGGTAAGCGGGCTGTTCACCAGGATGGAGGTGGAGGTCACCGCACGAAGCATGGCTATCGAACGCATCGATTCAGCCGGACCGTACATCATCATCGTTTTTCATCCCGGCGCCAGGATCTCACCCGACGCACTGGTCCACATGCTATCGTCGGACAGGAGGCTCACTTTCGCTCAACCAACGACCCTGAAGCTGGACGTTTCCGGTTTTCCCGTAGCAGGCGATCGAATAGCTTTCATGATGGATGTCTTGCGGTCCCTGTAACTTCCTGATAATAAAGTACACCCATGAAAAAAACCGTTATTATCGCAACCATCCTCGCTGCCATGGCCGGATCTGCCTACCTGGTCTACCATTTTGCCCAAATTTCTCCCGTTCCCGTCCAGCTGACGGAACCGGGAGAAAAGCTGGTCGCCAGGATCAACGGCAAAGCGATCACGGCTGCGCTTTTCGAGGAAAAGTACAAACGTTTCACCATCCGGTTCCACGCCCAGATCGCCAGCACCCCTACAGCGGTGCGTGAGCTCAAGATGGGGTTCCTTAACAAGCTCATCGAAACCGAACTCCTGCTCCAGCAAGCGGAGTTGCGCGGACTGACGGTGAGTAACGAGGAGTTGGATCGGGAGATCAACCAGCTCAAACAGGACTACCCCAGGGACACTCTCAATGAGGCCCTCGAAATGATCGGCGTCAAGCTGGAGGAATGGAAACAGGATCGGGAGGAAAAACTCCTCATCGACAAGCTCATCCAACAGGAGATCGACAGCGTGATCCACGTCAGCGACGACGAGATCCGAGCGTACTACAAAACCAACCGTGAAGATTTCCAGCAGCCGCTTATGGTCCATGCTCGCCAGATCGTGGTGGCCACCGAAGAGGAAGCCAGCAGCCTGAGGACCCGCCTTATCCGAGGTGAGGATTTCGCCGAACTGGCACAACTGCACAGCCTCAGTCCCGATGCTGAAAACGGAGGAGACATCGGGACCTTCGCCAAAGGGCAGATGCCCGAAGAGTTTGACGAGGCCGTATTCCGTTACCGGGTCGGTAGTATCAGCAAGGTCGTTCACTCACCTTACGGGTACCATCTCTTCAAGGTCGAAGAGCGTATCCGGCCACGAACCCTCCCCATCGAGGAGGTCCGGGACAAGATCAAGGACACGATATTTCAGGGTCGACAGGAAGCTTTTTTCAAGGAGTGGCTCGAGTCCCTGAAAAACCAGGCCCGCATCGTCATATTCCCGGAAAACCTGGAAGAGATCTCCTAGATGAAAAGCTCATTTGTCACGCTTTGTTTTATCCTTCTCTCTGCATCTCCGGTCCTGGCCGGGGACAAGGTGGTGGCCCGTGTCGGGAACGAACCGATCACCCGCATGGAGGTGGAAACAGCCCTCGTGCAAAACCCGGGTGTGACCCGGGACAAGGTCCTCGAATCCCTCATCGAACGCAGCCTTGTCCTTTCCTGGGCCAACAGCCACTTCATGACTGTCTCCGAAGAGGAAGTGGACAACGTGGAGCGGTCTTTTCAGGAGAGCAACAACCTGACTGCCGACCAGCTCGAGCAGGCCCTGCGCGCCAGAGGAGAGACCATGGAGACCTTCCGGGAGGATCTCCGAGAGCAGGTCCTCGTCAACCGGGCTCTGGGGACCGCCCTGCGCAACAAGGTAACTGTCTCTGAAGAGGATATCGTCAAGCTCTACCAGGAGACCTATCCATCCAGGGAAACGTACGAGTTGAGGCACATCCTGTTCAAGGTGGATAAAGGAGCCTCCGAGGAAGACGCCCTCTCAGTGAAGCGCCAGGCTGACAAGGTGCTCGGGGAGATCCAGGCAGGAGCCCCCTTCGACGCCATGGTCCGCCAGCACTCACAGGACACATCCTCGGTGGAGAAGGGCGGCCAGCTTGGCACCTTCCGCTCTGGGGAACTGATACCGGAGCTGGAAAATGCCGTGCTCGCCCTTGCCGCCGGTGAAACCGGAGGACCGGTCAGGACCCCGGCGGGCTATCACATCGTCCACCTCCAATCACGGGGGACAGAAGAGCCTCCGCCCCTGATCACGGTTCGTGATCAACTGCAAAGCCGCCTCATGGCTGAAAAAGAGATCGGGGCCCGCGAGGCCTGGCTGCAGGAGATCAGAGAAGAGACCTACGTCGAGATCTTTTCCGATGAGCTATGATAGAGTCGCAAAAAGTTCCGCTTGGACTTTTCGTAACCCATTAATGTCATGGGGAAATGGAAAAGCGTCGTTTTCCCTTTCCTCACAAATCAATGACTTACGGTGCGAGTCATTGATTTGGGCGCCCCGCGCGGGGCGCGTTGATGACTTTTTGCGAAGCCATCAACTATTGGCCTTCATCCATGCAGAAAACGGATCGAAAACCCGGTTTTGGATCAGATCAGGATAGTAGGTTAAGGATCTTTCCCGGCAGAGTAGATCACGGATTCATTCGGGAACCTGGGAAAAGGTTCCTGAATCGGATCGGCTGGTTCGCCGTCTGCTGCGGGCTGCCGCTCCTCCTGTCCTGCTCACTACGGATCATCGAGCCTGACCGGTTCCCGGAAGCGGTCAGGCTCCATGACGTTACACCCTATCTCCAGGAGCCCCGGCAGTGCGGCCCCTATGCTCTGGCAGCTGTGCAGAACTTCATGGGGATCAAGGCCGACGCCGGTGAGATGAGCCGGCGCCTTTATAGCCCGGGGGCAGGCGGTACTCTCACAATGGATCTGTACCTGGAGGCCGCACGTTCAGGCCTGCCTGTGCGCCAGGAAAATGGTTTAACGTCCGAGTTGAGGAAACAGCTGGAATCAGGGCCGGTCATCGTTCTTTTCCGTTACCCCGCCCTGCTCGGGTCGGGAGGACACTTTATAGTAGTCACCGGTTATTCTTCTTTGATGGACTCGCAGAGCCAAAGCGGTTTTTTCCTCCTCTGGGGTGATGGACGCTTATCGTGGATGGACGAAAAGAGGTTCGACGGGATGTGGTCCGGTTCAGACAGGTGGATGCTGGTGCTTGGAAAGAAAGAAACGCCATGAAATGGCAGCGCCTCTTCAGCTTGCCGCTGACAGCTTTCTTGCTGATAGCTGTAGCCTCCTGCGCCGGCCCGGCCCGGCGAGCCACCTTGCAGATGCCCTACGACGACCGTATCCGCCTCGCCTCCATCTACATACAGTCAGGCCAGACCGGCCGGGCCATACCCCTTCTCAACGATGCGCTCCTCCAGGACGATAAAAGGTCCGAGGCGTGGGCCATGCTTGGGGAGATCAGTTTCTCGGATGGGGATCTGCCAAAAGCCGCGTCCCACCTTGAACAGGCCCTGAAGGTGGGTGGTGAGAATCCGGTGATCCTCAACAACCTGGCGTGGATAGAGATGGGCAGAGACGATGGGGCCAGGGCCCTCGCCCTGGCTGACCGGGCACTGCTCCTGGACCCGGCACCACGATTTCCGTACCTGGACACCAGGGCGCGGATCCTCAAAGAGATGGAAAGGTTCGATGAGGCCCTGATCGATGCCCGTGCGGCCAGGCAGTTGGTGCCGGACCATGAGGTGAAGGCAGTCAGCGATCTCGACGATCTTGTTGCCGAGCTCGAGGACCTGGCCGCAGGCGGAGCTATTGAGCACTGACGGAGAGCATTGATGGGGAGTACTGACCTGGAGCAGGAACTAAAAGGATACGTGGACACTCTCACCTCGCTGGGAGCGGACCGATTCATCGGATCTAAAGGGCACAAGGCCTCCTTCACCATGATCCGGAGTTTCCTGGAATCGTGGGGGCTCGAGGTGACCGTCCAGCCGTTCACGGTGGACATGACCGTTCCATGGAAGTGGTCCCTTCACATTGATATCGGGAAGGGGTTCGAAAAGGTGGACTGCCTGCCCGGGATCGGTTCCCCCTCCGTGAAGAACCTCGTGGCCGATATCGTTCCGGTGGGGCACGCGCGGGAAGAGGATTACGATTCCCTTGAGGGGATCGAGGGCAAGGCTCATCTGGCCAGGCTCTGGAAGAGCCACGAGACGGTCAAGGTGGCCGAAGCGGCTATCAAGGGTGCGTCCTCCCTCATCTGGTACAACGACTATATCGACGAGCTCTACTCCGGCGCATGCGATTACTCCCTTGCTCCCATACCGGGGATCTCCATCCGCAAGTCCATGGCCGAGAAGATCCTCGAGGCCGGAGGTGGACGAATAAAACTGTCTCTGCGATCCCGAAGGAAAAAGATCCGGTGTCGCAATATCGAGGCTGCCCGGCCCGGCACCCGGGGCCATTACGCACTGCTGGCCTCCCATTACGACAGCCGTCCTCACACTCCAGGGGCGAGCGACGATGCTTTCGGCGTGGCGGCCATGCTGGCCTTTATCCGCAACGGGTACGATTCCGAAGCCAGGTTGCCAGTGAGGTACCTTTTTGCTGATTGTGAGGAGGAGGGATGCATCGGTGCGGAAGCGTACGCCGATCTCCTTTACCGGTCCAACCGTTTGAGGGAGGTGGAGGCTGTGGTCAACCTCGACGCAGTGGGATGGCCGAACCTGTGCCTCATCGCCCGTGATCGTGAGGCGGTCATGGACGAAGAGCTCACCGGGCTCGCCGTCCGGATCCTGGACGAGATGGGGTACCTTGCCGACAAGGTCCGCTCCAAGAGCGGCAGGAGCAACCACACTCCATTTGCCGGGAGAGGAGTGAGGACCGTGTGGTATTCCGACTACCCCAATTACATCCGCCACTCCGCCATAGACAACGCTTTTAATATCGATTATCCGACCATGGCCATGGTTACACGTTCCCTGCAGCAGTTCTTCGGCCGGATGGGGTCGCTGTAATGGTGGAGCGTCTCTTCTCGCCATATCTCCAGCGGTTAATGCTCCGGGCCTGCTTCGCTCTTGTCGTCCTGGTGTGGAAGCTCCTGACCCGGCCCGGCCAGTTCACCATGGGGATCCAGGTTCTCGGTGTGCTTTTCGTACTCTACGCGTTCACCGTGTATGTGTGGGAAAAAGGGAGGGGCCCTCACCGGGAACTGAGTCCTTTCACCTATGTGGATATTCTCTTCGCCGGGGTGTTTATCGGGATGTCGGGAGGTGCCCAGAGCGAGTCTTATCTCCTGCTTTACTTTATCGTGGCCATCAGGGCTCCCTACCTTTCGTGGCTGCAGACGGTGATGATCCCCGGAGTTTCCACGGTGGTTTACCTGGCGGCAGTGGGGCAGGCAGGCAGGGATGCCCACTGGTTCGACATCATAGTCCGGGTCGGTCTCCTGTGGTTTCTCGCGGTGCTGCTCAGGTTCATCGGCCTGAAG
>PVMS01040563.1_pt1 | contig 10548 bp, 9 predicted proteins | sample 1853461 | NCBI WGS metagenome assembly PVMS01 (sample SAMN08582032, study PRJNA380276) | Marine sediment metagenome, whole genome shotgun sequencing project. | isolation source: ocean sediment barecode stripped | collected 2017
TAATTACCGCCAACTACTATGTATAGTTATATTGTTTATATATTCATATATGTGCTACTCTCCCAATCCCTTGTCATTGATAACCTTAAGCTCAAAAAATCTATTAAAAAGCCTTCTGATTTTTGCAAGAGAAAAAAATTGTGTCTTGAGAATCAGTATTATACATTTTTCTATTTCTGATAAATTTACAGATTTATTCTAATAACTTAATAATTAATATAGGTATAAGAAGTAATTATATTCAACAAAAAACCTACAAATTTTTATGTTTATTATTGAGCCATAAAATTGTATATTAACTTTGATATTTCAGCTAATTGTTTTGTGCCTTTTTCGAAGTCTTTTAAGTTTTTTGAAAGCAACACTAGCACATAATTTTTACCACTTGGCAGGTACACAATTGCAGCATCATGATGCACTCCCGTTATTGAACCTGTTTTATGTGCAATTTTAACTTCTTTTGGTAAATACAATGGTATCATATCGTTCCATTTTTGATCTAATAAAACAGAAATCATTTTTTTACAATCTTCTTTTGTTCCTGCTTCTCCATTAGAAATTGCCTTCATAATAACTAATAAATCATTAGCCGTTGTAGAATTGCTTAAACCTAAATCGTATGCTTTTTGATCTTCTACTCCACGCAAAACTTCAATTTTATACGCACCCAAACTACGCATAGTTGCTGTCGTTTGTTTGGCGCCTACCAATTCAATTAAAACATTTGTAGCCAAATTACTACTTACAGTAATCATACTGTACATCAAATCATATAACTTTTGTTTTGTGCCAATTTCACTATGAGCAATATCATAACTATCATCGCCAATATCCATTTTATACAAACTACCGTCTACAATACTTCTAAACTCGTTTTTCAATACTATTGAATCATTTAGACTTAACTTCCCTTCTGCCTGCTGTTTAAATAATTCAATCATAACAGGAACTTTCATTGTGCTTGCTGCATGAAATGATTTTGTATTATTTATTAGAATTTGATTCTCTTCACTAGATAGGTCCAAAAATGCTACAGCTATATCTCCATCAATATTTAATTTTTTTTTATTTACTTCGTTTATAAGCTCATTTAATGTTATTTGTGTTTTAGAATTACACGAAACTAACATTATTAAACATATTGAAATTAGCATGTATTGAACTGAATTAGGCATAACTTACACGTAAACAATATTTTAGAACAACAAATCGTTGTTGTTTTTTAGTGGTTCAATTCCCAAATATATTACTTTTTATCAGTTTCATAATTTCTTAGATCGTCAGACATTTCAATTTTAAATTTCTTCTTGCTTGTGCCAAACTATTGTGTATAGTTATATTCTTATATCTTCTACTCTCTCTATCCCTCGTCATAACTACCTTTAGAGTCAAAAATGATAAGAAATAGGCTTTCAATTTTTGTAAAAAGATGACTCAAAACAAATAAATGTTTTATTCTCATATCAAAAAACTACAGAAATTTTATTTATCAATAACCGATAAATATCAATGTGTGGTATTTAATCTAATCACTCAGCATCACTGGCATCACCGGCATAACGAGCATGGTGATTTCCTCTCCCTTCTCTAAACTATTTTTCTATTTTTAAATAGTTTTTTGTACAATGAAAATGTGGGGTGTATATATTTAACACAAACATCAAAACTTAAAAACTTCATTTCTCTCCTAATCAATTCAATCTATCCTACATTTTATTCAAACAATCGTAAAACTATGAGAGAACTAAGATTTGATGGATTAAACAATGAGTTCTTGTTTAGTCGCCAATTGGTTTTCAACACTCCAACACGTTCTTTGTTGGGCGTTTTACTCTTTGTTTATTTGTTTCACAATTTCCCCGGTTGGCTGTACTGTGAGAAAATCAATTTTTGTTAATCGCTTGAGTAGATTATCCAGGTATGTAGTACTGACAGGTCCCCAGCCTTCTTCATCTAGTCCATGGAGGTTTAAGATAAGCCAGCCTCCTTCACCTGCCAAAAACTTATTTAACTCCTGCTCCACATAGTCATCACAAAAATCAGGGCCATGCCCCCAACAACCCAAACGAAGGGGAAGTTCTCTGACCGGGAAAGTATTCACCTTAGAATCTTTCAATACCAACCATCCACCTGTCCGTATAGCTGCCACTTTTGTCATAGCAAAATCTTCCAGTTCAGGGGTCGAAGCATTGTAAGCGAAGTTGTATACAGCTCCTTTAGAAGTGTATCCGGATAGATGCTCGTTAAAATAATTCAGGCATTTCTCAATATTCTCCTTGGCTTTTTCAACCGGAATGTCGGTAAGGTTGAGATGCTCCCAGGTATGCGGCATAATTTCATGTCCGCGTTCTTTCAGTTTATTCCAATCATTGAAATCACCCAACAGGTTTTGCGGAATCCACTTTGGTTCGGTGTTAAAGCTTTTCGTATGCCCAGTTGCAATGACATTTAAACAGGCATTTACGCCATAATTTTCATGTATCTCCGCTATCCTGTAAAAGGACTTTTTAAATCCGTCATCAAAACTCAATGATAAAGCGTGGGTCTTTAAAGGATCTAAAGTCATACCCAACGAACTGAGGCTAAAAGCTCCGGCAGCTGCCATCGATGATTTTATAAAGTTTCTGCGATCCATAGAAGAATTAATAGAATTTATGATTGATCCATTCGATAAGCACCTTATCAAAATGTTGACTTTCTTCCAATTGTGGCGTATGGCCACTTTTTTCAAAAATAACCAACTTAAAATCAGGAATGCTCTCATACGAAGAGCGCCAAAGCGTATGTGGAATCACGTAATCATACTTGCCAAGACCTACAAACACAGGAACGGCTATAGCCTTTGGAGGGTCAAACATATTGTATTCATGAAACACTTTTGTAAAAAGGTGCTGTGTCAATTCTGAATGCACCGTCATATCTTTCCAAAGCCAACCTGCGTCATATTCCGGGTCAAACCAATACTGTGGTGACATGTTATTGTATCTGGCAGAGGCCTCTTCCTGCCCGGTCAGACGATCGAGTTCTTTTACTTTTCCCCAATTTTCTTCCTGAAGTCTTTTTCGTTCAGGTGAGGCGGTTGCCCAAAGTGCTGCGGCCTTTTCATTGTATATGACATTGCCCCAATCAGCAGGTGAACCGATCACAATTAGCCCTGAGACTTGATTACCAAATTTTTTGACATATTCGGTGGCAATGGTACCATGAATACTATGACCTATGATTAGTGGTTTATCCAGACCGAGTGCCTCACGTATTTGCTCCAAATCCTTTACAATTGATTCAATGGTCACGTTGGCTAAATCCTCTGCTGCGTAATCTTTTGCAAACCATTTCATATCAACGAAATACATTTTCAGATGCTGCCGTAAATTGTCAGAAAAGGTTCTGGGATAATAGATGGATGAGCCTATCACAAGGCACGCTGTACCCTCTCCCTCAACAACATAGTTCAGCTGGCTACCATCTACTTCGATCACTCCAGATCTTGCTTGTTTTATTTCTTGTTGAGCAATCACGCAAGTGCTTAAGAGGAATGATAGTAAACAAAGTGGTTGAATTCTGATTATTCTCATATCATTATAGTATTACGCCCAACTATTGTGTATAGTTAATTAGTTTATATATTCTTATATGTGCTATTCTCCCAACCCCTTGTAATTACTCACTTTTAATTCAATTTCTTTGTTAAATTGCCTTCTGATTTTTGCAAGAGAAAAAAATATGTTTTGAGTATAAGGATTAATATTTTCTATATCTGATAAATTTACATATATTTTCTTTGTCATTAACTGGTAACCATCAGAACATAAAAAAACCACAACTTATAAGTCATGGTTCATATGATATTATCTAATATTTGAATTATTCATCTATTCACTCAACATAACAGGCATAACAAGCATCGTTATTTCCTCTCCCTCCTCTAAACCATCAATAGGTGTCAATATACCAGCTCTATTGGGTATGGACATCTCTAAAAGGATCTCATTCGAATTTAAATTATTCAGCATTTCCAATAAAAAACGTGAATTAAATCCAATTTGCATGTCATCGGGGTCGTCAAAGAACTTGAGAACATGTAGATTATCAATTAATTAGATAAGAACTTAAATTTTAATTAATATCAGCCATTTCCCTTTAGAATTTTATGTTCTTAACTGAAATCTTATGTCAGATCTTACTAGGTGGTGTTTCAATTCGCAATGGTTTTAATAGATAACAAATTTTCAGACTTTTTCTTTTTGATTTCCACACCCTCAATTATGAAGCCTAAAAAAACTATTAAAATATTGAAGAATAAAAAAATAGAAATTTGACTAGAGATTTTGTAGGGTAATTGATTTTGTAGTTAATAATAGAATAAATCGTTTCCTTATTTCTCTCATTAGATCTTTATATCATCCCTATCTTTTATCCAAACAATCATAAAACTATGAGAGACTTAAGATTTGATATGTTAAACATGAAGTTAAAAGAGAAGCCTAGGTGTGAAGACTTCTTTTTTGATTAAATAATTATTTTGTCTTATTTAATTTGTTCTAAGGTTTTATTTTGGTGTTGGGGGTTCAACAAATTTCATCTCAAATAAAGTGTCTAAGTCCTTTCGGTTCTGTCGCATTTGTCAGATTTGACATTAAATTGTATTTTGTTATAATTATGTTTTTCTTGATTATCAGACATTTACATTTTTAAATGTTCTTGTTATTACCTAAAAATTGAGCTGATTATTACAGATGCGACAGAACCGAATTTTCTTCAATACGCGGAACTCTATGTTATTAATTTTAATAAAATGACAATATTTTTACATAACTTACACTTTTGAATGACAATTATCTTTTTCATTGAGAGTAGTTTTGACTTGAATCTAAAATAGATTTTCAGAAAGAATATTAACTTAAATATATTAAGATGAAAACACTACTTACAATTCTGTTATTTTTACTTTTTTGGTTTGGAAACACTTCAGATATCTTAGCACAGGCCCCTGACAAATTGTTTCAACAAGGAATGATGCTGGAGGTGGGAGATGGAAATTTAAAGGGTGCTATTGAAATCTACTCAAAATTAGTTACTGATGTATCTGCGAGTAGATACACACAAGCCAATGCTCTATTACATGTGGGGATTTGTTATGAAAAACTGGGCAGCCCAGATAGTAAACTTGCATATCAAAGATTAATATCTGAATATGCGGAGCAAGACGAGATTATTGCAATTGGAAAATCTAAGTTAAAAGAATTTAAAGATGTCAACCCGGTATTAAAGAATGTAAGGATTGTGGCTACACAGGTTTGGAGTCCAGCAGAAGATACATATGGGGTTTCTCCAAATGGGCGTTATTTAAATTATATTGATTGGAATAATATTTCATTAAACATAAAGGACTTAAAGAAAGGGACAACTCGAGTACTATCTAAAGCGGGTACTTGGAAAAGACCAATGGAATTTCCTGATAATTCTATTTGGTCACCGGATGGTAAAAAAATAGCCTATTATTGGTTTGTTGGAAAAGATGTTGAGTTGCATGTTGTAAATTTTGACGGATCTTCAGACAAGATATTAGTAAAAGGGAAAAATGGTACTACTCCTTGGCCTGTTAGATGGTCTCCTGATGGAAATTTTATATTAGCCATAAAATCAAATAATGAGAATAAATTACATGAAATTGTTCTTGTTTCAACTTTAGATGGATCGATAAAATCCTTTAAAACTCTGGATGATTGCGGTTGCTATATGGATATTTCACCAGATAATAAGTATATTGTTTATACACTTCCGCAAAATGAAAACTCTTTGCAAAAGGACATTCATATTATTTCTATGGATGGTACTATTGATAAAAAAATAGTTGATGATGCCTCCAATGATGCAAGCCCAATATGGTCTAACAATGGGAAAGAAATTTTGTTTGTAAGCGACCGATATGGCTCCAATGATCTTTGGAAATTAAAAATTGAAAAAGGAAACCCAATAGGAACTGAAGAAATAGTTAAAGTAAATTTAGGAAGTAAAAATAGTTTACTTGGTATATCTAATAACGGAACAATTTTTTATACTACCACTAATACAAGAAATGATATTTATACAATTAATCTTGAAGAAAAGGATGGATCGAGATCTGATGAAAAAATAAAAGTTTCTAGCATTGAAGAAAAAATGAATATCAGACCAATATGGTCTCCAGATGGGAGATATATAGCCTATTATAGAGCGCATTCATATCGAGATAATTTATTAGGTCGGCAACATTTGCTCACAATTTTAGATACAAAAACCGGTATATTAGAGAATATAGATACAGGTATATATGGTGCAACATTTTCAAAACCTACATGGTCACCTGATGGAAAGAAATTGTTGTTTTTTGGAATTATTGAAGAAAAATTACAAGCGGGATTATTTAGTCTTGATATCCTATCAAAGAAAATTAACCCAATAAAAGTCAAGCAAAATATGTCTAGACAAAAAGCTGTTTTATATAATAATTACATGACATATTCAAATGATGGAAAAAGTATTTATTACTTATCTGAAGATTTTAAACGAATATTAAACTTAAATTTAAAATCAAAACAGGAATCAACAATTATATCAGGAAACGATGTTATTTTATATTTCAAATTATCAAACGATAATTCTAGAATAGCACTAGGATATTGGTATGAGAATAACAAGGATATATATGTGGTTTCTACTAAAGGAGGTGAAAAGAAAAAAATATTTGAAACTGATTGTGCCTGTTCTCCTAACGTTATTTCATGGAGTAAAGATGACAAGTTTCTATATTTTAAAAAGGGAAAATTCCGTGATCTTAAGGAAATAATGCGTGTTTCAGTTGATGGTGGAAACCCTGAATTATTTTTTGACTTTAAAGAGGTTTTCAATAACGGGACTATAATCAATGCTGATGTGTATCTAGACGGGAACAAACTATTGGTTGAATTAATGGTGGGAAAAGGAGCAGAGGTATGGAAATTAGAAGGTGTTTTTGACGAATAATTAATATTGATTAATAATTGTAACTTACCAATAAAATGATTTAATAATTAACAAATGTGATACGGTCTATTGCCAAAGGGTCAAAATTAATATTAATTTTTATACTAACCGTAATAGTTTCGGCAAGTATACTTACCTATTTAAGTATTAATAATATATCTAATTATAAAGAGTTAATCGAAAAGGAAATTTCTGAAGAGCAACGAACTATAGCGGAAGATGTTTCAATAAAATTTGAAAAGTATTTACTGGAAATAACAAGTAGATTTTCTGCAAAAACGCAAAGTGATACAATAGTCAACATCGAACAGTTTAAAATTATTGATTCCATTAAGGGAGTTAATTATCCATTAATAGTTGACAGTTGGGGCACTTTTTTATGGCCACATTATACTCATATTACAAATAAGATAAGAAAGCAATCTTCTACAAAAGTATATCTCGAAAATTTAAAAAAAGGAGAAAAAAGCGAATTTGTTATTAAAGATTTTATAAAGGCTAAGTATAATTATGAGAAATCATTAGAAGCCTCTGTTAACGATTTAGATTCGGTTCGTATTTACAATTCAATTGCCAGATTGTATACGAAAATGAATAAACCAAAAAAAGCCTTTATTTTTTATTCAAAAATAATTTCGGATTTTCCAGAAACATATAATGAATATGGTTTTATTTATGCGCATTATTCTATAATGCAATTATTTAAATTAGTCAGCAGCTCTAATATTGGAGAAGTTCAAAAGTTTGTTATAGGCTATTTGGAGAATTTAAGAGACAACAATACTTCTTCTAATCAGTATACTTTAGACTTATTGACTAATATTTCAAATTTGGTAATAATAGTTGAAGATAAAGAAGAAGTAATCGAAGGCTTTAGCGAATTATTAATTTCATTAACGAATAAACTAAGAATATTAAGCGGATACGAAGAGATTATTGGATCAATCATCAACCACAAGTATAATATAGAATCCTTGATTCCGTTAGGTGATTTTTATGCGCTTAAACCATTCCAAGAACCTTCAAATGAACTTTTTATTTTAAAAAAGAGCGATGACTTTTTTACGGGATTTGTCATAGACTTAAACGAAGTATTTAATTCTGTGGCTAGTATAGATCAATACGAAAGGAATACAGAGTTTGAGTATGTTGTAAAATGTCAACCAAAGAATATAAAAGGTTTTTTTTCAAATGGTTATTTAACCACGGTGACTGAATTTTCACCGTATTTTGAAGGCCATGTGCTTCACATATCCTTAAAGAATGAACAAGTTATTGGTGAAATTGTTCTTAGAAGAAAAGTTACTTATGGAATTGGATTAATTTTGTTATTAGGAGCTATGATTATGGGGCTTATTATTTCTATTCAAGATGTAAAAAGAGAAAAAAAAGTGAAAAAATTAAAGGCAGATTTCGTGTCAAATGTTACGCATGAATTGAAAACTCCTTTAACTTCTATTAATATGTTTGCTGAATCCATATTTATGGAACGCGTTAAGTCAAAAGCAGATTTGAAAAAATATTCTAATATTATTGTAAAAGAAAGTGAGAATTTGAAAAGGATGATATCTAATATTCTGGAGTTTTCAAGAAAGGAAAACAATAAATTAGAATATCAAATTAAAGAAAATAACCTTTCCGAGGTTTTATTAACAACAATGGATGAAATGAATTATTGGTTAGAAATAAATAATTTTGATATTGTGACTGAAATAGAAGAAAATGTTTTTGCGAAATTTGAATCAGAAAGTTTAAAACAAGCCATATCGAACTTAATTTCTAACGCTATAAAATATTCATTTACAACTAAGAAATTGGTTGTTAGATTACTTAAGAAAAACATTAGAGTATTTATCGAGATTGAAGATTTTGGTATTGGAATCCCTAAAGCCGAATTAAAATTAATATTTGAAAAATTTTATAGAGTTAATTCATTAGAAAATGATTCTGCCAGTGGAACTGGTTTAGGGCTAACTGTAACTAGAGATATCATTAAAGCTCAAGAAGGAGACTTAATCGTTGAAAGTGTATTGGGAAAGGGAAGTAAGTTTACAATAATTTTAAATATTTAAAACTCGGTAAATATGTTTAAAGGAAAGAAGATACTTATTGTTGAAGATGACCTAAGCATTCAAATAGGAATAAAAGATAACTTACTTGCTGAAGATTATGAAGTTTTAGTGGCTAGCAACGGTTTAGAAGGGTTGAAACTCGCATCGGAGGAAATGATTGATTTATTAATTTTAGATATTATGTTACCTGGAATGAATGGGTTTGAGATTTGTAAAAAGATCAAAATTAGCAAGCCATTACTTCCAATTTTAATGCTTACAGCTAGGAGTGAAGAGATGGATAAAATTGCTGGATTAGATTATGGAGCCGATGACTATATGACTAAACCTTTCAGTCTTTCTGAATTATTGGCGAGGGTTCGTGCTATTTTAAGAAGGGCATATCCAGAAAATAAAAAATTAGAAAACTTTACATTTGGTAAAGTGAAAATTGATTTTAAAAAAATGCAGGCTTTTGTTAATGGAGAAGAAATCAAATTTACAAGTAAACAGTTTGCCATATTAGAGTATTTTATTCTTCATTCTGATGAAGTTATTCATCGCCATGATTTATTGAATGAAGTTTGGGGCTATAAGTCTATTCCAACTACTAGAACCGTTGATAATTTCATTCGTGATATTAGAAAAAAAATTGAAGAGTCTCCTTCAAAGCCAAAATATATTACAAGTGTAAGTGGTGTAGGGTATAGATTTCAACCGTGATTTTTAATAGAAAGGAATTGTAAACCTCTGGTTTATGAATAGATATCACCAATCTTTAAAAGCCTTCTTATTGGGCTGCAGAGGCAAAAATACTCAAAAACGTAATCAACCGTATTCAAAAATGAACTTGGTTTTGATTTCTGATTACACATTAATTGTAATTACAAATTGAAACAATAGATAAGCTGAATTTATTACTACACATACCAAATCAATACCTATATAATTGTTTTTTCGGTAGAGGGGGATACTTACCCACCAAATGCGACTTTATTAAAAACCACCGCCACCAGAAGTGCTAATAGAACCGATGAATTCAGTTTTTAGAGGTGCTATATAAGATCAATAGTAATCAGTTTAAGCAATTGTATGTCGTCAATTTTGAATTCTTTGTTCCTCAATTTCCATTGATTTCTTTTAAATGAAATATTGTTGCTTCTCATGTCATTAAAGTAATACCAGACTGATAAAGTCTCCTTTGATCCAATACCAGTACACGTCCAGTCTCTGTTAGATTATTTTTTCAATCTTGAAGAAGCCTGTTTAAATATTTAATTTCGAGAATTTCCTGCTTTCGGTTTTCATTCCAATTATTAATTTGTAGAGCAATCAATATCCCTACTACAACAAGAACAATCACCGATGGCATATCTCATATATTTCATTGGCTTATTATCATCAGCTTGTTTCTTTCTTGTTTTTCTAAAAAAGTTAATCATTTGAATCCTAGGTTGTTTTGTAAATATAAGGAATTAATAACAACAAAAAA
>PVMS01020420.1_pt1 | contig 10547 bp, 7 predicted proteins | sample 1853461 | NCBI WGS metagenome assembly PVMS01 (sample SAMN08582032, study PRJNA380276) | Marine sediment metagenome, whole genome shotgun sequencing project. | isolation source: ocean sediment barecode stripped | collected 2017
CTTCCTGCAGCAGTACGATTTGTCATCCGAAGAGGGGATTCTGCTGATGTGCGTCGCAGAGGCTCTCTTGAGAATTCCGGATGGAAAAACGGCGGATCGACTGATCGCCGACAAGATTACATCCGCAAACTGGAAGGAACACCTCGGTGCAAGCGATTCCTTGTTCGTTAATGCGTCCACCTGGGGTCTGATGCTGACCGGACAGCTGCTCAATCTGGACGAAATCGCCAAGGGAAACCCGACCCGGTACCTCGGAAAACTAGCGAGTCGCGCTGGCGAGCCCGTCGTGCGTACGGCAATGCGACAGGCAATGAAGATCATGGGCTATCAATTTGTTATGGGTCGCACGATTGACGAAGCGCTGGCGCGATCCCGCAAGGGAAGTAACAGCAACTACCGGTATTCCTTTGACATGCTGGGCGAGGCGGCATTGACCGCAAGCGATGCAGATCGCTACTTTGAATCGTATTCGGCAGCGATTAGCAGAATCGGTGCAAGTGCTGCAGGGGCGGAAGACATTATTGCGGCGCCAAGCATATCCGTGAAGCTGTCTGCCCTGCATCCGCGTTATAGCTACAGCCAGTTTGAACGCGTTCACAGTGAGCTCATCCCGAGGGTGGCGGATCTCGCTGTTCAGGCCGCCCATGCAGGCATCGCGTTAACGGTGGATGCGGAGGAGGCCGATCGCCTCGAGATTTCCCTGCAGGTTTTCGAAGGAGCGTATCGCGATGCCCGACTGAAAGATTACGAAGGCCTCGGCCTTGCGTTGCAGGCTTATCAGCGCCGTGCAACAGATGTTGTTGACTACATCACCTCGCTGGCCGGGGAACATAGCAGACGAATACCGGTGCGACTCGTAAAAGGTGCCTACTGGGATACTGAAATAAAGCTCGGCCAAATGCAGGGACTGAGCAGTTACCCGGTCTTTACTCGTAAAGCGCATACCGACGTTTCCTACCTGGCGTGCGCGCGGGCACTGCTTGGATCTTCGTTCGTGTATCCGCAGTTCGCTACGCACAATGCGCATACGCTCGCCAGCGTCATGCATTTTGCCGGAACAAAAACAGAACTCGAATTTCAGCGATTGCACGGCATGGGAGAGGATTTGTACCGCGAGATCATTGATCCCGATAAATTCAACCACCCATGTCGCGTATACGCACCCGTTGGCAGTCATGAGGATCTGTTGCCCTACCTGGTGCGCAGGTTACTCGAGAACGGTGCGAATACCTCGTTCGTCAATCGCATCGTCGATGAGTCCGTCGACGTCGAGGATATCGTTTCGGATCCGATTGAACTGACGCGGTTGACCGGGTGCGAACCACATCCGTCGATCATCGCGCCAGCGGATTTGTTTGGCGATGACCGCCGGAATTCCGCTGGCCTCAATCTGCCGGACCACAAGGTAATGGCCGAGCTCATGCGCTCGATGGAGGCGATTTCAGGCAAGCCCGCGATCGCCACACCTGTCGTTGGTGGAACATCGCTTGCGGGTGATGAAGTGTCTTCAGTAAACCCGGCCAATACTGCTGACGTGGTTGGGTCGTGCGTGCAGGCCAGCCGGGATGCCGTCGACCAGGCGCTTGATCTGTCCTCAAAAGCGCAGGCCGGTTGGGACCGAACAAGTGCCCACGATCGATCAACGATACTGCAGGAGGCTGCTCGTCTGTTCGAGGAAAACGGACCGGAGCTAATGGCGCTTTGTGTACGGGAAGCAGGCAAAACCGTGCCGGATGCCGAGTCGGAGCTTCGTGAAGCGGTGGATTTTCTGCGCTACTACGCTCGTGAGGCAGAAAGACATTACGGCGACGCGATTTCCTTGCCCGGCCCAACGGGAGAACGAAACACCCTGAGCTTGCGAGGACGGGGCATCTTCGTGTGTATCAGTCCCTGGAATTTTCCGCTGGCAATTTTCACGGGTCAGATTGCCGCAGCCCTGGCCGCGGGTAACGCAGTCCTGGCCAAGCCGGCGGAGCAAACGCCGCTGGTCGCGCACCGGGCGTTCCAACTGCTGCTTGAGGCTGGCGTGCCGAAGAATGTCCTGCATTTCTTACCGGGCGATGGTGCAGAAGTCGGTGGCTATGCGGTTGCGGATGCAAGAGTCGCGGGCGTTGCGTTTACCGGGTCAACGGAAACAGCTCGACTCATAAACCAGACCCTCGCGCATCGCGAGGGGCCGATAGCCACCCTGATCGCCGAAACGGGTGGTCTGAATGCCATGTTTGGCGACAGCTCCGCTTTGACCGAGCAGGGTGTGCTGGACGCGGTTTACTCTGCGTTCAACAGCGGGGGACAACGCTGTTCGGCACTACGCATATTGTGTTTGCAGGAAGACATTGCAGAACGCGTAATCGAATTGCTCAAAGGGTGCATGGACGAGCTGTCGATTGGCGATCCTTCCCTGCTATCAACAGACGTCGGACCGGTCATCGACGAAGAGGCAAGAGCGTTGCTGCTGGATCACATTGACCGAATCAGCGAAAAGGCCAGTGTTATTCATCAATGTAAATTGAACGAAGATACCCAGGCCGGCACGTTTGTTGCACCCACCGCTATCGAAATCGATGATCTGGGTCAACTCGAAAAAGAAGTATTCGGTCCGGTGCTACACGTTCTGCGTTACAAGGAAAAGCGACTCGCAGAAACGGTGCAAGCGGTGAATGACACAGGTTTCGGCCTTACGATGGGCCTGCACAGCCGCATCGATGCACGCGCAGAAGCTCTGGCCAGGGAATCGGGTGCGGGCAACCTGTATATCAATCGCAACATGATTGGAGCAGTGGTGGGCGTGCAGCCTTTCGGTGGTCGCGGTATGTCAGGCACCGGCCCCAAGGCAGGCGGCCCGCATTATCTGCCGCGGTTTGGTAACGAGATTGCCGTCAGCAACAACCTCTCTGCAGTGGGTGGTAATGCCACCCTGTTATCGCTCGAGGACGACTGACATGTCTTCAATCAGCATTTTTGACATCTTCAAGATCGGAATCGGCCCGTCCAGTTCTCACACGGTGGGCCCGATGAAAGCAGCATGTGCATTTGTTGAGGCAATAGCGGAATCAGGGGCAACCGTCGCTCGAATACGAGTGACGTTGTACGGCTCGCTCGCTTTCACCGGTATCGGGCACGCGACAGACTCGGCAATCCTGCTTGGGCTCGCGGGTCACAAACCGGAGGCTATCGATCCTGATGCAGCCAGTAGCTACCTGCGAAAAATTCGCGCTGACAAGAGCATAGACGTCCCCGGTGTTGGCGTATCGCCGTTCGACCCTGGCACGGATCTCATTTTCGAGTTGCACGAGATCTTGCCGCGCCACACCAACGGTATGCGATTCCGTGCATTTGCTGCATCTGGTGAGGAAGTCCTGAGCGAGGACTATTATTCTCTTGGTGGTGGATTCATCGTGCGCGGCGACGAAGAACAGTCACTCGATCAGGAGGGCGAGCCTCCGTTTCCATTCCATGACGGTGCGTCTCTTTTGGCGCAGGCTGAAAAACACAAGCTGTCGATTCCCGATCTTGTCATGAAGAATGAATGCTCCTGGCGCTGCGAGGAGGAGGTCAAACGCAGGATTGACGAAATCTGGCTGGCGATGCAGGCCTGCGTCGAGCGCGGCCTGAAGACTGAGGGCACATTGCCAGGGGCACTGGCTGTAACCCGGCGAGCGCCGAAGTTATACCAGTCAATCCATGAAGCTGGTGATCAGGATGGCCGCAACACACTGGACTGGGTCAACGCCTGGGCTATCGCAGTAAACGAAGAGAACGCGGCAGGCGGTCGAGTCGTAACATCGCCGACGAATGGCGCGGCCGGCATCATACCGGCGGTACTGCATTACTACTGGCATCTAATTCCGGATGCCAATGAAGATGGTATCCGGCGCTTCATTTTGACAGCAGGTGCGATTGGCATCCTGTACAAGATCAATGCATCGATTTCGGGTGCGGAAATGGGCTGCCAGGGCGAAGTCGGCGTGGCGTGTTCGATGGCCGCCGCCGGTCTCGTAGCGGCATGGGGTGACTCCAACATCAATATCGAAAACGCCGCGGAGATTGGTATGGAACACAACCTCGGCCTTACCTGCGACCCTGTGGGTGGCCTGGTGCAGATCCCGTGCATCGAGCGCAACGCCATGGGCGCGGTCAAAGCCGTCAACGCAGCTCGCCTGGCCTGGCATGGCGACGGATCGCACAAGGTAACCCTTGACCAGGTAATCGCGACGATGCGCCAGACGGGGCTGGATATGCAGACGATCTACAAAGAAACATCCGAGGGTGGACTGGCCGTCAACGTGGTCGAGTGTTGATTTTTTTCGGGTAGTCGTAGAGATTCAGCGTGACAGGACTGTTTTTTCTCAAATTCCAGTCGTCCGTATCGATCGTTACAGATACAACACCACAGGTTGGCATGTTGCCAGTGAGCCCGGGGCACAGGTAATTTGCGAATTCCGTCATACCCGGATTGTGTCCAACCACCACCACATTATTAAACCCCGGATCCTGTTGTCCGACGAAATCGATCAGTGTGTCAAGACTGGCAAGATACAATTTGTTATCCCGCTGCAGAAACTCGATGGGATACGAAATCTCGGTGGCGAGTGCTTTTGCTGTTTCCCAGGTTCGGGTTGCGGGGCTCGAAACGATTAACGATGGTCGAATCGCCGCTTCGTGAATTCGCCGCGCCATTTCGGGCGCATCCCGTCGCCCCCGTCCGTTTAACGGCCGATCGTGATCGGCGAGTCCGCTATTGTCCCAGCTCGATTTTGCATGACGCAATAATGTAAGCGTCTTCATATCCGGGTTGTTCTCTTTTTCAATTCGTCGTGACTATCGAAAGCCAGCCGATTCTACATCATTCCTGCTAAACAGATGCACCTGACCTAACGCAACCGGACTTACATCATACCTGTCTGTAATCGAGCTTCATCAGACATCATTGATTGATTCCAGGGAGGGTCGAAAACCAGCTCCACGCGTACATCTTCCACGGTCGGGATCACTGCGATTTTTTCCTGGGCATCCTGGAGCAATACCGGTCCCATGCCACACCCCGGCGCGGTCAATGTCATATCGATGTGTACGAATCGTCCACCCTCCGGCCGGTTCTCAATGTCACAGCGATATACCAGTCCCAGGTCAACGATGTTGATCGGTATTTCGGGATCGTAGACGGTTTTCAGTTGCTCCCAAATTACGCTTTCGATATCCGCATTGGTCGCGTTCTCCGGTATTGCCGGTGGTGGTACGGCTTCCTTACCAATGGCGTCGGCGTCGCTGCCCGCGATTCGAAACAGGTTTCCCTCTACATAAATGGTAAAGCTGCCACCGAGGGCCTGGGTGATGAAACCGCTTGTACCTTCACGCAATGTCAGCGGATCGCCCGCCGGAATAATAATTGCCGTGACATCGCGGGAAATGCTAAATGGTTCGTTCATATGGCCAAACATACTTGCTCCATCGACACTACTCGCCAGAATCAGGCGCCGGGTCGTTGTGTTGTTTACTCCGTCGTCGCCGGACTCTTGTCCTGAGTCAGTGCGGCGTTCATCGCGTGCCATGCGAGCGTTGCGCATTTCACCCGAGACGGAAATTCTTTTACGCCCTGCAGCGCGCGTAATTTTCCAAGGTCAATTGACGCTGTTGTGGTTCTTCCGGACAATGAGTCAGTAACCGCGTGAAAAAAGACGGTCGCTTCCGAAGTGGTCATTCCGGTTACGGTCTCCGTCAACAAAGATGCAGAGGCGACAGAAATTGCACAGCCGGAGCCTTCGAAGTACGCATCGGCGATCCTCATGTCATCATCCAGTCGAAAATACAGTTTCAACTTGTCACCGCACAGCGGATTTATGCCAGCTGCCGAGTGTGTTGCACCGTCAAGTTTGCCGAAGTGCCGCGGGCTACGAGCATGGTCCAGGATAAGTTCCCGGTACAAGTCCCGTAATTCCATTGCCGCACTCGAATCGTTGTTCATTAGCAAAAAAGTTCCTGTGCCTTGCCGATTGCCACGATCAGGCGATCGATATCGTCTTTGTTGTTATAAAGGGCGAGTGATGCGCGAGCGGTGCCAGGAATACCGAAGAACTCCATGACCGGCATAGCGCAGTGGTGGCCTGTTCGGATGGCGACTCCCTGGTGGTCCAGAATCGTTCCCAGGTCGTGCGGGTGGATGTCAGAAACCAGGAAGGACTGGACGCTCGCTTTGTGGCTGGCGGTGCCGATCAGTTGGATATCGTCGACTTTGCCAAGCTCCTGCATCATGTACGCTAACAATGCACCTTCATGTTCAGCAATGCGTTGCATGCCAACTGACTGCAGGTAGTTAACTGCAGCGCCTAATCCGATCGCAGAGGAAATGCTCGGAGTCCCGGCTTCGAATTTGTAGGGCAATTCGTTGTAAGTAGTGCCATTGAATCGCACTTCCAGAATCATGTCACCGCCGCCCTTGTATGGTGGCATTTCTTCAAGCAAGGCTTCTTTGCCGTACAAAATACCGATACCGGTTGGTCCGAACATCTTGTGGCCGGAAAATGCGTAAAAATCACAGTCCAGATCCTGCACATCAACAGGCATATGGGGGACTGCCTGGGCGCCATCGAGCAGCACCGGCACGCCGGCAGCATGCGCTTTGGCGATGATTTCTTTCACGGGTAAAACGGTACCAAGCGCGTTTGATACGTGTGCAACAGCCAGAATTGCTACTGACTCATCCAGTACCCCGTACAGCTGATCAAGATCAACATTGCCCGCATCGTCGATATCAATCACAACCAGCTCCGCACCCGTTTGGTCGCAGACCATTTGCCATGGCACGATATTGGAGTGATGTTCGAGGTGGGTGATTACGATTTTGTCGCCGGTCCCCATGCCGGGTCGGCAAAAACTTTGAGCGACCAGGTTGATAGATTCGGTCGTGCCGCTGGTGAACAGCGTTTCGTTGCGGGAATTGGCATTGATGAATTCAACGATGGCATCTCGCGCGCTTTCATATGAATCAGTGGCTCGGTGACTGAGTGTGTGTATACCACGATGTACGTTTGCATGATCGTGCTTCTGGTAGTTGCTGACAGCATCGATGACTGCCGTTGGTGCCTGCGATGAAGCGGCGCTGTCGAGATAGACGAGCGGGCAGCCATTTACTTCCTGCGCAAGGGCAGGAAAATCAGCCCTGAGATCATCCAGGCTGGCCGGCATTGCTTGTCGAGCACTTGATTCAGGCAATGCCTTACTCATCGCGGTTATCACCGATCAAGGTATCCAGTCGCTCATCAATCGCATGTGCCACGTAGTCGCGAGTGGCCCCGACAGTCAGGAGGGACAGGACTTTCGACGCGAATGCCCGGGTAATCAATCGGGTCGCTTCGGCCTTATCCAGGCCGCGGGAGCGCAAATAAAACAGCGCTGACTCGTCCAGCTGGCCAACGGTAGCGCCATGACTGCACTTGACCTCGTCCGCATATATTTCCAGCTCCGGTTTGGTATCGATTTCGGCATCGCCGGACAGCAGCAGGTTATGGTTCGATTGACTGGCATCGGTTCCGTCGGCGCCTGGATGCACGACTGCCTTTCCGTTGAAAACGCAGCGGGAATTTCTATTCAGGATTCCACGATATTCTTCCGAGCTTCGGCTCGGACCGACGAGGTGATCGACGCGAGTGTGGTTGTCGATATGTTGCTGGTCCCCGGCCAGGTATAAACCGTTCAAAGTGGCGCTTGCCTCCCGGCCCCGCAATCTCGCGATAACGTCGTTTCGCACAAGCGACCCTCCGAAATCAAAACCGCAGTGCCGAAATTCAGCTGCCTCTGATAGTTCCACGGTCAGTCGGGCTGTGTGGATATGATGGCGGGCTCGTTGCTGAATACGAACATAATCAGCGGTTGTGTTTTGTGACAGCTCAAACTGAACAACATTGTTGGCAAAATGCTCACCGTCGCCAGACGATAAATGTGCCTCGACAAAGCGTGCGGAAGCGCCCTCCTGAAGTTCAATGAGAATACGGGACTGCGCAACTACGGCGCCACCGATTGCCTGGTCATCAAACAAAAAGCCGATCGGTTTTTCGATGGATGCGCCTGGTGCGACCGAGAGTCTCAGACCGTCGGCAAGCAAAGCCGCATTGAGCTGAGCCATTGCATCATCGACGGCAATATCTCTGGTATCCCATTCAGCGCCTTGCTCCGATAAGCGGCTTACGGAGACACCGCGTGGCAGCTTGCAGGAATCGAGGTCGATCTTTCCATTCTGAATCGGAATCCAATGTGCATCTATGGCAGATCGAATCGCAGTGGCCTGGCTGGACGAATACTCAGGAAGGGCGGCCTGATTCGCCAGCCACACATTACTGACGTTAACTGCGCGCGACAGGTTCGTGTAACGCCAGTCTTCGTGACGAGTTGTGGGAAATCCGGACCCCGCGAATTCAGCGGCAGCCGATTTACGAATTTCAGACAAGGCATCCTGCGGCATTGCGTTGACTGCCTGGTCAAAAAGTACTTGATTGAAAGCGACATCCGTCATGCAGTTGCCGCCTCACGCAGCCAGTCGTAGCCCTTGTCTTCGAGTTCCAGCGCCAGGGACTTGTCGCCCGAGCGAATGATTTTCCCAAGCGACAAAACGTGTACGAAGTCCGGTTCGATGTAGTCGAGAAGACGCTGATAATGCGTAATCAGCACGATCGCACGATCGTCACTCCGCAATGCGTTGATTCCTTTGGCAACTGACTTCAGCGCGTCAATGTCGAGCCCCGAATCCGTTTCATCCAGAACCGCAAGTCGTGGCTCCAGTACGGCCATGTGCAGAATCTCGTTGCGTTTCTTTTCGCCACCGGAGAATCCTTCGTTTACGCCACGATTGAGGAAACTGGTATCCATATCCAGCAACTTCATTTTTTCTTTTGCGAGTTTGAGAAACTCAAACGCATCGATCTCTGCTTCGCCCTGGAATTTTCGCCTCGCGTTCAGGGCAGCCTTGAGCAAATAAGCATTGTTTACGCCCGGAATTTCGACCGGGTACTGGAAGCCCAGGAAGAAGCCACGACGAGCGCGTTCCTCGGGTTCGAGCTGCAGCAGATCCTCACCAAGAAAAGAAACGGAACCGCCAGTCACTTCGTAGTCGCCGTGGCCGGCAATGACTTGCGCGAGCGTACTCTTGCCGGAGCCATTGGGTCCCATGATTGCGTGTACCTCACCTGCGGACACTGAGAGGTTCAAGCCATTCAGGATTTGCTTGTCACCGATCTTTGCTTTCAGGTCTTTAATTTCTAACATACATATTTCCGGGGCTTAGCCGACGGCTCCTTCGAGGCTGACATTGAGCAGCGCCTGTGCTTCAACGGCAAATTCCATGGGTAGTTCTTTGAAGACTTCTCTGCAGAAGCCATTGACGATCATATTGACGGCATCTTCTTCCGACAGGCCACGCTGGCGGCAATAAAACAATTGATTCGCCGAGATCGTGGATGTCGTTGCCTCGTGCTCAACTTTCGCTGAGGGGTTTTTTACCTCCATGTACGGGAATGTGTGGGCACCACACTCCTTGCCGATCAGAAGGGAGTCACATTGCGTGTGATTCCTGGCGTTCTCGGCCTGCGGCATGATTTTTACCAGGCCACGGTACGTGGCCTGCGACTTTCCCGCCGATATTCCCTTGGAGACAATCGTGCTACGGGAATTGCGGCCAATGTGAATCATTTTCGTTCCGGTATCCGCTTGCTGGAAGTTATTGGTCACTGCAACCGAGTAAAATTCACCGACAGAGTTCTCTCCACGCAAAATGCAGCTCGGGTACTTCCAGGTAATCGCCGAACCGGTTTCGACCTGGGTCCAGGAAATCTTCGAGTTGTCGCCGCGACAATCACCGCGCTTGGTGACAAAGTTATAAATACCGCCGACGCCATTCTCATCGCCGGGATACCAGTTTTGCACCGTGGAGTATTTGATCTCCGCGTTTTTCAACGCGACCAGTTCGACGACAGCCGCGTGCAGCTGGTTTTCGTCTCGCATCGGCGCGGTACACCCTTCGAGGTAACTGACATGGCTTCCCTCATCGGCAATGATCAACGTTCGTTCAAACTGCCCGGTATTGGCAGCGTTGATGCGAAAATACGTTGATAGCTCCATTGGGCAGCGAACGCCTTTCGGTATGTATACGAACGAGCCATCACTGAAAACGGCTGTATTAAGTGCGGCGAAATAATTGTCGCGATAGGGCACGACCGAACCGAGATACTTCCTGACGAGCTCCGGGTGTTCGATTACCGCTTCCGAAAATGGGCAGAATATGACGCCGGCATCTTTCAGCTTTTCTTTGAATGTCGTGGCAACTGAAACGCTGTCAAAAACAGCATCGACCGCAACGCCTGCCAGTCGTGCGCGTTCATGCAAGGGGATGCCGAGCTTGTCGTAGGTCTCCAAAAGCTTCGGATCGACCTCGTCCAGGCTTTTCGGCCGGTCTTCATCCGATTTGGGCGCCGAAAAATAGGAAATGCCCTGGTAGTCGATTGGCGGATAGTGCACATGCGCCCATCCGGCTCTTTCAGGGTAAGCCAGTGACGATA
>PVMS01013480.1_pt1 | contig 10545 bp, 6 predicted proteins | sample 1853461 | NCBI WGS metagenome assembly PVMS01 (sample SAMN08582032, study PRJNA380276) | Marine sediment metagenome, whole genome shotgun sequencing project. | isolation source: ocean sediment barecode stripped | collected 2017
GGCCGGACCCACGACGCCGGCAATCATTCTGCTCGGAGGCAGGCTGGTTCCTAACGATGCATTCGCCCGCGAATCCTATGTGAATATCGACCCTACAAACCTGATCAAGAACAAGGGCGTGTCTTTACAGGCTGATTTCAATTTTTCCAATGATATGTTACTGACATCGATTACCGCCTACCGGGAAATGTCCCGGCTGGAAGATGCCGACGTCGACTTTACCAGTGCAGAAATGATTTCGACTTTCCTGGGTGACACCAATATCGAAACCTTTACCCAGGAATTCCGTCTCAGCCAGTCTACGGACTCAGTAGACTGGATGCTCGGTGCCTACTATTTTGACGAATCCGTCAGTCACAATAATGAAATCAGGTACGACACCGCGTTTCGAGGATATGCCGATATTCTTTCCACAGGAGGGATAACGGTGCTCGAGCAAACCATGATAGCGCTTGGCCTGTTGCCGCCGACGGTCACTTTCTTTGGCGCAGGGCAGGGCACTATCGAAGAAACCGGTCAGGACGACAGGACAACTTCCCTGTTCGGTCAATTTGACTGGCATGCCACTGACCGGCTTACGCTGACCGCAGGCCTGAACTACACGAAAGTCAAGAAGGACGCCTTCATTCAGCAGCAGAATACCGATATCTTTTCCGCTCTTGATATGGTTCAGATTGGTTTCGGGACGATCTTTTTTGGCGCGACGGGACTGCCGCCGACACTGGAAAATATCATTGCTAACCCGGGTGTCGCAGCGATCGCCAACGCCCTCAGCACGGTTGAGTGTACAGAGGAAACAGGACCGGCCTGCAATCAATTGCTGGCATTTCAGCCCTTCCAGTTTCTGCCGCCATTCGTTGACTTCCCCAACTCCGTCGAGCCTGGCAAGTCCAACGACAGCAAGACAACCTGGACTCTGCGGGCCGCTTTCCAGGCCAACGACAATATCAACCTCTATGCCAGCGCCAGCACTGGCTTTAAAGCCACTTCCTGGAATCTGAGCCGTGACTCGAGGCCATTCGCCAAAGACATTCCGGCGCTGGAAGAGGCCGGGCTCGCAGTCAATAATCTGACGGCCGGAACCCGCTATGCAGGGCCGGAAGAGGCGCTGGTCTATGAACTCGGCTTCAAAGGCAGCTGGAGCACCAGCATGCTCAATGTTGCCCTGTTTTATCAGGAAATTGAAGGATTTCAGGGCAATATATTCACCGGCACCGGATTTGTTCTTTCAAACGCCGGTAAACAATCCACCGATGGGATCGAAATCGACACCATGTGGTTGCCGACCGAAGCCCTCAAACTGACCTTCTCAGGTACCTGGCTGGATCCGGTCTATGATTCTTTCGTGGGTGGCGAGGGTGTCGACGGCCCCGAGGACCTCAGCGGCACAACCGTTCCGGGCATTCACAAACTCAGCTTGAATGCCTCGGCAACCTATTACTTCGATATCGGAGCAACCACCTCTTTCATTCGGGGCGAGTACGTCTATGCCGACAAGGTGCAGGCCATTGAAAATGTTCCTGCTGAAGTCGCTTCTCGCAGGGTCAGCATGCTGAATGCGAGTATCGGCTTTCAGTGGACCAACGGTCTCGAGCTCATGTTGTGGGGTCGCAACCTGAATAACGATGACTTCCTGCAGACGGCCTTTCCTGTGACGGCACAGGAAGGCAGCTACAACGGTTATCCGAATCAACCGCGAACCTACGGCGTCACGCTGCGAATGAGGTTTTAACAGTAGTGCGAGCTACACCGAAGCGCTCGGACGCGCGTCGATCTCTTCGCACCAGCGCCGGATGTATTGCCAGCGATCCCGCACCGGCAGCTTGATCCAGCCGGCGAATTCCGTGCAGACATAGGCACCAATATCGGCCAGGGTGAACCGGTCCAGTGCGACATAATGTGATTCGGCCAGGCGCAGGTTCAACTGCTCCATGAAAATTTCGAGCCGTCTCCGGCCGCGCTTGGCCAGCACCGGAATCTGTTCAAAGTTTTCAGGCCCGGTCAGGGCGCGGTTTGCAAAACCCCTGGCCGTATTGCGCAGCGCTTCGGCGCCGGCGAGAAATCCTTCCGTCATGGTCTGCTCATGCCAGTTCATGACCAGGGCCTGCTCGCGAGCGTCCCGGCCCATCAGGTTGGGTTCCGGAAACTGAGATTCCAGGTAATGGCAAATGGCAAGCGAATCAGTGAGACAAGTCCCATCGTCGAGTTCCAGGACAGGAACCGTACACCGGGGATTGACCTTTTTGAATGCGTCACTCAGTTGCTCTTCGTTGCGCAGGTCTACTTCCACCGTGGGAATTTCAACGCCCTTCTCGGCTATGAACATGCGCACGCGGCGTGGGCTGGGCGCCGGTTGGCAATCGTAGAATTTCACGGTTTAGTCACTCTCCCGCAGTGGCAACGAGTTCAGTATTGCTGCTGGTCAAGGCTTGTCTCAGCGCAGTGCGCTCGGCCTGATCCACGCCGATTTTCGCCAGATACGCATCCATTGAACCATATTGTTCATCCACGGTTGCGTAGTAGGTTTCAAGCATCTCCGGCTCCACGCCCACCAGTGGGAAAAAGGCTTTCGGCGGCGGACCCTTGCCAGAACCCATTCTGGTTCCCACCCGGGCCGTGTAGTTCTCACGATCCTTGGAGAGGATCGTGGCTTTTCTCTCTGCCTGGCTGACTTCGTTCGTCAGCATGAAATCTTCCATGATGGTTTTCCGGTCCACGCCCAGCGCTTCCAGGATCAGGGTCACGGCGACACCCGCCCGGTCTTTACCCGCAGAGCAATGGATCAGGATGGGCCAGTTGGATTCGTCGAGAACCACTTCCATCAGGCTTTCGTAGCTGGGTGATCCCACTTCGGCCACCATGCGATAGCCGTTCATCATATGCTCCAGCATATCTTCTTCCGTAAACCGGTTTCTGCTCAACAGCTTCTTTTGCTTTTTGAACCAGGGACCATTCGAGTCGCCGACCGGGAAGTGAAAAAACTGCGGTGGATTGTCTCCCTCCCAGACAGTCGGGTCTTTCTTTTTTTCCCTGTCCGTGCGCAAGTCGATGACGGTCCGCAGACCAAAATCTTCGAGTATCTGAAAATCCTGCGGGGTGAGCCGCGACAGCCTGTCGGAACGAATAATCTGTCGCCAGGCGATCGTCCGACCATCGGCAGTTTGATAACCACCAATATCCCGCGTATTGCTCGTCCCTTTCAGATGTATGATGCGTTGAAATTCAGGCTCTTCAGCGAAGACCGGATTAACCAGCAGGCACAGCCCAAAGATAAAAATGCTCAAATTGATTTTTCTATTCATCACACCAGAATAGCAAAAAAAAGCTGAAAAAGTCAGGACAGCCACAAAAAAAAGCGAGGAAAAGCGAGGAAAAGCGAGGAAAAGCAAGGACACCCACAAGGAAAAGCAAGGACACCCACAAAAATACAAGAAGTGAAGCTGGAAAAAGCGAGAATACCCATCACTTTCAACCATTTTCGGTACAGTAAACGTGGACTTTGTGGAATAGGGTATTTATTCTTGCCATATTCATCTCCAGCTAACAGATTGCCAGGCACAAACCGCGGCTGGTTTCCCCAGAATCCAAATTGAGTTCCGTTGACGAGTCCAAATGAATAGTTCACAGGCGAAGTGGATGACCGTAGTGTCAGCGATATTCATTAGCGGCTTGATATTCCTGTTTCTGCCCTCTGAAATCTATCTGAGAAACCCACTCGAATTCATCTCAACGCCCGCACAATTGCTTGGAAATCTGATGTTGGGCGGGCTTTTATTGACCATGGGCCTTTTACTGCCCGTTCTTGTCCCACTGACCGGCTGGCAAAAAACCTATTCCATTCTGCTCGGCGGCGTGGCCCTGGCCCTTTGGGTATCCAGTGTGTTCCTGGTAGCAGACTTTGGAGAATTGGACGGTACGAGTTTTGATCTGGCACGGCACAGCGCTGTACTGACTGATCAAAGTGTCTGGTTCGCTGTGGTGCTGCTTGCTGCCTGTATTGGGATGTGGAAGTGGCCGCAGCTGGTGATGCGCTCGATTGGCGTAATCGGAATCGGACTGATCATCATCACTGCGATGAATTTTCGCAGCGTCAGCAATAATACCGACACAAAACTGGAACCGGTCAGTCTGAAGGAAATTGCCCGCTTTTCATCCAACCGCAACCTGCTTATCCTGGTGATGGATACTTTCCAATCCGATGTTCTGCAGGAGATTGTCGGGCAAGACCCAGCCATGCTCGACAGACTGGATGGTTTCCGGTTTTATCCTGACACGCTGGGCGTAGCCCCTACGACCTATCTGACCATGCCGGCATTTCATTCCGGGAAAAACTACAACCGGATGATGTCGCTGCCGGAGTTTTACAACGTGGGTGTGCGTGAAGGGTCCTTTCTGGCGGAACTGGCCCGGAATGAATACCAGGTTGATATCGTCAATCCCATAGCAAGCGCTTGCCCGGAAGGGATGAACACTTGCAAGCATCAGGAAAACCTGTTGCTGCATGAGCAGCAGGTCACAAGTACCGAGGCGTCGCGCCTGGCGGATCTGGGGTTTTTCAGGGCGATACCCGGTCTGTTGAAACGGTCGGTATTTGACGGAACCAGTGGTCCGGTTACACGACTACGTGACGAAACGCCATTGACCGGCCTGGAGCATCGCATCTATCAGGCCAACACAGTCCAGAGAATGATCGCGGACAACCTTTGGGTCGACGACGGGCCACCCACCGCCAAACTGATTCATTTGCTGAACACACACCCGCCATTCATGTTCAATGCCGATTGCGAGTTTATCGGCGTCACTCGTGTAATCGATCGGAGCCATATGACGGATCAAACAGTCTGTGCCATGCGCTGGTTCAATTATCTGTTGGATTCCATGAAGGCTTCGGGCGTGTATGACAACAGCATGATCGTACTGGCTGCAGACACTGGCGCCGGCAGCATTTACGGCCTGGACGATTTGTCCAGCCTTTACGCCCAACATCATGGTTTAAAGCCAGGCGAAATGGGCCGATTGATCGGCGGCGCCAATCCGGTGTTAGCGATCAAGTATCCAAATGACCATGGACCCATGCAGGAATCGGCGGCACCGGCGCAATTGACCGACATCGCCAGAACTGTGTGCGAAACTTTGCAGGATTGCACAAAACAGGACGGGCTGAACCTGCGGAATAATCCGACAGGTCATCGTGATCGAACCTATCTTTACTATGTCTGGCAGCATGATTACTGGGGACTCGAAACCATACCGGGAATTATTGAATACACCGTGAATGGGCCACTGTGGCTCGAATCTTCCTGGCACAGGGAATTTTCCAATGACATGCCGACGCAGGTTTCCAGGGTGGAATTTTCCAACGAAGATGAGCCGGAGATTTTCGGCATGGGATGGGGGCATGTCGAGGTCAATGACAGTGGAATCAGCAAAAGGTGGTCGGTTTCCGAAAGGGCGGAGATGTTCCTGCCTCTGCCCGCCGGCAACGACTTGACGCTTTCGTTTCGCGTTTTGTCGGCGCCGGGTCTCGACAAGCAGGTGATGAAAGTCTGGATTAACGGCGAACTGGTTGATTCCCGCAGAGTGGACAGCCGCTTGCAGACAGTGACCATGACTGTCGCTGCAGGCTTGATTACAACGCCGGTTGCTGAGCTCGTCCTGGAGTTTTCCCAGGTGAAAGAGCCGGAAACGGTTGAAAAGCGCAGAATCAGTGTCAGTTTCTACGAACTCAGTATTTATCAGTCAACCGAACCGGAGTGAACAGCCTGCAATAAAATCACAGCTGGCCCAAAGGCCGTATATTTTCCAGTTCGTCTTCTTCGAGGAGACGCGATATGGCCATGAATCTCAAACCCAACGGTATTTCCAGTGAGAAACTCGAACCCCTGCCGGCTGAGACATCTACCGTGATGTGCATATTCCTGTAGTACTCAAACTGATCTGCTGACATGTAGAACTTGCAGCCATGAATTTCACCCAGGCAGACATCCCTCGAACCAATCAGAAACTCACCCTCCTCAAAGCACATGGGGGAGGAACCATCGCAGCAGCCGCCGCTCTGGTGAAACATGAGATTTCCGTGCTGCTGCCGCAACTGATCAATCACGGCTCTGGCCTGGTCAGTTAGCGACAGTCGTTCTGAATACATGATCAACTCTGTTAAAAGGGATGGGCAGCCCGGAATGAGCTGCCCACAGCATCTGTCAGCTCAGAAAAATCCCAGTGGATTCTTGTCATAGGACATCAGCACATTCTTGGTGTGTCGATAATGGCTCAGCATCATTTTGTGATTCTCACGCCCGATGCCGGACTTTTTATAGCCGCCAAACGAAGCACCGGCCGGATAGGCGTGGTAACAGTTGCACCAGATACGGCCAGCCTGGATGCCGCGGGAAAAAGTCTGCATCTGGTGTACATCCCGGGTCCACACGCCGGCACCCAGGCCGTACAGTGTGTCATTGGCGATTTCCATGGCCTCGGCTTCGTCTTTGAACGTAGTCACACTCAATACGGGACCGAAAATCTCCTCCTGGAAAATTCGCATCTTGTTATGGCCTTTGAAAACCGTGGGTTTGATATACAAACCATTGGGGTGAACTTCGTTCTCATAGGCCTCGCCGCCAATCAGAACTTCTGCGCCTTCCTGTTTGCCGACGTCAATGTAATTCAGGATTTTTTCATACTGATCATTGGATGCCTGCGCACCCATCATGGTGCTCAAATCCAGTGGATCGCCCATTTTGATGGCTTCAACACGTTTCAGGCAGCGCGCCATGAATTCTTCATAAATACTTTCCTGGATCAAGGCGCGGGAAGGGCAGGTACACACTTCACCCTGGTTGAAGGCAAACAGGACCAGCCCCTCGATGGCCTTGTCCAGGAAACTGTCGTCCTCCGCCATCACGCTTTCAAAGAAAACATTGGGTGATTTACCGCCCAGTTCCAGGGTCACCGGGATGAGATTCTCAGAGGCGTATTGCATGATGAGCCGGCCTGTTGTGGTTTCACCGGTGAACGCGATTTTCTTGATGTCCGGGTGAGTCGCCAGTGGCTTGCCGGCTTCCGGGCCGAAACCATTGACAATATTCAACACACCGGCCGGAAGCAGATCGGCTATCGCTTCCATCAGGAAGAGGACGGAAACCGGGGTCTGCTCCGCCGGCTTCAATACCACACAGTTGCCGGCCGCCAGGGCAGGCGCCAGTTTCCAGGTGGCCATCAGAATGGGGAAGTTCCACGGGATGATCTGCCCCACGACACCTAGAGGTTCGTGTACTTCCATGCTGACGGTGCTGGCGTCTATGTCCGCTACCTGTCCAGTCTCTGCACGAATAACACTGCCGAAATAGCGAAAGTGATCCACTGCCAGAGGGATGTCTGCCGCCATGGTTTCCCTGACCGCCTTTCCGTTGTCCCAGGACTCCACCAGGGCCAGGGTTTCCAGGTTCTCTTCTATCCGGCCCGCAATCTTGAACAGGATATTGCTGCGTTCAGTCGCTGAAGTATTGTTCCAGGCCCCGGCCGCCTTCCAGGCTGCTGCGACCGCCTGGTCGATGTCTTTGCTGTTTGACCTGGGCACCCTGGCGATGAGGCTTCCATCGATCGGAGATGGGTCATCAAAATATTCTCCGTCAACCGGGGCTGTCCATTCGCCACCTATATAGTTTTCGTATTGCTGCTTGAATTCTGGTCGTTGAAATGACATGACAATCTCCGCTAATTGAGTGCGCAAAAACGCGAAATTTCGTTTGAAGATCAAGGACAGATAGATTCAGCCCCTGATTGAGGTAAACTGCGTTCGATCATAACACGACTCGATATTTTGCTGGTTCGGGCCGCGACCAGGCGACTCTCGCTTAAGAGTTCTCAGGCGCTCCTGTGGCTGGCGGCAGGCTCAAATACAAGCAGCGAATGAAAAATCTTCCGGTACAACAGCACCCATGATTGAATATATCAAGCTGGCTCCTGACCTGACAATTTCCCGCATTTTGACGGGTTTGTGGCCACGGGCCGGCCTTGATGAAAATGATGCGATGGCGGGTCGTGCAATGACAGCGAATGACCTGAAATCCTATATCGATGCAGGTTTCACAAGTTTTGACATGGCAGGCAACACGGGTGCTGCGGAAAAATTAGCGCGGCTGCTCAGAAGCAGGGAAACACCTGACCCGAAAGTTCAATTACTGACCCACTGGATTCCGAAACCGGGAACTCTCGGCAAACAGGAGGTAAGGGAAGCAGTGGAAAGCACTCTGGATCGATTGAAAATCGACCGTCTTGATTTGCTTCAATACCATGCCTGGAATTACTCCGATCCCGCCTGGCTGGACAGTCTGTTTTGGCTCCAGGAACTCAGGGAAGAGGGCATGATCGGGCATTTGGGGCTCTGCGACTTCGACGCAGCTCATCTGAGAATGGCATTGGCAAGCGGCATCAATATCCGCAGCAACCAAATTTGTTATTCCCTGTTCGATCAGCTCGCGGCAGCTGACATGGGGGACCTCTGTGAGCAATATGGCGTAAAGATTCTGGCCTGGGGAACACGGGCCGGTGGATTCCTATCCGACAGATGGCTGGGCAAAGCGGAGCCCGAGAAGAATCAGCTGACAGGACGGCAGCTTCGGAGTTATGAGCGCTTGATTGCACTGGCCGATGGCTGGTCCGGATTCCAGCATTTGCTGAATGTTCTGAGCCAGGTTGCCGCCAGACACCGGGTTTCCGTTCCGGCCGTATCAAGCCGCTATATGCTGGACCAGCCGAGCCTTGCAGGCATCATAAGGAGCGCCGGGGCGAATCCTGAAGATCAGGTAAAAGAATACACAGATATTTTTTCAACGGAGCTCGACCGGGACGACCGGACCAGCATTCAACGTGCACTGAGCCGCCTGGTTGCTGCTCCGGAGAGCAATGGAAAAACATCCATGAGGCACCCTTTGCTTACCGCAACAGGCGATTCAAACGGGCACCCCCGGACTTCCAAACCGGTCTATCCGGTTGTGAAAAAAGCCAATGGAAAGACCAAAGTGCTGAGCGGGGTGGTGTGGGAGGACATTGCAGGCTATTGCCGGGCCACCAGGAGTGGGCGGCGGATCCTGGTTTCGGGCACGACAGCCGTGCATGGTGAGCGCCTGATCGGCGGTGAGGATCCTGCCGCCCAAACCCATTTCGTGATTGACAAGATTCAGGCGGCCATTGAGTCCCTGGGCGGCAGGCTGGAGGATGTGGACCGAACCAGGATTTTCGTGAAAGATATCAAGGACTGGGAGCAGGTGACCCGGGTCCACGGTGAACGGTTTGGTCATATTCAGCCGGTTACTACCCTGGTTCAGGCGAAACTGATTGGTGAGGAATATCTGGTGGAAATAGAAGCGGAGGCTCGAGTTGTTTAGTTCTCAAGTGAAATCGAAATCCGGGGCCTGCGGCGCCGTTGCGCTGACCGTGCTGTGCCTGCTGCTGGCCTCCTGTCAGATGAAGACAAAGGGCGATGCAAGCGGTGGGTTGATGTTCTCAGTCAGCTTCGACGCCGCCTTGTCGGAAGATGCCCAGGACGGTCGCCTGTTACTGTTACTTTCGAGCCATGATGAAAAAGAACCCCGCTTCCTGGTGGGTGCCTCACCGGATACACAGCTCATTTTTGGGCTGAATGTGAGCGACTGGCAGGCTGGCAGCGCCATGGTCATAGACCGGAATGCTCCTGGCTACCCGTTGGCCAGCCTGGCCGAGGTGCCGGCCGGCAGTTACTTTGCACAGGCTGTGTTGAACCGCTATCACGATTTTCATCTGGCCGATGGCAAGGTCGTGAGCTTGCCCCCGGATCGTGGCGAAGGCCAGAAATGGAACAGGAAACCGGGCAATTTCTATTCTGCGCCAGTGCCTGTCGAAATAGGCGAATCGGGTTCCGCCGGATTTGATCTGGTGCTGAATCAGGTGATCCCGGAAATCGAGCCGCCTGCCGACACGGAATTTGTCAAACATGTCCGTATGCGGAGCGAGTTGTTATCTGATTTCTGGGGCGAGGATATGTACCTGGGTGCGCATGTGTTGTTGCCAAAGGGTTTCGATGTGCACCCCGATGCACGCTATCCGCTGATGACTTTTCACGGACATTTCCCCGATAATTTCGGTGGCTTTCGCACCGAACCCCCCGATCCGGAACTTGAACCTGAATACAGCGAACGATTCGATGTACAGGGGTACAACATCATCCAGCAACAGGAAGCCTATGATTTCTATCAGACCTGGATCAGCGATGAATTCCCCCGCTTCCTCGTGATCGAGATCCAGCATCCGACGCCATACTACGATGACTCCTACGCGGTAAATTCAGCCAGCCAGGGCCCCTGGGGGGATGCGATCACTTACGAGCTGATCCCTTACATCGAGCAGCGCTTCCGTGGCCTGGGCGAAGGCTGGGCGCGCTTCACTTATGGCGGCTCGACCGGCGGCTGGGAAGCCATGGCGGTGCAGGTTTTCTATCCTGATGAATACAACGGCGCATTCATCGCCTGCCCGGATCCGATCGATTTTCGCGCCTACGTGAATGTGAAC
>PVMS01144014.1_pt1 | contig 10545 bp, 14 predicted proteins | sample 1853461 | NCBI WGS metagenome assembly PVMS01 (sample SAMN08582032, study PRJNA380276) | Marine sediment metagenome, whole genome shotgun sequencing project. | isolation source: ocean sediment barecode stripped | collected 2017
ATATCCTCGATGAACCATAGATTGGTCTTCATCAGTGTGACAATGAACGCCTGCTCTCTACCCTGGTGCGCTTACGTGACATCGGCAACACCGTGATTGTGGTCGAGCACGATGAAGAGGCGATCCGTGCTGCGGATCATGTTGTGGACATGGGCCCGGGCGCGGGTGTCCACGGCGGTGAAGTGGTCTTTAGCGGCTTGCCGGAGGATCTGGTTAACAACGAAGAAACCCTGACCGGTAAATACCTTTCCGGCAAACTGGAAATAGAAATACCATCAAGACGCACCCCGATTGACTCCCGCAAAGTTTTCAAATTGATCGGTGCATCGGGCAATAACCTGAAAAACATCACTCTCGAGATTCCAGCCGGGCTATTTACCTGCGTCACGGGTGTTTCCGGTTCCGGCAAATCCACACTCATCAACGATACGCTACACCGGTTGGCGGCCCGGGAACTATATGATTCCAGCGCTCAACCAGCACCATATGAAAGCGTAGAAAACCTGAGCCTGTTCGATAAGGTTGTAGATATCGACCAATCCCCCATCGGTCGCACACCGCGCTCAAACCCTGCCACCTATACCGGCCTGTTCACACCCATACGAGAATTATTTGCCGGTACCCAGGAAGCGCGCTCGCGTGGTTATAAACCAGGGCGCTTCAGTTTCAATGTCAAAGGTGGCCGCTGTGAAGCCTGCCAGGGTGATGGTCTGATCCGGGTGGAAATGCACTTTTTGCCGGACATCTATGTGCCCTGCGATGTTTGCCATGGAAAACGCTACAACCGTGAGTCCCTTGGCGTTCATTACAAGGGCAAGAACATTCATCAGGTGCTGGGCATGACGGTGGAAGACGCACTGGAGTTTTTTGCACCGGTACCGGTAGTCGCGCGCAAACTACAAACACTGATGGATGTGGGCTTGTCCTATATCACCCTGGGTCAAAGCGCTACCACCCTGTCAGGTGGCGAAGCACAGCGAATCAAGCTGGCCAAGGAACTATCCAAACGCGATACCGGCCAAACACTTTATATTCTGGATGAACCCACGACCGGATTGCATTTTCACGACATCAAGCAATTGCTCCACGTTTTGCACCGCTTACGCGACCACGGCAACACGGTAGTGGTCATAGAACACAACCTGGATGTCATCAAGACAGCTGACTGGGTCATTGATCTTGGACCTGAAGGCGGCGACCGCGGCGGCCAGATCATTGCTACTGGAACTCCGGAACAACTGGTCGATGTCAAAGATTCTCATACTGGATACTTTCTTGGCAAATTTTTTGCCCGGCGTATATCCATGCAAATGAAATCCGCCTAGAACGAAACTGAAAATCCAACAGGAACCCACATGTTAAATATCATTAACCATGGTCAAGTGCGCGAATTACGCTTGGCAAAAGCACCCGTCAATGCCCTCAATACAGAAATGGTCAATCTGCTGACCCGCTCTGTACGTGAGGCAGAAACAGACTGTAGCGCAATTGTCCTGTCGGGTCAGGACGGTATTTTTTCGGCCGGCCTGGATGTGGTCGAATTAATGCAACTGGACCGCGATGGCATCAGAAACTTCTGGACTGCATTTTTCGAATTACTCGAAACAGTAGCCTGCTCAAGCATCCCGATTGCCGTTGCAGTGACCGGTCATTCGCCCGCTGGTGGAGCAGTCATCTTCATGTTCTGCGACTACCGCGTCATGAGTCGTGGCGAATACCTCACCGGCCTGAATGAAACCCGCGTCGGCCTGGTTATCCCGCCGGTCCTGCAAAACGCCATGGCCCGCCTGGTTGGCCCGCGGATTGCAGAGCAAATGCTGGTAGCAGGTGCGATGATCGGCCCGGAAGATGCGGCCAACATCGGCTTTGTGGACGCCCTGGAAACCGGTTACGAAGCCACCATTCAACATGCCATAAAATGGTGTGAAAACCTTCTGACTTTGCCTCAACACTCCATGCTCGGTAACAGGGCAAATGCCAGAGCTCACTTCAAAGAGGAATTCGCCAATCACACAGCTGAAAGTGTGGAATCATTTGTCGATACCTGGTTTTCGGACGATACTCAACAGGTGATCGGCTCATTGGTGGCTCAGCTGAAAAGCAGGAAATAACAAAATCATTGTTATTGAAGAGCGTGCCACAGATTTCACAGATTAAGAGCGGTTTCGCACTAAAGTTTGTTTCCGGGGAAGGCCTGGGTGACGGAACCCGCTCTTCATAATCCGTGAAATCTGTGATTCGCTCTTGCTCTTTCTTACTAGTGCCTAGTTACCCGAAGCAGAAATTTCTTCCAGGCGACTACCAAGATTCAGCAATATTGCAGCAGTGATACCCCAAATTTTGTGACCCTGCCAATTTAGTGAAGAAATTGTTACGGACTTGCCCAGATATTCAACGTCTTTATGGGTAAACCTGCTGCGATCGACTGCCACATGCAGTGGCACGGTGAATACTTCTGATACTTCGCGTTTATCGGGATGCCAGATAAATGATGGTTTCACCAGACCCACCACCGGTAATACCCGGTAGTCGGAAATGGTGTCCAGACGATCGAGAAAACCGATTGGTGAAACCTGAGAGAAGTCCAGGCCGATCTCTTCCTGTGCTTCCCGTAAGGCCGTGGATATGGCCGAACGATCAGACTGATCGACAGAACCACCGGGGAAACTGACCTGTCCCGGGTGATGGGGCAGCAGTTCAGAGCGGACCGTCAGTATGACTTCGGGTTCCGGTTTATCCAGAATGGGGACCAGTACCGCCGCAGTTCGCTTTGGTCGGGCCCGGTTATCGTTCGGATTACGCAGGGCATTGAGCTTAAGCGCTGCCACGCCCTGATCAAAGGGTGAAACGGCGTTTAATAAATTATGGTGCAGTTCAAATGGCATAGCTCAACAAGCATAGCAGGCTGTCAGATATTATCAGGCTCTAACGTGGAGATTCGTACAAACAACCCGGAAGGGTGCCAGCGCAAAATCAAAGAACAAAAAAACCGGGCAGCAGGTGCTACCCGGTCTTATAAAGCTTTATGGAAGAATTTCGACCAGCTTGAGATCAAACATCAAAGCTTCGTTCGGGCCAACCGGTGGGTTGCCGCGTGCACCGAATGCAAGCTCTGGCGGAACAAAGATCTGCCAGGTGGAGCCGGCTTTCATCAGGGGAAGCACTTCCTGCCAGCCTTTCAGGACGGCATTGACAGTGAACTCTTCCGGTGTTCCGCGAGCGAATGAACTATCAAATTCGCGACCATCCAGTTTTGAACCACGGTAGTGAACTGAAACCCTGCTGTCGAGACCCGGGCGGGCGCCATCGCCTTCTTCGATGATGCGATATTGAACACCACTTGGAAGCGCAACGATTCCGGTTTTGGATTTGTTTGCTGTCAGAAAAGCTTCACTTTCTACCTGATTCTTTTCAGACAGGGCGCGGTATTGTTCAACCTGCTCTGCGCGTACTTTTTCCTGCAATGCAGTCAAAAGCGTACGCATTTCCTGTGTGCTCACCTTCGGCTCGTTTTCGGCCACGATGTCTCGGATCGCAGTGATCAATGATTCGACGTCAAATTCGGTGCTGCGTCGTTTGATGTCAGCACCAATGTCCCAACCAACTGCGTAGCTGAGTTTGCCTTTTTCTGTATTTACATCCTGAGCCAGTACCGAACCGGAGGTCAGTATGAATAAAATTATAAGCGCGAGTGTTGATCGCATTGAGTATTCCTTTTGCCAATCAATAAAGGGGGGCTATTCTACATGAGCAAGCCAAGAAATGTCATGCCCTAAACAGCTTAATTTTTATCAGGGCCGCCTCATAGACTATGTAATCCATTTCAAGTTCAGCCATCTGTTGGCAAATTTAACCAACTAACTCTTCAATAGAAGCACCGGATTTTTAATGAAACAATATTTATACAAATATATCAGTGGCTTACCCATAGAAGAAAAGTTGGCACGAAGCATGCATTAATGCTGGTACAGATCATTTTGCGGGAGCATAAGCAATGAGTATCTTTTCCAGATTCACCGACATTATTAATGCCAATATTAATTCATTATTGGAAAAAGCAGAGGAGCCGGAGAAAATTATCCGTCTTATGATCCAGGAAATGGAGGATACGTTGGTGGAAATCCGCTCAGCCGCCGCCAAATGCATCGCCGACCGAAAGGAACAACGTCGCTACGCAGAATTTCTCGAACGTGAACAACAAGGCTGGGCCAAGCGGGCCGAACTGGCTGTTCGCCAGGGCCGTGAAGATTTGGCCCGTGCCGCACTGGCTGAAAAACAGGCATTGGCCGATGAAGGTGAGCATACTCAGCATGAAACCAAATTGCTCGAAGAACAATTGGAAAAATTCAATTCGGACATTACCCAGTTACAAAACAAATTGACCGACGCCAAGACCCGTCAACGCAGTATTGTGATACGGCATAAAACTGCCAACTCACAATTGGCAGCACGCAAACATATTCACGACGACAAGATTGATGAGATGTTATTCAGGTTTGAAAGCGCCGAAAGACGTATCGACCGGGTAGAGGCACAGGGAGAATCCCTGGACATGGGACGACGCAAGGGTCTGGCAGAGGAAATCGCCGGACTTGAGGATGATGATCGGGTTGAGGACGCATTGGCTGCATTAAAGGCGAAGGTAAATAAAGCTGACAAGCCTGCGAAGACCAACAAGGCCTCAAAGGAGAAGAAAGATGTCTGATGTTATTCCCGTCTTACTTGTCACAGTCTGCGCACCGCTATGGATTATTTTTCATTACATCACCAAGATGAAGACATCTAAGGGATTGACGGCCGAGGATGAAAAAATGTTGACGGATGTGTGGGAATCCACCAAGAAAATGGAAGACCGCATCGTCACCCTGGAACGAATCCTTGATATTGAATCGCCAAGCTGGAGACAGCGTCATGAGTGATCTGTACGAACGCAAAAACCCGCATCGTCTTTATCGCGACAAAGAACACGCCATGTTAGCGGGTGTTTGTGCCGGCCTTGCAAACTATTTCGGGCTTAATCGTAAAGGTCTGCGTTTGATCGTAGCGGTAAGCACCTGTTTCTTTTTTCCCTTCGTGGTACCGGCCTACATCATCCTTACAATCATACTTCCGGTTAAACCGCAGGATTTGTACAAGGATGAGAGTCAGGAAAAATTCTGGCGTGGTGTCAGCATGGCCCCGGCCGATGTATTCAGCAATCTCAGTCACCGGTTTCGCGAACTGGATCTGCGGCTCCAAAAAATGGAAGCCTATGTGACTTCGCGTGAATTTGAAATGGACCGCGAACTGGGCCGGGGTTCGAGAAATTAGCTCAAAAAAGTACCTGTCTGCGATAAAACGAGTGTATATCGCGTCATGGTGTAACCAAACGGTTCACAACACGTCAACTTAATTGTACTTGAACGGTCTTTATCAATAAGACAAACGAAAACCGGTCAGACTTAAAAATAGGAATGCAAGAACATGAACCAGCTGGAATCTGAAACAAATGGAGCAATGGCCGCCGCCGAACCGTTGTTTGCCTCGGTTTGGTTGGCATTGTTTTACGAGCTTCGTAAACACTACCTGGAGCGACGATTAATGCGAAACGCGAGCCCAAGAGACTCGCATCCACGCAAGAAAAACTAATAATTACTGCCAGGAAGAAGTCCGCCAGATAGTAGTTTATAAAAAACGGCTAAAACACATCTTAGCCGGAAGCCGGATGAAAGTTCTTTTTACCGGCCGTCACCATCAAATCCATACGGTTACGTTGCGGTTTTATCACGATTATTTAACCCGACCGTAAATATCCTCGAGACGCTCAATGTCATCCTCGCCAAAATAGTCACCAGTTTGTACTTCGATCAGGTGTACGTCTTTGTCCCCTGGATTCTCGAGCCGGTGCAGGGTTTCAGTCGGGATATAGGTAGACTGGTTGGCTTCCAGCATAAATTCATCGTCGCCCAGGCGAACTTTTGCAGTGCCTTGCACGACGGTCCAGTGTTCTGCCCTTCTATGATGTAACTGCAGGGATAAAACCTGGCCCGGCTTAACCACAAGACGCTTGACCTTACAGTCATCGGCATCTTCCAAAACGGTATAGCTGCCCCATGGACGATGTACTGTTTTGTGGTAAGTTACAGCCTCATGTTTCAATTCCGTCAGTTGTGCAACCACCTCTTTTACGTCCTGCGCGTGATTACGATCGGAGATCAGGACTGCGTCTTCGGTATCAACGATAATCAGGTCTTTGACACCAACTGCGGCAACCACGCGTTCGCCGCTTTGTACAAAGCAATCGGTCGAACCCACCATGATTGCTTTACCTTTAATCCGATTACCGCTTTCGTCAGATTGATATAATTCGCTAATGGCTTTCCAGGATCCGATGTCACTCCAGCCAAAATCACTGACAACCACGGCGGTATTTTCCGCTCGTTCCATCACCGCGTAATCAACGGAAATCGAGGGGCATTCAGCAAATAATTCAGCTGGGAACTCTGTAGGTGACTGGGTCTTGTCGGTGGCTTCCCAGACTCGTGCAGCAGCCTTATAAACATCTGGCGCATACCGTTTCAGTGATTCAAGGAAAGTACCAGCCTGAAAACAGAACATACCCGAGTTCCAATGATACTCACCAGACTCCAGGTATTTCATGGCAGTGGCCTCATCGGGTTTTTCGACAAACTCGGCCACCCGGTAGCCACCACTCATGGTCAGAGCCTCACCCTGGCGTATATAGCCATAACCGGTTTCAGCATGTGTAGGATGAATACCAAATGTCACGAGAAAGCCCTGATCGGAAAGCTGAACTGCCTCATTCACCGAGGCTTCGAAGTTTCGCTGGTCGGTAATTAAATGGTCTGCCGGCATGACCAACAGAGAGGCATTTTCACCAACATTGTCTTGTATGCACATCGCGGCCAGCGCAATCGCGGGTGCGGTATTTCTACCCATTGGCTCAAGCAGGAACCGTTCATTGGCCTTGTTGTTTTTGATATCAGCATAAAGATCGCGTGTATAGAAATAGTAGTCTCGGGAGGTCACAGTAATAACCGGTGCATTAACAGCAACTGCTTTTGCTCGTAATAGTGTTTTTTCAGCCAGCGTTACACCATCGACCAATTCCATAAATGGCTTGGGGTGTGCACGTCTGGAAACCGGCCACAGACGCGTACCAGCGCCACCGGAAAGTATGACAGGGATTAACGGTGCTTTTGAATCAATCTGGTTCATCAATCATGCTCTTTTTGAATTTCATCGATCACGGTTTTTAAGGATTGCTCGAAGGAAGCGGGTTGAATATTGAACACTTCTTTAATCCTGTTTGTGTTCAGAACGGACCATTTGGGACGCTGGGCGGGTTGTGGAAACCCTGAGCCAGGTACGGGAGTCAGTTCAGGCTCCTTTTGCAGCAAGCCCACTTCTACCCCATAGCGAAATATTGCGCGTGCAAAGTCATACCAACTGAGAGCACGGTCGTCACAATAATGAAAGACCCCATCGGGGATCTTGGCTGCCGGAGCCTGCCAGTTTTCGATGACACTATTGCTGGCAAGTGCCAGGTTTCGAGCCCATGTAGGACAGCCCTTTTGATCATCCACAATACTTAATGAAAGCCCTTTACGCGCCAGTTCCAGCATACTCAGGACGAAATTCTTACCATGGGAAGAATAAACCCACGAAGTCCGCAAAATTGCATACCTGCAACCGCTGGACTGAATGACTTTTTCACCTTCCAGTTTGCTGTCGCCATAAACATTTTGTGGGTCTGGAAGGTCCGTTTCCAGATAAGGAGTTGTGGAATTACCATTAAAAATATAGTCGGTGGAATAATGAATCAGGCGAGCGTCATTTCGATTTGCCCAATTTGCCAGTCGTTCAGGTAAGGCTGCATTAACTTTAAAGGCCGTTTCGGTCGCTGTTTCAGCCTGATCAACCGCAGTAAATGCTGCCGTGTTGACGATCAATTCAGGACGTAGATGGTTTAGCAGGTTTTCCAGTTTTTCGGCATTGCTAATATCCAATTTCACCCAACGAACAGGCGAAACAGCCGGCACATTCAGATCTGTCGCGGTGACAATTCCTCGGGCGGACAATAGGGGTAGCAATTCATTGCCCAATTGGCCAGCGGCACCTGTCAGCAGGATGTTCAATTCATGAAACCTGGCAGATTTTCTTCCGGAACATCACGCAATAGCGGAGCAACCTGGTCTTTTGCGGAAATCGATTCCGGCATGCACGGCCATTTCACGGCAATATCCGGATCATTCCACGCTATTGCGGCATCGTATTCCGGTGCATACTCGGTTGTACAATGGTAGTGAAACAGTGCTGTACTACTTTGCACGAGGAAACCGTGGGCAAAACCGGCAGGTATATACATCTGACGATGATTTTTCGCGCTTAGCTCAACACCTGCCCATTGACCAAATGTAAGGGAACCCGTACGTATATCCACCGCGACATCAAATATACGGCCTTCCATGACCGAAACCAGTTTGCCCTGCGGTTGGCGATACTGGTAATGCAAACCACGTAACACACCTTTTACAGATCGGGAGACATTGGCCTGGGCAAATGCTACCGGTAAACCATGTCGGCCATAACTGCTCGCTTTCCAGCTTTCCTGAAAAAACCCCCTGTTATCACCATGCACCCGGGGCTCGATTATCAAAACACCATCAAGACCGGTCTCGAGTACCCTCAACCGTCCGGCCCCCGTTGAAGCAGTTGTACCAGGTACTCACCGTAACCGCTATTTCGTAGCGGTTCCGCCAGTTCCAATAAGCGTTGGTTATCGATCCAGCCATGCATATAGGCGATCTCTTCGGGGCACGCTACCTTGAGCCCCTGACGCGCCTCAATGGTTTCAATAAAACTGGAAGCCTGTTGTAGTGATTCATGTGTACCCGTGTCCAGCCAGGCATATCCCCGGCCCAGGCGCTCCAGGTGCAAACTGCCATCCTCAAGATAGCAACGATTCAGATCGGTAATCTCAAGCTCCCCCCGCGGTGACGGCTTCAGAGTACGAGCATACTCGGAGGCGCGGCCATCGTAAAAATACAGACCAGTGACTGCATAATTGGATCGTGGCTTAGTTGGTTTCTCCTCCAGGCTCAATACCCGCATTGAGTCATCAAATTCGACAACACCATAGCGTTGCGGATCACGCACCCAATATCCGAAAACAGTACTGCCATCCACCCTCTGCATGCAGCGGGTGAGTAATTCCTGAAGCCCGCCACCATGAAAAATATTATCGCCCAGGATCAAGCATGAAGGGCTGCCAGCAAGGAATTCTTCACCAATAATAAAAGCCTGGGCCAGGCCATCCGGTGATTCCTGAACAGCAAAAGATATGTCAATCCCCCAGTGGCTGCCATCACCCAGTAATTGCTGGAACAGGAATTGCTCATGAGGCGTGGTGATGACAAGTATTTCCCTGATGCCAGCGTGCATCAGGGTAGACAGCGGATAGTAAATCATCGGTTTATCGTAGACCGGCAACAGCTGCTTACTGATCACCTGGGTAATAGGATACAGACGGGTGCCACTACCGCCGGCCAGGATGATGCCTTTTCTATTTTGAGACATTGAGTGAGTTAATAACCAGGGACATCCCTATCCTGTGGCCTGTGCCGTCAAAAAGGAATATCGTCGTCATCAAAGCTTGGATCACCACCTGACTGGGCCGGTGTGTTTTGAGCCGGAGGGTTGTTACGGAATCCACCACCACTACCGCCACCTTGTGGGCGACCACCACCGTCACCGCCACGCGCACCCAGCATCTGCATCTCGCTGGCCACAATCTCTGTAGTGTAACGATCCTGTCCGTTTTGATCCTGCCATTTGCGGGTTTGCAGTTTCCCTTCGATATAGACCTGTGATCCTTTACGCAGATATTCACCAACGATTTCTGCAAGGCGCCTGAAAAACACCACCCTGTGCCACTCGGTTTTTTCCACTTTTTCGTTGGTTTGTTTGTCTGTCCAACTCTCAGATGTTGCTACAGTTATATTAGCTATTGCTGCGCCACTGGCGGTGTACTTCATGTCCGGGTCTTTGCCCAGATTGCCGACCAGAATAACCTTATTTATACCTCTTGCCATCTAGCTTCTCCTGCTGTGCGAAGTCCAGCCCCGCAGTTCAAACCCAGACCATAAAGTGTAGCAGGTCTGCTGTCTCCAATCATCGGGTCTCATGTTTAATTTCATTACCACTTGTAAATAACCATGTCTATGTGTTTTGCAAAAAGCATAACCAAAATTCTGGCGGCGAAACAGTCGTCAATCTCCCTTATTCATGTAGGAATCCTGACATTGATTTCCGGCAGGAAGCAGTAATTATTCAGATTTGCCAACAACGGTGTACAGCATCATTTATAATTCCCGAAACAGCAGAGCACCCCCATGACCGTCAACCCTGAAACAGCAGTTGAAGACAGCCAGTCAGCGCTTGAGAACATCGTTTCCCTCAGCGCAGCAGACATGGCTCAGGTCGATAACTGCATTCATGAGAGCCTGCAATCGACGTAGTCCTGATTAATCAAATTTCCAACAT
>PVMS01144583.1_pt1 | contig 10545 bp, 9 predicted proteins | sample 1853461 | NCBI WGS metagenome assembly PVMS01 (sample SAMN08582032, study PRJNA380276) | Marine sediment metagenome, whole genome shotgun sequencing project. | isolation source: ocean sediment barecode stripped | collected 2017
CGGCTGCCGGCTGAGGTCTTCTCGTCATCGAGGATGCAATACATGTCCGTCTGAGTCACAACCAGCCAGGTCTGTTGTCTGCTCGTTCGTAGGATTCTCATTAAGCCGACGACGGCGGCCCGAGAGGTGTTGCGCGATGAGCTCTCCACGAGATAGGTGACGCCCGCACGGGTGAGGAAGTCCCCCTTCGTGAACGGTCCATCGTGACGCGGACGCTCGAACCCCTCGGTTTTGAGCAGGTCACCAACGCGAGTTGCTTCCTCGCCGGAGATTGCCTTCTCGACTTCTGACTCGAAGTCTGTCTTCGCCTCCTCAAGAATCGAGCGCACTCGCCATGTCAGATCAGTGAGCACTTCCTCGGCTCGGTGTTCGCTACACCCGGACAACGGTTCGTCCGGGCTATTCGCGAACTGCAAATCAGCAAGCCAGTCGATCGCCGTCCACGGACACGGACGCACCAGCAGTGGGACGATGACAAGATTGCCGTCTTCCTCGCGCCGCCTCATATGAGGGACCTCCCGCCTCTGGATGTAGTCCGAGGCCATGAAGTCAGCAGAAACGAGCAGCACTCCGACACTGGCGCGATCGAGGGCGTCCGAGATCTCGGTTTCCCATTTGTCGCCGGCATCGATCACATCGTCGTCCCAGAAGCCAAAGCCAAACTCGCCAGCCTGCCTCATCGCTTCCATGAAAACCGATACCTGCCGCTTCCAAGTTTGGTCTTTGTGGCTGTAGCAGATGAAGACTTCAGCATCGGTCATGGTGGCCACTACCTTTCCGCTCGGCGGCGCCAAGTGTATGCGGAAGGCCACTCCGTCGGGCGCGGCGTTGGTCTTGTTCGAGCGCCATCAACTTGCGTCTGGTGTCAACGCCAGCACAATTCCGTTCCACCCGTGCCGCTAAGAGCCCGACTCATATCGTTCGGCGAACCTCTCGGGTTCGATGACCATCACCTCGCCCGCTGCCTGGCGAACGATCCAATCTCGTGGGTGCGCTTCGACGGTACCCTCGAGAGTGCCGTCGGCAAGCAGCGTTTCAACCAGGCAAGCTTCAGTTGTTTGGTAGGCGAGCACCCTCGACTGTTTGATCCACCGTTGTGGGCCTATTTCGATGTGGCTCGCTTCGAACTCAACTCTTGCGGCGCCGTACGCACCGTCGGGTGAGGCGACAACGTAGAAATCGCCCTTCATAACCTCGGGACCGAACGGCGCTTGGATCGTCACCAACGCATCGGGATCCGCCTGCCGGAGAAGGATTGCTGTCTTGACGAGGTCGCGACGCGGCATGTACTCGGAAGCTCGAGCCTCGTCGAACCGATGCGGGGATTCCTTGGAGTCCACCTTCGTCCTTCCCACTGATACCGTCACTTTCGCTCATCACGCACTCCCGCACAAGGCACCGCGTGCGGATCCGGGAGCAGGTCGTCAGTTGCCAACCACCGTTACGACACCCGACGGGCCATCGGCGAAGTCCCGTTCGATGATCCGGCCGATGACGGTGCCGGTGTCGCCCTCGTCCTCGAGCGCTTGTAGCAGCGCGTTTGCCAGGGGAGCCCCAATGGCGATCAAAAGGCCACCACTCGTCTGTGCATCGGCCAAAACCACCCGGTCGGGACGGCCGAGCTCTCCGAAGCGGGTGAATCGTTCGGCGGCGGTGAGGTTGCGCTCGGTACCACCTGGAACGACATTGTCCTCTGCCAGCTGGCGTACCCCCGGCAACAACGGGATGGTTGCCAGCTCAATCTCGGCACTGACGCCGCTGCCGCGGAGCACCTCACCAAGATGTCCCAACAGCCCAAAACCAGTTACGTCGGTGGCGGATTTCGCGCCCACACGATGCAACGCTCGGGCGGCACCAGCATTGAGCCGCGTCATCGACTCGACCGCGGCATCACGAATGCTCTTTTCGACAATCCCTCTCTTGATGCCGGTGGTTACTATCCCGGTGCCTATCGGTTTGGTCAAGACAAGTGCATCACCGGGGCGAGCGGAATCGTTGGTGACGATGTCATCGGGATGGACCACACCCGTGATCGCCAAGCCGTACTTAGGTTCAGCGTCGTCGATGCTGTGACCACCCACCAGAGTGCATTTCGCCTCTTCAAGGATCGCAGCGCCACCTTCGAGAACATCACCCAGCATCTCGAAGGGAAGCAGGTCGCGCGGCCACCCGACTATCTGTAAGGCGGTCAGAGGCGTGCCGCCCATTGCATATACATCGGACAGTGCATTGGCCGCGGCGATTCGCCCCCAATCGAAAGGCTCATCAACAATCGGGGTGAAGAAGTCCACAGTCTGCACAAGCGCGACGTCATCCGAGATGCGGTAGACGCCGGCGTCATCGGAGCCACCAATGCCCACAATTAGGTCATCGTGCCGGACGATGGGTGAGTTGTTCACGCGGCGCAGGACCTGCGCCAGCTCGTCGGGGCCGAGCTTGCAGGCTCAGCCGGCTCCGTGCGAAAACGAGGTAAGTCGCTCCATGCTGCCTCCTTTCGCGTGGTCGTCACGAGGTGAGGGCGAGTCTACGGCCAATGCAGGGCTGATATATCGCTTGATTTGGGCCAGTGTTCCCGAGTATGGCCGACGGCGGACTATCGACTCCAAGCCGACTGGCTGTCGGGTCTTCGACAGTTACCATTCCGTAGCCGGGTGATTCACCACCACCCGGGTTTCCAACAGGCCCCCTCGTCCCCCCTGGGGGGCCTGTTGTTTATTAGGGCCTTGTTGCTCTGCTGGGTTGCCGGAGGCCGCAAGTCGGCCCCGGGTCCATTATTCTCTGGCGAGCCACCTAATCTGGCAACGCTATGCGTCTTCCATTCCGCTCTCGTCTCAGTCGACTCAGCCACAGGCTGCGGGAACTCGCGCGTAACCGTCCGGAGGAGGCGGAGGAATACCTGGACACCCACCACCAGGAGTGGGAAGAAATTGCTGAGACCGATCCTGGTTCGGCCGCCGACATCCTGGAGGCTCTCCACGAAGAGGACGCAGCCGATCTGTTGCAGGATCTCGATGCGGATGAAGCCGCCGATGTTCTCGACGAGATGCGGGCACCGGCCGCGGCCGACGTCATCGAGGAACTCAGCATCGAAAGCGCCGCAGAGCTCATCTCCGAGATGGAAACTCACCAGGCTGTCGACCTTCTCGCCGCACTTGAGGAAGACCTGCGCGACGAGGTAACTGCATCGCTAGAGCCTTCGATTCGTCTCGAGATCAACCGACTCATTGTCCACCCCGACGACAGCGCCGGTGGTTTGATGACCACCGATTATGCGGCCTTGCCGGTCGGTATCACCAGCGGCGAAGCCACCGAGTCGCTCCGCCGCCTCCACGAGGAAATCGGCTCCAACCTGACCTATGTCTACGTTGTGGATCCACAGGGCAAGCTGGCCGGTGTCGCCCCTTTCCGGGAACTGGTCTTCGCCCGGCCCGGGACGGGCCTGGATGAGATCATGCTCGCGGACCCGGTGGCAGTCACCGTCGACACTGACCGGGAGATCGTCGCCGAACTAATCCAGCGCTATCACCTCATCTCCCTCCCGGTCACCGATGCCCAGCACCACCTTGTTGGCATTGTCAAGGTGGATGAAGCCATGGAAGCTGCTCAGGCCGAAGCGACTGAGGACGTTGCCCGCATGGTTGGTGCCGGTGCCGAGGAAACCGTATACACCGAGGTGCTGGTCTCAGTGCGACGCCGGATCCCGTGGATCACCCTCAACCTGTTGATCGGCCTGGCACTGGCAGTGGTGATCGGTGGATTCGAATCCATCATCGAAGAGAAGACTGTGCTGGCTTCATTCATGCCGATGGTCGCGCTGCTCGGGGGGAACTCCGGAGCGCAGAGCCTGGCAGTGATCATCCGCGCGATGGCGGTTGGTAGCTTGCCGCCGGGTCGTGCCGGCCGGGCGATCCGTCGCGAAGCGACAATCGGCTTGATCAACGGAGTCGTCATCGCAACGCTGTCGGGAATCCTCGGCGGAATCGTCGCCGGCGACGCCGGCATCGGTTTGGTAATTGGGATTGCTGTCTTTGCGAACCTGGTCGTGGCGGGAGCCGTCGGCGCCTCGATCCCGATCATCCTGCGCAGCCTGGGTCAGGACCCGGCATTGGCCTCAAACATCTTCCTCACCACCGTCACCGACATCGTCGGCTTCGGAGGCTTCCTCCTCACCGCCAAAGTAGTCCTAGGGCTGTAGTGCGCGAAGCCTACGATCCCAGGATCGCGACGCCCATCTCCTCAAAACGTCCGACGTAGACGATGCGGAAGCCCTCTTCGAGCCGGGCGATGTAGTTGTTGTCGAGGATTGTCTGTTGGTCGGGCGTCGGATCCTCGACGAACAGAGCATCGGCGGCAGCCTGAGTCTCGACAATATGCGCCTCGTAAACGGGAGCAAACTGCTCCACGAGATCCGACATCACATTGTGGATATCGATATCGGAAAGCGATTCGTAGGTCGTCGGGTCGAGCAGCACTACAACAACGTCGCCTGATTCTGTCGCCTCGCGGCTGATAATGCGGTACTGCGGGAACGACAGCTCGGGTGCTTCCGTAGTAGTAGTCGTCGATGTTGTGGTGGTCTCGGCTACGGCGGTGGCAGTGGCCTCTGCGCCCTCGGCAAGAGTAGTAATCGGTACCGCTGTTGTGCTGCTGGTGAGAGCCGGATCGGTGGTCTCATCATCACCGGAACATCCAGCAGCAACTACCACTACCACTCCCAGAAGGACCACCTGCTTAAACGTCACCATATAACTCTACATCGGCACAAGGATTCCGGGAGTTAGCGGTTCACAAGCCAGTCTTCGAAATCGACTCCGTCCATCCAGCGCTGCGAGTTGACCACGGGGAATCGCTCCTTCACCTCGAGGAATAGCTCCTCGCAAGGGGCATCATTCAAGCCCGTTTGTGCCAGGTCAAGAGCGGGTCTCCACGCCCGCGCACCGAGTGCGATGTCGACCTTCGATCGCCAGTCATCGTGGTCCGAAACAGTGTGTTCCACAGTGGCCCAGAATGCCTGAAGCTTCAGCGCCGCCCTGAGGCATCGCCGCACTTCACGAGTCGCTTCACGGGGGAGCTCGGAGGCATCTGTGAGAGCTTCGTTGGCCCAGTCGGCGAAGCTCTGCTCGTTCCAGCTGTCGGGCGTGGCGACCACCGACTCATACAAGTCGTCGATTGCCCGAAGCACAGAGAGGTAGGTTCCGGAACTCACCCGGTGGTCTCTTCCCGGATCAGAGCTCTCAATCCCGCAAGAAGCCGTCGCGTCACCGGACCTACTTCCTTGTGCGCGTCTCCGACGCGCACCACCGGCTGCACTTCACGCACGGTGGATAACACCATGACCTCGTCGGCACCGACCATCCGCTCCAGCGGGAAACGCCCCGCGTCGACCGGGACTCCGATCCGGGCGGCTACCTCCAACACGGCCTCGCGGGTGACGGAGGCGAGGATGCCCAGTTCGAGCCCCGGAGTTTCGAATACGCCATCTGTCACCCATGCCACAGTGTTGGTCGGACCTTCGAGAACGGTACCGCTGCGGCCGACAAGCAACGCATCACCGAACCCTTCCTCCCTGGCATGGAGCCGGGCGGCGACGTTCGGCCCGTAGGACAGGGTCTTCGCCCCGGTGAGCTCTGACTCGGAACCGTCCGGATGCCAGGGCGCCTCAATGGGAAGCAACGTAACCGTGGCGCCAACGTCAGGCAGCGGCTCGGCGAAGACAATAAAACGGGAGTGCTCGCCGGAACCATGCTCGTCGGTGCCGCCCGTTACAACCACCCGCACAGTGCAATCACACACCGCGGCCCGGTCGGCGACCCATCGCTCCATGTCCGCACGATCGGGAAGGCCCAGGCCAAGCGCGGCCGCAGACCGTTCGAGCCGGTCGAGGTGTTGACGCCGGCGGAACGCCACGCCGTTGTATGACCGTAGCGATTCGAAACACCCGAACCCGCGCAGCAACGCAATGTCGAATATCGAGATGCTGGCTTCCTCGGGCGCGATCTTCTGCCCGTCCACCTGAGGTTACCCGGCACACCAGCCCTGACGTCAGCCTTGGAACCGATTCGTTATCGGAAGCCGTCGGTCCTTCCCAAACGCCTTGCGCGTTATCCGCACCCCCGGTGCTGCCTGGCGGCGCTTGTACTCGTTGCGGTCGACCATGCGCGTTACCCGTTGAACGAGGTCCCGAGCAAAGCCGTCGGCAACAATGTCGTCGGCGGACTCGTCCAGTTCGATGTATCGGCACAGGACTGCATCGAGCGTGTCGTACTCGGGCAGGGAGTCGGTGTCCTTCTGGTCGGGCCGTAGCTCAGCGGAAGGCGGTTTGTCGATGATCTCCCTGGGAATCACTTCACCGTCACGGTTGCGCCATTCCGACAGTCGATACACCAGCGTCTTGAACACGTCTTTGAGGACCGCATATCCCCCGGCCATATCGCCGTAGAGGGTGGCGTAACCAACCGCCATCTCCGACTTATTCCCCGTGGCGACCACCATCCCGCCGAACTTGTTCGAGACCCCCATCAAGATGGCACCGCGAATCCGTGCCTGGAGATTCTCCTCGGCCACGCCGAACTCCGTACCTTCGAACGCGGGCTCCAACGCCTCGAGGAAGCTGCCGAACACGCTCTCGATCGGAATCTCGTCAATGCGACAGCCAAGGTTCTTGGCCAGATCGAACGAATGGTTGACCGACCCTTCAGAGCTGAATCGGGTCGGCATGGTTATCCCCCACACCGCCTCCGGTCCCAGCGCATCGACCGCTATCGCCGCGGTCAATGCCGAGTCGATGCCGCCGGAAAGACCGATGACAACCTCGCGAAACCCGTTCTTGTAGACGTAATCCCGTAGCCCGGTGACGAGCGCCTCGTAGACCTCGGCCTCCTCGCTCAGGCGGGGCTTGATCTCGGGCGGTGCCACCGGCGAGCTGTGGGCCCGGCCAGTGGATACCGTCACCAAGCCGCCGTCGTGCTGCACGTCGCTCACCGGCACATCAACTACGAAGTGCTCTTCATCGAACTGGGCCGCCCGGTAGATGAGGTCACCAGAGCTATCGAACACCATCGAGTCACCGTCGAAGACCAACTCGTCCTGGCCACCGACCATGTTCAGATACACAACCGGGACCCCGGATCGCCGCGCCTCCGCTGCGAGTAGTGCAGACCGCTCCTCCCCCTTGCCGACGTGATAGGGCGACCCGTTGATATTGAGCAAGATGTTGGCGCCGGCCGCGGCTTGTATTGCCGGAGGGCCATCAGCGGACCAGATGTCCTCGCACACCGACACGCCGGTGACCACGCCACCGATACCCCAGAGCTTGTTCGGCACCCTTCCCGCCGAGAAGTAGCGGGCCTCGTCGAAGACGCCGTAGTTGGGCAGCAAGACCTTGTGGTAGATGCCCCGGATGGCGCCGTCGGCGACCACGGCAGCGGCGTTCGCGAGGTCTCTCGCAACGGAATCGTCCATGTGCCGCTCGCCAGCGGCCCGGTCGACAAACCCCACAACGGCCGCAGTGTGGTCGGCGGCCCGAGCTATCCGGCGCAGCGCCTCGATATTCTCGCTGATGAAGGCATCACGGAGTAATAGATCCTCAGGCGGGTACCCGGTGATGGCCAACTCTGGCAAGAGAAGAACATCCGCTTCAGCCTCCTCGGCCCGCTCCATGGCCTCCAGGACCCGAACCAGATTCCCATCGATGTCACCAACGACAAGGTTGATCTGGGCCCCGGCGATACGTAGGAACGACATAGCGGCAGGTTACCTGCAGCGCCGATCCGACGGTCACACCCCGTTGACGGTTTCGGCGATCAGCCAGTCCACAACGTTCTCTAGCGCTTCGTGGTCTTCCGCTCCGGATGCGAGCGCCTTGTGAAAAATGTTGAGCTGGGTATCGGCACTGGTGCCGCGTTCGAGAATCGTCCGGGCATGGGTGAGCTGCTCGATACAGCCAAGCATCTCGGCATCCTCACGGACCAGTTCGATCAGCTCCTCCAACAGTTGCGGGTATGGAACGAGCTCGCCCCGGCCGAAGTCAATTAGAGATTCGGCGATGCCGTAGCGCTGGGCACGCCACACGTTCTCCTCGATGAGCATCCTGCTGTAGATTCGCCACCGCTGGTTCTCCACCCGGCGCCGGTACAGCATCGAAAGAAGCGACACGTATAGGGCGGCGACGGTGAGGGTGTCCTCGACGTTGGTGCAGATGTCGTTGCTGCGGAGTTCCAGGGTCGGGTACCGGGCGCTGGGACGCAGGTCCCACCACAACTTGGTTGCATCTTCGATAACTCCGGCCCCGACCAGGACGGCAACGTGGCGCTGGTATTCGGCCCACGACTCAAACTCGTCCGGCATTCCGGTGCGCGGCACCGCCCGGAAGACGGATGTCCGGTAGCTCTTTAGGCCGGTGTCGGTGCCGTTCCAGAAAGGCGATGAGGTGGACAAAGCCAGCATGTGAGGAACGAAATACAGCACCTGGTTCATGAGGTCGACACGAGCATCTTCGTCCTCGATGCCAACGTGGACGTGCATGCCACAGATCAGAAGACGACGAATGACCCCACCAAGCGCCCGGGCCAGGATGTTGTAGCGCGGGGCATCTGTGTGGCGCTGCTGGAACCAATCGGCCGACGGGTGAGTTGAAGATGCGATCGGGGCGAGGCCGTATTCGCCGCAGACATCGGCCACCGCACGCCGGAGGCGCTTCAGGTCAGCGCCCGCTTCGTCGATGGATCGGCACACCTTGGTGCCGATCTCAATTTGGGACCGCAGGAATTCAGGGCTGACCTGGCCGCCGATAATCTCCTCGCACGCCGCCATCAGGCCGTCGGGCAGATCTTGAACCAGTTCTCGACTTTCGATATCGACAATCAGATATTCCTCTTCAATGCCGATTGTGAACGCAGGTCGTTCGATCACAAGTATCCACCTCCCAACAGCGTGCCGATAAGTTAGTGCACTGCTAGCCCGTGATGCGGGGCATTTCGCCTTTCGGGAATATGACACCTGACCCCATCGCTACAATCCCGGCATGCCCGACCGAATCCCTACGCTGGCGCGTCTAGCCGCCGAGATCACACCTCAGATGATCGAAGTGCGCCGCGACCTCCATCGCAATCCGGAGATCGGGTGGGCCGAACACCGCACGACCCGCAAGGTCGCAGAGACACTGCTCGACTGGGACATCAAGCCGGAAATCCGCCCCGAGGGCACCGGGTTGGTTGCCGAGGTCGGCGACGGAGGCACGGCTGTCGGATTCCGCGCTGACCTCGACGCTCTACCGATCCATGAGGAGGTAGCCCCACCGTACGCTTCGATCGTCCCGGGTGTCATGCACGCCTGTGGGCACGATGCACACACGGCTATCGGGCTGGGCACCGCCTGGGTGCTCAAGCAACTCGGAGATCTTCCGGGAACGGCCCGTTTCATCTTCCAGCCCGCTGAAGAGCTAATTCCGGGGGGAGCCCAGACCTTGCGCGACGATGGCGTCCACCGTGGTTTGTCGGCCATCACCGCATTTCACGTGGACCCGTCGCTCGAAGCCGGCAAGGTCGGCATCCGCACGGGGGGTATCACCGGGGCGTCCGATCGGTTTGTTATTACGCTCTCGGGACCGGGTGGACACACCTCCCGACCCCACCAAACGGTCAACCTGATCTACGTTGCGGCCCGGGTCATTACAGACCTTCCTCAGTTGATCCGTCACACCATCGATCCCAGGGAAACGGTCCTGGTGGTGTTTGGGGCAGTACAGGGTGGATCCGCCGCCAACGTCATCCCGACCCGAATCGAACTTCAGGGAACAGTCCGCCTTTTCAATCTGGATCTCTGGCGAGAGATGCCAAAGCGCATCGAGACCCTGGTCGCTGATATGGCAACCCCCCTCGGTGCTACCGCAGAGGTCGAATACACCCCGGGCTCGCCCCCTGTCGTGAATGACCCCGACGTGATCAAACAGGTCGAGGCAGCAGCTGCAGCCGTTCTCGGACCCGAGAAGATCGAGCACACCCACCAGAGCCTCGGGGCCGAAGACTTCGCCTGGTTCCTCGAAGACATCCCCGGCGCCCTAATCCGCCTCGGAGCCGCCCTGCCTAATCGCCGTGTCGACCTCCACTCAGCCAGCTTCGACCTCGACGAGTCAGCCATCGAAACCGGCATCCGCCTCGCCAGCGAAACCATCCTCCGCCTAATCGAAGCCGGCTAATAAACGCTGTCGCCCGTGAGGTTCTCGTAGAGCAAGGAGGCGAAGTGGATGACAGTCGCAAAGCCGGGGAGGCTGCTGCTGGCGCCGACAAAGTACAAGTTCGGGAACGGACTCTTGTGATTGAGTCGCCGGTGGTTGACATGCTGGGGGTCCAACGGCGTGCTGTAGCAGTTGCCTTTCGGCGCGTGGACGTAGAAGTCGTTCGTGAGGGGAGTACCGACTACTTGCTCAACGATGTGGTCGGTCAGGCCAGGCACCAACTCGGCTTCCACGACAGCGATGATCCGGTCGGCGAACAGTTGCTTGGCAGTTTGGTAGGTGTCTTCGCTCTCCGCACGCAGCCTGGCAAA
>PVMS01081795.1_pt1 | contig 10544 bp, 4 predicted proteins | sample 1853461 | NCBI WGS metagenome assembly PVMS01 (sample SAMN08582032, study PRJNA380276) | Marine sediment metagenome, whole genome shotgun sequencing project. | isolation source: ocean sediment barecode stripped | collected 2017
CCACTCTGGTTAGTTACCGGCACAAAAGTCAATAACCCGCTGCCAATATCTGCTGCACTGATTATCTGATTAAGGATAACCGGGGTACCACTAAGCTCTAAACTTCCTTTGCCCAGATCCGGGTAACCAGCCTGGAATCTGTGGGAAGTTTAGAGCTTAGTGGTACCCCGGTTATCCTTAATCAAATAATCACTGCAGCAGATATTGGCAGCGGGTTATTGACTTTTGTGCCGGTAACTAACCAGAGTGGTAGTCCTTACGACAGTTTTGATTTTGAGGTAGGCGATGGCAGTGACTTCAGCGCTTCAGATTATACCCTGATAGTCAATGTTACTCCGGTCAATGATCCACCAACAGGAGATAATAACACTGTATCAACCCCAGAAGACATAACCTATGTATTTGCGGTGGCCGACTTTACGGTCAACTATAATGATACGGAAGGGGATGCTTTTACAGAGATCCGGGTAGGCAGCCTGGAGTCCGTTGGCAGTTTATTGTATAATGGAGCGCCGGTTACTTTGAATCAGGTGATCAGTGCCGGTGATATCGGTAGTGGTCTGTTGACCTTTGTCCCTGTGGCCGGGCAGAACGGCAGTCCATACGACAGTTTTGATTTTGAGGTAGGAGATGGCAGTGACTTCAGCGCGGCTGATTATACACTGGCAATCAATGTAATCCCTGTGAATGATCCTCCAGTTAGCAATAGTTTAACCATAACTATCAATGAGGATGTTACTCATATCTTTGGTACTGTTCAATTTACTTCAGGCTACAGTGATCCGGAAGGAGACCCATTTGCCTCGATTAGAGTTACACAGCTACCCTCTGTAGGGACACTGCTTTTTAATGGTACACCGGTAATACTTAATCAAGTGGTTAGTGCAGCCGATATTATAACCGGGTTGCTGACTTTTGTACCATTATCCGGGCAGAGTGGTAGTCCATACGACAGCTTTGATTTTGAGGTTGGGGATGGTACAAACTTTAGTGTTGCAGTTTATACATTAACAATTAATGTTAATCCAGTAAACGATTCCCCCCTGGCAGTCGATGATAATGTGTCTACCGCAGAAGAGACTAATTTGGCCGTAGACGTTTATCCAAATGATGATCTTGGAGATACCCCAACATTCATAAGTAATGTAGATGGAACAACCACCCAGGGAGGAACTGCAGTTATCAACATTAATGGCACTCCTGCCGATGCCAGTGATGATTTTATTGACTATTTGCCACCAACTAGCTTCAATGGGACAGACACATTTACCTATACAATTGAGGATGTGGATGGAGAAAGCAGTACTGCTACAGTTACCGTAAATGTGACTCCAGTAAACGATTCACCTCTTGCGGTGGATGATGCTGGCACTACCGCAGAAGACACTTCAACTACAATTGATGTACTTCCCAATGATGATTTAGGTGATACGCCAACTTCAATAAGCAGTGTAGATGTGACTACTGGCCAAGGTGGAGCAGCAGTTATCAACAACAACGGTACTCCGGGTGATCCAACTGATGATTTCATAGATTATACACCTGCTACAGACTTTAATGGCATCGATACCTTTACCTATACCATTCAGGATAATGACGGAGAAACCAGTACTGCTACCGTTACAGTTACGGTTACGGGAGTGAATGACACTCCACTGGCGGTAGACGATAATGCTTCAACTTTAGAAGATATTACTGTGACTATTGATGTTGTAGCAAATGACAATCTTGGAGATACGCCAACCACTATTATTATGGTTGACGTAATTACCACGGAAGGTGGAACAGCAGTTATCAACAGTAATGGTACGCCAGCGGATGTTAGTGACGACTTTATAGATTTTATACCAGCCAATGGATTTATTGGAACGGACACATTTACCTATACCATTGAGGATATTGATGGAGAACGAAGTACCGCGACCGTAACAGTTGATATTAGTTTGTCTCCCAATACTTTAGTTATCTACAAGGGATTTTCACCTAATGGCGATGGAAGCAATGACGAATGGATTATAGACGGCATTCTCTTCTATCCAAACAATCAAGTACAGGTTTTCAACCGATGGGGAAATTTGGTGTATCAAACAAATGGATATGATAATCAAACGAAGGTTTGGTTTGGACAGTCTAATAAAGGCTGGATTGTAGGAGACAACGCATTGCCCGATGGAACCTATTTCTACATGGTAGATCTTGGAGATGGGAATGAATTAAGAAGTGGTTATGTAATGCTGAAAAGGTAATGAAATTATTGAAATATCTCTTTAAGCCTTATGGACTAACATTGTTGTTGTCAATCTCCTCCATTTACGGATGTTGGGGTCAACAGGAGGCAATGTTTACACAGTACATGTTTAACGGATTGGCAATAAATCCGGCTTATGCAGGCTCCCATCAAACATTGGAATTTACAGCCTTAGCCAGAGAGCAATGGGCGGGGTTAGAAGGTGCACCAAGTACACAAACGTTTACAGCTCACTCACCCTTAAGTAACCGAAGTATTGGTCTTGGATTATCCGTAATACATGATAAAATAGGTGTAACCAGCCAATTTGGGGTTTATGGTGCGTATTCGTATCGTATCCAATTTAACAACAAAGGTGTGCTCTCAATGGGGCTTCAAGCTGGCTTTACTCAATACCAGGAGGACCTTACGAAATTACAAGGGAGTATTCGAAATCCGAATGACCCCAATTTTTCACAAGACCAGATAAGCAAGTTCATGCCCAATTTTGGGGCCGGACTATACTACTACACCAGACGATTCTATATGGGACTCAGTTCCCCGTACTTGGTTCAGAATAAACTGGAGAATATTGAAACAGTTAATTCGGAATCACGCCAAAGGCGACATTATTTCTACACCACCGGATATGTATTTGACCTTAGTAGATCGGTGAAGTTCAAGCCAAACCTACTGGTTAAAGTAGTTGAGGGTGCCCCTGCGGAGCTTGACATCAATGCAAATTTTTTGTTCCAGGAATTATTATGGCTTGGGGTATCCTATCGTTCGTTCGATTCATTTGATGCAATAATTCAACTAAATGTAACAGAGCAATTTAGCATTGGTTATGCTTATGACTTTGCTACCACAACTGAACTAAAAAGACTCCATTCGGGATCGCACGAGATAATGTTAAACTACAGATTAAAGCCGCCTAGACGACGAATGTTAACACCAAGATATTTTTAAAATGAGAAGCTCATCGAATATTATACGGATTATAAGCATATTGTTGATAACTTTTATGTCAACTGCATACACCACTACTGATACTGATCCAGGAAATGGCAGCGGTGGGTTCATAAGTGTATTTGACAACAAGCGTAAACGAGCTGACAGGTACTTCAATAATTTTGAATACAAGTCCGCGATAAAGCTATATAGCAAACTTGTTAAAAAGGGAAAAGCAGACGATGAGGTTAAACTACGACTAGCTGAGTCCTATCTTAAAGTAAATGATCCGGGAAATGCAGAGAAATGGTATTCTGAAGTTATTCACTCCGATCAAATCACACCTCAGCACCAAATTCAATATGCCCATACACTTCTTAGTAATGGGAAGTATGAAGAGGCCAGACAAGTTATAGATTCCTACGAGTTTGCGGATAGCGATTACCAAAGCAAAGCAATTATTAATACACTTGACAAGCTAGAAATATTTTATGCTGACAGTATGTATTACCACGTAAACAGTCTGAAGGACGATAAGCCGCACTATTCAGATTTCAGTCCCACCGTTTACAAAAAAGGAATTGTGTTTGTTTCATCTAGACATGATAAGGGCCCCAAATTCAAATGGGATGATACTCCATTTTTAGATTTGTATTATACAGAGAGCGATGTGGCTTCCGCAAAGCCTTTCAGTAAAAACTTGAATTCAAAATATCACGAAGGCCCCATTGCATTCTATGATGATTACAGCAAGGTCATTTTTACCAGAAGCAATTATTTGGATAACGAGCTTGGAATAACAGATCAGGGTATAAATAATTTACAATTATACACAGCTTCTTGGGATGAAGATCAAAATGATTGGGACAATATCAAACCAATTGATTTTACCATTGAAAACTACAGCTACGGGCATCCAACAATTTCCACGGATAACACCAAGCTATATTTTATTTCAGATATGCCTGGAGGATTTGGGGATACTGATATATATGTAAGTGAAAGGAATGAAAATGGATGGGGCGAGCCAGTGAATATGGGTGAAGTTATCAACACCTCTGAAAATGAAATGTACCCATTCATTGATGACGAGAACAATCTGTACTTTGCCTCCAACGGGCATGGCGGATTAGGTGGCCTGGATGTTTTTCAGATCAGTTTGGAGCGTGCCCTGGATTTGCGCAATATGGGCTACCCATTGAACACCACCGCTGATGATTTCGGATTTTCACTCACACCATCAGGTGACATAGCATACATTTCATCCAACAGAGAAGGTCCTGATAACATTTATCAAATAGACATAAAGGCTCCAGACCTGGAAATTATTCTTGCGGATAATTCGGTTAATAGTGAAATACCTGAAATTAGGGATCGAATTGAACCACTGGCAACTTCAGAGTTATCCACATTGCCAGAATTTGAGGAACCCAAGGATTATCAAGACTTATCCACAATTAATGCCTCTATAATAGATGAGAACAATGAGGTACTGAAAAATGCGAATTTGAAATTGTTGGTCAATGGGCAAGAAATAGAAAGCCTGGTGTCTAATGAAGATGGGAAGATTTCCATACAAGTTCCAGCAGATCAGGAATATACTCTGATCGCATCAAAAGAAGGTTTTGAGGACCGGGTTATCGCAATTCCTGCTGAGACATTGGGACAAGAAGAAGATCTTTTGATCGTAATGAATTCAATATTTGTGGATTCTGACATACCTGATGACCAAATATCCACTACAGAACTAGACCCATTAGCAGTCACGGGCGATCCATGGGAAGATTCCGTTCTTGAGCAAAATGATCAACCGGACATAAATGGTGTCGCATTGACCGCGATGCCTGAATTTTCGGAAACAAATGAAGATGATATTTCCACTACCGAGTTGGACCCTCTGGCGGTTTCCGCTGATGGTTGGGACGACAGCATTCCTGATAGCAATGAGCGGCCTGAATTACCTGGAGTGGCTTTAGCAGCCTTACCCAATGGAACAGGCCAGAATTCAAATGAAGATGATATTCCAACTACCGAGTTGGATCCATTGGCGGTAACAGATGATGGTTGGGATGATAGCATTCCTGATAGCAATGAACGGCCTGAATTACAGAGAGTTGCTTTAACAGACCTACCTAATGGAGATCAGAATTCAAATGAAGATGATATTTCCACTACCGAATTGGATCCGCTGGCGGTTTCTGCTGATGGTTGGGACGAAAGCATTCCAGATAGCAATGAGCGGCCTGAATTACCTGGAGTGGCTTTAGCAGCCTTACCCAATGGAACGGATCAGCATTCAGATGTGCTTACCACCACAGAGTTGGATCCTCTGGCTGTTTCCGGTGACAGTTGGGACACTAGTACTCAAGCCAACAATAAAAAACCTGTCCTATTAGGAGTGGCTTTAACAGCCTTACCCAATGAAACAAACCAAAATTCAGATGAGCTTACCACTACGGAGTTGGACCCTTTGGCGGTATCTGATAACGGCTGGGACAACAGCGTTCTTGACGATAATGAGCGGCCTGAATTACAGGGAGTGGCTTTAACAGCCTTACCAAATGGAACAAACCAAAATTCAGATGAACTTACCACCACGGAATTGGATCCTTTGGCGGTTTCCAGGGACAGTTGGGACAACAGCGTTCTTGACGATAATGAGCGGCCTGAATTACAGGGAGTGGCTTTAACAGCCTTATCCAATGGAACAAATCAAAATTCAAATAAACTTACCACCACGGAATTGGATCCTTTGGCGGTTTCCGGGGACAGTTGGGACAACAGTACTCTTGCGAACAATGAAAGGCCAGAATTACCAGGAGTTGCATTGAATGAGCTTCCATCAAATTTGGACGAGTCTGCGGATCAAACCTACTTAGAAACCAGGACAGATAATAACATTTCCGAGGGCATCAACTTCGACGATATTGAGCAAGCTGACAACGCTAATTTAGTTACGGCCCATAATGAGATTCCAATATCTTTCGAGGATGGTTTGAGCAATGAGAAAAATATAGTCGATGCCGCAGTACTTGATGCCAGTACCAATGAAATACTAAAAAACGCCGACATAAAGTTATTTGTGGATAGTCCTAATGAAACATTGGACTATGAGTTAAATGATGGAGTGCTGACCTTTGAAGCGCTTCCGGGTGAAGATTATATTATCGTGGCCACACACGAAGACTATCAAGATGAATATATAAAACTATCTGGGGATGAACTATTAGCTGACAAGGAGGACCATGTAACTCTTGAGCTGACCAAAAATGACCAGTTGATGACCAAAAATAGGCTAGATAATGGACGGTCAACAAAATTCAAGGCGAAGGTATCGGATGCAGCGACCAGCGAGTTGTTGGGGGATGCCGAGGTCAGGTTGTTTGTAGATGGGAAAGCCATAGAATCAGAATACAGTAAAGAAAATGGGAGAACAGTATTTAAGTCACCACAAGGAAAAGAATATATGATGTTGGTTAGTAGGGAAGGTTATCAGGATCTGATTTATCATCTTCCTGGAAACCCTGAAGAAAATATGGACGTTGAATTGGCCTTGTTAAGGGCAGTGGATGATTTAGGAACATCATCGCCTTATCAACAATTGGCTGTAAAGGGTTACGCATATGATGAATTTTCGGGAGCGGACTTGGATGATGTTATCTTCAAAGTGTTTGAAAATGGTGACCTGATAGAAACCACCAATAATCTCTCTTCCATCGAAATGGATCCACAAAAACAATATCAAGTATTAGCCAGCAAAGAAGGATATCACGAAAATTTAAGAACCATTGACCCTTCTGCCATAAACGAGGGTGAGCAAATTGATTTGGCATTTGCCATGCAGCTGGAACAAATTAGTGAAGTGACTGGCGCACCAGTTTATGATGCAATAGCAGGAGAAGTTATTCCGATTACTGCGACAATAATAGACATCAGTGACAATCAACCAATTTCAGAGGCTGGTGTGATTGTCTTTGCAGATGATTTAATACAAGGTAAAACTACTACGTGGAACTCAGGTATTGCATTAATCAATGCAGTGCCCGGAAAGGATTATCAATTATTAGTAAAAAGGGACGGGTATTCCGATCGAATAGTAAACTTAGGAGTGATCAATGGAGCGTCGACTGATGTGTTGCAAATAGCCATGATTCCACTGGATATCCAAACGTTGCGTCAGTCTGGAGTAGATCTTAGTAATGCCAATATGCTGGTTATGTCAGGTCCGGCAGGTGAGGAGCAGCTTTATTTATCAACAGATCAAGACTTGTTTCAGTATAAAATTGAAAACGGGAATCAATATTTAGTTCAGGATAACCAAACCATATTGTTGAAAGAGCGATCACGTTCGATTGACTCAAAAATGATAACCAAGCAGGATACCGACCAGTTCAATCTACGATCAGAAGATCAGTTTCTATACGATGAATTAAGCGCTGATGAAAAAAGAACAGTTGATCAGATTGTTGATCACCTTCAAGAGGGTTCAAATTTGGAAGAGCACCCCGAGTTATCAATTTATTATAACAATCTTCCTGAAGAATACAGAAAGCTTGTGGATAACATGGCTGCTTATAGTTCAGAAAAGCCAATGGCCAGTAGGAATCCCACAATTGCAACATCTGCTAATTTCGGACAGGTTCTGGAGAATAATAACATTTTACTAGCTGGTACCTTTAACATAAATAATATTTACTATGATTTCGACAAAGCAAAAATCCGGGAAGATGCTGCATTGCAGTTAGATAAATTGGTTCTTATCTTGAAGGGAAACACGAATATCAAAGTCCAAATGTTTTCACATACCGATAGCCGGGGAAGCAACAACTACAACAGTGGCCTGTCTAATCGAAGAGGAATTGCTGCGGTTAATTACTTGGAAGAACACGGGATAGCAAGCGACCGGCTCGGTACTAAGGGTAGGGGAGAGTCACAATTGGTTAATTCCTGCGGGAACACCATAAAATGTAACGAACAGGCGCATCAACTGAACCGCCGTACGGAGTTCATATTGAGCACCTAGACTCGGTTTAATAGATTTATTTTTCCACAGGTTACACACAAGGCACATCTTTGTATAATACAATTTATTATTAATTATGCACAATAGGATTATTTCCATATAACAACCAACACAGAAATGTCCAATTAAGACATAAACTCATCTATCAGATCATTCGTATATTATTAATAATCAACATATTAAATAGTTACATTAAGATATTTGCGAAGAATGTGGATAAACTCCACATTCTTGTAAGTTCATGGTTATTGGAAGGGTAGAATTTTAATGTCGGTTCTTAAATTATCTGAAACAAGTACCAACAGGCACTTATCCACATCCTCTTGAATGTGAATAAATTGAGTCCCAAGAGATCAAGTTAGGTTTAAACTAGTCCGAAATTTCGGTAATTTCATTTACCGTAACTACACTAATGTTTAGCAACAACAATGAGAATACCAGCCCTTGTTTCAGGTCTATTTTTTACTGTAATACTTACGTTCTCAAGTTTGGCTCAGTCAAGATTTATCCACATGGAAACAAGGGCTGATGGTCATTTTGAGAAGGATTCTTACTATAAGGCAGGTGAATTATTTAGGAAAGTACTAAAGAAAAATCCCAACAATGAAGGTGCTACGCTCAAACTTGCACGTACTTATTTTCGAATGAACAAACCTGATAAAGCGGAATTATATTATTCACAGGTTATTCATAAGAAGTATTTGGTAAAATCACTAGATTATTTGAACTATGCTCAAGTATTACAACTAGCTGAGAAATTTAAGAGTGCTGAAAACTGGGTGAAAAAGTATTTGGCAATAAATCCTCGAAACATAATTGCTCAAAACCTAATTTATAGTTTGAAGAATGTTGGTAAATACTATCAAGACTCCAGCAGATATGTAGTTGAGGAAGTAAGTATGGTCAAGGGTACTTTATTAGTGGTTTCAGGAACAGCAAATACGAAATCCTACGTCATCACAGAAAATCAAGTAATAGAGGTTAAAGATCCTGGAACCAACGACAACACAAATTGGCTTTCAGACTTGCTTGATATGATCAATATTGAAATAAAACAAACGGTCAATATAAATCCTATTCACTATGCATTTGACAAAGCTTCTATAGATAATAAATATATTACTGAGCTTGACAAGCTTGCCTGGCTGATGAACAAGTACGATTTTATTGAATTTGAATTGGGGACCCACATGGATGCTCTAGGTTCTGACATTTATAACCAACAGCTGTCCCATCAAAGAGTAAATATTGTAATGGAATACCTGCGGGACAAACATATAGAAACAGAACGACTGTTGGCAGTTGACTATGGTGAATCCAATCCCATCAATGCATGCAAGGATAAGCAGCCTTGTGTAAAACATCTGCATCAACTGAACCGACGAACAGAGTTCAGATTAATATATATAGAAGATAATCAAGTGGTTAGCAATTACTAGACTTTTATAATATTGCCTGATAATGAGCTATATTTTTTAGCACTTATTCCGCCAGAGGATATTTCGAATGATCTATGGGAAATTAAGCAACAGGTAGCCAGGAAATTCTTCAGCAAAGCCTCTTTGAGATCTCCTCCACATGTGACTTTGCACATGCCTTTTCGTTGGCCGGCTAAAAGGAAAGTTAAACTAGTAAAGAGACTTTCCCAATTCTGTAAAGATGCCAAACCTTTCGGGTTAACCCTAAATGGCTTCGGAGCTTTCCCTCCAAACGTGATTTATGTTAAGGTAGAAACCAACAACCGATTGTCAACATTTCAGAAGGATTTATGCCAATTGATGGCTAAAAAAATGTCCATACATAATGCCAATTATAGAAGTATGCCATTCATGCCGCATATTACCATTGCCTTCAGGGACTTAAAAAAGAGCCGATATCAAAGCGCTTGGGAATACTATCAAGCCAGGAACTATCAAGCAACTTGCAGTATAAACCAGCTCACCTTGTTAAAACATAACACCCGTCATTGGCAGTCAGATATCCATTTTCAATTCGGGGAATAGTATAATTTTCTCAATGAACGTCTCTCACTGTTTTTGCATCTTGTTTGAGGTCAGCTTTGTCTCGATTGACAAAAAATATGTCAAAAGAGGCACTAAAAGCAATTATCTTACATAATTAACCAATAAGACCCAAATCACACAAGGTAGTAGCAAACAGGGCATTACCATGCATATTGATATATAATACAAATTTTTTATATATCTTTGTTGGTCATTTTGGCTACAAGTGGGTTACAAATCTTACATACGTAGTATATATCCATGACAGCACCTAATAGGCAACCAGCACCTAAGCACCGAAATTTATTGGAAGAAATGCACCTGAATCAAAAATGTGTTA
>PVMS01040177.1_pt1 | contig 10543 bp, 15 predicted proteins | sample 1853461 | NCBI WGS metagenome assembly PVMS01 (sample SAMN08582032, study PRJNA380276) | Marine sediment metagenome, whole genome shotgun sequencing project. | isolation source: ocean sediment barecode stripped | collected 2017
CGCGGACCGAGTTCATCTCGTGTCCCTCGTGCGGTCGGACGCTCTTCGATCTCGTGGAGACGACGGAGCGCATCAAGAAGCGCACGGACCACCTGGCGGGAGTCAAAATCGCGATCATGGGGTGTATCGTGAACGGACCGGGTGAGATGGCCGACGCCGATTTCGGCTATGTGGGATCGGGACCCGGGCGCGTCAATCTCTACGTCGGCAAAGAACTCGTCGCCCGCAACGTGCCGGACTCCGACGCGGACGACCGACTCGTGGAGCTGATCCGCGAGCGCGGCTGCTGGGTCGATCCCGCCTGAATCCGCGGCGTCGTTCGCTCAGAGCGAGGGCGGCGGGCTCGCCACATCGCGACCCACCGCAGGAGCCTCTCGAGCCAGCTGCTCCAGCTGCTCCAGCGCCGCCAACGTACGCGTGTCCGCGAGAGCCGGGTGATCCCTTCCCAGATATCCAGTCGCGAGCGTCAGCAGGAGAGCGACCACCAGCACTCCTTCCGCGGTGCCGAGCAGAGCGCCACCCACGCGATCCGCGAACCCGAGACCGGCGGCGCGCACCCCGCGCCGGACGATGCGACCGATACTCGTCACCAGCGCGATCGCCAGTACGACCAGCAGCGCCCCGGCGATCCACGGCGCCGCGCCCGGGCTGATCCGGCCGGAGCCGACCTCTGTGAGCCAGTCGGCCGCAGGATGGACGAAGAGTCGAACCGCGGTATAGGCCGCGGCGATCGCGACCAACGAGAATGCCTCGCGGACGAGTCCGAGGAACATCCCCCGCAGACAAGCAGCGGCGATGATCGCGCCTACGACGATGTCAATGGATTCGAGCCCGGCCAAGACGGTGCGATTGTAGCCAATGCGACTTTCTCCGCGCGCATCGAGTCGCAGTCATCGGCGGTCAACGGAATGTGCTGCTGGCGCAGCCGGCGGATTGCCTTCCCCCCCCCAGATACTCCATCTTCCCCCCCCAATTGCCACAGGCGTGGGAATCAGGGGGTGCAGATGCGTCAAGCGCTGACTTCAGCCGCGCTGTTCGCCGGTGCATGGCTGCTCTGGTCCGGCCACTACACACCGCTCACGCTCGCGTGCGGTGTGATTTCGTGCGGCCTCGTGCTCTGGGTCGCGCTGCAGATGGAGGTGATCGATCAGGAAGCGGTGCCCTTCGGGCTCGCGTTGCGCCACCTGACGTACGTGCCCTGGTTGGCTCTCGAAATTGCAAAGTCGAGCCTGCACGTAGCCGCGGTCATTCTGAATCCTCGGCTTCCGATCCAACCGCGGCTGGTCCGCGTGCGCGCCAGCCAGCAGACCGCGACCTGTGAGGCGATCCACGCAAACTCGATCACGCTGACGCCGGGCACGATCTCCCTCGACGTCCGCGAGCGCAGCATCCTGGTTCACGCACTCACCGAGAAGAGCGCGGAGGGGTTGCTGAGCGGCGAAATCGACCGGCGCGTGCTGCAGCTGGAGGGCCATTCGTGATTCTCGCCGCGGTCACGGGAGCCGTCCTGCTCACGATGTTCATGAACCTGGTCCGTGCGATCCGTGGACCCACCGTGTTCGACCGCATCCTGGCGGTCAACGCATTCGCCACCCAGACCGTGCTGCTGATCGCCGTGATTGGATTCCTCACCGGGCGGCCGGATTGGCTCGACCTCGCATTGGTGTACGCGTTACTGGGTTTCGTCAGCGTGCTCGCGGTGCTTCGCTTCGCGAAATTCGGAGAACTCGCAGACGATATCCGGGAGCGATCTTGAGTCTCGTTCTCGACATCCTGAGCGGTGGACTGCTCCTCGCAGGCGCCGCGTTCTGCGTCATCGGCGGAATCGGGGTGCTGCGGCTTCCGGATCTATACACCCGCACGCACGCCGTATCGGTGAGTGACTCGCTGGGCGCCGTGCTGGTGCTGCTGGGGCTCACGCTGCAGGCGGGCTCTGGGCTCGGTGCGGCGAAGCTGGTGACGATCGTGCTGTTCCTGTTGTTGACCGGACCCGCCACGGCCCACGCGCTGGTCAAGGCGGCCTATTCGCGCGGGCTCGCCGTCGAGACCGAGACGAGCACCGGGGAGGAGCAGCGTGTCGATTCCGCTTGAGATCCTCCTGTTCGCGTTTCTGCTCGTGATCGCAGTCGCGGTGTTGCGCATGACTGACCTGTTCGCGGCCGCCATGCTCACCGGGCTCTTCTCGCTGGTCGCGGCAAGTTTGATGTTGCTGCTGGACGCCGTCGACGTGGCGTTTACGGAAGCCGCTGTCGGAGCGGGGATTTCAACCGTGCTGATCCTGGGAACCCTCGCCTTCACGGCGGAGAGCGAAGCGCCCGGGCGGCGCAGCCGGTTGCCCCTCGCCGTCGTCGCGTTGACCGGGGCCGCGCTCATCTACGGAACGCTCGATATGCCGCACTACGGAGCCGCCGACGCGCCCATCCACCAACACGTCGCCCCGCGCTACCTCCATGAATCCGAGAGCGAGGTCGGAGTACCCAACATCGTCACGGCGGTCCTGGCGAGCTATCGCGGCTACGACACGCTCGGCGAACTGACCGTGATCTTCACGGCTGGCGTCGCCGTCATGGTGCTGCTCGGCGCACCGGGTCGACGACGCGAAGGGGACAAGACGTGAGCAGCCGGCGAATGCAGACGCGAATTCGCGAAAAGGTCGTACTACGGGTCGTGGGCAAGGCCGTGATTCCCTACGTGTTGCTCTTCGGTCTCTATGTCCAGATCCACGGCGACTTCGGTCCGGGCGGAGGGTTTCAGGCCGGTGTGATCGTCGCTGCGGGCTTCATCCTGTACGCGCTGATCTTTGGCCTCGAGCCGCTGCAACGCATCGTGTCTCCGACGGCGGTTGAAATCGGCATCACCCTGGGCGTGGCGCTCTACGCAGGCGTCGGGATCGCATCGCTCCTGCTGGGTGGAAACTTTCTCGATTACAATGTGCTGCTCCACGATCCCGTGCACGGCCAGCACCTCGGCATCTTCCTCGTCGAGCTGGGTGTGGGAATCACCGTCTGGAGCGTGATGCTCGTCATCTATTACGGATTCGCCGGTTGGAAACCCAGCCCGTGAGCTCCGTGTTCGGCCTCTGGCACTACTGGGTGGTGATTGCGCTCGCGATGACGGGTCTGCTCACCGTGATTTCGCGGCACAATCTGATCAAGAAGGTGATGGGGCTCAACATTCTGCAATCCGCGGTGATCCTGCTCTACGTCTCGATGGGAAAGGTCGAAGGCGGCACCGCTCCGATTCTGATCGATGGCCGAGCGGACGTCGTGTACTCGAATCCGCTGCCTCATGTTCTGATGCTGACCGCGATCGTGGTGGGTGTCGCGACGACCGCAGTCGCGTTGGCGCTCGTGGTGCGAATCCGAGACGCCTACGGAACGACCGAGGAAGACGCGATCACGGCCCAAGATCCGACGGACGAATGAACGAGCATCTCGCAGCCCTGCAGATCGTGATTCCGCTGATCGCCGCGCCGGCCTGCATCTTGCTGCGACGGCCGTCCTGGGTGCGATCGTTTGCGGTCGCCGTAACCTGGGGCTGCTTCGTCATGTCGGTGGCACTGCTCGTTCAAGTGGTCCGTCATGGAACCATCTCGTACGCCCTCGGCGGCTGGGCAGCTCCTTGGGGAATCGAATACCGCGTGGATCTGCTGAACGGGTTCGTGCTGATACTGATTTCAGGAATCGCTTCGACGGTGCTTCCGATCGGCTATGGCACGGTGGGAGACGAGGCCGAAGGGGGGCGCGACTATCTCTTCTACCCGGCCTTCTTGCTCTGCTTGACGGGACTGCTGGGTGTGACGATCACCGGCGACATCTTCAACGTGTTCGTCTTTCTCGAGATCGCATCGCTCTCCTCCTACACCCTCATCAGTCTGGGGCGCGACCGTCGGGCATTGAGGGCCGCATTCTCCTATCTGACGGTCGGAACGATCGGTGGCGTGTTTATCCTCATCGCGATCGGCTTTCTGTATCAGATGACAGGAACACTCAATATCGCCGATCTGGGTGAGCGCCTGCCGGCCGTGCTCGACACAAAGACCGCCCGCGTGGCTTTCGCGTTTCTGTGTGTGGGTCTCAGCATCAAGATGGCACTGTTCCCACTACACCAGTGGCTGCCCAACGCATACGCGTTTGCACCCAGCGTCGTCTCCGCTTTTCTCGGTGCCACGGCCACCAAGGTCGCGTTCTACCTACTCGTGCGCGTGATCTTCGGTGTCTTCGGTGCCACCTATGTGTTCGACACGCTGGGGCTGAGCAGGCTGCTGATTCCACTCTCACTCGCAGCGACGTTCGTCGGCTCGATCGCTGCGATCTACCAGACGGACCTGAAGCGACTGCTCGCGTACTCGAGCATCGCGCAGATCGGCTACCTGACACTGGGTCTGAGCATGGCCAACACGGACGGACTGACCGGAAGCATCGTCCACGTCTTCAACCACGGCGTCATCAAGGCCGGGTTGTTTCTGGTGGTGGCGGGCATCATCGCCCGCGGAGGTTCCAGCCGGATCGAAGATCTGGCGGGGCTGGCGCATCGCATGCCGCTGACGTTCGCGGCGTTCGTCGTCGGAGGCCTGGGGCTGATCGGCGTTCCGGGAACCGCGGGTTTCGTGAGCAAGTGGTATCTGCTCCTCGGCGCGATCGAACGCGGCTGGATGGGCGTGGCCGTACTCCTGCTGCTGAGTTCACTGCTCGCGGCGGTCTACGTCTGGCGAGTCGTCGAGGTCGCCTGGTTCCGCGAATCCCCGCATGACGCGGTCTCCGGTGAGGCGCCCGCGTCGCTGCTGATTCCCAGCTGGATTCTGGCCGCGGCGACGATCTACTTTGGTCTCTTCACGGACTGGACGGTCGGGATCGGAAGAGCGGCCGCACAAGCGCTGCTATCGGCGGGCTCATGAGCGCAGAAATCGGAATCGCTGGAGCCATCGCGATCCCGCTGCTGGCGGCGCTGCTGATCCCGCTCGCGACGCGGCGCCCGAACCTGCGCGAAGGCATCACGCTGGTCGCGGGTGTGTCGGCCTTCGCTTCGGTTCTGAGCCTCGTCGACACCGTCACGTCGGGCGGGCGCCCGGGTCTCGCGTTTTCCGGACTCGCGCTGGCATTCGAAGTCGAACCACTCGGTCTGCTGTTCGGGCTGGTCGCTTCGGGCCTATGGATCGTCACATCTCTGTATTCGATCGGCTACATGCGCGGTCACGCGGAGAAGAACCAGACGCGCTTCTTCGTCTGCTTTGCGATCGCGATCTCGGCGGCCATGGGGATCGCGTTCGCGCGCAACCTCTTCACGCTGTTCCTGTTCTACGAGGCCCTGACGTTGTCGACATACCCGCTGGTAACGCACGCTGGCAATCAAGAGGCCATACGCGCGGGCCGCGTCTATCTCGGGATCCTGTTGTCGACCTCCATCGGATTTCTGCTATTCGCGATCGTCTGGACTTGGCAGATCGCCGGCACGCTCGAGTTCACGCCCGGCGGCATCCTGGCGGGTCGGGCCGACCCGACTACGCTCGGCGTTCTGCTCGCGCTCTATGTATTCGGCACGGGCAAAGCGGCCGTCATGCCGTTCCACCGTTGGCTGCCGGCCGCAATGGTCGCACCCGCCCCGGTGAGTGCGCTCCTGCACGCGGTGGCGGTCGTCAAAGCGGGCGTGTTCACGCTGCTGAAAGTGGGCGTCTACGTGTTTGGCCTCGATACGCTCAGTCTGGCCGGCTCTGCGTGGCTTCCCTGGGTGGCGTCCGCCACCATCCTGATCGCGTCGTTGGTGGCGTTGACCAAGGACAACCTGAAAGCGCGCCTGGCGTACTCGACGGTGAGTCAGCTCTCGTACATCGTGCTCGGCGTGGCACTCGCCACACCCGCGAGCATCGTGGGAGCCTCGCTTCACATCGCGATGCACGCGATGGGAAAGATTACGCTGTTCTTCTGCGCAGGCGCGATTGCTTTGGCCGCGCACAAGACGAAGGTGAGCGAACTCGACGGCATCGGACGCGCCATGCCGTTTACCATGACGGCGTTCTTCGTCGCTTCACTGTCGATCATCGGACTGCCGCCACTCGGAGGCAGCTGGAGCAAGTGGTACCTCGCGGTCGGTGCCGCCAATGCCGAGCAACCCATATTCGTGGCAGTGCTGATGCTCAGTTCACTGCTCTCGGTGGGTTACTTGCTTCCGATCGTCGCCCGTGCCTTCTATCCCGCTGGGCGCGCGAATTCGAAACCCTTGTCACGCAGAGAAGCGCCGGCCCTGTGTGTCGTGCCCATCTGCCTGACCGCACTCGGTTGCCTGGTGTTGTTCGTATTCGCGGACCAATTGCAGAGCTGGCTGGCACCGATCGGAGCAATCCGATGAGTGAACCGCGGCCGGATACCCGGCAGGGACTCGACAGCCCGCGAAGCGGCAGGCTCGCGCTTCGCGGAGTTGCAGTGATTTGCGCGCTGCTGGTCGCGTCGGACTTCGTCATCGAAAAACACGGCCACTATGACTTCGAGATGTGGATCGGCTCTAAAGGCATCTACGGGTTCGTCGCCTGTGTCGCCCTGGTGTTGGCAGCCAAACAGCTGCGACGAATCGTGAAACGCGACCGGGACTACTACGATGATTGAGATTCTCCCGCTCGGTTCGATTTTGATCTTGGGCGCTCTGCTCACTCCCGTGTTGCCGAGCGCGCTGCGAAACCCGTGGCTCGTGCTGCTTCCCGTGCTGGGCATGATCCAGCTCTGGAGCCTCCCGCTGGGTTTCGAACTCCACGTCGAGTTCTTCGATTACACCCTGGAACTCACGCGCATCGATCGCTTGAGCCGCGTGTTCGGCACGGTGTTCCACATCGCGGCATTCCTGAGTGCGATCTACGCCTACCGGGAGAGCGATCGCGATCAGCAGGTCGCTGCATCCGTATACGCCGGAAGCGCAATCGCCGGTGTATTCGCCGGTGACCTCCTGAGCTTGTTCGTGATGTGGGAGCTAACCGCGATCTCGTCTGTATTCCTGATCTGGGGAGGATCGGGCCAATACGCGTTCAGTGCGGGCATTCGCTACGTCGTGATCCAGGTCGGATCCGGTGTGCTGCTGCTAGCCGGGACGATCGTGCACTACAACGCCACCGGCTCGCTCGACTTCGGTCATCTCGGTTTGGAGACTGCCGGCGGTCCACTGATCCTATTCGCATTTGGCATCAAGGCGGCGTTCCCGCTGCTGCACAATTGGCTTCAAGACGCGTATCCCGAAGCCAGAGCGACCGGCGCGGTCTACCTGTCCGGCTTCACGACCAAGCTCGCGATCTACGCGCTCGCCCGCGGTTTCGCCGGAACCGAAATACTGATCCCGATCGGCGCGTTGATGACCGCCTTTCCCATCTTCTACGCCGTGATCGAGAATGACCTGCGGCGCGTGCTGGCCTATAGCCTGAACAACCAGCTCGGCTTCATGGTCGTGGGAATCGGGATCGGGACTGAACTCGCACTCAATGGAACCGCGGCACACGCGTTCGCGCACATCATCTACAAGGCGCTCCTCTTCATGTCGATGGGCGCAGTCTTGACGAGAGTGGGCCACGTGAGGGGATCGGATCTCGGAGGGCTTTATCGCACCATGCCGAAGACGGCGGTGTTGTGCATGGTGGGCGCCGCCTCGATCTCCGCGTTCCCGCTGACGAGCGGCTTCGTGTCCAAATCGATGATCCTCGAGGCCGCAGCGCAGGAGCACCACATGATCGTTTTTCTGGTGCTGCTGTTCGCCTCGGCGGGAGTATTCCATCACTCCGGTATCAAGATTCCGTACTTCGCATTCTTCGGCCACGACAGCGGTCAACGACCGCCCGAGGCACCACGCCACATGCTGATTGCGATGATCGGTGCCGCGGCGCTCTGTATCGGCATCGGGGTCTGGCCCGCTCCACTGTATGCACTGCTGCCATACCCCGTGGACTACGTGCCCTACACCGCGAGTCACGTGGGTGAGACGCTCCAGCTGCTGATGTTTTCCGCACTCGCGTTCGGCTTCCTGATGCGCACTGGACTCTACCCCCCGGAACTCTGGGCGATAAATCTCGACAGCGACTGGCTCTACCGGCGTCCACTCAAGCGAGCGGTTCAGTGGTTCTACCGGATTTGCGTGCGAGCGCGCGCCGCATTCGATGTCCGCGCCTCCCGCGCGCTCGGAGCGCTGATTCAAACCATCCGTCAACCGCACCGACCCGGCGGAATGTTGGGAGAGCCCTGGCCGACAGGCCCGACGGTCCTCTGGGCCGCCCTCCTGCTCGGCATCTATCTATTGCTGTACTACGGGTCGTGAAATCCGCGCCGGACGCCCGCTCGCATCCGTCAGCAGCGGCCGATCATCCTCAGGTACATCTTCGCGTCCTCGCGCTGGGAATCCTCGGCGAGCACGGCTTCCCACTGCGTCGCTGCCTCATCCGCACGACCCAACGAGTAGAACGTCAGACCGAGCTGAATTGCCGCCTCGTGAAACGTCGGATGATTGCGCAGTACCCGGCGAAACTCGGCGATCGCTCGATCGGGTAGACCAGCGTCGCGCAGCACAATGCCAAGGCGGGTTCGAATGTCGTGGAAGGTCGGGCAGCGATCGAGCGCCTTGCGGTAGGCCTCGATGGCTTCGCGCAGATCGCCGACATCGCGATAAGCATCGCCGAGTGCGGCTTGAAAGTTGGCGAGCTTTCCCCGGGTGGTCGCATCCAGCACTCCCTCTGCCGAGCCAGCCAGCGTGCCGGCCCTCTCGGCGATTTCGCGCGAGCGCTCGAAGTCACCCTGATTCTCGTACACGTTGGCCAACGCGAGCAGAGCCTCGGTGTACGACGGGTTGATTCGCAAGGCTTCGCGCAGCGATTGCCCGGCCGCAGGGAGGTCGCCGGCTCGATCGCGTATCAGCCCAATCATGTAGTGAACGTCGGCGAAGCTACGGGTGCGAATCAATCGAGTGAGGTGGAGCAACGAGACTTCGTCGTCGCCGCGCTCGAAGCTTCGCCGCCCCAGTGCGTAGTCTCGGCGCTCGTCGTGTGTCAACGGTCCGGCTTGCGGCATCGAGTTCCCCAAGACTAGTTGGCCTGCGACCTCTCTGCGATCCGGGCCGCTGCGTCACCAGCATACTCGCTGTCCCGGTAGGTCTGAATGATCGACTGGAAGATATGCTCCGCTTCCGCCGTCCTCCACATTTCCAGGTAGCAGATACCGAGGTTGTAGAGCGCCACGGCATCGAGACCGAGCCCCGGATACTCGTTCAGCAGAGATCGATAGCGCTCCGCTGCACTCTCGAACTCCTCCCGCTTCTGGTAGAACTGGGCAATCTGCACGACGTTTTCCGCTAGACGCGTGCGAAGGTCCCGCCACAGGATCTCCGCCTCCCGCGCCTCTGGGGAGTGGGGGTACTTGGCAAGCAGCCGGTCGAGATGGAGCAAGGCGTCGCGGGTCGCCGTCTGATCACGGTTCGCCGTATGCATCTGCCGCTCTCGACAGAGGGCCGAGCGAAGAATCGTGTACGGAACGACCTCGTGTCGGGGATGGAGATCCGCGAAATCCCGGTAATAGGACAGCGCCTCATCGTACTTTCGGTCGTCGAAGTAGGCGTCAGCAATCTTCAGCTCTGCCTTGACCGCGTAGTCGCTGTAGGGATAGTTGTCGATGATCGATTGGAGTGTCTCGATTGCTTTTGTGTAATTGATGGACCTGAAAAGGATCCAACTTCGACCCTCGAGCGTCTTGAGCGCCTCGCCGTAAAGCTCATCCGCAGGGGCCACATCGTCAAATGCGGGCGGCGTGGATGCGCAGGCCGTCGCGACGAACAGGGCGATGATGGCAAGAGGGATCGAATGATCGTACACGCTCACCCCGAGTGCGCGGCAAACTATCGAATCGTTTCCATCCGCGCCGATTTGCTAAGGTTTTCGATTCAACGAACTAGGGTAAGGGGAGAGACATGGATCGCAAGTCGACCGATAAATTGCGATTGGACCGGCGCCTGATCAGACGCAAGAACTGGATCACTTCGAAGGAACTCGAGCGGGAGATCGAGGCACTTCCGGATACGAGTCACAAGATAGCGGAAGTGGAAGAAGAGTCCGACCCGGACGACAGCAGCGCGGGCATCCCGGAAGCAAGTCCTCCCGATGCGGCTTCTCCTGGCGCTGACTCTTCGATTCCGCCACAGACCTGACTGGACGTGTGACCCTCACCGCCCTCCCCCTTTCGTTCGGGGATCGGATCATGATCAAACAGAAGTATGGCGATCGTCTCGATGGCTGGATCCACACCGCGTTCCCATTTCTGTTCACTCGGCCGCTGAATCCCAATCTGCTGACGCTGATCGGAACGCTGGGGTCGATCGTCGCTGCTGCGGCCTTTGCCGGCGGCTGGCTGATCGCCGGTGGCGTGCTCATGCTGGCGAGTGGATTCTTCGACCTGATCGACGGCGTCGTCGCCCGGCATCAGGGAAGAATCCACTCGCCAGCATGAGCACGCCACCGGCGATCAGCCAGCCGCCGGCAAAGGCCGCAGCAGCGACGATCGACCCCAGCGTTCCGATCAGCGTCAGCAGA
>PVMS01088604.1_pt1 | contig 10542 bp, 9 predicted proteins | sample 1853461 | NCBI WGS metagenome assembly PVMS01 (sample SAMN08582032, study PRJNA380276) | Marine sediment metagenome, whole genome shotgun sequencing project. | isolation source: ocean sediment barecode stripped | collected 2017
ATAATCCGGGCTCCATGGTCGTCATACCGCCGAGCATCGGTTCGGGCGGCGTCATTGCCCCCAACCTCGCTCCAGTTGGTGATTTTGCCGGCATAGATATCCCGTAGCTGCTCGCTGGTCAGTCCGGAAACGTTGACGCTCGGATGCACGTAGATCGCCGACGACAGCCGGAAGACCGGCGTCGCGACCAGGCCAAGGTCGCGCTCGGTCGGCGACAGGGGCCGGGCGATCCGGCCGAGAATTTCCTTTTCCGAACCAACGGCGGCAATGCCGCCGCCCGAACCGATGCTCGGCGGTATGACGACCATGGAGCCCGGATTATCGGCCGTATAGGCGGCGCCAAGCGCCGTCAGGACATCCATCCCGTCGCCGGTTCCAACGACCCGGTATTGTCCGGCACATGCCACAGAAGCTGTCAGCGAAAAAACCGCCGCGGCCAATACCGAACGGGCACGATTCTGCATTCCCTCAACTCCCTAAAACGCTTTGGTATACATCACCGTTAACCCAAATCCGATAATATGCCCTTAACAGCGCAAAGCCGCGCTCGCTGGCCGTTTTCAGGTCAGCGCCCGCCGCTGCCCGATGGGCAGCAAGGCATCGATGGAAAAAGAGGGTTAAGCCGATTTCTGCGTTCCAGGCGCCAGCCTGACCGCCAGGCCGTCCATATCGCGCGTCACCAGCAACTGGCAGGACAGGCGCGAATTGTCCTGAACGAAGAATGCCGTATCGAGTTGATCGGCTTCTTCCTCGCTTGGTTCGGGCAAGGCCGGGTCTGGCCCCCTGACGACATGAACATGGCAGGTCGCGCAGGCGCAGGCGCCACCGCATTCGGCCTTGATGTCGAGGCCCCAGTCGCGGATGACCTCCATGACGCGCCAGCCGGCCAGCGCCGGCAGCCGGTGCTCCACGCCGTCGTGATCGATCACCCGGATGATGATGGCATCGTCATTTTCGGCGAGCGGATAGGGCAGCGCGATCGCCGCATCGGTCGGACTCATGATCGTGGTTCTTTCCAGAGAAAATCAGGGCGCCGGCTGGCGCGCCCAGGGCCGGGAACCGGCCGGAATCTCCGGACCGCCGGCTGGCTGATAATAGTACCGGACTTCGGGGATCCGGCCCGCCCGCAACGCCCGCTGCGTCGGTTCGTGGCTGACGAGGAAAGCATCGACGCCGCAGCGCCGCATCAAGGCGATCTGATCGGCCAGAACGTCACCGACGGCGCGGATTTCGCCGTCATAGCCGTACCGCTCGCGCAACAACCGTGCGGCGGAATAATTGCGGCCGTCGGCAAAGCTTGGAAATTCCAGCGCAACCAGCGCGATTTTCGCCAGATGGCTGGCGAGAACGGCAACGTCCTCGCCCGGCGCGACCCGGACGCCAAGCCGGCCCTTGCGGGCCAGGAAGAAATCCGGGCCGCCGGCGAACCGCGCCAGCGGCACCACGGCATCGGCACCAGAATCCAGAGGTTCAAGAGCGCCAGGCTCGTCGTCTTCCGGCCAGTTCCGCCAGGAATCGGCCTGGAAGGCACCATCTTTCCATAGCTTTGCGGTCTTGGCTGCCATCACATTCCGCTCGCTTTCAGTCCATGTCGCTCAATGCCCAGATGAATGCCGCACTCGCTCTTGTCGCGGCCGCGCCAGCGGCCCTGGCGCGGATTGTCTCCGGCAGCGGCATCGGAAAAGGTGCGATCCGTGCACGGCTCGCAGCCGATCGATAAAAATCCTTCCGCCACAAGCGGATGCCGCGGCAGGCTGTGTCGCCTGAGATAAGCCTCGATGTCGCTGTGGCTCCAGTCGGCAAGCGGATTGAGTTTCACTCTTCGATCATCGGCCTCCACCAGCGCAAGGCCGCTGCGGTCGCCGCCGTGGAACCGTTTCCGGCCGGTGATCCATGCATCGAACCCTTCCAGGGCCTTGGCGAGGGGCGCGACCTTGCGGATAGCGCAGCATCGGTCCGGGTCACGACGCCAAAGGCTCCGGTCCGCGTCTTCGCCGGACAACAGCGTTGCATCCGGCCCGGCCCTGCGGATGTCGGTCAGCCCCAGCCGTGCGGCCAGCATGTCCCGGTAGGCGTGGGTCTGCGCAAACAGGCGGCCAGTGTCGATGAAAATCACCGGCATCGCCCGGTCGATGCGCGACACCAGATGCAAGAGGATCGCCGATTCCGCCCCGAAACTGGACACCAATGCCACGCGCCCGGCAAATTCCTGCCGGATCACATCGGCGAGAAGGGCATGCGCGCGCACTTCGGCCAGGCGCGACGACAGGACGACGACATTGTCGTCCCTCTGGCGCAATGCCACACCTTTCGAACCAGACGGGGACGCGCCACCCGGATCGGCGGCGTCACTTGCCGGGCCGACCTCACGCAGTGTCATAAAGCGCCTCCTTGAACGGCGCCGCGCCAAGCCTCCGGTAGGCGGCAAGGAAGGTTTCATCAGCCCCCTCGCGCCGCTCCAGATAGGTATCGACGAGGGTTTCCACCGCATCGACGATGTCTTCGGAGGTAAAGCCGCGGCCGACAATGTTACCGATCGAGGCGGTTTCGTCGCCCGAGCCGCCAAGCGTGATCTGGTAGACTTCCTCGCCCCTCTTCTCCAGGCCAAGAATGCCGATATGGCCGGCATGATGGTGGCCGCAGGCATTGATGCAGCCGGAGATCTTGATCTTGATGTCGCCGATATCGGCCTGTCTCGCGGTCTCGGCGAAGCGTTCGGAAATGCGCTGCGCCACCGGGATCGAGCGGGCAGTGGCCAGGGCGCAATAATCCAGCCCCGGACAGGCGATGATATCAGTGATCAGGCCGGCATTGGCGCTCGCCAGGCCGCTGGCGAGAAGCGCTTCGTAGACCGCCTTCAGATCGGCCGTGGCGACATGCGGCAGAACCAGGTTCTGCTCATGGCTGACGCGAATCTCGTCATGCGAGTAGCGCTCGGCGATGTCGGCGACCGCGTCCATCTGATCGGCCGTGGCATCGCCCGGCGGCGCGCCGATCGGCTTGAGGGAGATCGTCACGATGGAATGACCGGCGGCGCGGTGATCGGCGACATTGCTCTCCACCCAGCGATCAAAGCCCGGATCGGCCTGCCGCGCCGCTGCCAGCGCTACCGCGTCGGGCAGCGCGATCGCATAGGCGGGCGGTGCGAAATAGGCTTCGATGCGGCGGATTTCATCGGCCGGCAGACGCAGCACGCTTGACCGGATTTCGGCGAATTCCGCCTCGATCTGCTCCTTCAGCACGTCGGCGCCTGTTTCGTGGACGAGGATCTTGATCCGCGCCTTGTATTTGTTGTCGCGGCGGCCATGCTGATTGTAGACGCGCAGGATCGCCTCTGAATAGGCGAGCATGTCTTCCTCCGGCAGGAAATCGCGGATTTTCTTCGCCACCATGGGCGTGCGCCCCTGACCGCCGCCGATATAGACGGCAAAGCCGAGTTCGCCGGCATCGTTGCGTTTCACTTCATAGCCGATGTCGTGGAACTGGATCGCCGCGCGGTCGTGCACCGCGCCGGTGACGGCGATCTTGAACTTGCGCGGCAGGAACAGGAATTCCGGATGCAGCGACGACCATTGCCGCAGGATCTCCGCATAAGGCCGCGGATCGGCGGCTTCATCGGCCGCCACGCCGGCGAAATGATCGGCCGTCACGTTGCGGATGCAGTTGCCCGAAGTCTGGATGGCGTGCATTTCCACTTGCGCCAGTTCCTCCAGAATCGCCGGAACGTCCTCCAGACGCGGCCAGTTGAACTGAATGTTCTGGCGGGTGGTGAAATGGCCGTAGCCCTTGTCATAGGTGCGCGCGATTTGCGCCAGCTTGCGCATCTGGCGGGCAGATAGCGTACCGTAGGGGACGGCGACCCGAAGCATATAGGCGTGCAGTTGCAGATAGACGCCGTTCTGCAGTCTGAGCGGCTTGAACTGCTCCTCGCTCAGGTCGCCGGCAAGCCGCCGCGCCACCTGATCGCGAAACTGGGCGACCCGCTCGGCAACGAATGCCTGGTCGAACTCATCGTAACGGTACATGGCTTCTTTGTCCTCAGGCCGCGCGCTTGACCAGCCTCGCCAGCGAATGACCCGTTGTCGGGCCGCTGGCGCGGATGCGCTCGCGAAACCGGGTAGGAACCGGTTCGCCACCCTTGCCCTTAATTGGACCGGCCGCCGGAACATCAACCTCGACAATGTAGGGATCGACGACGCGATTGGCCCTGGTGTCGGCAAGAGCGGATTCAAGCGCTGTTTCGACCACCGCCTCGTCCGCAAGAAGTTCGGCGGCCTTGATGGTCCGGCTCCACCTGCCATCGCCGGTGCGGAAAACAACAAGACCGTCGCCGAGCCGGTTTGCGGTGATGATATGCATGGGTCTCTCTCCAGGTTTCACGCTGCCAGGGTCTGGCGCCGCGCCAGCGGTTCGGCATCGGCCAGCGCCCCCCGGGCGACCGCCTCGCCGATCAGGATCAGCGCCGGTCCGGTGACATCGCGATGGTCGGCGAGCGCCGGCAGTTCGGCCAGCGTTCCGGCGAACAGCCGCTGTTCGTCACGCGTCGCATTTTCGATGACGGCAACCGGCGTGGCGGCCGGCAATCCGGCGTCCAGCAGGCGCCCGGCCACCTTGCCGGCCACGCTGCGCGCCATGTAGACGGCGATTGTCGCGCCGGAAAGCGCCAGGCCGGCCCAGCCCGGCAGCGTGTCGCCGGCCTGGTCATGCCCGGTCGCGAACACCAGATCGGAAGCGACGCCGCGCAAGGTCAGCGGAATTTCCGCTTCCGCCGCGACCGCCAGCGCCGATGTGACGCCCGGAACGATTTCAAAGCCAATGCCGGCCTCGCGCAGCGCCGCCATTTCCTCGCCGGCCCGCCCGAAAACCAGCGGATCGCCGGCTTTCAACCGCACCACGCGGCGGCCGGCCTTGGCCGCGCGAACCAGGATGGCATTGATCTCGTCCTGACTTTTGCAATGGCAGCCCTTGCGCTTGCCGACATCGATCCGCTCCGCGTCGCGGCGGCCAAGCGCGATGATGGCGCCTGGAACCAGGCGGTCATGGACGATGACATCCGCGGCAAGCAGGACGCGCTGGGCTCTCAGCGTCAACAGGTCTGCCGCCCCCGGACCGGCGCCAACCAGCGAGACGAAGCCGTCGGCGGGCTTGCCCGCATCGCCTAGCAGCCGGGTTGCCTCGCGGCGGGCGGCATCGGCCCGGCCGGCATAGATTTGATCGGCGACCTTGCCCTCAAAGAACCGTGACCAGAACCGCCGCCGCTTGCTGCCCTTCGCCATGACCTTTTCCGCCGCCGGGCGGAACGTGGCGGCGAGCGCTGCGAGCTGACCCAGACGCGGCGGCAGCAGTGCCTCGATCCGCGCCCGGATCTTTTGCGTCAGCACCGGGCCGGCGCCTGAAGAAGTGATGGCGATGGCCACCGGCGCCCGGTTGATCAGCGCCGGGGTGTAGAAGTCGCAAAGGTCCGGGTGGTCGACAGCATTGGCCGGGACGCCGCGCGCGCGGGCGCTGGCGACAATCGCCGCGTCGCGATCGCGTTTCCCGGTCGCGGCAAAGACCAGCACGGCGCCGTCCAGGTCGGTATCGCGGAAATCGCGGGCGTAATGCTCAACGTCATGGCTGACGATGAGGACCGCCAGTTCCGTTTGCGGCGCCTTGGCGATTAGCCGCGGCACAGCCGCCGTCTCAAGCACCAGCCGCAGCTTGGCTGCGGCTTCGGCGCCTTCACCGACAATGAGTATGGGCCGGCCGGATATCTTATGAAATGCCGGAAATACGGTAAGACGGGACTCGGACATGGCGCGCGATCTACGGTTTGAAAAACATTGCTCATTTTTCGAAATCGCGCCGGGTGTTCACAGAAAAACGAACGCGTAAATTCGAGTTATTATAAAATATAATTCTATTTCCATGCCATCGAGGAGATTTGTGGGCGGTCCGGTTGCCGCTGCGTTTATCGGAGAAACTCAAAAACCATAGATTGACGATTTGGTAGCCATAGACCAACGCACTTTCTTTACGCCTTGCCGCGATTATCGCCGCGGGAACCACAGATCGGTCGAAAGCTTCATGGCCACGCAAACGAACAAGCGAACCGGAACGACAGGCACTGCGAATGCCATGCCGTCGGGTACCGGCCTGTCGGTGGCGCGTCTTCTTGCCGGCACCGCGATAGCAACGCTCGGGTGCCAGACCCTACTTGCATTTATTGCGCCGGGCACAGCCGCGGACGCCGCCTCGAGCGGACCGCAGATCGCCGCCCTGATCAGCCGCCCGGAACTGTCTCTTGCCGCGGTCGTGGCTTTGGCGTTCGCCTTCATGCGCATCGATCACAAAGACCGGGCGACTGCCGTTGCCGGCCAGTCCCCGCATCAGTCAACGTGGGCAAATGAGGGCAACCTTGCCACCGAGTTGAACTACTCCGATCCGCTCACGGGCATGGCCAACCGGCAGCGGTTCAAGGCCAAGCTCGACGATCTGTTCGCACGCCGCCAGGAATCGAAAAAGCCATTCGCGGTTGGACTGGTCGATCTGGACGGATTCAAACAGATCAACGGCATTTACGGACATGCCGCCGGCGATGAAGTCGTCCGCCAGGTGGCGCTGCGCCTGGAAGGATTTGCCAGCACACACGGTTTCATGGCCCGGTTCAGCGGTGGTCAGTTCGCGCTTCTTGCGCCAAAAATCTCGACAGAGGAAGAAGCTGCCGAACTGGGCGGCATTCTATCGGAGGTCGTCAACGCGCCCTATGACGTTGAGGGTCGCAGCGTCCGAATCTCCAGCTCCTTCGGATTTGCCCTGTTTCCCGATTTTGCCGAAACCGTGGACCGGCTTCTCGAATGCGCCGACACCGCCCTCGGCCGCGCCGGCAAGGATGGCCTTCGGGAGATCTTCGTCTATTCCGCAGAACTCGATGAATCGCTCAAGCAGGGGGCCCGGATCGAACAGGCGCTTCGCAAGGCAATCGTCGAACGGGCCATCCGTCCGCACTTCCAGCCGATCGTCGATCTCAAGACGGAACGGGTGATCGGCTTTGAGGCGCTGGCCCGCTGGCATGACGCCGAACTCGGCCAGGTGTCTCCCGCGGTCTTCATTCCGATCGCCGAAGAACGCGGCCTGATCGGCGAGATCACCGAGCTTTTGCTGCACGAGGCAACAACCGAGGCGGCGGACTGGCCCAGCGAGATTTTTCTGTCTTTCAATCTGTCCACCGAGCAGCTTGCCGATCCGTTGACCAGCCTCAAGATCATGAGCGTTCTGGCAAAAACCGGATTTGATCCCAAACGCCTGGAGATCGAGATCACCGAAACGGCGGTGATGAGCGATCCGGAAATGGCCAATGAGATCATCAACGCCCTGCGTCAGGCGGGCATCCGCATCGCGCTCGATGATTTCGGCACGGGCCACTCCAGCCTTGGCTATTTGCGCCGGCTGACACTCGACAAGGTCAAGATCGACCGGTGTTTCGTGATGGACGTCGACCAGGAAGAGGAAAGCGCCCATATTGTCCGGGCGATCCTGGAAATGTGCGCCGGCCTGAAACTCAAGGTCGTGGCGGAAGGCATCGAGGAACCGGCCCAGCTATCGAGCCTGAAAACCTTCGGCTGCGACGCCGGCCAGGGCTACATATTCGGCAAGGCGATGAGCGCCAGCCAGACTCAGGCCTATCTGAGCAACGCCGGCGGCCAACACGCAATCGCCTGATCTGCCCGGTAGAGCCGATATCGGGCCGATTTGGGCACCGGCAGCCATACACCGGATATTAACGACGATGCGGCAATGTCCGGACCGGCATTGGGGATTGCCTCAGTAGAGTTTCCGGGGAGCGCCGCGTTGATGGTCAATTCATTCAAAACAATAGCGTCCGTCCGTTTTCGTTATGTTGTCAGTCTGGCGATCATGACAGCAGTCGGCGCCCTGTTTTTCGTTATCTCACAGCAAAAAACCGATGAATTGCTGATGACCAGCCAGTTCAGCGACCGGCTGGCCAGGCTGGATGTCATCAGCCAGGAATCCAGCCAGCTGGGTCTCAAGTTTGCCCGGAACGAGAATGCCGAAATTACCGCCACTCTCAGCCGGGCCTTTGCCATAAGGGCCAAATTGATCAGCGGATTGATGGTGGAAATCGATTATTTGTGGCCGAGACTGCCAGCCAAATTACGCGACCGCCTCAACAATGCCAGCAGCAAAAGCAAGGATCCGCGTGAAGTCTATCGCAGCTTGCTCGGCGCGGTGAACGAAGCAGCTGCCGCCCAACCGGAATTCGCCGCCAAGATCGGCAACCGGATAACCGGAATCTATACGATCCTGGGCCGCGACGCATTTGAATCCATGAGTCAGGAAATCAACGCCTACGATCGGGGATTGGCCGAATCGATACAGAAGATGGTCTATCTGTTCATGGTCGTCGGCGCTGGCATGATTGCCTCCTTCGCCCTGCTAATCTTTTTTCCGATGGAGCGGGCGATCCGGCGCTCGTTCAGGGAACTGGACGCCATGCGCCGTCAGGCCGAGCTGGCCGATCGCGCCAAATCGGAATTCCTCGCCAATATGAGTCATGAGATCCGCACGCCCATGAACGGCGTCATGGGCATGGCGGAACTGCTGGCCAAGACCGATCTGGACAACAAACAGCGCACCTTTGCCGACATCATCGTCAAGTCCGGCCAAGCCCTTTTGACGATCATCAACGACATTCTCGACTTCTCCAAGATCGATGCCGGCCAGCTGGAACTGGATCCGCAGCCCTTCAAGCTTGCCGAGGCGGTCGAGGACGTCGCCACCCTGGTATCGACCAAGGTCGAGGAAAAGGAACTTGAACTGGCCGTCCGCATCCAGCCGGGATTGCCGGAGATCTATGTCGGCGATGTCGGCCGCCTGCGCCAGATCATCACCAATCTTGTCGGCAATGGCGTGAAATTCACCGACCGCGGCCACGTCCTTGTCGATGTCTCCGGCCAGGTGGTCGCCACGTCGGGCGACGGGCTCAAGACCGAATTGCTGATCAAGGTCGAAGATACCGGCATCGGCATTGCGGCCGACAAGATCGACCATGTGTTCGAAAAGTTCTCGCAGGTCGATGGCTCCTCGACCCGCAAACACGAAGGCACCGGCCTGGGCCTGACGATTTCGCGAAAGCTCGTGGAACTGATGGGCGGAGAGATCGGCGTGATCAGCGAACCCGGCCAGGGATCGACATTCTGGTTCACCCTTTCCCTGCCGGTTCACGGCGAGGCCTCCGGCCCAAAACGCGCCCCGAAAGACGTTACCGGCTCACGCATTCTGATCGTCGACGACAACGAGGTGAACCGGGCCATCCTGCTGGAGCAGCTCGGCTCCTGGCGCTTCGAGGCCGCCGCCGTCGCCTCCGGACGCGAAGCCCTGTCCGCCCTGCGCCAGGCAAGCGCCAACAACCGGCCCTTCGAGCTGATCATTCTGGATCAGCATATGCCCGGCATGAGCGGTTCGGCCGTGATCGCAGCCGTGCGTGAGGAGCCGGTAATCGCCGCCACGGCCATCGTCATGCTGACGTCGGTCGACCAGTCTGGCGATGCGCGGGAGACGCGCGCTCTTGGCGCCAGGGGCTATCTGGTCAAGCCGGCGCGGGCCTCGTTGGTGTTCGACACGATCGTCGCCATCCTGCACGATCTGCATGGCGAATCCGGCGCCGAAAATGTTCCTGATTTTTCCGCCGCCCAGTCCCCCGATACGCCCCCCGATACGTCCCCCGGCAAGGCCGCCGACCGGTCCCTCGATCAATCAGCCGATCAGCCCATCGGCGCGCTGGCTGCCGCCGGCTCCGGCGATCGCGGGCCCAAAAGCCCCGAATACCGAAGCGAAGGCCCGCCGGTGTCGGTTCTGGTGGCGGAGGACAATGAGGTCAATCAGACGGTTGCCGCCCAGATCCTTGAAGGCGCCTGATTGAGCTACGCCATTGCCGGTGACGGCCGCCAGGCGGTGGAAATGTTCGCCACGCGCCGGCCCAAGCTCATCTTGATGGATATCTCGATGCCGGAACTGAGCGGCATTGAAGCGGCCAGGGCAATTCGCGCCGTCGAGGCCCGTCATGGCATGACGCCAACGCCGATCATCGCCCTCACCGCCCATGCGCTCAAGGGCGACAGGGAGATGTGCCTGGAGGCCGGCATGGACGATTACGTATCCAAGCCGATTTCGCCCGACAGGCTGACCGCCATGATTCGGCAACACCTCGGCGGCGAAGCCGGGGACAAGGATGCCCTCGCCGCCGCCTGACCGGGAAACGCGCGGCTGCTTGCCGATAAAATCCTCCGGCGGCCCTCCCCGCCACTGTCATCCTCCGGTCTGACCCACTGCTGTCCGATTAAGTTGATTTCAGGTCCCGTCGGCTCTGCCGGTTGTCCCGGATGGATGGTGGTTGGGGCTGGAGGATGACAGGGTGGATCAAGACCGCGCCATCCCCGATACTGCGCGCCATGGAATGCTGCGCCGCCGGTCCGCGAGCCGATGGCGGGAGCGCGATCGCGCCGGTCCCGGGTCGGCGGAGCACCGCTTCGCGCTGCGCAC
>PVMS01094714.1_pt1 | contig 10541 bp, 9 predicted proteins | sample 1853461 | NCBI WGS metagenome assembly PVMS01 (sample SAMN08582032, study PRJNA380276) | Marine sediment metagenome, whole genome shotgun sequencing project. | isolation source: ocean sediment barecode stripped | collected 2017
ATGATATATCCGGAAGCATACAGCCTCACTAACATCCCGGACAATGCGAGCGCCGCACCGACCACAAACAGCATCGGCTGCGGGTCCGCCAGCACCGAATAGGCTGTATGCTTCCGGATATATTATAAAAAATCAAAAGCTTGCAACCGATGGACCGTATTCCCTCGTGCGCCATCCACTGTACACGGGCAATCTGCTGATGGTGATTGGATTTACCTTTATCAGCGGCTTGTGGTGGGCAATTTTGCTGTCTGCGTTATTCTGGTGGTTCTACTATCCGACCGCTATTGAATATGAAGACCGGAAACTTCACGGGATTTTCGGTGAGGACTGGGAGCAATGGAGCCGGACGGTGCCTGCTGTGATTCCCGTGAGCCTTAAATTGCGCGCGGCAGATTCGTGGTCGTTCAAAACCAGTCTCAGTCAGAATGCGGAACCTCTGATCGTTATTTACACTCTGGGTTTGCTCTACTACGTGAGTCTTCAACTCAGCTGATCCGATTCAATGTCCTCAACCCATGATGCCGGCCCCGGGAAGTTGCCTGACACGCCTGCTCAGACGGCAGATCATGGCGAACTGCTCAGCAGCGGTTATCAAGGTGCTGTTTATAAGATTGCTACAGACTCACAGTGCCTGATTGTTAAAAAAGCGATGGGCTCGGGTCTGGTGCGACTCGCGCGACGATGGATGATTCGCCGTGAGTACAAAGCCTATCAGCGTCTGGAAGGACTGCACGGGGTGCCGAAATGTTTCGGTCTTCAGAACCAGAATGAACTCGTGCTGGAGTTTATCCAGGGCAGTCCGTTGCGCGACCTGCAATCAGAGTTACCGGATGCCGAACAATTTCTGGCGGCGCTCAAGGAGATTATTCTTTGTTTGCATCAAGCGGGCGTTGCTCATTCTGATTTAAAGCGTAAAGACAATATTCTTTTGACCCGCGATGGGGCGCCATGCCTGATCGATTTCGGTTCCGCTGTGCTGCTGAACGAGCATGCGGGGATTTTGAACCGGTATTTATTCCGGCAGGCCTGCCGTATCGATCTGAACGCATGGATCAAGCTGAAATATCGTCGTCGCATCGACGAAATTTCCGATGAGGACCTTTCGTACTATAAGCCTACGGTCGTGGAAGCAGTGGCTCGCTGGTTGCGGCGGGGCTGGCGCATCATGACCGGCCGCCAGTGGCGCAATGCGCGTCGCCAGGGGCGATCCGAGTAATGTGCCGGGTAATGGGCGAGTAACAGCTTATTAACTGTTCAGAATCGCCGGGCACGGCATCGCCTGATCGCCGTTCGCATGGTACGAGTAGTTGCGGCCGTCGTGATACAGGCTGATGACGACGCCACAATTCTTTGTGTTGTCTGCGCAATCGGGGGAGCAACCGCTCAAAGGGAATTCTGCGTTATACGGACGCACGTCCTGCACGCTGATCTCATCAGTTTGAATGTGTAGTTTTGCTGCAAGATCCTGACGTGCGAGTTCGATGAGATTTGATGTGGCTGAGTTGCCGGATCGTTTTGTATTCGGTGCGCCGGGCTTGCGGCGGTGACAAATGCGGCCCATCGATCCTGATACGCGAACATCAAAGCGTCTGCCTTCGCCTTCGACAATGATCACGTGGCCGGGCGTGATGACCTGCAGGTAGGACATGCCCGGTTCCGGGCAGTCCAGACTGGAATCGCTGAAGTCCTTTGCGTCAGATGACACGATTGTCACATCGGCTGGTGAAATCCCAAGTGTCAGGGCCACTGTTGATTTTGCAATGCTTGCCGGATCATTTTGTGCCCTGGCTGATGCGCCAGGGGCTGTCTCATCACCCCCGTTTGAAGAAGGCTGACCACAGGCGGCCAGCATTATCAGCGCAAGGAGAAGGAGTCCCATCGGGCCGCGGGAATCTGCCTGGTACATGATCAGCGCTCCGAAATAGATTTGCCCTATTGGGACACTAAATGACCCGATGTGTCAAAATCAGCCGTCGGGCATATACAACTCCAATGGTCAGTCCAGAGCAGCGAATAAAGCGCATCATCACACAGGTCTGCTTTGCCGGTACGACTGCGGCAACGCTGATTGCTCTGTTCAGTTCCAGCTACTGGGTCGCCGAATTATTCTCGCATTTTCGTCTGTACTATTTGCTGATTCAGGCATTGCTGGTGCTGACATTTTTGCACGGTCGCCGACCGGTCGCGCTGGTGTTGACAGTGCTCCTGGCGTTGCCGAATGCGTGGTACGTCGGTCCTTATTTATCACCGATGGCGGCTTATCGGGCATTTGTGTCAGGCGATCAGCATTCGATCACGATAGTTGCACTGAATGTCAGTTATCGGAATCATGACTACGCAGCGCTTTCGGATTATATTCAATCCCGTTCGCCCGAGGTGCTGGTGCTTCAGGAGTTTACGCCCCGTGCGAGTTCGGAACTTCGCGACATTGTTCGTGTCTATCCGTACAGCGTTGAATATCCCCAGGAGGGGCCGTTTGGTATCGCACTGTATTCCCGTTTGCCGCTGCACGATGCGGAACGATTGAAGCTAAGCCCGTCAGAATCGGTGAATCTGCGCGCCACGATTGATCTGGGCGGCGAGCGAATCAGTCTGTATGCAGTGCATCTCCATCCTCCGTTATCTGTCGAGTGGGCCAGCTGGCGTGAAATGGAGCTTGCAAGACTGGCGGAATATCTGCAGGAGGCGCCGGAACCCAGGATCATGGTCGGAGATCTGAACCTGACCCCGTTTTCTCCGGTGTTCGGTGATTTTCTGGCGCGCACCGGTCTTGAAGATGCCAGGCGTGCCCAGGGGTTTCATGTGACCTGGCCGACGTATCCGCTGCCGGTATGGATTCCTATTGATCATTGTCTCGCTGATGCAGCGTTGCCGATAACCGGTGTACATCGCGGACCCGATGTGGGTTCAGATCATTACCCACTGGAAGTCACCATCGCGGTTCAGAGTCTATTCCAGGAGAAGATTTTATGAATCTCATCAATCAGATTCTGAACTTGTTTGCCACATTGTTCGTGTTTGCCATCGGCCTTGCTGTTCTGATGGTGATTGTTATTTATTTCATTGATATCACGCAGACGACCCACGCTATCCGTCGAAATTATCCGGTCATCGGACGGTTTCGGTGGATGTTCGAGGAGATGGGAGAATTTTTCCGTCAGTATTTTTTCGCGATGGATCGTGAAGAAATGCCATTCAACCGGGCAGAACGCTCGTGGGTGTATCGTGCAGCCAAGGGCGTTGACTCGATGGTGGCCTTTGGTTCGACCCGGGAATTGCTTAAACCCGGAACCGCAGTCTTTGTGAACTGTCCCTGGCCGACTCTTGATCAGGATGCGGCGCCGACGACGCCCGTCACTATCGGTCCATACGCGCAGCATCCGTACACGACGGACCGGGTTTTTCATGTTTCGGCCATGAGTTTCGGTGCGATATCCAGGCCGGCTGTGCTCGCCTTGTCGAACGGCTGCCGTATGGCAGGGTGCTGGATGAATACCGGGGAAGGAGGTTTGTCACCTTATCATCTCGAAGGCGGCGCAGACCTGGTCTATCAAATCGGCACGGCCAAGTACGGGGTTCGTGACCGGCACGGTCAACTCGATGACGAGCGTCTTAAAACCCTGGCCGCCCATGAGCAAGTGCGAATGTTTGAAATCAAGCTCAGTCAGGGCGCGAAGCCTGGCAAGGGCGGTATTTTACCTGGCGCAAAGGTGACACCGGAGATCGCAGAGATTCGGGGCATACCGGTCGGCGAGGATTCCATCAGTCCGAATCGTCATCCTGATATCGACAGTGCGGCAGCTTTGCTGGACATGATCGCTCGCATACGTCGCGTAACCGGTAAGCCGGTGGGTTTTAAAACTGTGGTTGGGGCCTACGGCTGGCTTGAGGATATTTTTCGCGAAGCATCTGCGCGAGGATTGGAGAGTGCGCCGGACTTTATCACGGTGGATTCCGGTGACGGGGGTACCGGTGCTGCACCGATGGCGCTGATTGATAATGTCGGCCTGCCGGTCCGTGAAAGTTTACCGCTGGTCGTGGATATATTAGTCAAAACGGGCATGCGCAACCGCGTCAAGGTCATTGTCAGCGGCAAGCTCATCAATCCTGTCCAGGTCGCATGGGCGCTTTGTGTCGGTGCGGACTTTGCCGTTTCCGCGCGCGGTTTCATGTTTTCGCTCGGCTGTATCCAGGCGATGAAGTGCAATAAGAATACCTGTCCTACGGGGATTACGACGCATGATGAAAAGTTGCAGCGCGGCCTCGTTCCGGAAGACAAGGCCATGCGGGTGATGCGTTATCAGCAAAAGATGGAGCAGGAGGTTGGTGTGATTGCCCATTCCTGCGGTGTTAACGAGCCGCGCGGTCTGCGACGGTTTCATTGCCGAATGATGCAGCCCGATGGAAAATCGATACCGCTGGATGAGTTATACCCGAACGCTGTACCGTCGCCCGTTCGCGAGCCCGTCTAGATCAGTCCGTCCAGATCATAGATAGAAAAGCCCGGCAGTGTTTGTCAGTCTTCGAGCAGAAAACTGCGCAGTTGATCGCTGCGGGAAGGATGCCTGAGTTTTCTCAGCGCCTTGGCTTCGATCTGCCGGATACGCTCGCGGGTGACATCGAACTGTTTGCCGACTTCTTCAAGCGTATGGTCAGTGTTCATCTCAATGCCGAAGCGCATTCGCAAAACTTTTGCCTCGCGAGGCGTCAGGCCGGCCAGTACGTTGTGAGTCGTTTCTTTCAGGCCCGAGTTCGTCGCCGAATCCACTGGTGCGGACACGGAGGTATCCTCGATGAAATCACCCAGATGTGAATCTTCGTCGTCACCGATCGGTGTTTCCATGGAAATCGGTTCTTTGGCGATCTTCAGAACCTTGCGAACTTTATCTTCCGGCATTTCCATGCGCTCGGCCAGTTCTTCGGGGGTGGGTTCGCGGCCCATTTCCTGGAGCATCTGGCGGGAAATCCGGTTCAGCTTGTTGATCGTTTCGATCATGTGTACCGGGATGCGGATTGTCCGTGCCTGATCGGCAATCGATCGAGTGATGGCCTGGCGAATCCACCATGTCGCATAGGTCGAGAATTTATAGCCCCGGCGATACTCGAATTTATCCACGGCTTTCATCAGACCGATGTTGCCTTCCTGAATGAGATCGAGGAACTGCAGACCACGGTTGGTATATTTTTTGGCAATTGAAATGACCAGGCGAAGATTTGCCTCCACCATTTCTTTCTTGGCCCGGCGTGCTTTTGCCTCGCCGATGGACATTTTCCGATTAATTTCCTTGATCTCGGTGATCGACAGGTACGTCATTCTTTCAATTGCGATCAGCTTGCGCTGCGAACGCTGAATCTCGTCCTGCATCTTCGCCAGAATCGAGGAATGCTTGCGCTTTGCCCGAATATGTTTATCCAGCCACCCCAGGTTGGTTTCGTTGCTTGGGAAGCTTGCCAGGAAATCCTTGCGCGGCATGCCGGCCTGCTTGATGCAGATCTGCATGATTCGGCGTTCATAGGTACGAATACCGGTTACTGTGGCTCGAAGGTGGTTACACAGACCATCGAAAAGTTTCGGAGATAACTTGATCTCCATAACTTCGGCGACCAGTTTGTCGCGGGCACGCTGCGTTTTTGGATCGGCCGTGCCGTCTTTCTCGATGGCTGCGATGATGCGTTTGTGACGGCGAAAGATTGACTTGGCTCGCCTGTCCGCCTCGGCTGGATCTGGTCCCGTATCTTCTTCCTCTTCATCATCGTCACTGCGTTGTTTTGCGCTGGCCGGGATGACCTCATCCGATTCATTCGGATCGATAAAGCCGACGAGAAAGTCCTGCAAACGTGATTTGCCCTCGGCAATCGGTTCGTAGGCAGCTTCGAGCACGTCGGAGCTTGGTGGAAAATACATCATGGCGCTCTTGACCTGATTCAGGCCTTCCTCGATCCGTCGTGCGATACGGATTTCGCCTTCGCGCGTGAGCAGTTCAACGGTGCCCATCTCACGCATATACATGCGGACGGGATCGGTCGTGCGTCCAAATTCGGTATCGACTGTCGCCAGTGCGGCGGCGGCTTCCTCGGCAGCTTCCTCGTCATTGGTGACAGCCGCATCGTTGAGCAGTAATGACTCTGCGTCAGGTGCTTTTTCATACACCGTGATCCCCATGTCGTTAATCATATTAACGATGTCTTCGATCTGTTCCGGGTCGACGATATCGTTGGGCAAGTGATCATTGACCTCGGAGTAGGTCAGATAGCCTTGCTCCTTACCGCGGGCGATGAGGGTTTTAAGTTGTGATTGCCGCTCAGAGTTAGGCACCACTTTTTTAGGCGCCACTTTTTCCTTGCTTTTGCTCACGCGCTTTGCTGCACTTTTGCGTACTGGCTTAGCCGCGCTTTTACTCGCTGGCTTTGCTGCACTTTTGCGTACTGGCTTAGCCGCGCTTTTACTCGCTGGCTTTACTGTACTTTTACTCACTGGCTTAGCCGCACTTTTGCTCACCAGGCTGACCTCTCTCTGAAACGCGTAAACCGCCCATTATACGAAAGCATAAAATCAGTATCCATTGTTACAGGGTGTTTTATTGATATCCCGGGTCCGGTCTGCTCACCGGGGCGTTTATATATTTTCCGGATCTTCTGCATCGCAGCGCCTCAGAGCTCTCATTTCGTCCTTTTCCGCCTGGCTCAGGCTGGTGGCCCCGGCCTTGATCGAGAGCGCCTCCAGCCGTTGCCGATCGCCTGTTTCAATTATCCGCATCAGGCTGTCGGCCAGCTCCCGGGCCGCCGCTTTGGCCCCGAGGGGTTCTTCTTCGGCCAGCAAAGCCTGTAAATGGGCACCTTCGGAGCGGTCACGGAATCGTTCCATCAGGCCCGCAGGACTGATATCGGGACTGCGGGCAGTGATTTCAAGTAGCTCGCCCAGCAGTGCCGCGCCGCGCTGATCAACCTGTGCCAGCTCCGGTGTTGCCGGCATCCCGCTGCCGATGGCCGGGTAATTGATCAGCAGCTGGATAGCCCGGCGGGCCAGGCTGCGGCGGTTGGCGGAAGTACGGATGCGATGACGCGCGCGTGGAGGTGGTTTCGCGGACCGTTCGGCGGGGCCACCTGACCCGTTCAGCAGGTCGGCCAGTCGGTCATTGCTCATGCCGATCTCGTTGGCCAGCCGGTCGACCAGCAGTTCCCGGTAGATACCCGGTGGAATCTGGTCGAGCAGGGGCCGTGTCAGTTCGGCCAGTCGCGCTCGCCCGTCCATGGTTTGTGTGTCAGCCTGTTTTTTTAATTCCTGCAGCAGGTAGTCCGACAGGGTAAGGGCCTGGGCTGCTCGTTTGTGCAGTCCTTCGGCACCTTCGCGCTGGACCAGCGAATCCGGATCTTCTCCGTCGGGTAAAAACAGAAATTTTACCTGCCGTCCTTCGCGTAACTCGGGAAGACTGGTTTGCAGGGCTCGCCATGCGGCATCGCGCCCGGCGCGGTCGCCGTCAAAGCAGAACATGATTTCCGGGGTTGCCCGAAACAGCCGGCGCAGGTGTTCGGGCGTGGTGGCTGTGCCCAGCGTCGCGACTGCATTGTTCACTTTATGGCAGACCAGTCCGGCCACATCCATGTAGCCCTCAACAACGATGACCTGGTCCAGCTTGCGCTGCATCCGGCGGGCTTCGTAAAGCCCGTACAGTTCGCGTCCTTTATGAAACACGGCTGTCTCGGGCGAGTTCAGGTATTTGGGTTCACCCTCATTGATGACCCGGCCGCCGAAACCGACCACACGGCCACGGCTGTCGCGAATGGGGAAAATAATTCGATCGCGGAACCGGTCGTAATGGCCGCCGCCATCGCGCGGCATGATCAGTCCGGCGGACAGCAGCACGGAACGCGTCTCGTCGGTATCCGGAAACTGGCGCAGCAGAAAATCCCAGGCTGGCGGTGCGAAGCCGACACTGAATTCCCGGGCAGTTTCACCGTCCAGGCCCCGTTTTTTCAGATACTCGACGGCCCGCGGGTGATCCTTTAGCGCCTGTCGGTATAAATCAGCCGCCTTGGTCAGCACGTCGAACACCGGCGCAAGCGGAGCGCGTTGTTCGGTCTGTTCGTCGCGAGGGATCTCGATACCCAGCGACTGGGCCAGTTCTTCGACGGCTTCAACAAACTCCAGGCGTTCGTAGTCCATCAAAAAGCCCAGTGCCGTGCCGTGCGCGCCGCAGCCGAAACAGTGATAAAAGCCCTTTTGCGGGCTCACGGTAAATGACGGGGTTTTTTCCGAATGGAAAGGGCAGCAGGCCTTGTATTCGCGTCCCGCCTTCTTGAGTGGAACGCGCAAGCCGACGATTTCGGCGATGTCGGCCCGCTCGGTCAGCTCGTCAATAAAATGCTGGGGGATTCGCCCGGCCACTGGATCCTGTTATCGATATACATCGGCCGTGGGTGCGATGCTCATACCTGCCGGCCTGGAATAGATTGGTCTGGCCGTGAGTCTAGCAGAGTAGGCCGCCCGTCTGGATCAGTTCAGAGAAAAGAAACCTGTTGCGACCGGGGCGGTCGACGGGGAAAAGGCGGCGAGGAAATCAGCCCGAGAGCGCACTTTTGACTTTGCGGCTCACCGCAGACATGTCTGCCCGGCCTTGTGCGCGTTCGCGTACGGCATTCATGACTTTGCCCATGTCGCGCATGCTGTTGGCACCGGATTCGGCGATTACGCCTGTGATCAGCGCATCCAGTTCGGCTTCGCACAGCGGCTCAGGTAGATAGGCTTTCAGAATATCGGCTTCCGCCAGTTCCTTTTGTGCCAGGTCCTGGCGTCCTGCGGCGGCGAACTGGCTCGCGGCTTCGTGGCGTTGTTTGACGAGTTTTTCCGTGATTTGCAGGATGTCGCTGTCGCTCAGTTCTGTGCGATCATCGACTTCGCGTTGTTTGATGGCGGCCAGCAGCAGACGGATCTGGCCCAGGCGTTCTTTTTCGCCGCTACGCATGGCCGTTTTCATATCCGTCTGAATAGATTCTTTAAGGGACATGTCTTGCTGTTGCCTCGCTTTAGGAGTGAGGGCGGACCGTCGAGGTCTGGATCAATAAAGACGCTGGCGGCGACTGATGTCGCGGGAGGTGCGCTTGAGCTGGCGTTTGACGGCCGCTGCTTTCTTGCGCTTGCGTTCCTGGGTAGGCTTTTCGTAATACTCGCGCTTTCTGAGTTCCGTCAGAATCCCGGCTTTTTCGCAGGCACGCTTGAATCGTCGCAAGGCGGCGTCAAAATGCTCATTTTCTCGAATACGAACGCTGGGCAATGCTTTAATCCTCGGAGACGAATACGAAGTGCGAAAAAAACCGGCGATTTCGCCGGGGTAATAGGGAATATTATCGTCTGAATCATGAAAAAGCAAAGCAAAAACCCGGAATCTGCTGCGTCACAGGGGCGCTGCGTTATGGGGATCGAAACCAGCTGTGATGAAACAGCGGTCGCGGTGTTCGATTCGGTGCGCGGATTGCTGTCGCACGAGATCTACAGTCAGATTGACTTGCATGCGAAATTTGGGGGCGTGGTGCCGGAACTGGCTTCTCGAGACCATATAAGGAAGATTCTGCCGCTGGTGAGGGTGGCGCTGGATGATGCCCGGATCGAGGGTTCCGATCTGGCCGCCGTGGCTTATACAGCGGGTCCTGGTCTGATCGGCGCGCTGCTGGTCGGCGGAACCACGGCCGTCGGGCTGGCGATGGCGTGGGGTATTCCGACCGTGCCGGTTCATCATATGGAAGCGCATTTGCTCGCGCCGTTGCTTGAAGATGACGCGCCCGGATTTCCGTTCCTGGCTCTGCTGGTTTCCGGCGGACATACTCAGCTCGTCGATGTCCGCGCACTCGGCGACTACCGGATTCTGGGCCAGACGCTCGACGATGCGGCAGGCGAGGCATTTGATAAGACGGCGAAGCTTCTGGGTCTGCCGTATCCTGGCGGGCCTGCGATTGCCCGGCTGGCAGAGCAATCTGTGGGCCCGCAAATTGAACTGCCCAGACCGATGCTGAATCGTCCGGGTCTCGATTTCAGTTTCAGCGGCTTGAAAACGGCTGTGATGCTCAAGGTTCGGGCGCTGGAGTCGGAGGGCCTGCTCAGTGAACCGGTTCGGGCAGATCTGGCGAAGTCTTTTCAATCTGCGGTCGTTGACACGCTGGTTGCGAAATCCTGCCGGGCGATAGAGCAAACCCGGTACCGGCGCCTGGTCATCGCCGGCGGTGTCGGGGCGAACCAGTCGCTCAGGACGACATTGCGCGACAAGTTGGCGGCTCTCGGAGTGTCGGTCTACTATCCGCGCAGTGAATTCTGCACTGATAACGGCGCCATGGTGGCCTTCGCGGGTTTGCTGCGTCTTGAGAGTAAAATGTCAAAGAGCCTGGAGGTGGAGGCTCATGCGCGGTGGAGCCTGCAGGATATTTAGGGAACCTCTGATCTATTCATGAACTCGTATCTTGCGCCCAAAATGTCCAGCTTCTGCGTTGCGAATCTTCGCAATAGCCAGCTATTACGTGCGATCCGCGCCTTGAATCTGAACATTTTG
>PVMS01099325.1_pt1 | contig 10540 bp, 8 predicted proteins | sample 1853461 | NCBI WGS metagenome assembly PVMS01 (sample SAMN08582032, study PRJNA380276) | Marine sediment metagenome, whole genome shotgun sequencing project. | isolation source: ocean sediment barecode stripped | collected 2017
ATTTTTGAAATGTGATCTAACCTTTCTATATATTTTTTCACAAGTCCCCCCTTATTTACTATACTTTTTTTCTTTTTTGAAATAGTAGCCCAACTGGATAATGTCTCTTTTGGTTTTCGGATTAAAAAAATAAGTTTATTTTTTTTTGAACTAATAATATGTATATCTGGTGTTCTTGAAGGATGTAGAATCTGATTTGCAATATAAAAATAGCGTTTGAATAGTTTATTAGATTTTCTACGAATATCAAACTCCGCTTTTAATAAATCCTTTTGATAATGATATATTGTAAAATATTCACCAAAACCTAAAATCTCATTATTAGAAGTTAAAATGTGCATTAAAAGTGAACTTCCACTTCTGGGATGCCCCATTAAAAACAAATATTGTTGCTTTCTTTCTGTTCGGAAAAGACTCCAAACAGAAAACAATATGTTTTTAATTAATTTTTTCATTTACTCTTGAGAATAAATTTTAATATACTCATCTACAGTTGTTTCTACATTTGGGTAATTGACAAATAACATAGTCTCTTGATGTAATAATTCTACACATTTTTTTGTAAATTCTTCAGGGGTATTTCCAATTTTCCAATAGTGACTAGGCTCGGCAAGCCCTACTTTTTTTGATACAATTTTCACTTGATGGGCTTGGGCTTCAGCAAAAACCATCCCAAAAGATTCGTAATCACTAGGATGAAGTAATATTTTAGATCTTGCCAATAGTTGTTGCGTATTATCATAAGACTGCTGCCCTGAGAGGGTAATGGTTTCTGTTAATCCTAATTCAGAAATCTGTTTTAAGAGCTGAGGTTTTAAAACTCCATCTCCTACTAATGTTGCATTAATAGTTGGAAATTCCTTTTTAAGTAAATAAATAGTATTAATAAATTCTGAATAATTCTTTAAATGAATTAAAGATCCAATGCCAATAATATCGATTGTTTTTATCGCTTTGGAAGCTATTAAATTACGATCAACCCCCCAAGGGATCAATCTTGAAGACATCTTATAATTTTTTAAAAAAAGATTTTGCTGAAATTTGGACAAAGTAACAATATTCATTTTTTTATGAGGTATGATCTTAGCGTATTTATTTCCTTTTTTTGCATCTTGACCCATTAATGTAGTCAAGTGCGGGATATTTTGTTTTTTTGAATAACGATGACCCCAATAGGCACATTCTCCTAACCAAAAAGAATGCAAAAAGTCTATAGGATCTAGATCGTTTATAAAGGAAAGTTTCTGAAGTACTTTTCTGCTGGAAAAGATCCTAGATATTTTTCTATTATTATATCCCAAAGGGTAAACATTACAATTATGCCATAGATATGGTATTTTTGTATGAGGATAATGAAGGGTGATAATACTAAGCTTAATATCTTCTCTTTCTTGAAGTTTTTTACAATAAATCTGCAATGCCGAAATTGTATTGCGATCCTCTTCACTAGTGGCAAAACCCGGAGTTATGAAAACGATATGTTTTTTATTATTAGACAATATTTGTGATTAAATCTCTTCGATCGTGTGATGCGATATTTTATAAGTTCTATCACAAATACTTGAAATCAAAGAGGTATGTGATACTAAAACAATAGCAATATTTTGTGAGATCGCATATTCTTTTAAATAGCTAAGTATCTTTTCTTCCAACGCTTCATCTAACTGATTAGTAACTTCATCTAAAATAAGCAATTGAGGATTTGCATACAAGGCTCTTATAAGTGCAATTCTTTGCTTTTGTCCTCCCGAAACGCCTAAAGAATCGTGAGAAATTTTAGTGTCCAGACCTTTAGGTAAATTGGAAATAAAATTAGAAAGATTAAAATCTTTAATTAGCATTTCTATTTTTTTATGGTCAATTTTATTGGATTCTTCACCCATAACAATATTGTTTAATAAGCTTCCCTGAAATAGAAATGGTTGTTGAGGAACATAGCCTACAAAACTAAAGAGTTCACTGTTTTTTTCAATTCTTGTATTGTCTAATAAGAGTTCACCAGTATTTGGTTTAAGCAACCCCATTATTAAATTGAGTAAAGTTGTTTTACCTATTCCCGAACGACCTTTAATTCCTATGATTTCTCCACGCTTTATATTTAGATTTATATTTGTAAGAAGCTTGTTACTTTCAGAATAAGAAAAAGAAATGTTCTGTAATGAAATAGAATTATTAAAAGTTTGTTCTTCCATATTCTGTTTTTCATTCCGTTTTTCTGCTTCGTTCCCAGATAGGCTTGAAAAGATATCTATAGTATAATTAAAAGATCGAAAATTAGTAAATGCCAAAATAATTTTGTTTAGTGAAGGAAATAGTTTTAGCGAAATACCTGCTACATACGAGATTAATAATACCTTTTGTGTAGAGACCTCAAATGAGGTGTTAATATAATATAAGAATAATGAGAGCCCTAAAATTATAAATACTTCGAGATATTTAGCATTCGAATTTTGATGTTTTTTTAATACCGCAAAATTATCATTGAATAAGGTTAAAGTATTGTCAAATTTTTTCAGAAAAAAAGGTTCTTTTCCTAAACTTTTTATCTCTAAAAATCCATCTATTATATTTAATAAATCTGATGTAGAAGTAGCGTAGGACTCACGAATATAATCGCTTATTTGTTGAATTTTTTTTCTCCTAATTTGATATAAAATATACAGACATAGTAGTGATATTAAAAATATTATAATTGAAAATTTCGGATACAATAAAAAACTTACTATAGCAATTACAGCAATCACACCAATTTCTGTGAAAAGAGCATTGATTGAAAGTAGAATATGATTAGCAAAATTAGTACCAGACATCTGTATTTTCTGTATTTCTTTTCCCTTATCCATACTTTGAATATAGAGATATGGTCTTTGTAAAAATTGTTGAGTTAATCTGCTAGATAGGTTTGTCGCAATATCAAAAACTAAAACAGATTGAAACTTAATAATTGCTATTTGAATGTAATTCTTGATAATAAAAAGGGAAATGATTCCTACTACCCAATAGACTATATACGATTCATTAAAAAAAAGAGATCTTCCTTAAAAAATCAGGCATTTGATCTTTATCCAAAATAAAAATGAACAAAGGAATTAAATAAGCAATAGATAGAAGGTCAAGAAAAATATTTAGAATAGATAAGAGCGTATACCTAAGTGATTTCTTTTGAAATTTCTTGGGAATGATTTGATATATTTTCTTAAGCAGTTTTATCATTTTATTACACTTCTAAAATAACACTTTTAATAAGTTCTATAAACCCTCATTTAAAAAAAAGGTTGCAGATTTCTTTACTTTTAAACAAAAGGTTTTATAAACCTCAGCCACATAAATGGAGAATCTTTTCTTTTAAAAATTTTATTGAAGATATTTCTTGAAGGGGAATACAACACTTCAAACCCTTTTATTTTTTTTATGGAATGATGAAAATAATGGTTGCTCATTTCTGAAACATCCATGATTTTATAATAATCTTGAGTTCTTTTTTTGGCTGCTTCAATTTCTAAAGGCTTATAAAAAGGACTATCTAAAATATGTATTTCTCCTTCTGGTTTTAAAAAAGATTGAAGTTTAAGTAGTAATCTTTCAAAACTTGAAAAATATTGCACACAAGCATTTAATGTAATGATATCAAATTGCATTTCAAAAGACTTGGTAATTTGAAATAGATCTCCATAAACAAATTCTAAATTTTCAGAAGTAAAAACTCTTGCTGCTTGTTCTAACTCCAAAACATTAATATCTATACCTATAATGGTGTTTTTCTTGGAAATTTTAGATATTAAATTGGTAAACCAACCATTTCCAGATCCAATATCCAACACAGATAGCACTTCTTCTTTACTTTTTAGATAAGATATAAATCGACCTGTAGATTTATGCCGAAGTTGCCATTCTTGATTGTTTTTGTTTTTATTTAAAGAATAAGATAACCGTTTTGCTTCTTGGTCTGTTAAGACCCTTCCTTCCTTTTCTCTTACTAAAGTATAAACTTCAGAAAAAGAGGCCACTATTGATGTTAAATAGTAAACTCCATTTATTTTTTGAGATGTTCCTATCATAAATCTAAGAAACAATTTTGTAATATTTCATAACTAGCGAAGACAAAAAACTTTTTGTTTTCAGCGTTACTTTTTTAAAGAGACTACCTGTTTTAAAAGCTTCCACTTCATTCACAACTTTCCTAACCGCATAATCATAATATTTCTTTTTATATGTTCTTTTAAAATCTATATCTCTGTCGGTTGAGGTTTCCCAATTAGGTTGTTCTATAATATCTTTTTCAATTTCTGAATATAAGGAAGTTCCTTTTATAGGGTATGCAATGGTAATAGTAAAATGTGTTGGATTCGATTTTTTAAGGTAATCTATAGTTTTATCAATATCCTTTTCATCTTCCCCGGGATAGCCCAACATAATAAAAGTTCCAGTCTCAATTCCTATAGAATTCGTTTTAATAATGGCATCTTTTACAACATTTACATCAACTCGTCTATCCATCGCATCGATGATTCTTTGTGATCCACTTTCTGCACCAATCCAAATTCTATAACAACCGGATTCTTTTAGAAGTTGAAGAATTTCATCATTCAATCTTTCGGCTCTCGTAATACATTCAAATGGGATATTTACTCCTTGCCTTTTGACTTCTTTATGAAAACTCTTAATCCATTTATGACTTACCGTAAAAACATCATCTACAAACCAAATAGTATCAGGATTGTATTTTTTATTCAGCATAGCCAATTCTTCTACCACCAAATTTGCAGGCCTACGTCTATAACTTTGCCCATACACAGCTGTACTGCACCACTTACAAGTATAAGGACAACCTCTTTGGGTACTTACGGTCATAGAGCTTCTACCGTGATTTTCTTTCCAAACTTGAAGGTACCTATTTATGTTAATTCCCTCCCGGTTGGGAAGCGGAAGCATACTTAAATCTTTTATTTTTTCACGAGGAGAAGTTTTTACAATTTGTTTATTTTCCAAATATGCAATACCATTAACCTTTGGGATATTTTTTTCTTGACTGATAGCGAAATACAACTCGGTCATAGTTTGTTCACCTTCGCCTATTACCAAATAATGAGCACCGGTTTTTAAATAATTTTCTTGGTTATAAGTAATATCGGGCCCTCCCAATACAATTTTTGGAAATCCATATTGAGCTTCAGAATTCAATATTTTAACCAATTTAATTACATTTATTTTAGTCATTAAGTTGGCATAAATAGCAACCACATTGGGCTTCTCTTGTTTAATAAAATCTAATTGTTCTTGTTGGTTTGAAAAAGTAGCATCGAATAAGTGATTTTTTATATTGTTTTCATTTAAATAACCCGAAATATATAATAGACCTAAAGGCGGATACGGTTTCATAATTTTTGCCTCCAAAGGATCTTCGTGTAAATAATATGCGTGGGTTAGTAGAATACTCATTTTTTCTGAAATACAATTAAATAATGATCTGCATATTTAGACCAAAACCGATTTGAAAATAATTTTTCAAGTTGAATAAACAGGTTTAATAATCCCTTTTTTTTTGAAAAAAACGACTCTAAATAAGATGGTGGGATTTTAATTCCAATGGGTTTAACAGCCATTGTTTTATAAATATTTGAAGCCAATGATTCTACTTCTTTAGGATTGTAATACCAAGTGGGTATTTTTACTCCTTCCACATTTACATGTAAAGCTTTGTCGGTATTTCTTCTTCTAGCTTTTTTAAAATCTCCCTTTAATGAAAAATAAAATTGTTCCCACAAACAGTTTTTTGGCATAATAACCAAAGCCAATTTTCCGGAAGGTGTAAGAAGTGATTCTGAAGTTTGAAAAAAAGATGCTAATTGTGATTTCGATAAACAATTGAGTCCACCAAAATTTGAAAAAATCAGATCAAATTTTTCAGTAAATGTTTCCGAAGTAATTTTTGTTATATCTAATTGTTGAAAACGAATATTGGTATTCTCATTTTTTTCTTTAGCGACCTTAATCATTTCTGAAGAAATATCGGTAGCTAAAACATCATGACCTAGCTGGGTAAAATAGCTGGCGTCTTCTCCAGTTCCACAATTTAGTTCAAGGATATTTAATTTCTTTTCAGGAAGGATGTACTTATTTAGAAAATGATACACACGATTACGCTGTGCTTTTCCTATTTCTGAAAAGGTAAAAACAGCATCGTAATTTTTTGCATGGACATCAAAATCATTTGACATTTATATGTTCCATTTTGTTCAAAATCATTCTATCTAACATCGAACTTGGAAGGTAATAAAAATAAAGGAGCATTGACCTAAGCTTTCTTACAGAAATTGAAAGGGGATTTTTAATAAAGCTTTTAAAATTAGCTACTGCCTGACTCTTTCTATATTCTTTGTGAACGTAGCGATGTAACTTTTTATAATATTTAGAATTAAATGTTCCTTGAAACATCATCGCTAAATCATCCGAGTCTGTCCAGTTGGCTTTCAACTTTAAATCATTTTTTACCATTTCGTAAAACTTAGTTCCGGGCAATGGATATGAAACAGAAATACCAATATTATCGGGTTGTAATTCCTTTATCATTTCAATTGTTTTGGCAATGTCTTCTTTAGTTTCACCCAAATATCCAAACTGAATAAAAAATGCAACTTTGATATTTTTCAGTTTTAATAATTGAGTTGCCTCATATATTTGAGAAAGTTGTGTGCCTTTATCCATAGCATCCAAAATCTTTTGTGATCCGCTTTCGGCACCAACCCAAGCTTCAATTAAACCACTCTCAGCTAAAGCGTCAATAGCGTCTTCTTTTAATAATAAATCTACCCGACTTTGAATAACATATTCAATAGAAAGATTGGCTTTTTTTAGTGCTACATTAAACTCCTGTACCCAATTGGGCTTTAAGCCAAAAATATCATCGCACATCCAGAAGTTAGTCACACCGTAGTTTTCTTTTAAGTAACTAATGTGTTTAGTGATATATTCTGGTGAATGGGAATTATACCTGTTACCGTAAATGGGTTTTGCACACCAATTGCATTTGTAAGGACAACCTCGAGTGGTAGCAATGTTTAAAGTAAATTTCCTACCTCGTTCAGCCCATACTTTTTTATAAGAATCTATATTTACCAAATCCCAAGCGGGTAGTGGTAATTCGTCAAGATCTTTTAATACCTCTCGTTTTGAATTTGTTATAAACTTGTTATCACGTTTTAAAACGATTCCTTTTAAATCGGCTATTGATTCCTTGTTTTTTATTTTGAAAACCAATTCTTTTAAGGTCAATTCTCCTTCTCCTAAAATAATATAATCGGCCCCTGTTTTGAGGTATTTTTTAAAATGATCGGTGCTGTCTGAACTATTTACAATAACCGTACAGTTGTATTTTTTGCCAATTGAAATCATTTCAAAAGCTGCCTCTCGCATATTGGTCAAACACATCTTGGTGAGGTAATTAAAACCATCATCATAAATGACTAAAAATGCAGGTTTTTTTTGCTGAATTTCCGATTCAATTTCGGCAGCACTACTTCTTAAATTGGTGTCAAAAAGAGAAACTATATACCCTTCTTTGCGCATAATTGAAGCAGCGTAAAGTGTTCCAAGAGGAGGGTAAGGCGTTTTATTTGCCCATTGTTTTTTATCTAAGGGATAATAATACGAATGAGAAAAAAGAATATCAAGCATGCTCTTTGGCTAAATGGATATTATGATTTTCCCGATATTCTTCATACTTACTATTTAATCGCTCAATAACTTTTCTTTGAAAATTTAACGGATGATGCTTGGACACATTTTTGGTAGACTTTAATGCAATATTAAAATTCTTTTTTTCCAATTTATTAAATTTCAATTTCCACTTTTTATAAGTAATCTTTAAAAAGAATGAATCTATAGAGTCGCCTAACTTATTGTTGAGTGATTTCTCAGTTAATCTAGTAAGTAAAGGTTTTTTAACGGTTTGCATATTGACAAGACCTTCAGAAATAGTTTTGTTGGGAAGAAAACTATGTACCCAAGTATTTTGTTTGTAAAAATCATGGAAACTACCATTACCATACATAGGCATTAGGGTAACTAATTCTGTAGCTGTAAATCGATTTTTTTCATCAATTTCTAAAGAATTAGTACTGATAAAATAGTTGACACAAAAATATTTTTTAGAGTTAAGCAGAAATAGTTTCTTATATAAAATTAAAAATGTTCTTGCTATCCACAACCGGTTGGGAGAGGTTATAATAAAAAAGTCTATATCACCATCTTCGTCATGATACCCTTTTGATAAAGCTCCAGAAATTCCTACACCCTCAACATATGGGAACTTCGAAATAAACCGTGAGACTTTGTTGGCTTTTGTATGAATATCTTTTGCCATTTTATTGCCTGAAAGCCTTCGTATTATGTGGGATTTGTTATTCTCACAAAGATAAAAACCATCTATATAAAAAATTATCTTATCCTTTACTAAGCTATCTAACTCCCTCTTAACCTGTTCTTTTGATTCTATTTCAGAAAAGTCAAAAATTTCTTCTTCGGTAAGAGGATACCGAAAAAGCGAAAAATATAAAAGAGGTTTTAAAAGTGTCAATTTAATTTTTTTACAAAATAAGAATAAATTTCATTTAATATATAACAGTTAATTTAATTTTAACCCTATTTGAAATTAAGTTTAATGTGCCTCTAACCAATTATTTCCCAGCCCTAAATCAACATCTAAAGTAACAGAAAGTGTAAAAGCATTTTCCATTTCATACTTTATTATAGATTTTAGTTCTTCTAATTCAGGTTTGTAAACATCAAATACTAATTCATCGTGTACTTGTAACAGCATTTTAGTTTTGAAATTGCCTTTTTCAATCTTTTTGTGAATATTTATCATTGCAATTTTTATAATATCTGCAGCGGACCCTTGTATGGGAGCATTTATCGCATTTCGTTCGGCAGCACCTCTCACGATAGCGTTTCCTGCATTGATGGAGTTAAGATATCTACGACGACCTAAAACAGTTTGCACATAACCATGATCACGGGCAAAATTAATTTGTTCTGAAATATAAATTCTAAGCTTGGGGTAGGTATTAAAATAGGTTTCAATTAATTCTTTAGCTTCAGTTCGTGATAAGTCTGTTTGATTACTTAATCCAAATGCAGATACTCCATAAATAATTCCAAAGTTTACTGTTTTGGCATTACTGCGTTGTTCTTTAGTAACTTCTTTTAAAGGAACATCAAAAACTTTTGAAGCCGTTGAAGCGTGAATATCTTCTCCATTTTTAAAAGCTTGTATCATATTCTCCTCTTTACTTAATGCTGCGATAATACGTAATTCAATCTGTGAATAATCTGCAGATAATAAAGTGTAATCTTTATCACGAGGAATAAAAGCTTTCCGGACTTGACGCCCTCTTTCTGTACGGATAGGGATGTTTTGTAAATTAGGATTGTTACTACTTAATCTTCCGGTAGCGGCAACTGCCTGTAGATATTCAGTATGAACACGTCCAGTACTAGGTTCTATTTGCTCTGGTAATGCATCCACATAAGTGCTTTTTAATTTGGCAAGTCCCCGATAATCTAACACATCTCGAACAATCTCATGTTCTTTTGCCAGATAGGAAAGTACATCTTCCGCTGTAGAATATTGACCTGTTTTCGTTTTCTTTGGTTTGTCCACCAACTTCATTTTTTCGAAAAGTATGACTCCTAATTGTTTAGGGGAAGCAATATTGAATTCCTCTCCTGCTTCTTTGTAAATTTTAGACACTATTTTATTAATGTCCTTATCTAGTTCTGTAGAAAGGCTTTTCAAAAAATCAGCATCTAAATTAATACCTTCTAATTCCATATCTGCAAGAACACGCAGTAGGGGTATTTCAATTTCATCGAATAGCTTTCGGGTATTTGCTTCACCCAATTCTTTAGCAAAATGTTCTTTTAACTGAAGTGTAATGTCAGCATCTTCTACAGCGTATTCAGTCTGTTTGTCTAGTGGAACTTCTCGCATAGAAAGCTGATTCTTTCCTTTTTTGCCAATCAAATCTGTAATTGAAATAGGAGTATAATTCAAATATGCTTCAGAAAGTACATCCATGTTATGGCGCATATCTGGATTGATAAGGTAATGAGCCAACATGGTATCGAATAGTTTTCCTTTTACAGAAATATCATATTTAGCAAGAACTTTAATGTCATATTTTAGATTCTGGCCAATTTTCTCGATTTCTGTAGATTCAAAAAACGGCCGCAATAACTCAATTAATTTTTGAGCTCCTTTTCTGTCTTCTGGGAAGGGTACGTAAAACCCTTTTCCTATTTCCCAAGAAAATGAAATTCCTACAAGCTCTGCAGTTATTGAGTTAAGTCCTGTGGTCTCGGTATCAAAACATACACTTGTCTGTTTCAATAAATTCTGAATAAATAACTTAGTTCCTATTCCTGGTTTTACACTTTGATAAAAATGATCGGTGTTTGAAATGGTATTTCGAGAACTGGTTATATTACTTTCTTCGGTGGGCGGTCCATCCCCCCCAAAAAGTGTGTTAACCTCACTTAG